>OIZT01000010.1_pt1 | contig 198063 bp, 321 predicted proteins | sample 1588611 | NCBI WGS metagenome assembly OIZT01 (sample SAMN03283278) | human gut metagenome | biome: human-associated habitat; material: feces | host: Homo sapiens | place: Peru | collected 2012
TATTTTCTTCAAAATAAATAAAAGAGTATATTATAATAATCAATTTAAAAGATTTATAATTTTGCCAAAACAAGATGATAACAATGATGAAGAAATTATAGATAAAGCAATAGAAAATATTGATAATGAAATAAAAAATAATAAGGACTGTGACAAAATAATAATTGGCAAAAAGATAATGAGAGCAGGAGACGATATAATTTTGTCTATGACTAAAGAAGACTATAATAATAATGTCAACAAGATTGAAGATATATTGCTTGATGGAATAATGAATAAAAAATATAGAGAGATAAATGTAATATATAATCATTATTATAATATAAGTAAAATTGAATTGGTAAAAAAGACTTTATTGCCATTAAGAAAAGAAGTTCTAGAAAAAAAAGAGGAGAAGTATAATGAAGACTTTGTAGTAGAAGGTAATATCAATGATATTCTAGCTAATATAGTAACTTTATACTTATCTTATGAAATAAAAATAGCAACTGAAAATAGTTATGCCTCTGAAAATATTGAAAGACAGACTTTAACTAAAAAATCTCTTCAGAAAATAGAGGAAATAGAAGAAGAACAAAAACAAGAAGAAAGAAAACAAAAAAAGATGAAGAACTTTAAGAAATTGTTAGACAGTATTATAAAAACAAATATAACTGAATCCTAAAATGAAAGGAACATATGAAAAATGGAAAGTGTAGGAAGAATTATTGGAGTATCTGACTTAAATATTAAAGTACTATTATTAGAAAATGATATTAAAATAGGAGACATCTTACAGTGTAAACTTGAAGATAAAATTCACCGATTTGAGGTTGTTGAAATAGACTCAAATATTGCAACTACAATACCTTTTGAAAGCGTAGTAGGACTAAAAAAAGGTATTGAATTGGAACTTGTAAAAGAAGGCTTAGCTATAGAGTATTCAGACAAAATTCTTGGTAAAGTTTTTAATGCATATGGTGATTTGATAGATAATTCGGAAATAAAAAAGCCTAAGAAAAAGAATGTTTATGAAAGAAAACTAGCAATAAAAGATATAAACATAAATAGTGGCCCTTTATGGACAGGAATAAAGATAATTGACTTTTATGCTCCAATTCAAAAAGGATTCAAAATGGGACTTCTAGGAGGAGCAGGTGTAGGAAAAACTGTACTTATAAAAGAGTTGATAAACAATGTATATAAAAGACTTAACTCAAACTCTGTTTTTGTAGGTGTTGGTGAACGTTCTCGTGAAGGCAAAGAATTATATGATGAAATGAAAACAGATGATTTGTTAGATAAAATGTCTATAGTGTTTGGACAGATGGGTGAAAGCCCTTGTGCAAGATCAAAGGCCGTATACAGTGGATTGACACTCACAGAGTATTTGCGTGATGAAAAAGGACAAGATGTGCTACTATTTATTGATAACATATTCAGATTTGTTCAAGCAAAGTCAGAAATATCTACAGAATTAAAAAGAATACCTATAGAAAATGGATATCCAACTACTATGATATCAGATGTTAATGATGTTGAAGAAAGAATAAATTCTACTGATAATGGTTCAATAACTTCTTTCCAAGCCATATATATTCCAGCAGATGATATAACAGATGATGCGGTTCAAACAATTTCTACTCACTTAGATGGACAAATAGTTCTAGATCGTAAAATCGCACAAAAAGGATTATATCCAGCAATAAATGTATTTAAATCTAATAGTAAAGCTGTCGACAAAGATATAATTGGAGAAAGACATTATAACTTAATTCAAAGATGCTTAACTGCATTAGTAAGATATGAAGAACTAGAAGAAATTATTGCTGTATTAGGTATAGACGAATTATCAGAACAAGATAAATTTACCTTCTATAGAGCAAGAAAATTAAGAAATTATTTTACTCAACCATTATTCGTATCAGAAGATTATACAGGAATAAAAGGAGAAATGGTTGATATAGCAGATGTGCTAGATGATGTAGAGGACATACTAGACGGAAAATATGATAAGCTTGATGAAAGTGAATTATTATATAGAGGTAGTTTGAATGGATAAGGAAAATCTAAAAAGAAAAAGTATAAATGTAAAACTATTGAATATAAACAATGGACTTGTAGAATATGATAATGTAAAATTTATCAAATTAAAAAGTAAACACTATAATTTAATAATAATGCAAGACTATTTGCCTATTGTTGGAGAAATAGAGGGAGACGTTAAAATAGAGCTTGTAAATAATGTTATAGAGTTGAAAAATATAAAAGGATATTTTATGAGCAAAAAAAATCAATTTAATTTGTTTATAAAGACTAAAACAGCAATTTTTATCATAAAGGGAACTATGTGTTGAAGGTTCAAGTCCTTCGCTCCCGGCCATCGGGAGTTAGCTCAACTGGTAGAGCAATAGTATTGATAATTTAGTCTTGTTTTGCCGAGGTCATATAATGGTTAGTATGCGAAACTGATAATTTCGTCATGGTAGTTCGACTCTACCCTTTGGCACCATGGGCGGTTAATAACAAATTCGATTCCGCCTAAAGGTCATACCCACTCCTATATGTGGGGAACAAAAATCGGATGTGTGGTGCGGGACCTTAGCCGTATTTCCGGGTGTAGTTCAGTTGGAAGAACGCTTGATTTGGGATCAAGAGGCCGGACGTTCAAGTCGTCTCACTCGGACCATAAGACACATACAGCAATTCTTTCATTAGAAAGGTATACGGGTTCAAATCCTGTAAACTCCAACTGGGGTTTTGGCGAAATTGGTTAACGCACATAACTTGAAATTATGTTTTCTAACGTGTCTAGTTTGAAATAACTTTTTTGATTTTTTATAAAAAATATAATATAATATATATAGAAAGTTAAGAAAGGAATTGATAAAAAATGAAAAAGACTTCTGTTGATTTTGGTTGCTATTATAATTCCATTGACAATAAGGAGCTTGTAAAGGCAATTGCTCGTGCTTCTAATCCCAATGCGGAAGATATTATTTTGTATTGTAAGATTGATGATGGCGGTCTTGCTTCTGCTCCTATGTATATGCTCGAAAAGGATTTTGTAGCAACTTTTATTAATTAAGTTGCTTATACGGGATTAGCGCAGCTGGTAGCGCATCTGACTTACATTCAGGAGGTCGTGGGTTCGAGTCCCTCATCCCGTACCACCGAACGCAGGATTGGTTCGATTCCAATAATCAGCTGTAATTAGTGTAATGGTTGAGCACAGCGTTCGTGTTTTAAATATATCAAAGACACCATAAACTGCGAATTTTTTCTATATTAGAAGATAACAGAGATATTGTTTTATCAATAACTTTTGATTACCTGTCGAAGGTGTAGTCTGTTTGGGGTAAGAAAGAATTAATCGACAAATAGATGAAATAAATTGATTGAAATTCTTTGGTGTCTTGTTTTATACGGTCGTCGCCAAAATGGTAAGGCACAGGACTTTCTCAAAATCAGTTAAATGGGTTATATAATATGACGGGGTTAAGTAGTATTATATAAGTTCTGTTAGTAGGCTTCCGGTCCTATAAAACCGAGAATGTTGGTGCAAGTCCAACTTTTGAGCCCTGACTCCTGCATCTGCTGGTTCGAGTCCAGCCGGCCGTGCCACCAGAGTTCTGCTAAGTTATATATTTAATTAAGAATTTGCTACTCTGAAAGAATATATAATGAATAAAAAATTGGGTCTAGATGACGCAGATAACCCTCTCTGGACCATAAATTCAATTTAAGGAGAAAAATTATGATTTGTCGCACTAAAGAGCATTATGAAAATCGCATTGCGAAGTTGTATTCCCATGGTGAAGTTATGAATCAGCGTCTCATTAATAAGATGAAGCGAAAACTCCGTAAGTTGAATTAAGGAGTTTATTGAGGGGTAGCATAGCGGCAAATGCGCTGGTCTCTAAAACCAGATAAGTGGGATCGACACCCACCCCCTCCGCGGTGCTAAAAACAAAACCTCCTCGTGGTAGCACTGGGTAATGCTAATTTGTTTATAAAGGTAATAAAGGCAATATGTATAAAAGTCATTGATAAGTCCTTTTATACGATAGGAAGTAGGATTAGAAGCGTCCATCTTTTAAAGAGCGAAATGCGGCGATCGGGTATTTCCTTGGTCCAGTAGACACACTATCGGAGGTTGTGGGTTAACCTAATTAAAACCCTCAAAATAAGAATGTTTGATATTTATTTAAATTATTGCGAAGAAACTTTTGGTGGTTCTCATAAGTTTACTAAAAATGGTCTTGGTTATGATGTTTTAAATATCCATAATAATCGAGATGATTTTAAAATTGTACTTGCAGATAAAGCGCGGTTTGGAGAATATACTTTATTTCATCGTGCTTATGGAGCTAGACTTGATGGTTCTTATGAGTGGCATGTTCAATTAAAATCTAAGCATTTAGATTTTTTAATTTATTGCGCTTTTGCACATGATTTTAATAAATATAATGATATTCCTTATAATCGAGAAGATTATTTGCGATTTATTAAAGATTATAGGAAATATATTTCGGAGATTAACGTGATAAGGTAGACACCCCGGTCTGTAAAACCGGTGCGCTCAGTCGCTCGAGTGGGTTCGATTCCCTCATCTCCGACCAAAGTATTTGGCAGTATACTTTATAGTAATCGCAAAAACTGCTTATCGTACCTGAGTAAGTGGCAAGGTCGTAGATGGCGACGGCGTTGTTTATTTAAAACGATAGGTTTCTTTTCCTAACAGGCTGAAGAAAAGACGTTAACCACAACGAAAGAGTGATTAAGAATAGGTAAGGAATATTTATATTAAAGGTGATTTGGCACTATTGTTAATTTTAATTCTAATCGGTGCGGAATAAGTAAGATTTCCTATTTAAATCTAACCAAATTGAATACTGAAAACAAACCGAGGAAATGCTCTTAAATGGAGTTTGATTGTTCTTTGATGGTGGAAGGAAGCGTAAGGCAACCTACGGGTTAGCGCTTGCGGAGTAAAAGAACAAGAAAATAAAATTTAAGAGTATTTTTGTTTGCTTAAATAAAGGCGGTGAATGTGATCCGACCGGCATCAAGCACAAAAACCGAAAACCGCAATTTAAAAATGGTTTTAGAAATTTTTAAGATAAAAGGGAGGAAATTAAATGGCTGTTTCTGTAAGTTGCACAAGTAGTACTACTACCTCATTAATTTTTGAAGCAAGTGGAATAAGCTCAGATAATGTTAGTAGAAGGTTATATGTCCGTTTAGATGATGGGACTTCGGATACTGGTTCTTCAACAACTGGAACTCCTTGGGTTCGAATTTCAGGATTAACTCCTGGCACAAGGTATGAATATGCTTGGGAAGTAGATTATTATACAGCAGGCCAGTGGAATAATGGAGCATCTGGAACAGGAGTTGCTTGGACTGATGAAGATTCTGGCGGAGGTGGAGGAGGTAGTGGTGGCTCTGATGATGATTATCATTGGGATTGCTACAATTTAACCACTGGAGATTATATGGGCTATGAAACTTCCACTTCTTCTTCAAGCATTACAGCTCCTACTATTAGTGGATATACTTATTAGGGTTATGTTTATCATAGCACTTGGTCAAAATGTGTAGAGTAGGCAAAAAATGGAAATTATGATGGAACAGGAGATACTTGCTCTGATCATAGTTCATCACATCCTTATATAGTTTTCTTTTATACTGAAGCTCCAACAGGATGGTATTTACAAAATTTAGGTAATTATAGTGGTGCAGTCAATACTTATGTAGACTATAACTTATCTTCTTATGGGATTGGATACATTGATTATACTCCTAGTTCAAATGGACTCCTTACTGCATACGCTTCGGGAGATAGTTTTGATGACTATGGATTTATAGGGTATGCCAATTCAATGGGATTAAATTCAAGCGCTTCTAGTGGGTATCAGGCAATAACAAATTATTTAATATCTGATGATCAAAGTGGCGGAAGCGGGCATTTTAAAATAACTTAGTTTTCTGTCACTGCTAATACAACTTATAGAATAGCAATAGCTCCTTGGAGTAGCCCTGCTGCTTTTTCAGGAAAACTTTATTTTTATTTTGAATCAATAAGTTCTTGGATGACCCCAATTAGTATGTATACTATAGGTAGTGGTACTAGTGGAACAAGTGGTACTACTTCTGTGCCTGCTTACAAAGCAGGATATATTACAATAACAACTCCAAGTTATGCTGGAAAATTGGTGTTTAAGACAACTAGTAATTCTAAAAGTCCTGACTATTATAGTTATTTAAGTTCTTCACTTTTATCTGCTGCTTCGGGGACTAGTAGAACAAGTGCTGTTAGTGGAACGACATTAAAAGTAGATGATGATGGAGCAGGAACTGGTTATGATACTAAAATTGAATATGTGGCATCAGCAAACACTATTTATTACTGGTATGTAAATGCTGCTTGGAGTAATAGCAGCACATATTCTATACCGTGGCAATATAATTATTATAGACAATATACAATAACCTTTAACAAGAATGATGGTACTAATACTATCTGGTCTACAAATTATGTTTACGCTGATTCTATGAGCGCCACAATGGCTTCCGCGCCATCTCGTACAAATTATACTTTCCAAGGGTGGAGCACTTCTTCATCTGCTACTTCTGGCTATAGCGCAGGGAGTTCTGTATCAGTAAGTGGTTCAACAACTTTTTATGCGATTTGGAAAAGAAATACAATTACTGTGACTTATAATGCTAATGGCGGTTCTGGTGGACCCGGATCATAGACTGTTAATACCAATTCTTCTTTTAACATAAATGGATCTAACTATCCTACTCGTAGTAATTATATTTTTAAAGGATGGTCTACATCCTCTACAGCAAAAACCGCAACTTATAAAAAGGGAACAACACCTTCTATTTCAACAACAACATCCAATATAACTTATTACGCAGTTTGGTGGCCCGCATTTACTTGGAAAGATTATTCCAGAAATGAAGCAAATACTTTCGCGGGATATATAAATACTTATTTAAATAGTTCAATTGCTACCATAAATGACGCTAATCCTCTACGCTTAGTGGTTTGGTTTAACGCTATAACAACTGCTTTGGGAAATAATACTAAAGTGGCATCAGGCGATGCTAGTTTTAAAACACAATTAGATGCTTTATTAACCACCTACAACAATTATTAAAATTAATTGGCCTACTGAGATTTTCAGTAGGCCAATTTTTTATATTCATAAAGAATATTTTTTTATATTATTTAGAATGATGTAATAAAAAAGGAGGCAATAAGATGTATACTTTAACACATCAAAATGGTAAAGTTAATTATGGATTAAAAAAATTCATAGTTGATTCTGTTGAAGATATTGAAAAAATTCCAACAATTTCATTGCTCCCTGGTAGTACCGCTTTTATTCCTAAATCATCAAAATTATATATTTATCAAGATAATAATACTTGGGTTGAATAGAAATCCAATAGTAATAATAGTGGTGGCGGCGGAAGTACCGAGCCCTCTGATCCTGATAATACATATATTTGGGACGGCGGTAGTATTGATTAAGGAGGTGTATTTAATTGGCTGATGTTTATATGAAGTCAAAGTTTTACTTTAAACGCGGAAATGCAGAAACTTGGACTAAAAAAAATATTCTTTTAGGTCCGGGAGAACCGGGTTTTGAATTAGACACTGGCAAATTAAAAGTTGGCGATGGCGTTCATGCTTGGAATGACCTTCCTTACATTAATGACGATAATACATATGAAGTTATTGATGGTGGAGAAGTTCCAGTATAAATAAATAAGGAGGAAATTTGTAAATGGCAAATAAGAAAACTTTACAGACCCTTATCCAATTCCGTCGTGGATATCAAGCTCAATGGGATGCAGTTGCTAATACTTATATTCCAAAAGCAGGCGAACCATGCGTAACCCTCGATGGAAAAAATAAAGGCCAAGTAAAAATTGGTGATGGCACTTCTACTTGGGGCGAACTTAAATATGTTGGCGTCAATGAAGGTGCTATTCATTTTATTGGCACAGTCGCGGAAAAAAGTAATTTACCTGAATCCGCGGAAACAGGTGATATTTATCAAGTAACAGCTGAGCGCACCCTTTATATTTGGGATGGCGATAGCTGGGAAATTTTTCACGCAGTTGACCTTAGTAATTACTATAATAAAGAAGAAACAGCAAATCTTATCAAAGTTAGTATTAATGATTTAACTACTGATTTAGATAAAAAGTTTGAAGGAATTAATTCTTCTATTGGAGAAATTAACCAAAAAATTTCTGATGCAGATAATAAAATTACTGAAGTCGGTCAAAAAGTAGAAGATGTTAAAGCAGAAATCGCAAAAAATTATGTTGAGAAAGTTGAACTTGACAAATATGCTTTAAAAACTGATTTAGACGTTATTAAGGTGTATGGGGAAACCGCAGATGACACTTCGGTCGAAGTCAACGGACAAACTTTTATTAGTGTAAATGAAGCTATTGATGCTGTTGAAGATGGCGGAACTATTAAATTAAGTAATGGCCTTGAAGCAGATGAACCAATTTCCGCAGATAAAAAATTTACTGTTGATATGAATAATGCTGTTATTGTTAATAATAATACTTGTCCTGTCGTGATTAAAAATGCGGGTAATCTCACTTTAACCGGTAATGGCAACGTAGAATGTAATAAAAATGGTAGAGCTGTTATTGAAAGTAATGGTAATGCCACAATTGAAAATGGTACTTATTCTCGTTCTATTGATGAAAAAGGCAATGGAGGATATGTTTTAAAGAATCACGGTTATATGACTATTAATGATGGTATCTTCTCTTCTCCTGGTGGATTATCTAGCTTAGTTGATAATGGTTATTATAATTATAGTAAAGAACATATTGATGGTGAAAATGCAGAGTCTCCTGAATTAACTATCAATGGTGGTACTTTTATTAATGCTTATACTACTATTAAAAATGATGATAATGGTGTTTTAACTATTAACGATGGTAAATTCTATGGTATGATTTATAACGTTGGTAAAATTGTTACTATTAATGGTGGCTATTTCTCAACAAATGATGGTTATGCCACTGTTCAAAGTATTAAGAGTAATGATACCCTTAATGTTGGTAAAACTATAATTACTGGCGGTACTTTTGAAGGCACTGGTAAAGAATTATTTACTATTGAAGGTAATGCTGAATTTGTTGTTTCCGGTGGTAGATTCAGTCATGAACTTCCAGAAGCAATAATTGCTGATGGATATGAGCAGGACTACATTGATGGTTATTATGTAGTAACCGCGAAAATCTGAGGAAGGAGGATTGACTGATGTTTAAATTAGCATATGTAAATAAAGATAAAATTAATAATAGTATTGCTGAAGAGGTTATCTCTAATGAAACTCTTATTGTAACAAATAATGAGAAAAATAGTGGAGAAGTCTATTATTATGATGAAAAAGGTAATTTAAAACAAATTGTTAAAAAGACTCGTTTTGAAAATGAAAACGAAGCACGTCTTTGGGTTGCTAAATATGGTAATTACGAAGGTGAAACCATTTCAATTAAAGATAAAGATGGTAACTGGATTAGTTATAATGTTATTAATAACAACCAATTTAGTCAAGTTCCTAACGAAAATGATTTAACTGATATACTTGATGGTTTAATTATTGATGGTGGTAGTGCTCCTACTGCCTAAAAAAGGTAGAAAGGAGGCTAATAAATGCCTAATATAAAATAGATTAATTCTATTATTAAATTACGTCGTGATAATGATTATAATTATGAAAAAGTAAAAGACACTTTTATTCCCGCTCGCGGAGAACCTATTTTAGTAGATACCGCGAAGAATGGACTAAGAATAAAAATTGGTGATGGAATTACTTCTTATGGTAATTTAAATTATCAAGACAATCTTTTTATTCGAGGATACCTTTATGAGAATAATTTTTATAAAAATGAAGAACATACTATTATAATTAATGGATATGAGAATAGGCTTTATATAAGTAATCAAATTATTTATTATTATGATGGGACATAGTATATTCCGATAAATGAAACATAGAACGCTAATGAAACAACTTCTGGAATTATGAAATTATACAATAATCCTGGATAGAATATAGATGGCACTATGACTCAAAAAGCTATCACCGATGAATTAAAAGAAAAAATTGAAATGCGAGTAAACGAATTAGATGAAACTGTCGTTTTCGCATATAATTTGTAATCTCCGTTTAATTAAACGAGATAATATATATTATTTAATGGAGGAAAATTATTTATGGCTATTTTTGATCCTAAGAATTTACCCGTTATTAGTAAACTTACTATTGGCGAAAAAACTTATTATTTAAAAGATGCTGAAGTTCGTGAACTTCTTAAAACTCTTGGCACTGCTGCTAAGAAAGATGTTGCTGCTGGTGTTGGCGCTGATGAACAGGGCCTTGTAACTGGCGCTCAAGTTCAGGCTGCTATTGCTGGTATTGCCGGCTCTATGCATTTCCGTGGCGTTGTTAGTGCCACTTCTGACATTAAAGACCCCGCTCCCGGTGATGTTGTAATTGTCGGCGTTAAGGAATATGTGTACGGTGGTGAGCCCGCCGATTGGCATGAGCTTGGTGACGAGAGTATTTATGCCCTGAAGAGTTTCAAGATTGGTACTCAGGCTCTTGAAGGTACTTTCTCTCTTGAGACTTTAAAGACCGATTTGGGTCTTGGTGCTCTTGCCTATAAGAGTTCTGCTACTGGCACTGTCGCTGGTCAAACCATTACTGGTGTTAAGGCTACTGGTACCTCCGCAGGTAGTATTGAAGTTGGTTTAACTCAAACTTCTACCGCTGCTACTCTTACTAAGAGTGATTATACTCCTTCTGGTGACGTTACTGGTTCTGTTACTGCTGCTGGTACTGTTTCTATTGCTAAGGACGCCGATAACGGTACTCAGATTTCTGGTTCCGTTTCTGCTCCTACTGTGACTGTTACTCCTGCTACCGACACTATTAAAAAGGTAACTTCTGTTGGTTCTCTGCCATCTAAGGCTAAGGATACTTTTACTGCCAATGGTGATGACACCTTTACTGCTGGTTCTAAGGCCAAGTGGAGCGCTAATGTTGATGAAACAAGCGAAACTCTGAGCTTCTCCTTCACTGCAAATGACCTGCCTACTTTTGTTCAGGGTGCAAAGGCTTCTTACACAGAGGGTGCATTTGATGCAGGTGCTCTTCCAGAACTCGCTGCTACTGGTACTACTGTTGTTACTGGTATTACCAAAGCCGAGGCTTCTGCTCCTACCTTTACTGGTGATAAGTTTGCTGCTTCCTTCACTGGAGCTTCTGCCGATATTACTGCTACCTTTACTGGCGAAAAGACTTCTGTTGTTTCCGGTGTAAGCTATGACAAAGCTGGTGTAGATGCCGCTAAGACTAAGTTTACTGGCGCTGCTCTTGAGCTTGCTGTTGGTGACATTGCTGTTGCCGCTAAGGAAGTTACTGTTTAGTAATTATAGTTAAATTTTAATATAAGGTGGTGAGTAAATGGCAGACAATATGAAATTGATTTCCAAAATCAACTTAGGTAGCGTCATTTACCACCTGAAAGACTCTGATGCAAGAGATCGTCTTACTTAGCTTGAGACGACTCTTGCTTCTTCTCTTGTGTTTAAAGGTGTGGTTTCAAATGCTACCGGTATCACAAATTTAACTAATTATAAAACAGGTTGGACTTATAAATCCAATGCTACATTTACTCTTGGTTCTCTCGGAAAGATTGAGCCAGGAGATATGATTATATGTGTTGGTAATTATAACTCCGCTTTTAAAATCGCAGATTGGACTGTCGTTCAAAATAATATTGATGTAATGGTTGGGGCCACTAGTTCCAGTAGTGGAACAAAAGGTTTAGTGCCGGCGCCTGCGGTCGCTAATAAGGACAATTTTCTTAAAGGCGATGGAACGTGGAGCATGCCCTCTATTGAGACGCTCGCACAAACTAATTATGTCATTTTTGATTGCGGCTCCTCTACGGTAAATATTTAATTAAAGGCTCTCTTAATTGAGAGCCTTTTTTCTTTTGGCCGAATTTAATATATTGACATTTCCAAAAATTAATATATAATGTAGATAGAAATTTAAGTTTGAAATTGATAACTTAAAATTTATAATATATTTGGTTTTACTCTTTTGGAAATGATTATTGAGAAAACTATTTTTAAATGGTGTTACTTCTAATTATACAAAAGAGGTAACACCATTTTTTTTATTTCTTCAAAGAAAGGAGATAACATGGCAAAGATATATAAAGGGCGCATATCTCAAAAACACGATACTAGTGAAAATTGGGAAAAAGCTGGTAATTTTGTCCCTTTAGCAGGCGAGTTAATTATATATGATGATTTGCGTAAAATAAAAATCGGCACAGGATCTACTAAAATAAAAGATTTACCTTTTGAAGCAATTGATGGAGCTTAGATTAGCGGTGGTATTAATTCTATTGGCAATGAACCAACTCACGTTGCTATAAATCCTGCTATTAATGGCGCCGGATTTGAAAGATTAAAAGGTTCTACAATTAAAATTTATTATGGCGATTATGAAATGCCTTTTAATACAACTGCCATTGATAGTCTTTTTGACGGTAAAGCAAGAACTTATATTAACTTTTGCGGAGGATTTGCTGGGGATTTTGATTGGAATAGCTCTAAAACTTATCCTGCTGGAGCTTATGTAAAAGTTAATAATATTTGGTATAAAGCAATTAGTGAAAATACTAATATAAATCCAATATCTAATAATACTATTTGGGAAAATGTTTAGTCTCTCGCCGGAGAAGATTATTCATCTTATATAAATCTTAATGATATTCCAATAATAATAGATATTACTTTTTCAAATAGTATTAAATTTGAAAATTCTTTAGCATTATATTGGCGCGCTTATGGGTAGAATCCTAATTATATTAAAGTTGAAAAATATCGAGAAAATTATGGATGGTATACAGTTGAAGAATAGAAAGATATTCATTAGAATTAGACCGTAACGAATATCTATTTAGCAAATAATAATCCTCCTTAGAAACAATATCCCGGTAACGAAAATAAAATGCGTATTACTATGTATGCACGTCCTAAGCAGGCTTGGTTTGCGCTTATTCAATTAGCTATAACTGGTATTTATGGCGGAATTGATGGTACTCTTTTAAATAGAGGTGGGGAAGTATCACTCCTTATAAAAAAAATGCTGCGGATTTAGGTTCAAGTAGTCTACCTTGGAATTATATTTATGCTTCTGGATACAAAGGCGAATCAGGTGATATGACTTCTTCTTTTACTTAGGGATCGATAAGAAATAATCTTACTTCTGGAGATACTTTGCGCACAATTTTTGGAAAGATTTCTAAATGGTTCGCAGATTTGGGTTCATTAGCTTTTAAAAATAAAATCTCAAAAGACGATTTAGATAGTGATTTATAGAATAATTTAAGTAGTAGTAAGACTTTAATAGTTCAAGGATCATACGTCGGAAACTGTACTAAAGGGACAGCAGGAACTTATTCTCAAAAAATAGAAACAGGGTTTCCTGTTAAAGGTGTTATTCTTTGCTCAGATACTTCTAAATCAATAAATAATAACGCTACAAATCAAGCATTTATGTTAAATAAAGCTATGTCTTCCCCATTTTTTGAAAGTTACGATGCAGGTTTTATTATTAAAGAAGTTTCTACACCTGGCACTAAAGGCAATTATACTTATACAGGTTTTAATTATTTAGGGACTGAATATTATTTTATAGCTTTTGGATAAATAAATAATTTTTTTAAAGAAAGGAGATAGCTAATGAGTGCTGAAGTGATGAGCGGTGGTGGAGGAAGCCCTAATTTACAAGATAAAATTGTTACACCATCAACATCTTCTCAAATTATAATACCTGATAATAATTATGATGGTTTATCTAAAGTAACTGTTAATGCCATGCCAGCTGGTATTCTTAACAATCCTACTATTAATAGTAATGGTTTAATTACTTCAAGCGTAGGAACTAGTGGCTATTTATCAAGTGGAACAAGTAAAACATTACAATTATCTACTTAGGGGTCAAAAACTATAATCCCTGGAAGATATTCTCAAACTGCGGTTAGCAGTGGAAAATATACAACTGGAGCTGTAACTGTAAGTGGAAGTAGTAATTTAGTTGCTGGAAATATTAAAAGTGGAATAAGTATTTTTGGAGTAACTGGAACTTTATCAAGCACTCCAATAGAAGTAAGAAAAATTTAGCCTTCTCAAGGAACCACAACTTATACTTTTATTCCTACAAAATTCAGTTTTTATGACAGAACATTATATCCATATCAAATCATAATGATTCGTGAAGGATATAGTTATAAATGTGGCTTTATTGCTCTTCAAAGCTATATGACAAATCAAAATTGGGGCGGAAAACTTTGGGCGAGTTACACTGATTGGAACGGGAATGCTGTTACTTCAGTTAATAGCTATATTGAAGTAACTTGGAATTATGGTAATACAGGAAAATTTACTATTACATTAGAAAATAATTCTGATATTTACTTTAGCGGAGACCCATATTATTTATATGTAATATGTGAAAAAGCCCCAACTTAATATAAATTATTTGAAATAGGAGGTTTAATATGGCAATTCCAAAAGTAATAAATATATTACGTAAAGGTGTAGAATATAACACTGAAACATATTGGAACGCGCAAACTGATTATATTCCAGCGTCAGGATCAATTATTGTTTATACTGATTTAAATAAAATGAAAATTGGCGATGGCACAACTAAACTCGGAGATTTAAATTTTATTTCTGTACCAGCCGAAGGAAATAGCGGAGACGCTCTTGTAAAAAATGAAAAAGGTAGCAAATGGGAAACTCCCGTAGAAGCTACTTTAGTTGAATTACCTATTGGAACTTTAAAAAGTGATGGTACAACAATTACAGCGATTACTACAAAATATTTAACAACTACTTTAACTGTAGCTAATTGGAGTAATAAAACTTATAGTTTTGAAACAACTTATCCAAATAGTTAGTATGATATTACTGTCTTTATTGCTCCAACTGCTACTACTGCTGAATATGATGCTTTTTCTAATGCTAAAATTTGCGGTGATGCCACTCAAAACATAATTAAGGCTATTGGCACTGTTCCTACTATTGCTATTCCAATTATTATAAAGGTAGTAAGCAAATGAGCGCCGAAGTGATGAGTGGTGGCGGAGGAAGCCCTAAATTACAAACTAAAACAGTTTCTCCTTCTACTTCTTCTTAGAATGTAGCGCCTGATAATGGCTATGATGGACTGTCTAAAGTAACTGTTAATGCTATGCCGACAGGTTCTTTAAGTGGAATTAGCGTGAATAGTAATGGTTTAATTACTTCAAGCGTAGGGACTAGCGGTTATCTTTCAAGTGGAACGAACAAGACGTTACAATTATCGACTTAGAGTGGTATTACAATAACTCCTGGGACTGATACAAAAATTGCTGTTAGTAATGGAAAATATACTACAGGTACAATACAAGTTCAAGGAGATAGTAATCTTATTCCTGAAAATATTGTATCTGGAGTATCTATCTTTGGAGTTACTGGAACTCGATAGGATTTTTTTTATTGTATTACTCGAGCTGGAAATACACTTTTTGGCAATACGCAGACAATATATTGGGATGGTATAGCTATGCCCCCTAATTTTTAGATGCAATCTATCTCAATTAAGCCAAATGGATATTACGTCCCTTCTGATGGAGGGATTTATGCTTTTTTAGACGGATATTATGCTGTAAATGGTGATGTATTTTAGTTTGATGGATATAATAATAATAATATTAATTTTTCACACTTTTTTGACCAAAATTCTTCAAAATTTTATATGACGATTGGCAATTCAAGTTATTATTGGTCAAATACATATTATACATTAAATATTACTGGATATATTATACCATCTCAATAAATATTTATCAATCTAAAATAATCTCTTAGAAGAAAGGAGATAATCAATGAAAATATTATTACAAAATAAAAATATTGTTCTTACTAATAATAGTTTAATTTCTATTGATAGTGATAATATCGCGGAGAATGGTAATTTAGTAAGAACAAAGTAGGATTCTAAAAATAATATTATAAAAATAAATAATTCTTTAGTGCGCGCAAAAGTCGCTTCTGACCTCCCTATTATTCCTCCAAAAGGTTCAATTGTGAAGATGAATTTGGATGGGAGTGAAAGGCAATATAGAGTATTAAGTGTAAATGGAAATGTTTGTAAAGTATTGGGAATGTGGGATGATTTTACAAGTAAATATAATGAAACAAGTACAACTACTACTTTTGGAAGTACTACTGCTCAAAAATATGAAGATTCTATTTTAGATATATATTTGAATACAACTTGGTATAATACATTGTCAAGTGAAGCAAAGAATGCTATTGTACCCGAGAATGTAGTACAGTATTGTTATAAATACTATGATGAACCAAATACACCAAACACTCCAACTTATACATATCAATATCAATATAATGGGAATAAATCAGACTATGAAAACGCAGATAATGTTGGCAATGTCGTAGTAGGTAATAGAAATGTATTTGCACTTGATTTGAAAGATATTTTTGATTATATAGGTAAAGTATGTATTACATCTGATGAACTAATGACTATGTTTTGGAATAGCACAACTAAAGTATCTAAATATCTGTGGTTGCGATCCTCTCGTGCCTCTAGTTCTGCTTCTGCGTGGACTGTGATTGGCTACACTGGTAATTTGGGCAACTTTGGTGTGATCGATTCTTATGTTGTGCGGCCCGCGCTTAATCTTGACCTCTCAAAAATTGAATGGTCTACCATGACTTAAACAATAAAAAATCTTTAAAGAAAGGAAAATAATATGGCTAATAAAACATATCAAGGTCGTATAGTCCAAAAGCATGATAATTCAGCAAATTGGGTGAAAGCGACTAATTTTATTCCTTTAAAAGGCGAAATTATCATCTATGATGATTTAAATAAAATAAAAATCGGCGATGGAACAACTAAAGTTAATGATTTAGATTTTAATTCTTGTCTTCCTGACGGCGGAACCGCTGGTGATGCTTTAGTAAAAGACACAGATGGCGGAAAATGGGAAACTCCTGTTGAAGCTACTCTTGTTTCTCTCCCAGCTGGTATTTTAAAAAGTGATGGTACTACTATTACCGCGGCAACCGCAGGTATTGATTATCACTCAGTTACTAATAAATATACTTTCACCGTATCTGATTCTACACAATCAACATTCACTATTCCTTTTGATTTCAACAATGATTCTGGTACATTAACTGCTTATTATAATGGCGTAATGATGAAAGAAACTGATAACTATACTATCAGTAATAATACTCTTACATTAGTAGATTGGACTGCTAAAAAAGGTGATTATCTTACAGTAATGGGTATTGAGGGCGCTGCCTCTGTTAATGTTGATGCTAAACTCGCTTTAATCCAATAGGCAGTTGATAAAGCTAGTTCTGATATGGATTCTAAGGTGGCTTCCGCATCTACTGACATTAATAATAAAGTAAGTAGTGCTATTAAGCAAATTGATGATAAATTAGCCACTATTCCTGACGATGTAGAGCAAGCAGTCTACAAAAATAAATCTAATATAATGACCGCCAGCGGTAAAATTACTATGGATAGTAGTTATACTCCTTCCGCGAATGGCGATGTAGTTACCAAAAAATATGTAGATGATAGTGCTATTGGATTATTTTCAAGTACTAAAAATGGTATTGTTCCAAAATCAGACGGTAGCACTACTAAATACTTGCGCGCGGACGGTTCTTGGTCTACAATAGATAAAACTCCTGTAATTGGAACTACTACTGACTACGCTATTTATATTGGATCTACTAAACCTGCATCTGGAACTACGCCATTGCTTTGGGTTGATACTACAAGTTCTACGGGTTATTTAAAATATAGAACTTCTACTACTGGCACTTGGACCACTGTTCCTGTTGCTTGGTCTTAATATTTAAGAAAGGAGTAAATAATTATGTCTAAACCTTTACTTTTTCAACAGCTGCTTAGCGCGACTGAAAATAATCAAACTAACGTAACTATTGGTGATGCTACAATTAATAAAGATGGTACAATAACTGGTACAATATTACAAACTACTGGTGCTACCAATAAAGCTGGTAAATTTGCTACCATAAATAACGGGTAGATTTATTATCGTGAACCAGCAGAAGTGTTAGCTGATATTGGAGCGGCTGCTGAAACTTCTATCAATAATTTGTCTACTGAAATTACTACTTTAAAGACTTCTGATTCAACCTTAAAAGATAATTTAACTGACCTTGAAACGAATTATTAGACTTTAAATAATTCAGTATCTTCTTTAAAAACAGCAAATACAACTACTGCTTCAAAATTAGATACTTTACAAACTCAACAAACTAGTTTCTCAGAGGATTTAAAAACATTAAGTAATACTGTATCTACTACATTAACAAAAGTTTTCTCTATAGGAACAACTGCTCCAACAGACAAAAAACTCCTTTGGATAGATACTACATCAAATTCTGGATTAAAATATTATAATGGTTCCGCTTGGGTTACGATGCCCGTCTGTTGGGGCGACTAATTTATGGAACACCGCATTAAAATTTTTTTCTTTTTAGATCAAGAAGATTTTGGTGATAAACGTAATTGTTCTTTAACGAGTATAACATCTATTTGTTATACTCGTTTCAGAAATCCTTCTATTAAAGAAATCTATAATATAGTCGAATCTATTGGAAAAAAATATTGTTATAATGATAAACGAGGAACTAATCCTTTGCTTATTAAAAATATTTTTAATAAATCTTTAGAGTATTTTTCTAAACAAAAATGTCAAACTAGTTCAAAGTATTTAAAAGAAATTGGGTATAATTTTACTACAATTAAAAATTTAATTGATATGAATAAACCTGTTATTCTATCTTTCTGGAAATGTGAAAAATATTCTAATCATACAATTACAATAATTGGATATGATGATAAAACACAAGATTTAATAATTGCGGATAACTGGTCCAAAAGGCCATAGAAAATTAATTATAAAAATATCTCAACAATTTCTTCAATAAACTACTTTTAAAAATTTTTTGACATTTTTAAAAAAATAATATATAATATATATAGAAAGTTGAGAGAGAAAGATTTTAAAAATTTTTTCTCTTATACTTTTTCTTTCGGCAACGAACTCTTTAATTGATAAGTTAAAGAGATTGGGAGAAAGAACGCGGGAACTGCGTTAGTGCCAATATGCTGGATTAGCTCAGCTGGTAGAGCAATTGATTTGTCAATCAAACTCAATGAAAAAAATATGGAATTAACTTCTAAGCAAAAGGGAAATTTAACCGAGCTCCAATGTTTAACAGCCTTTATAGAGCAAGGTTGTGGAGTTAGTATTCCGTATGGAGATAACTCTAAATATGATTTCATTGCAGATGTGAATGGCGCTCTATTAAAAATTCAAGTCAAAACTTCTTCTCTTAAAGATGAAAATGCAATTCAATTTTCATGTAGAACCACTCATGTAAATTGCGCAGGAGTAAAAAATGAGAGATATTCAAGTGATGACATTGATTTCTTTGCAACTTATTGGAACAATCAGTGTTATTTAGTTCCTGTTGCAGAAAGTTCAGTTACGAAAACTTTACGATTTGCTCCTCCAAAAAGTGGGCAAATGAAGGGAATTAGTTTTGCCTCTGAGTATGAGTTAGCAAAACAATTATCCAAGTTAGGAGGAAGTAATTGAGCATTGATAGATAAATCAATAGGTCGGGGGTTCGAATCCGTCATCCAGCTCCATTAATCAAAAGATTAAAATAAATGTGTAAAAGGTGTAAAATTATGAATTATTCTCTGGACAAGTATAAGTTTTATGAGTACAATGATCCCAAGGGTAAGAAGACCGTGAGCGCGGTTTCCACGTATGCCGGTCGGACAGTCAAAGGCTATGCTAAGTGTGATCCTCGTGATAGTTTTAATGTTGAAAATGGCAAGAAGCTCGCGGCCGCGCGTTGTAATGCGAAGGTTTCCGCAAAGCGCATGAAGCGCGCTGAGTATAAGATGAAGGAAGCTCAGACTCTTCTTGATCAGGCTCAGGCTCATTACAACAAGATGGTGAATTATTTCAACGATGCTTCTCGTGATAAGTCTTTTGCCGAGAATGAGGTAAATTGTCTCCTTAAGGAGATGTAATAAATAAGGAGAAGATTTTCTTCTCCTTTATATGCGGGCGTGGTAGAGTTTGGCTTATTACACCGGTCTTGAAAACCGGCGAGGGGCAACCCTCCAGAGGTTCGAATCCTCTCGCCCGCGCCAACTAATTTAATAAGGAGGATATTATATGAAATCTAATTCTCGTGCTTATAATCGTGATGTTTCCAAAAGAAAAGCGTTGAGAAAGCGTAGAATCACCAAAGAAGTGTATGGTGATCTTACTCATCCTTATTATGATAATTTACATCAATATTCAAAAAATAAAATCCATTGTTCATGTCCTATGTGCTCGGCCAAGAGTAAAAATAGAGGAAAAAGACGTGGAAAAGCGTGGAATTATTCTCCTACTTATAATTGGAAGATCGCGGATTTGCGTAAATTCAATAAGATGGACATGAGCTGTGAGGACGCGGGCGTGTAAAGTAAAAATACTTTACACCAATTTCCGCAATTTTTTGACATTTTTAAAAATTTAATATATAATATATATAGAAAATGAAAAAAGACTTTAACAGCAAAAATGGACTGTAAATCCGTCGCTGATGCTACGCAGGTTCGAATCCTGCCCTCCCCACCACCATATGGCGGAGGTAGGGAAGTGGTTAAACCCAATGGAACTGAAAATAATAAGTCTTGTTTTTGAATTAAAAATTTTTTGACATTTTATAAAAAATATTATATAATATTTATATAAAATGAAGAAAGACCTTATCAGCAAATATAAGAATAAAATCTTTACCAAACTTCAAGGATGTTATTTGAGGTCTTGTAAATATTATCTAAAGCCCGTGAGAGAAAAAATAGACGGACTGAGCGTCAGTAATTCTGGCTGGAACTTGAAGAGGAAGTTGTTGGCTGACATCAAAGCTGATATCTGCGGGCGTGGCGGAACTGGCAGACGCCTGGGACTTAAAATCCCATGAGGTGAACCCTCGTACGAGTTCGAGTCTCGTCGCCCGCACCATTAATAAAATATAAGGAGTGAGTCCAATGGGTTCTCGAATGGTTATCTTTTAACATCTTTTAAAGGAGGTTAAAAGAATGAGTAGAAGTAGAAAAAAGACACCTTATAGTGGCGACCGCAAAGATCGTGGTTATAAGAGATACGCAAATAAAAAAGTTCGTCAAAAACTAAAAAATTCTGAAGAAATTTATAATCATAAAGAATATAAAAAAATTTTTTGTTCTTATGATATTTGTGATTATTATACCATAGAAGGTGATTTTGAAACTTTTTATAAAAATGAAATTTCACGTTGGTATCGTTGGCGAGTATATCCTTATTTAAATTATGAATTTCCTACTCGTGAAAAAGCATATCAAGATTATATGCGATATTACATTAGGAAATAAGAAAATTTGACATTTTTAAAAATTTAATATATAATAAATATATAAAACGTATAAAATTTTTTTCAATTCTTATTCTCTTTATTGATTGTTTAGCATTTTCAACAATATAAAGAAAATGCTTACGCAGGATTGGTGTTAGCGGCTAGCATTCCGGTCTTCCAAACCGGCGGGGCCAGTTCGAATCTGGTATCTTGCTCCATAGTTATTAATTCGGTCTATGATAAATCGCGATGCCTGATTAATTAACTAACATAGAGCCATGCAGCAAATTCTTTTTACTGGTTCGCCAGTGCTATTAACTTATTTTAAGTTTCTACTAAAAGGATTGATGTAAAATCAAATGCTTGTAGGTCTATGAGTATGATATAATAAGTAATATAAATGGCTTGGCTCTAGAATTTAAAGCCGTTTATATGAAAATTATATTAGAAAATAGACGATTTGTTCTCTTTGGAGGATTGTTTGAAAAAACTAAAAAATTAAGAGAGCAGGTTAGATTATAAATAACTATTAAAGACGCATCCAGCAACAGATCTTTTATGTTGTAATGAAATTTAAAAAGAAGAGCGTCTTGTTTTACGCGGTTGTAGCTCAGTGGTAGAGCAGTAGCCTTTTAAGCTATTGGCCGAGGGTTCAAGTCCCTCCAACCGCACCAAACGAGACTTTTATTAAATGAATAAAAGTCTCGTTTTTTTTATATGGCAAGGTATTCAAGTGGTTTAAGAAGACGGTCTGCAAAGCCGGTATTCGTGAGTTCGAATCTCACCCTTGCCTCCATTAAATTTTCAGAAAGGAATCTTGTTAAAGATTTAGGTGAAGACTATGAATACTTTTTTGAATGGTATGAAGAATGAGACTAATTATACTCTCACTGAGAATGGTGCGCTTACTCATAAGACCACAACCAGTGATCTTTTGGATATGTTCGCGCTCGGTGCTTCTATGCGTAAGCGTAGTGATGAGGATGTTCTTCTTATGTTCCAGAAGGCATATCGTGAGAATCCTCTTTATGCCTTGAAGTGTCTGTTTTATATCCGCGATGTGCGCGGTGGTCAGGGTGAGCGTCGCTTCTTCCGCGTTTGTATGAAGTGGCTGGCTAATAACGAGTCTGAGGTCGTTATTCGTAATTTGAAGAATGTCCCCGAGTTTGGTCGTTGGGACGATCTTTATGTCTTTGATGGCACGGCTATTGAGGATGAAGCATATACTCTCATTAAGAAGCAGTTGGCTCTTGATGTTCAGTGTAAGACTCCTTCTCTTTTGGCTAAGTGGCTGAAGAGTGAGAACACCAGTTCTGCGAAGTCTCAGTATCTCGGCATGAAGACTCGCAAGCATCTTAATATGACTCCTCGTCAGTATCGTAAGACTCTCTCTATCCTTCGTAAGCGCATTAACGTTCTTGAGCGTTTGATGTCTGCTGGCGAATGGGATAAGATTGAGTTTGATAAGATTCCTTCTCGCGCAGGTCTTATCTATAAGAATGCTTTTGCGCGTCATGACATTGAGCGTCAGAAGGCCGGCGCTCGTACTTATGAGAATTTTGCTAAGGATGAAACCACTACGGTTAATGCCAAGGCTCTTTATCCTTATGAGTGTGTTGCTAAGGCTATGAACCTTATGGGTTATGGCGGTTATGGTTGGTATGGTTATGATCATGCTATTCCTATGGACAATACTGATCGTCTTATGATTAATAAGTATTGGGCGAATCTTGCTGATTACTTTGCCGGTAAGACTTTTAATGGTATGGCTCTCGTTGATACTTCCGGTTCTATGACTGGTAGTGAAGCTTCTGCTCCTATCAATGTAGCTATTTCCATTGGTATGTATTGTGCAGATAAGGCTAAGGGCCCGTTCGCTAATCATTTTATGACTTTCGAGTCTACTCCTCACTTCATGGAAGTTGAAGGTGTTGATTTCTGCGATAAGGTAAAGCGTATTAGTTCTGCTCCTTGGGGTGGTTCTACTAACATCGAATCTGCCTTTGACCTTATGCTCAAGACTGCCATTAAGAATGGTTGTTCTCAGGATGAAATTCCCGAAAACCTGATTATCATTAGCGATATGGAATTTAATTCCTGCGTTCGTTGTGGTAGTTATGGCACTGTCGGTAATACTCTGATGGAGAAGATTGAAAAGGAATGGAACGCTTATGGATATAAGATGCCTAATCTTATCTTCTGGAATGTTGATGCTCGTCAGAATAATATTCCCATGACTGTTAAGAACGGTATTTCCTTTGTATCCGGCATGAGTCCTACCATTTTTGAGACTATCCTTTCTGGAAAGACTGGATACGATCTTATGATGGAAAAGCTTAATAGCGAGCGCTACGCTTGTATTAAGTAATTTTAATGGGTTAGATATTTAATTAAATATCTAACCCATTTTTTCTTTAGGAGATAAAAATGGATAAAGAAACTGTTATTAGTAATATTGATCGCTTAATTGAAATTTTTCGCATTAGAGAAAAACTTTTTAATATCTTTAATCAAGTTTTTAATCTTGAAGATGATTTTGGAGCTTGGTATGAAGATGTGTTTTGTTATCCTGTATCAATGGTATGGGATATGATTATTTCTTCTCGCGGATTTCCTGAAACTGATGAAGAATTTGATACTTTTAATGAATTAATTTGGGAAAAAGTTAATAATGAAACATCTATTTGTGAAATTAAAGACAAGAATGGAAAAATAAAACATTACCCAATCAACAATAGCGAAGATATTTATGATTTTTTTACCTGGAAAACTTCTAATAATTGATTTTTATAAAAAAATAATATATAATATTTATAGAAAATAAAAAAGAAAGGTAAATTTTAAAAATATGAGTGAAAATATGATGCAGAAAGACCTTGTTCTTTCTATCAATGAATACGCTTATGTCCTTGACCGCACTAAGGGTAATGTCCTTTGCCACGTCGGACCTACTAAGACTTCTCTTTCTCAGTCTGATGAACTTGTGCGTTTTGAGCCCAAGAGTAAGAAGTTCCGCCCTTGTGGTTATAATGAGGCAATTTCCCTTTTTGCTTCCGCTCCTGAGAACTGGTATCTCGTTCTGAAGAACCCTACGAAGAGTGGTCGTCGCCCTACGGCCGGCACATCCAATAATCTTCCCGAAGATATTGAAATTGGTCGTAAAATTAATATCCCCGGTCCTGTTTCTTTTGCTCTCTATCCGGGTCAGATGGCTAAGGTTGTTAAGGGCCATGCGCTTCGCACTAACCAGTATCTTCTTGCTCGTGTTTATGACGCGGCGAGAGCTTCTGTAGAGGGCGGTCAGGTCATTGATGCTGATGGTAATGTTGTTGTTCCTGAGAAGAAGGATTATGTAAATGGTCAGATTCTTGTAATTAAGGGCACTGATATTTCTTTCTATATTCCTCCTACTGGAATTGAAGTCATTCCTCTTCAGAACAATGATGCTCTTGGATATATTCGTGATGCAGTCACCCTTGAGCGCCTTGAGTATTGTATCCTTAAAGACGAAGATGGTAATAAGCGTTATGTCCATGGTCCCGAGGTTGTGTTCCCTGAGCCTACTGAAAGTTTTGTGACCTCCCCCAAGGGCGGATTTATTTTCCGTGCTATTGAGCTGTCTAAGATTTCTGGTATTTATGTTAAGGTAATTGCTGAATATGCCGATGATGACGGCACTGTTCATCCTGTTGGTGAAGAGCTGTTTATTACTGGCGATAACCAGATGATTTATTATCCTCGTCCTGAGCATGCAATTATCAATTATGATGAAAAGATTCTTCATCATGCGATTGCTATCCCTGACGGCGAAGGTATTTATGTAATGAATCGCATGAATGGCGAAATTAAGACAGTTCGTGGTCCTGCGATGTATCTTCCTGATCCTCGTGTGGAAGTTGTTGTTAAGCGTAAGCTGAGCCAGCGTGAGTGCAATTTGTGGTATCCTGGTAATCAGACTGCTCTTGCTTATAATGCTGGTCTTACCGAGAAGTCTCTTGAGAAGGCTATTGCTAAGAGTGTTAAGGCGGCTACTGCAAATCTTGATAGCTCTACCGCAACTGCTTATAGCGTTACCAATAGTGTAAATAATATCAATCGTGAATTCCAGACCCTTGCTTACCTTGAGAGCAATGCTGGTATTTCTCGCGGAACCTCCTACGCTAAGCCTCGCACCATTACTCTTGATAATAAGTATGATGGTGTTGTAAGTCTTGATGTTTGGACTGGTTATGCAGTTAATGTCGTTTCCAAGAATGGCACTCGTAAAGTTGTTCGCGGTCCGCAGACCATTCTCCTTGATTACGATCAGACTCTTGAGGAGCTTCAGCTGAGCACTGGTAAGCCTAAGACCACTGATAAGGTTGAGCATACTGTATTCCTTCGTTATGAGAATAACAAGGTTTCTGATATTATCTCCGTTGAGACTAAGGATTTTGTTGAGTGCTCTGTGAAGGTTTCTTACTGCGTTGATTTTGATCCTGCCTATATGGATAGTTGGTTCTCTGTTGACAATTATGTTAAGTATCTTTGCGATCGTATTCGTTCTCTTCTGAAGCGCGAAGTTAAGAAGCATACTATTGAGGACTTCTATCAGAATTACAGTGATATTGTCCGTAATATTGCTATTGATTATTCTGAAAATACGACTTCTGAAAAGGCTTCTAATAAGCATGAGGGACGTTTCTTCCGTGAAAACGGTATGTTTGTAAAGGATTGCGAAGTTCTTTCTCTTACTGTTGAGAGTGAGATTGCAGAAATCCTTGAAAGTCATCAGCGTGATATGGTTGAAAAGAGCCTTGAGCTTTCCGATGCGGAAGCTCGTGTTAAAGTCGCTGAGGCGCTGTTTGACGCAGAGAAGAAGGAAAATGAGCTGGCCAGCACCAAGCTTATTAACCGTATGAATCTTCAGGGTGAGGAAGCACGTCGTAAGCTTGAAATTCAGGCTGAGGTTAACCGTAAGCAGGAAGCTGAAAAGCAGGCGGCTAAGCAGGCAGAAAAGGATATGCAGGTTCTTATTGATGCGATCCACGAGGCAGAGATGACTCGTAAGCAGAAGGAAACTGATGCTAATATCGCAGAAAAGCAGGCTCTCGCAGATATCGAAAAGGCAAAGCAGGAAGCTTATGCTAAGACTGTTGCCGATGTGATGAAGTCTATTCAGCCCGATCTTGTGGCCGCGATTCAGGCTCAGAGTGATAGCAAGGTATTCAATAGCATTGCTACTGGTATTGCTCCTTATGCGATCGGTAATGGTGAATCCGCAGCAGAATTTGTTGATCGTCTCCTTCGTGGCACTACCCTTGAAGGTATCGTCAATAAGTTCGCTCCCAATGGCAATAATAACTGATTAATTTCAGTTTAATATAAGGCGAGGTATATTCTACCTCGCCTTTTTCTTTTTATTGATTTTTTTATAAAAATATATTATAATATATATATAAAGTTAAAGGAGATAATATTTATGGAAAAGAAAGAAATTGTTATTGATACTCTTAAAAAGTATAAGTGCGTTTCCGCGTCTCAGCTTTCTGGATGGATTAAGAAAACTCACGATGTAGATATGTCTCCTTCGTCAGTAAGTGGCGTTCTTCGCGGACTTGTTTCTCGCGGTTTGGTTGGTAAATCCAATTGCGGAAATGGAAAAACTGTTTATTGGGTGATTGAATAATGGTTGAAGTAATTAAATATGGGCCAGAAGTTCAAAAAGAAATTATGTGTTCTAAATGTAAATCACAATTACGATTTTTAAATAGCGACATTCAGAGCATGGAGGATATTTGTCCTTGGGACAATGATCATGGCTACTGGGCTAAATATATCAAGTGTCCTGCCTGTGGAGAAACAGTTATTATTTGGGAGAGGAGTTATTAATCATGACTAATGAAGAAATGACTGATCTTTGGGAATTGGTTAATGACTCATTTGATGATTTAAAAAACGCTTGTAAAAAAAGATGTAAAACTTGTCGCCATAGTGATTCTTTCGGCTTTATCCGCGCAGAATGGCCTTGTATTACTTGTTATGGCAATCCTATTTATCCTCATTTAAAAGAATATCCCGATCATTATGAGAAATTAGTTAATTTTGGAGAATAATTATGATTGAAATGCCTATTGGATGGTTATCCCCAACGAGAGAAATGATTAAATGTAATACTTTTGAACATATCACGGTTGCTTTTAGTCTTGTTAATAGATATGTATTTAATTATACAGGTTTTAACCCTGATAAGGTATTAATTGAAAATCAATGGATACATATTACTCGTGGATCATTTCTCGATCATGATTATCATGTTTATTATAATGTATCTAAAGGACCGACTATAGGACAAATACATTTTTTAAAACCTTATTTTGAAGATAAAGATTGTCCTTTAGATGACCTTGAAAGAGAAATGTTTTTAGAAAGAATTGAGATGCTATGAATCCAAGAGAAGAGCAAGATTTAAGGGCAGAAATCGCGGATGCGGTTGAGGATAAATGCCTTTATATGGGCGTTTGTCCTAATACTTTAAATACAATTTTGTCAATTATTGACCCAAGAAATCATAAAAGAAAAAGGAGTCAATGTGATACTTGCTGGAATAAAAGATGTAAATCTTATGAAGGAGCGTGATTGCTATGTTTTTATGGGTAGATGACGTGCGGACTCCGCCTTCCGATCATTGGATTTGGGTTAAAAGTGTCAAAGAAGCTAAAACCGTCATAAATTGCTATGAACGCAATATGACCGATGAATGTATTTATATCAATCTCGACCATGATGCAGGAGATTATTTTAAAGATGGTGGAGACTATATTGAGATTTTAAAATGGCTTGAAGAGTTTAAAATTCCCGATACTACTTATCTCTTTGGTTTACATACTCAAAATCCCGTTGGTCGTATGAATATGAAAGCAATTATTGAGCATAATAATTGGAGGCTGATTTAATGATTAAAACTTGGGCACAATTATATGATAGATTAGGACGACAGCCATTATTTAAAACGAGAGAATCTCGTATTATTCTTAAAAATGAAGATGGAACTTTTACTCCTTTAGTTCTTGTTTTTGACAAAAATGGAGCTAATTGGTGGTTTGAAAAAAGGTAATAATTATGAGTTGTATTCATTTGATTAAGGTAGATAAAACTCCTTGGCATGGCGATGTATTTGATCATCCTATTTATGAATTTTATTGTTCATATAATCCTGGAGATAATATTAGACTACCTCATCAGCATATCTGTAAAAATTGTAAATATTTTGAAAGGGACTTAGAAAATGATTATTTGCGCAGCAATTAAAGATAAAGAAACTGGAGCCATTTTTGGTGGAATTCGACATGGTTCTATTTACTCCGCAATGAAAGATGCTGGCATCCCTAAAAGATTTAGCGGAGTTGTTGAAGGTTTTCTTGACCAAAATGGGCATTTTTATAATAGAAAAGAAGCATTTGAAATTGCTATTAACTGCGGACAGTTAAGTGCTACAACTCGACAGCTAAAACGTGAAAAATGTGAATTAGAATTATACAGTGAAGATTTATACTAAGGAGGGATATAAATGAATAGAGAAGAGAATATCACTAAAAGATTAAATGAACATTGGGAAGAGTCTCTTGAATATTTTGATGTATCTCGTATCCTTGGTCTTTTCCTCCAAGGAAGTCAAAACTATGGATTAGATTATGAGAATAGCGATGTAGATACTAAACTTATTGTTCTTCCCACTCTTGATGAGATTGCTTTTAATAAAAAGCCAGTAAGTACAACTCATGTTCGTGCTAATGAAGAGCATATTGATTTTAAGGATTTTAGATTGTATATTGGGACATTTAAAAAGCAAAATCTAAATTTTCTTGAAATTCTTTTTACTCCATTTCAGATTGTAAATTCTACTTATCGTCCCTATTGGGATAAACTTGTAGAAAATAGAGAAGCAATCACTCATTATAATCCTTATCAAGCCGTCAAATCTATGAAAGGCATTGCTATGGAAAAATATCATGCTATGGAGCATGAATATCCCAGCAAAGTTGATGTGCTTGCTAAATTTGGATACGACCCTAAACAACTTCATCATCTACTTAGAGTAGAAGAATATCTTGGTCGTTATATCGACGGCGAACCTTATGAAGATTGTCTTCATCCTCATCGTCTTGAGTATCTTATTGACGTAAAAAGAGGATATTATGATCTTGAGATGGCACGTATTATCGCAAATACTGCAATGGATAATATCATTAGAATTTCTGATAATTTTTGCAGTAAAGTAGAAAATAAGCCTGATCCAAAAGTAGAGGCAATGCTTGATGAAGTTCAATATGAAGCAATTAAGCAATCTCTTATTTTAGAATTGAAAGAAAGCTGATTATGATTGAAATTATTGAAACTCCTAAATATAAATGCACTTGTCCCACTTGTGGGGCTAAGCTCATTTTTGATAGCGAAGATATTAAATCAGTTTCTTGTGATGATTATGTTATGAAAATGACAATTATTACAAGATATATTATGTGTCCTAAATGCGATGATATGATTACTCTTAAAGAAGAAGGGAGAGAATGGAATTGATAACGGGAGATAAAATTTGGTCGCCCGTTATTAACCTTTCATTATTAAATTTTATATAATGATGAAAGGTGGCATAAATTATGGCAAAAATAAAAGATATTACAGGACAAAAATTTGGCAAACTAACGGTTCTTTCTTGCGAAGGAAAGTTAGATGGAAAAAATATTTATTGGAAATGTTAGTGTGATTGTGGTAATATTACTGTTAAAAATGGCAATAGTTTAAGATCTGGCAATACTAAAAGTTGCGGATGCATGAAATATAGTGGTCTTAAAAAATATAACGAACAATAGACTAAAGAAACTTTAATTTAGTCTGGGACTAAATTTGGAAAATTAACAGTAATTGAACCTATTGGATATAAACCTCAATATACTGGATCACAAAAAAATAGAATGTGGTATAAATGTAAATGTGATTGTGGTAATGAAATTGAAACAAGCGGAAATAAATTAAAAGAAAATCATATAATCTCTTGTGGAAAATGTCTAACATCAAAAGGAGAATATAAAATAAAAACTTTGTTAGAAGAATAGAATATTTATTTTAACACAGAAGTTATACTTCCTGAATTGGTAAAAGAAACTAATCGACGCTTAAGATTTGATTTTATTCTTTATAATAATGATAATAGTATAAATAGAATAATTGAATTCGATGGTAGACAACATAAATATGGTCCAGACACTAATTATTGGGGCCATTCGACAGACACATTAGAAAGTATTAAAGAAAAAGATAATTTAAAAAATAATTTTTGTTTAAAACATAATTATCCTTTAATACGTATTCCATACACTAAATTAGATAGTTTAACTATAGAGGATTTACTTGGAAACAAGTATCTTATTAAAGGAGATGATGAATCGTGATAAAACATTATTTTATCACAGGTTAGCGACACTCACGGACGGACAGCCGAACGCTTAGAAACTTTAAGATCTAAGCATCCCGATCTTAGGCCAGCGGAAACCGCATTAATTATTCTTGGTGATGCCGGATTTAATTTTTATCTTAATAAATCTGACTATAAGAATAAAAAGCAAGTAAATGATATGGGGTATATTGTTTATTGTCTTCGTGGAAATCATGAAGAGCGTCCTGAGAATATTTCTGGAATGACTATTATGGTAGATCATGATATCCATGGTGAAGTATATGTAGAATCCATGTTTAGCAATATCCGTTATCTTATGGATGGTAATGTTTATGATTTTGGCATTTTTACTACTCTTTGTATTGGTGGAGCTTATTCTGTTGATAAGTGGTATCGTCTTCAAAATTTTCGTCAATCTAATGGTTGGTGTGGATGGTTTGCGGAAGAGCAATTATTTCCTGATGAAATGAATTACATTACTAAGAAAGTAAAAAATAATTACTTTGATTTTGTCCTTACTCATACTTGTCCTCGCTATTGGGAACCTACCGATCTTTTTATTAATGGGATCGACCAATCTGCTGTTGATAAATCTATGGAAGATTGGCTTGATAAATTAAAAGATCAAATTAATTTTACAGTTTGGTGTTTTGGCCATTATCATGCGGACCGCACTGAGGATGAAGGGGTAGAACAATATTTTTATGATATTGAAGAATTAACAAGTATTTGGGATAGAACTTTAGATCACATCCCTCGGAATTTAGAATAAAATGTAGAAATGTAGAAATGTGTTATTCAATTATATTATCAAAATCGGCTAAGAAGTTTTATGATAAAACCAATGAAAAAACTAAAAGAAATTTAGAAAGAACATTTTTAACCTTATCGCCAGAGGTAGATGAAAAGGTTAAAAATGTTGATAAAAAACGCGATCAATCAAATACTTATCGCAGACGATTAGGTCATTATCGAGTTGTTTATCAGAAACAAGGAGATATTCTTTTAATAACTCATTTGGATACAAAAACTAATTTCAAGTATAAAAAAACTGGTTGTTTTTAACTTTATTGATTTTATATAAAAAATATAATATAATATTTATAGAAAGTTAAGAAAGGAAGAAAAAATTATGCCAGGAAGGTCTAGAACAACTACTCGTCCAGAAGTTAATGCAGATTATAAGTTTAGAATTTTGGATGTGTTAAATAACACAGATGGTTCTATGACTCTCGATGAAATTCGTATGGGAGATATGATTTTGCGTCCATTGTCTAATCAGAAGATTAGCCGTTTGATTAGTGATCTTATTGATTTTGGTTTGGTCCAAAAGGGTAAATCTAAGAGTCTTGGTCGAATGATGTATAAAGCAACATCAAAAATGCGAGAACAGGGGTATGAAGTTGATGACCCCGTAGATTTTGAGTATGGTTATGCTACTCATAATTGGGAATTAGAGGAAGAGAAAAGAATTAGAGAAAGGATTGATTAATTATGTCTTATAATGCATATGTTTGTAAAATCAAGAATTTGCGGAAGCACCCGAATGCCGATCGGTTGATGCTCGGTGAATGTTTCGGTAATACTGTGTGTGTTGATACTTCTTATGAAGTTGACGAACTTGGTATTTATTTCCCTACTGACGGGCAGGTAAGTCCTGAATTTGCTGAAAATAATAACCTTTTGCGCAAGAAAGATGAAAATGGTAAGAGCATTGGTGGTTATATGGACCCCATGAAGCGCAATATTACCACTATTCGTTTGCGCGGAGAGAAGAGCGATGGTCTTTTCCTCCATCTTAATTGCGTTTCTTATACTGGGGTTCTTCTTAGCGAGCTGACCGAGGGTTTCGCTTTCACTACTCTGAATGGACATGAGATTTGTAAGAAGTATATTCCTATGCGTCAGAATCGTCAGGGTCATGTAAGTGAGGGAAATCATGTCCGTAAAAAGAAAGCTCCTATTGCTCCTCTGTTTATCGAGCATGCTGATACGGAGCAGTTGGCTTATAATCTTGATGCTTTTAAGCCGAATGACCTTATCGAAATTACTTTGAAGATGCATGGCACTTCTCAGCGCACAGGTTATCTTCCTATGTTTAAGGGTTATAAGAAGACTCTTTTGGATAGAATTATGCGCCGTGATGGCACTCCTATTTATGAATATGGATATGTATCTGGTACTCGTCGCACTGTGCTAAATGACTGGGAGGGTGGCTTCTATGGTTCTAATATGTTCCGTAAGAAGCACGCAGATTTCTTTGAGGGTAAGCTCCATAAGGGTGAGGAAGTCTATTATGAGGTTGTTGGTTTTACCGATGAGGGTATGCCTATTATGTCTTCTGCTTCTAATAGAAAGCTGAATGATAAGGATTTTCTTAAGAAGTATGGTGAAACTACTACCTTCTCTTATGGTTGCTCTTGCACTGGTTATTATACCTATGGTGATGGTAGCTATGATATCCTCCCCAAATCTGACTTCTATGTTTATCGCATGACTATGACTAATGAAGATGGGGATGTTGTTGAATATACTCCTGATTTCATGCGCTATCGTTGTGAGCAGATGGGTTGTAAGTGTGTTCCTGTTCTGTGGAGAGGTTTTCTTGATGACACTACTGATTGGAATGATGCAGGTATGACTGCTGGCGAGCAGGTTAAAGAAATCGCTGAGCGATATTATGATGGTCCTGATCCGATCGGTAAGACTCATGTCCGTGAGGGTGTTGTAATTCGTATTCTTAATCGTCCGAAATTCTGTGCTTATAAGCATAAGAATTTTGCCTTTAAGTGTCTTGAAGGCTTGGTAAAAGCAGAAGAGACCGCGCCCGATATGGAAGAGGCCGAAGAGGTACAAAATGACGAAACTTGATGAATTGATGGAACACTTATCGTTAGACGCAGAGTGGGCTTCCGCTAATGAGTGGGAAGCCCCTATCTGCCTTTATGACGATATTCTTGATGCTCTTACTATTTTAAGAGTTATAACGATTCTTAAAAGAATCGGAACATTAGACCAAATTGAATATGTCTTGGAGGATTACCTATGACTGATGAAGCTGTAAGTCAAGCTAAAACTGATACATATGAAATTAGAGAACGAATTCCTGTTGCTCTTTGGGATAAAGTAAGTGAAGATTTAACACGAGATCAATGTTATTCTTATTGGCAGTATTGTCTTGAGTGCGTTCAACAGATGGCTGACGCTTGGGAAGAAGTTAATGGTGAAAATCTTATTTGGGTTCCAGGCCATTATGAAAAGAAAGAAAAATCCAAAAGCAAAGATGTTCCAATTACTGAAGTAGTTAAGAAATGTGAGTGTTATCATTTAAGAGATGATAAAACCGCAGAATGTTGGGGCACTAAGGAACGTGAAATTTGTTCTTGTGGTGGCGATTCAAGATTTTGTAATTTTTATCATAACGGAGATAGGATTAGTGGTTAAACAAATTACTTATTATAAAAATAAAAGTCTATTAGACTTACCTCCTAAAATTGTAATTTGTCATCAGGTAAATTGCCAAGGCGTTATGGGCGCGGGTCTTGCCAAACAAATCCGTGCTCGTTGGCCTGAAGTATATGAGGATTATAAAAAGACCATTGAAAATGCAGAAGCACAAGTCGCTCATTTAGAAAATCCACCTGATGACATTTTACTTGGCACGGTTGCGTGCACTACCACAGTAGACGGTCATAGAGTAGCAAGTTTATTCGCTCAATATGACTGTGGATATGGATCACGCCGATATACTAATTATGAGGCATTTGCTAATTGCTTAGAAAATCTAAATACATTAGTTCCTACCTATATCCCAATTGCTTTTCCTTATAAAATTGGGTGTGGTCTTGATGGAGGAGACTGGGATATTATTCAATTAATGATTAGAAAAATTCTCCATCACGAAGATGTTTATATCTGTCAGTTGGAGGATTGAAATGAGCGTTGTCGCTGCTAAAGTTTATGATGATAGAATTGTAATGAGTGCTGATAGTATTCTTACTAATGGCTATGAGAAGGAGCCTAATGTTAATTTTGCTAAGATTGCTAAGATTAACGATATGATTCTTGGTGGAGTTGGTTATGGTGATGAACAAAGTCTAATGTGGCTTTATATGGAAAATCATCAACCAGTTGAAGCTAATGAACGAGAAATTCTTAATTACATTATTGAATTTTCAAAATGGAAAAATACTCTTATCGGTGATGGATTTCTAAAAAATGAATTTCTTATTGCTTATAAAGGACATCTTTTTCACATTTGTAAGTTTATGGTAAGAGAGATCAAAGATTATTTTGCTATTGGAGCGGGCGCTCCTTATGCAACAACTGCACTATATTTAAAACATGATCCAGAAGAAGCGGTAAAAGTTGCGTGTGATATTTGTTGCTTTGTAAGTGAGCCAATTAAGACTTTCATTCAAGAAAAAGGAGATAAGGAGTAATTCTTATCTCCTTTTTGATTTTTTTAAAAAATTATTATATAATATTTATATAAAAAGAAAGGTGATATTATTATGAATTATATCGTTTCTAAAGAAAGACTTCTTGAACTTCTTAAAGCTGAAAATGAACTTAATGTTCTTGAAGGGGACGGCGTTGATAACTGGACATGGTATATGGAAGGCCGAAGACAATATCTTAAAGAAGGCGCTGAAATGTATGGTGTCAATATTGATGACAATGAAGATTTTGATTTTGAAGATTTAGCCGAATTAGATCTTCAGAACTTTGAGGAAATTTAAATGATTGATAAATTTGAAGGAGATTTTGCTTTTTTAAGCAACTTTTTTTATTCTCCAATTACAATAGAAGGAAAAAGATATCTTACGGTAGAAAACTATTTTCAGGCAATGAAAGCAGCGAACCCCGGAGATGCAGAAGAAATTAGATTGGCTCCCACTCCTGGCAAATCCAAGAGGTTAGGAAGACATTGTGTAATTCGTAAAGACTGGGAAGACATTAAAGAAGATGTTATGTATAAAGGTGTAAAAGCTAAATTTACACAAAACCCAACTTTGCGGACTGCCCTTGAAAAAACCGGAGAAGTCTGGCTTGAAGAAGGAAATACTTGGTGCGATAATACATGGGGTGTATGTCATTGTATTCGATGCCAAGACACTATGGCACATAATAAACTTGGAAAAATTCTAATGCGAGTAAGAAAAGAATTAAAAGAGGGAAATTAAATGTATTATTTGTTTTTAGCTTTGTTTTGGGCTTGTTTTGCCATTTGGTGTTTTTGCTTTATCCAGTGGATTCAATGTACTTTTATTAAAAAGTATAAAGACACTGACAAAATGCTATATTGGAATATTTGGATTTTAGCAAGTTGTTTGGGAGTAAATATTTGTAATTTATTTATGAAACTTACAAGAGTGGGATAATTTCTCACTCTTGATTTTTTTATAAAAATATATTATAATATATATATAAATTAAGAAAGGATTGATATTTTATGAATAAAACATACGCGGTGAGTGATATTCATGGTATGAAACCTCTTTGGGACCAAATTATGAAATACCTCGACCCAAGTGATACTCTTTATTGTCTGGGTGATTGTGCGGACCGCGGAAATGATGGCTGGGAAATCATTAAAGATGCTATCGCCGATAAAAGAGTTATTTATCTTAAAGGTAATCATGAAGATATGTTATTTGAAGCTATGAAAGATTATCTTAAAGATGAAAATTTTAGTCATGCTTATGCTCTTCTTTGTAATAACAGTGGAGCAAAAACTTTTGAAGATTGGCAAATTGGAGAACATGCTAATCTTGGATGGTATCAAGAACTCGCTAAACTTCCTCTTCGAGAAAACTATATGAATAAGAATAATCAAATTATTCTTCTTTCTCATGCTGGATTCACTTTTGGAGATATGCCTAATCGTTATGATTTGATTTGGAGTCGAAATCATTTTTATGACCCGTGGCCTGAAGATAAAACTGCGGACCGCAGTTTTTGTATTCATGGCCATACGCCTTTTCTGCTAATGCCTAACTATGATCCTTATATTGCAGTAGGTAAAAGCTATAAAGATTTTGATTTGGAAAATATGAATCATTTTTGGTATTGTGATGGACATAAGTGCGATATTGATAATGGTTCTTTTGCTACTGGAAAAACTTGTCTCATTGACCTTGACACATTTGAGACTATTGAATTTACTATGTAAGGAGAAAAACAATGGTTAGAGGTATGAAATATCATATTTATGAAACAAAAGAGGGTGTTAATCCACTCTGTTGGGATGATAAAGCTCTTGAATTTGACACTATTGAATCTGCTTGTAGATTTTTATGTGATCTTTTTGAAATTGTAAAAGATACTGGTGAAGCAGAAATTTATGAAAATGCTACTGTTAAACATGATATACTTTATTATGATGGTGGCTATCTTGATGCTACAAATTTAACTATTGAGTATGACGCTGAGGAATGTGAAAATCGTTTAAAGGAAGTATAAATTCTTTATTGATTTTTATAAAAAAATATAATATAATATTTATAGAAAGTTAAGAAAGGAATTGATAAAAAATGGACGATTATGATGATATTTCTATGGCAATCGCGGGTGTAGCTCTTATGTTTATTGAAGTAGCTATTATGCTATTTATTTGGAATACCGCTCTTATTCCTTGGTTTTGCTTTCCAAGCATTACTTATTGGCAGATGTTTGTCATTAAGATTTTTATTAATATCGCGGTTCCTTCTCGCTCAAAGGAGTAATTCAAATGGCATCTTATGAAAACCATGATTTTTATTGTATGAATTGTGGACGAAAAGGAATTCCTTTATCTCGTCGAGTAAGTCTTCAACATGGTAAATTTCATCGTAAAAAGTTATATTGTATTTATTGCAAAGAAGAAGTAAATCATATCGAATGTAGAACTCCAGAAGAAGTAAAAGAGTTTAAAGAAAATTTTGAGAATGGGGTGTATAAAGATGAAGCAAAAGAATCTTTGGATTATGTCCGGGGTGCCAGCATCGGGCAAAAGCACGTTCCTTAAAAATCGTTGGCCTCAATGCGGTTGTGTTGTTTCTCGTGATGCTCTTCGTTTTCAAATGTTAAATGATGATGAAAGCTATTTCGCCAAAGAAGAAAGTGTATGGCATGCTTTTGTTAAAGCAATCACTCTTTCTTTAAAAGACTATGATGATGTGTATGCGGATGCTACGCATCTTGGACCCGGCTCCCGCAAGAAACTTCTTAAAGCAATTAACGCAAAAGGATATGCAAATCTTAATGTGAATGTTATTTATTTTAATGTTCCTGTTGAAGTTTGCATTGAGCGCAATAAACAGCGTGATGGTCGAGCGCAAGTTCCAGAAGAAGTAATTCGGAATATGGCAAATTCTTTTACTCCTCCCACTTTTAAAGAATATATTAAATATAACCTTATCCAAGAGGTTAATGAAAAAGGAGAAGTGATTCATACATGGCAATCTTTTTAACCAGTGATATGCACTTTGGACATGATCGAGAATTTATTTGGAAAGCTCGTGGTTATTCTTCAATTAAAGAAATGAATGAAGAATATGTCGAGAAATGGAATAGCATCATTTCTGATGAAGATGACGTTTATATTCTTGGTGATCTAATGCTTGGAGAACCTTCTAATATTGAATATATTAAACGTCTTAAGGGTAAATTCCATATTGTATTTGGCAACCATGATACAGCAACTCGGCAGAAGCTTTATGCGGATTTGCCTAATGTTGTTGAAATGGATTGGGCGATTATGCTAAATTATCGTAAATACCATTTCTTTATGACCCATTTCCCTTGTATGACTGGCAATCTTGAAAGAGAAAATCTTCATCAAATGACTTTGAATCTTTACGGTCATACTCATCAAACCACTAATTTCTTTGAAGATCGACCTTATATGTATCATGTAGGTGTTGATTCTCACCATGGCTATCCCATTAATCTTGATGTAATCATTGATGCTATGAAAGCCAAAGTTGAGGAATGTAAATCATTTCTTGATGAATGAGGAAAAACTAAATGGCCCTTTATGATTATAAAGGTAATGATTTAACAAAAAAACTCATTACTGGAAAAATGTCCTATAAAGATTGGGAAAAACTAATAACAAGACAAATGGAAAAAGCAATTTACAAAGAAGTAAAAGAAAAATTGGAACAAGATCCATTAGGTGTAGAAATCTCTTTCTTATGGGATGAAGATGGAGAATTTGAACATAATGGATACTATAATTCGATTGATGATGCTATTGAAGCATTATTCAAATATAAGTATAAAATTTAAAATTAAATAAATAAGGAGAATTATTTATGCCCGCTATTATTTCATTTATCCTTCCGGCAATTCCCGTAGTTCTTATTGCGCTACTGGTAATTTTCATTTTCCTCAATGGTTATGTAAAGGCTCCGCCTGATATGGCTTATATCATCAGTGGTGTCCATAAGAAACCTCGAATTCTTGTTGGTAAAGCTGGCTTGAAGATTCCTTTCTTCGAACGTTTGGATAAGCTTGCTCTCGGAGCTATTCAAATTGATGTAAAGACTGGATCTGCGGTTCCTACTGCCGAATACATTAACGTTCGTGTTGATTCTACAGTTTCCGTTCGTGTGGGTAGAGATCCGGAAATGATTGCGCTCGCCGCTCAGAACTTCCTTAACGTAGGCCGTGATGAAATTTCTCGTAAGATTAACGACCTTCTTGAGGGTAATATTCGTGAGATCGTCGGTCAGATGAAGTTGACCGATATGGTTAGCGATCGTAAGCTGTTTAGCGAGAAAGTTCAAGAGAACGCAGTTCCTGATCTGGCACGTTATGGTCTTGAGCTGATTACCTTTAACGTTCAGAACTTCTCTGATGATAATGATGTTATCACTAACCTTGGTATTGATAATGTCGCTCAGATTAGCAAGAACGCGGCGATCGCTAAGTCCAATGCGGAACGTGAGATTGAGGTCGCTCGTGCGGAAAATGCTAAGCAGTCTAATGACGCTAAAGTTAAGGCCGCTGAGGAAATCGCAATCCGCAATAACGATCTTGCTATCAAGCAGGCTCAGTTGAAGCAGGAAGCTGATACTAAGAAAGCTCAGGCAGAGGCAGCCGCTGGTATTGAGTCTGAAAATCAGCGTAAACTCAAGGATGTTGCCGCAACTAATGCGAATATTGCAAAGGCTGAGCGTGAAGCTGAACTGAAGCAGAAAGAAATCGAGCTTAAGGAATACGAACTGACTGCATTGGTTCGTAAGCAGGCTGATGCTGATAAGTATGCTGCGGAAAAGGCGGCTGAAGCAGACCTGATTCGTCGTCAGAAAGATGCTGAAGCTAAGGCTTATGAGATCGAGCAGGAAGCAAAAGCTATGCGTGCTCGTGCTGAAGCAGAAAAGTTCGCAGCCGAACAGAAAGCTGCTGGTATTGCGGCCGTTGGTGAAGCCGAAGCCACAGCAATCGACAAGAAAGCAGAAGCACAGAAGAAGATGGGTGAAGCTTCTATCATTGAAATGTATTTCAATGCAATGCCTCAAATCGTGGCAAACGCGGCAGCCCCTCTTACTAATGTGGATAAAATCGTCCAGTATGGCGATGGAAACTCTGCTCGTCTTGTAAAGGATGTTATGGGTTCCGCAAACCAGGTCATTGAAGCAATGTCTGAAAATGGCATTGACATCAAAGAGATGCTTACAAAGGCATTGAATAAGTAATTTAAATAGACACTATGATTTATTTCATAGTGTCTATTTTTTTATCCCTGATTAACGCGATCGGCCGTAGTTCCAATCACTCACACCCATAGAAATTTTTTCAGCAAAATCCTTAAAAGGCCACTTTCCATTAAAAATAAGCCCAATATTTATAAATAAATTAGGTAAATAAAATTTGCGAAATTGAAAAAATTTTGCTATAATTTATATTAAAGAAAGGATGAATAAAATGTCTCTATCCGAAAAAGATGTTTTACTTTTAAAAATTAAAGTTTCTAAAGAATTAGAAGATGGTACTTTATTCGACGATAACGAATTAATTTCATAGTTAAATGAAATTTCTGATCTAGAGAATCAAGAAACTATTGCTATAATTTTTTATAATATTCAAAATTTTGAAATTCTTAGAAATTTAGAATAGATTAATAAATTATAGGATTTTATTAACAAAATTGATTATTTAAAAAATAATATTCAAGTTTCAACAGCTATTGATTATCTATTCTTAGAAATAAAATTAGATTCAGATACAAAAGAGAATAATATAGAATTCTTTAAAAATTACAAAATAAAAGAAAATAATTCTTTAAGATATTATTCTTTATTAAGCAGTATATTTATTAAATATCAATTATTTAATAAATTAGATGAATTGGAAAATATTATAAAAAATTTAACATAAGGAGGACATAATGTATGGCTAATTGTTCTACAACTGGATGTGTTGGATCTTGTTTTGTAAGTTGTAGTAATGGATGCGACCATGGATGTGGTGGAAATTGTTCTCTATGTGAAACTTGTGGAACAAGTGTTTGTCAAGGAAGTTGCAGAGGAGACTGTGATGGAAGTTGCTCTGGCTGTGGCGGAGCCTGTAGTAATAGCTGTTCGGGCGATTGTGAAGGAAAATGCTCTGGATGTGGCGGCTCCTGTAGCACTGACTGTACTGGCAGCTGTTCCGGTCAATGCTCTGGATGTAGTGCTGCCTGTCGTACTGACTGTACTGGCAGCTGTTCCGGTCAATGCTCTGGATGTAGTGCTAGTTGTAGAAATGATTGTTCTGCTTGTACCGGCAATTGTTCTGGAGCTTGCGATAATGGTTGTTCTACTTCAGCAAATGTAAATCTTTATAATTCTATTAGTTTAAGAATTGTTTTATATGCTGTTGATGTTGCTAATATTTATACTATGTTAAACAAAGAATTATCTAGACGTGGTTATAGTACTCTATCTACAAACGTTTCTTCCAATAGCAAAGTTAATACAACTTTAAAAAATGAAATATTTACAAACATTTCTAAAATGCAATCCACTTCTTATAGTGGAGATACTTGTAAAAAATCCGAAATGCAAAAAGCAATCACTGCTTTAAAAACTTTATATTCTAAAATTTTAAAAAGTTAATTTATAAAGATAAAAAGGAGAAAAATATGAAAACAATTACAGTAAATGCTAATAATACAGATTTAAATAATAAATTAGAACGAGCTTATCAAGATCTTCTCGCTCGTCAAAGTATTATTACATATATGATGAATAGTACTGCTTTTAATAATATAGAAAGTGAAAATTATAAAAAATATCATCAAGAATATGTTGAAAAATTTATTGAATATGATAAAATAAGAAATAAAGTTGGAAAATATTACGATTTAGAAAAATATGGTAATAATGCTTATTGGAGTATTGATTTTTCTACAAAAACTATTACAGTAACAATTAATGATGATGCTCAATGAGACGTAAATTTGAATAGTATAGTGATACAATTCAAAGACTATATCCAGAATTATGGAAAAAAGAAAATGACAAAATTTTTGATATAACTTTACAAGTTACTGATTCATGTAATTTGAGATGCAGTTATTGTTATCAAACTTGTAAAAAAAATCATTTAATGGATTTTGAAACAGCTAAAAAATATATTGATATGCTAATAGTAAATCCTTAGAAAAATGATTATTTTGACCCAGATAATATCATAGGATTAGTTTTTGATTTTATTGGCGGAGAACCCTTTTTAAATATAGATTTAATAGATAAAATAATGGATTATACTATTTCTAAATTAATTGAAATGAATAGCTCGTTAATTTATTTTACAAGATTTTTAATTTGCACTAATGGAACATTATATTTTGATCCAAAAGTACAAAAATTTTTGGATAAATATAAACAATGGTTGTCTGTTTCTATTAGTATTGATGGAAATAAAGAATTACACGATGCTTGTAGAAAATTTCCTGATGGCTCTGGTAGTTATGATATTGTAGTAAAAGCGATAAAAGACTGGCAAGAAAAAACTGGAGAATACCCTTGCTCAAAAATTACCTTATCTCCTAATAATGTTATGTATTTAAATGACGCGGTAAAAGCTCTTTTAGACATAGGATTTACTTCTATATTAGGCAATGTAATTTTTGAAAAAGGTTGGACTTTAGAGCACGCTAAAATTTATTATAAGCAATTACAAGAATTAGGACAATACCTCCTTGATAATAATTTAGAAGAGGATATATATATTTCATTTTTTGAATATCCCGATTCAAAATTATTTAGACCAAAAGATTGGACTAATAAAGATGAATTATAGAACTGGTGTGGCGGAAATGGGGCTATGATTGCTATGAATTATACAGGTAATTTATATCCTTGTTTACGCTATATGGAAGATGCTTTAGGCGATTCTGTCCCTCCTCTTATTGTAGGAAATGTAAATAAAAATGAAATAGCGACAACAGAAGAACAAAAACAATTAACAAAAGAATTGAAAGCAATTAATTCTTATAACCAATCTTCTGATGAATGTCGTGAATGTCCTATCGCTACTGGCTGTGCTTGGTGTCAAGCATATAATTATCAAGAAACTGGCGTTCTTAACAAAAGAGTTACTTATATTTGTCCTATGCATAAAGCTCGTGCTCTTGCTAATATTGAATTTTGGAATAAATATTATAAAAAACATAATATAGATGAAGAATTTCCAAATAATATGAAGCAAGAATGGATAGATGAATTATTAAATTAAAATAAAGGCGAAAGTATTATACTTTCGCCTTTATTTTTTTTTGCTTTTTAATAATTTTTATGTTAATATATTTATAGAAATAGATAGAAAGGAGTTCTACCACTTTGAAAAAAGAACCTTTATTTAGTTATAATCCTGAATCAGGCGAAGCTTCTTGTTTAATTGAGGACAAAGATGGTAATATTATTTATGGTATTGCTAAATGCCACCCTGACGATATGGATATGGCAAATGAAAAAACTGGATGTAATTTTGCTTATAAACGAGCTTATATTAAAGTTTTACAAGCATATAAAAAAGAATTAAAAATTCAACTTGGAGCTTTAAATCAATTATATTATTCAATAAATAGAAGCAAATATTTTAATCCTAAATCTTATGAAAATAAAATGCTTCAACGACAAATTCGCCAAAAACAAGAAGATATTAGTTATGTAAATGACTCTATTAAAAATGCTAAAGACGAATTAAATTATATCATAAAAGAAAAAGATAAATTTTACCAGAGTATTCGTAAACATCGTAATGAGGCCAAGAATTAAAAATAAAAATATATAAATTTTTATAGATGTTAAGAGGTAAAAATCTTCAAATCCCTAATGAAAGGGTGAATATTTATTTTAACATTTATATTCGGAATAATATTTATCGCATTTTTATACCCAATAGGAGATAGTTTAGTTAGTTTATTGACAACTTTTCTCGAATTGGTAAAGGGAAAATTAACTCTAAAAATAGCAGAGTATAATTCCCAAATCGAAAAATTAGCAACTGACACAAAAACTTTGGTTCACGCGGTCGGATTTGCTATACCAAACATAGAAGAGGAAGAAGATGATGAGTACGAAGATGTATAAATTTTATGATACTTGTAGTTTACTGATGGCAGTTGATACATTTCTCCAAGAGAAAGAATATATACCTGTTATATCTTCTATTACTTTAAAAGAATTAGAAAATATAAAAACATCATCAAATAAAGATGCTGATGTTAAATATTCAGCTCGTAAAGTATTACATAAATTAAATGAAAACCCTGATAATTATATTATCCAACTATTTAAATTAGACGGATTAAAAATAATTGAAGATTCTAACCTTCCAATTACTGACGATAGTAAAATTTTATCTACCGCAATTGAATTTAAATTAGCTCATCCAAATACTATATTTATTACTAATGATTTATCATTAAAAGCAATGGCAAATCTTTTCTTCGATAAAAACCATATTCAAAGCATAGATGAAGAATTAATTGATGAATATAAAGGATATGTGGAAATCACAATGTCCGACGCGGAAATGGCTGATTTCTATTCTAACCAATATGAAAATGTTTATAATTTACATATTAATGAATATTTAATTATAAAAGATAAAGATAATAGTATCGTTGATAAAGTATGTTATACAGGTGATGGATATCGACCCATATCATTTGGTAATTTTGATTCTACTCAATTCGGAAAAGTAAAACCAATAAAAGATGACCCATATCAGGCTTTATTTGCCGATAGTCTTATTAACAATACTATTACTATGGTTCGTGGCCCCGCAGGATCAGGTAAAACTTATTTAAGCTTAGCTTTTTTAATGAATCAATTTGAGCGCGGGCGCATTGATAAAATTATTGTATTTTGTAATACGATTGCCACTAAAAATTCTGCGAAACTAGGTTTTTATCCTGGCACTCGTGATGAAAAATTACTTGATAGCCAAATCGGTAATCTTTTAATTAGTAAATTTGGCGGTCGTTTAGCTGTTGAGCGCATGATTGAAAACGAGCAATTAGTTCTTTTACCATTAAGTGATATTCGTGGTTATGATACTACTGGAATGAAAGCAGGTATTTATATTTCTGAAGCACAAAATATGGATATTTCACTTATGAAATTGACTTTACAACGTATCGGTGAAGATGGTATTTGTATCATTGATGGCGATGATAAAACTCAAGTTGATGATATTGCATTCGCAGGAGCTAATAACGGTATGCGTCGTGCTTCTAAAGTATTTAGAGGATCAGATGTATATGGCGAAATTGAATTAAAACAAATTCATCGTTCTAAAATTGCGGCATTAGCTGAACATATGTAATTATAAGAAAGAGAAGATTTACTTCTTCTCTTTCTTTTTTATTTTTATAGAAAGGAGGATAATATGACTAACATTGAAATAACTTGGAATTATTTGTATAAACGAATAAAAAACCCTTATGGAACGGCCGGGCTAATGGGAAACTTAAAAGCTGAATCAAATTTTAATCCAAAAAATCTTCAAAATAGTTTTGAAAAGACACTTGGATTAAATGATGAATAGTATACAAAACAAGTAGATAATGGTAAATATACTAATTTCATTTATGATAAAGCTGGGTATGGTTTAGCTCAATGGACCTATTGGAGTCTTAAAAAACAATTATATGATTTTACAAAAAAGAAAAATACTTCAATAGGAAACTTAAATACACAACTTGAATTTTTAATTTATCAACTTTCTACATATTATCCTACCGTTTGGAATACTTTAATAAATTGTAAAGATATATAGACTGCTTCAAATATAGTTTTAACATAGTTTGAACGACCAAAAGATTAGAGTTTAAAAATCCAATAGTAGAGATTATATTATGGAGTTGAAATATATGATCAATTTATAGGAAAAGGTGAAGATATGAAAATTGTAGATAATTTAACAACATCTAATTATCAAAAAGGTAATAATAGAAAAATAAAATATATTGTAATACATTATTTTGGTTCTTTGGGGACGGCAAAAAATATTAGTAATTATTTCAAAAACCCTGTCGCTAAATCATCAGCTCATTATTGTGTTGATGAAAAAGATATTATTTATCGTAGTGTTAAAGATGAAGATATTGCTTGGCATTGTGGCACAAGAAAAGGGTATAAACATCCTGAATGTAGAAATGCTAATTCTATCGGAATTGAAGTAAGACCCTGTAAAATAAATAAATCTAATATTGTAGCCAGTGATACTGATTGGTATTTTGATCCAAGAGCGTTAGAAAATACAATACAATTAGTAAAACAATTAATGTAGAAATATAATATACCTGCGGACCACGTTATTCGCCACTATGATGTAACTGGTAAATTATGTCCTCGTCCATTATGTGGAACTGACATGAATAGTTATTATAGAACAAGTGGCGATTACCAATGGTAGTTATTTAAACAAAAAATTGGTGATAATATAAATATTAATGAGGAGGATGAAGATATGACTCAAGATAAATTTAATGAAATGATGGAAGTTTATTTAAATCAACAAGCCGAAAAAAATGCAAGTTCTTGGTCTGATACGGAAAGAACTTGGGCTGAAAGTAAAGGATATATTAAAGGCGATAATTTAAATCGTAAAATGTATAAAAAATTTATGACTCGTGAAGAAATGATTGTAGTTCTTTATAGAATTATGAAAGATAAAGGGTTGGTGTAATATGAAACAAAAAAGAGAATTTTCTAAAACTCTGTTAATTCAAGAATCTGCTTTAATTTGGATTTCAACATTAGCATATGTTGTTTTAGCATTTTATTGTATTTATAATGGATATATGGGTTCTTTGCCTTGGCTTACCGCAAGCGCAAGTCTTCCTTGGGCGGCATATGGCGTGAGCCAAGTATACTATTATAAAAAATCAATGGCTGAAAATACTAAAGATGGCGTTAAATATGCTTCAGTTATGAAAGAGCTTGATGAAGCTTATAATAATTATAAAGAAGAATTAAATAATACACCAACAGTAGATAATACTGAAACTACTTCTATGAGTTATTATACTGAAGACGATTATAGCGATAATAGTGATCCTATAAATACTGATTATGGTATTTAATATAAAATTGGATAGTATATAAAATATACTATCCAATTTTTTTATTTATATCTCTGGGCGCTTCTCTTAAATATAATATACAAAAAATTTTTTATCTCTGTCAAATTTTATTTAAATCGGCATTTTAAGCCACGATTTTTTGACTTTCCAAAATATTTTTGTTATAATATATTTATAAAATAAAGAAATATGTTATTGGAGAAAAAAATATGAGTAATTATATTAATCATTTAAATACTGTTTTAACACATAAAAAATATGTATTTAAATATTGTAAAATGGCTGGTATCCCTTGGCGCGGTATTAAGCATGATTTATCCAAGTTTACTCCTATTGAATTCATTGAATCCGCTCACTATTGGACCGGTAATCGTTCTCCAATTGATAATTGTAAAGATGTTAATGGATTTAGTAAAGCATGGCAACATCATAAAGGCCACAACACTCATCATTGGGAGTATTGGATTGATGATATTAAAGATGGTGGAGTAGGCCATCCAAAAGCACTATTAATGCCCTATGAAGATACCGTTGAACTTCTTTGTGATTATTTGGGTGCGGGAGCCGCCTATATGAAAGATAAATTCAATGCAGAAAGTGAATTAAATTGGTGGCTTAAAAAGCGTGAAGAGGTCTTAATGCATCCAGCTGTTAAGTCTTTTGTTAATGTAATTTTTCTTAGATGGAAAAATGGAACTCCTATTGAAGAATTACTTAATAAAAAATATTTAAAAAAGTTATATAATGATTTAGTTTATGATTATAAATTAAATCAAATTATTCCTAAAGTTAAGGAGGAATCTAATGACAACGACAATTAATTTAGATTCTTATGGAGTAAAAGATATTAAAACTCTTGAAGGTATAGAAGCAATTCGTCTTAGACCAGGTATGTATATTGGTTCTACTGGGCCTGATGGAGTTAAACATATTACTCTTGAAATTATTTCAAATGCTGTCGATGAATATTTAAATGGTCATTGTACTCGTTGCGATATTTCAGTATCTAAAGATGGTTATGTTGAAATCCGCGATAATGGACGTGGTGTTCCTTTTGGAAAAGCCAAAGATGGTAGTGAAACATTAGTAAATATTTATACTAAACTTCATACCGGTGCAAAATTTGATAGTAATGGAAAAACTGGATATAATACATCTGGTGGTATGAATGGCGTTGGGGCAAAAGCCACTAATGCTCTTTCTCGTTATTTTCAAGTTGCATCTTTCCGCGATGGTAAACACGCTGTTGCGTCTTTTGAAAAAGGAAAATTAAAAGATTATCAAGAAGAAAAATGGACTGGCAAAGAAACCGGAACTTGGGTTAAATTTTTGCCAGATGAAAGCATTTTTAAAGAAGGTATTCTTCTTGATTATGATGCTTTAAGAAAACAAATTCAAGAATTAGCTTATCTTTCTCCTGGTATGGTATTTCATTTTGCTTATCTTGATAAACCAGAAGAAGAGATTACTTCAAGAAATGGTATTCTTGATTATATTAAAGATTTAAATAACAATAAAACTTCTCTTACTTCAATTTTTTATACTGAAAATATTGAAGATAGAATTGGTGTAAAAATTGCTATGGAGTATAACGATACTTATAGCGACACTTATAAACTTTATACTAATTCAATTCCTAATAGTGGTGGAACACATCTGACCGGTTTTAGAACAGCACTTACTACTTCTATTAATGAATATGCTCGTGATAAAGGCCTTTTAAAAGAGAAAGACGCTAATATCACTGGTGAAGAACTCAAAGAAGGATTAAGTCTTGTTCTTTCATTTATTATGCCTGACCCGGTTTTCTCTGGTCAAACCAAAGATGTTTTATCCAGTAGTGAAGCAAGAACTATTGTTCAACGCCTTGTCTCAAAAGATTTAAAAGTTTGGCTTGACAATAATCCGAAAGATGCTAAAGCTATTGTAGATAAGGCAATGCTGGCGCGCGCTGCTCGTGAAAAGGCGAAAAAGGCCAAAGAAACCGTTCGTAAGGTTGATACAAAGAAAAGAACCATTTTACCCGGCACATTAAGCGATGCCAATAGTAAAAATAGAAGTGAATGTGAAATTTTTATTGTTGAGGGACGTTCCGCGGAAGGTCCTACTAAAGAAGCCCGTAATCGCAATACGCAAGCAGTTTTGCCTGTAAGAGGTAAAATTCTTAATACTTTAAAGACAGATTTGCATAAAGCATTAGGAAATAAAGAAATTAGTGCGATGATTGATGCTTTTGGTCTTGAGGTTAAAGATGGTAAAGTAATTGTGGACGAATCTAAATTACGTTATGGTAAGATTATTATCACCGCGGATGCTGATGTTGATGGTAGCCATATTCGTATTCTGTTTCTTACATTTATTTGGAAGTTTGCGCCTGAATTAATTGAAAAAGGTTATATTTATGCAGCGGTTCCACCTCTTTATAAAGCGACTTGGGGCACGAATATTAAATATCTTAAAGATGACGCTGCTCTTGAAACATTCAGAAAAACTATGAACCGATCTTTTGAATTAGGACGTATGAAAGGGTACGAGGAAGTCTGGCCCTTACCTACTTTTCCGCTGATCGGCGGGGTCGCGAATTGGTAAAATTTTCCAGTTGGCGGCTAACGAGGCAGTCTTAAATGAAAATTTTAAGATAATCTCGTGGGAAAGATTAAATATTTTAATCCAATCCTGTATCGACTATCCCCTTTGTCGGGGAGTAGGAAGTATTATTGATACATACTTTCAAAAAGGTAGGCGTGATGATGGCAGTTAATACGTTAGCCGGAGCGAAGAAATAGTCAATGCCAATAGTAATATTGGAGAAACATGTAGGCGAAATGGATACGCATGAAATGGAATTGGTTATGAATCCAGAAACTCGCACCTTAAAACAAATTACAATGGATGATATGAATCTTGTAAATAAAACATTTATGGATTTGATGGGTGAATCAGTCGGCCCTCGTAAATCTTTCATTGAGTTAAACGCAGAAAGGGCCAATATTGATGTATAAAACTGATAAGGGATATGTAAGTAATTATAAAGGAACACCTATTGAAATAATTCCTATTCGTAAAGATGACGTTATTTTAGCTCATGTTAATAAAGATATTGATATAATTACTTGTAGAGACCTCCACGAACAATTACAAAAGTTATTTCCAGATAATAAAGTAAATATTATTAACGATTATTTTATTGATAAAATTACTATTTTTACTAATACTTCTTTTCATATTGATTGTGGAGAAAATGAATTTTTAGGGAGGCCATCACATGATTGCGATTTATACTGATGGATCTTGTCGTGGAAACGGTAAAATAAATAATAGCGGTGGTTATGGGTTTGTTGTTATTGAATATGATAGCAATCCTGAGAACGGTGTTGTAATTGATGCTTGTCAAATAAACGCTTTTGAAGATACTACAAATAACAGAGAAGAAATTAAAGCTATTCTTCATGTATTGAAAAAATATGGCAAACATGATAATGGAGAATGGACTAATGATATCCCTACTGTATATAGTGATTCAGCCTATTGTGTAAATACTTTTACTAATTGGATGTATGGATGGGAGCGTAATAATTGGATTAAATCCAATAAAAAAGTTCCAGAAAATCTTGATTTAATTAAAGATTATTATGAAACAGAAAAAGAAGTTAAAATTGATTTAAGAAAAATTTCCGGGCATGATGGTCATTTGTGGAATGAGTTAGCAGATGGTCTTGCTACTGGAAAAATTACAGCTGAGGAGGTCCTTAAAAAATATGGGAGAGATTCTAAAAACTCCAATAGTTAATGAAGTGGAGCAATCCTTCCTGGATTACTCTTTAAGTGTAATAACTGATAGAGCAATTCCATCTGCGGAAGATGGATTAAAACCAGTTGCAAGACGTATTCTTTATGATATGTTTGATAAAGGATACTTTAATAATAAAAAGTTTGTTAAGTGCGCTCAGCCAGTTGGTGATGCCATGGGTCGTTTTCATCCTCATGGTGATAGCTCTATTTATGGAGCTTTATGTCTTTTAAGTCAACCTTGGACGATGCGTTATCCATTAATTTCATTCCATGGTAATAATGGTAGTCGTGATGGTGGAGAGCCCGCAGCTTATCGTTATACTGAATGTAAATTATCTAAAGTCGGCGAAGAAATGCTTGCTGATATTAAAAAGAATACTTGCGATTGGCAATTAGCTTATACTGATGTTGAAAATGAACCAGTGTATTTGCCGGGCCGAATTCCGCACCTTCTTGTAAATGGCACTACTGGTATTGCAGTTGCCATGGCTTGTTCTTTTGCTCCACATAATTTAACTGAAATTATGGATGCAATTATTTATGCTTTACGCAATAGCGAGTGTAAGGTTGAAGATTTGCTTCAATTTGTTCAAGGCCCTGATTTTCCTACTGGTGGAACTGTTATCAATAAAGATGAATTAAAAACTGCTTATTTAACTGGTAAAGGTCGAGCTCGTATGAGAGCTGATTATGTAATTGAGCATGAAAAAACACACGATTTAATTGTATTTACTACAATTCCTTATAAAGTTTCAAAAGATACTCTTTGTGAAGATATTGATAAACTTTGTGAAGAGGGTAAATTAAATGGCATTGTTGCTATTAGAGACGAAAGCACTAAAGATGGAGTGCGTTTTGTAATTGAACTTGATAAGGGCGTTAGTGCTCAGCCTATTATTTCTAAACTTTATAAGTTATCTCGTCTTGAAGAAACATATAGTTTTAATCAGGTTGCTCTTGTTAATAAGAAACCAAAACTTTTAAATCTTAAACAACTTATTGAAATTTATATTAGTCATCAAAAAGATGTAATATTAAGAAAAACAAAATATGAATATGATAAAGCACAAGCTCGTATTCATATTTTAAACGGTATCCTTAAAGCCCTTGAAAATATTGATAACGTAATTGCTCTTATTAAAAAGAGCGAAAGTGCGGTTGTTGCTCGTCAAGCTTTAATGACTCAATATAAGTTAGATGAAGATCAAGCTAAAGCAATTCTTGATATTAAGTTAAGTAGATTAGCTCGTTTAGAAAAAGTTGAAATCCAAGAGGAAAGAGATAATCTAATTAAAGAAAGTGAGCGTTTAGCTTTAATTCTTAAAGATCCCACTGATGAACTTGAAAAGATTTTCATTACTATTAAAAATACTTATGGTGATGCGCGTATTACTAAAATCATTCAAGCTCCAGTAGAGAAAGAAGATAAAGAAATTGAGTATGTTGAACCTGAGAAGTGTGTTGTTGTAATGACTGAGGGCGGAACAATTAAGCGTATTCCTACCGCTTCTTATCGCACACAAAAGAAAAATGGTAAAGGTATTAAATCTCAAGAAGATATTACCTCTTGTGTTTTAAGAACTAATACCATTGATTCTCTAATGATTTTTTCAAATAAAGGTGTAATGTATCGCCTTTTAGTTGACAATATTCCAGTAGGAACGAATAGCTCACAAGGCCAATCTATTAAGAGTCTTGTAAATATGGCTCCTGACGAAAATCCTGAGACAATGTATTCAATTTATAGAGACACTGATGCCAAATATGTATTGTTTACTACTAAGAATGGACTTGTAAAGAAGACTGCTTTGGAAGAGTATATTAATACAAAGAAAAAGACTGGTATTGTCGCAATTAATTTGCGCGAAGGTGATAGTTTAGCATCTGTATGTTTAATTAAAGATGAGCCTATTGTATTAACAACTAAAAATGGTATGGGAATTAAATTTAATTCTACAGATATTACTGCGACCTCTCGCGCTACCGCGGGAGTTAAAGGTATTAATCTTAACGAAGGTGATGAAGTAATTTCTACTATGCCAATTCGACATGATACTGATTCTATAGCAGTATTTAGTGAAAATGGTTTAGGAAAGAAATTATCTTTAAATGAATTGACTTTACAAAAACGTGGTGGTAAAGGACTTAATATATATAAAACGAGTGGGTCTACCGGTCCATTGACCGCAACCGCGTTAGTTGCTGATGAAGATAATCTACTTATTACAGGGGATAAAGCATCTATTTGCGTTTCCGCGAAAGACATTCCTGCTCTTGGGCGTATTTCTGTTGGTAATCAGATTATTAAGTCTAGCAAGATTAAGTCAGTAACTAAGGTATAAAATCTTATAAAGGAGGATATAATCCTCCTTTACTTGATTTTTTTAAAAAATTTTTCTATAATATATTTAAAGATAGGACGGAAATAAATCAATGAGTTTCTCTAAAGAATTGCTTGATAAGTATGCTCCAGAAGCAGATTGTATTCAAGCAATGAAAATTTGGAAATTGCCCGATGGTAAAGAGAGTCTTTTCCCCGTTGTTTGTAATGGCGGTGAATATTTTGCTGAATTGAAGAAAGATGGATATTGGTATCAGTATGAAAAGACAGAACATTATGATTATTTATTTAGTCGTAATGTAAGTGCAAATACTGGTATTTTAACTGAGAAATTAGCAAATGTTCCTCATATTCGTGAAGCGCTCAAAGATTTACCCTCCGGCACTATTTTAATAGGTGAAATTTATTATCCAGGTAAAACTTCTAAAGATGTGACTAAAATTATGGGATGTTTAGCGCCTGAAGCGATTAAACGTCAGCAGTCCAGTGGATTAATCCATTATTATCTACATGATGTTATTAAATATAATGGAATTGATATTCAAAATGAGGGTGCTTGGACGCGCTATCAGGTATTGAAAGCCCTTTGGGATAAGTTTAATTTAGGTCAATATTCTTATATGGAGCTAGCAGATGCGGTTCTTGATAATATTCAAGAATTTACTGCGGCCGCCCTTGCCGCGGGTGAAGAAGGTGCGGTTTTGAAAAAGAAAGATGCTCCATATGTTCCGGACAAACGACCAGCATGGTCTTCTATTAAAATTAAAAAGATGGATTATGTTGATTGTATTTGTATTGGATTTGAAGAAGCAACTAAATATTATGATGGTAAAGAAATTACAACTTGGCCTTATTGGGAAGTAAAAACACCAATGTTTTATAATTGTTTTGAAGAAGATCATTGTTTCGCAGGATGGTCGAAACCCCAATTAGTAAAAGGAAATTTTTATAAAAATTATTTAAAGAATCCTCCTGCTAATGGAAGTAATTTGTTAGAAGATGATGAAAAATATTATCAACCAATTACCAAAGGCTATTATTATGGATGGAAGACATCTATGAAGTTAGGCGCCTATGATGATAAAGGAAATCTTATTGAAATTGGAACGGTATCCTCTGGATTGACCGATGAACTTAAAGAAGCTTTTGCTAAGGAACCTGAAAAATACCTTAACCGAGTAGTTTCTATACAGTGCATGGAAAAAAATAGCAAAGATCACACTTTAAGACATGGGTTTTTTAAAGGATTCCGTGACGATAAGAACATTACCGACTGCACTTTGGCGGAATGTTTTGACAAATAAAAAAATTTTTTGTAAAATAAACTTGTAAAAATTAAGGAAGAAAATTTTTAAATGAAAGCAAAAGAACTCAAGAATCTCGCAAAGAAAATTGCTAACGCAGAATTAGTCGTTCAGACAAGTGAAGACCCGCAAGCTGTTCGTAAAGCCCAGAATCAAATTATGGAACTTTCGAGCCACGTTCACAGTCTTGATGATATTACAACCATTGATGAAATGGTTCAAGAAATTCTTGGAAAAATTCTTGACAAATAAAAAATTTTTTACTATAATATTTACATAACCTAAAGGTTAAAAGAAAAAAATAAAAAAATATTTAATTATTTAAAGGAGATTATTATTATTATGGCTATGAAGGAAAATTCTAAGAAGGTTCTTAATTATTTGAAGGAAGTTAACGGTCAGGAAGTTACCGCTGCTGATGTTGCTGAGGCTCTCGGCCTCGAGAAGCGTTCTGTTGATGGTATCTTTACCAGTGCTATTCAGCGCAAGGGTCTCGGTCTTCGTACTCCCGCTGAGGTTGAGCTTGAGGATGGCACTCATAAGCAGGTCAAGTTCCTCTCTCTCACTCCCGCTGGCATGAGCTTTGATCCCGACGCTCCTGACGCGGAGTAATTAATATAGATCATTAAGGGGTAGATATTTAATATCTGCCCCTTTCTTTTTTAAATATTTATGCTTACTTTAATAATTGCTATACTGTCGTTTATTATTGGTGGATTTTTAATATATTTTGTTTTACGTCCACGACTAAATAGTATTCAAAAACTTAATGAAGAAATAGTAAAACAAAATAAAGACCTTGAATCTAAAAATATGGATTTAGATGATTAGTATACAATATTATCAACGGCAGTAAAAGCTATTACTTCTAGAAAAGAAGAAGTAGAAAATAATCTAAATATTCTTTAGTCCAAGAGAGACGAAGTTGAAAATAGCTTAAATTCTTTATAGAATCAAGCGAAACAATCAGCGGATATTTTCTATCAGCAATCAATGGAAAATGCTCGCGTTCGTCTTGAATATGATTTAAATAAACAAGAATTTAAATATACAAAAGCTAAAGAAGAATATGAAAATGAATACCAATCAACTCTTGTTGATTGTTCTTTAGAGTTATCTAATTTAATTAATTCTAAAAAAGAAGAATTAAATAAATTAGATGAAGAAATTCAATTACATAGTAGAGAAGTCACGGCCGCAGTTGATGCTGCGAAACGTGCCGAAGAAATTAAAACTAAAGCTGATTTCTATAAATTATAGTTGCCTCAAATAGATATTGATGAAATTAGTCTTCTTCGTTCTATTGAACCAAGACTTCGTGATAAAGATATTTTAAATAAAGTAATTTGGAAAAGCTATTATGAAAAACCAACTACAGATTTGATTGGTCGAGTAATTGGCTCAGGAATCCATACAGGAATTTATAAAATTACTAATTTAGAAAATCAAATGTGTTATGTGGGTCAAGCAGTCGATCTTTCCGCACGTTGGAAACAGCATATTAAACGCGGAATTGGCGCAGAGCCCGCCACACGCAATAAACTTTATCCTGCTATGTTGGCTATTGGAGTAGAAAATTTTAGTTTTGAAGTAATAGAAGAATGTTCTCGTGAAGAGTTAGATGTGCGAGAAGATTACTGGCAAGACTATTTTAAAGCTAAGGAATTTGGGTATAGTATAAAATAATGTATAGAATAATTGATAAACGTGGAACTGGAAAAACGAGTAGATTAATATTGTTAGCCAAAGAGAAAAATGCTATTATTGCTTGTTCTAATCCTGATGCTATGAGAATTAAGTCAGAAGGATATGGAATTATTGGAATTGATTTTATTTCATATTATGATTATATAAATGGGAATTATCCAAAAGGCAGTATGGTATTCATTGATGAACTTGATTGTTTTGTTCATTCTCTTGGGCATAATCTAAGTGGATATACTTTAAGTAATGAGGATTGATTATGAAAAATAATAAAATCGTCAGTAATGTGAGAGTCTATGACTTACCAGAAAGTATGGTTGCCTCTGGATATCCAATGAGAACGGATACCGAGCAACATCCAATTAATGATAAAGATATGACAAGATGTTAGAGTCTTGTGTCTGCCACAAAAAGTGGCAATATGGCTCATGCCCAATTTTTAACTGGTATTAGAGTTAATTTTGATTTAACTTTTTCTAATAAAGCATGGGTCGAAGCAGAAAGATATAGATTCCTTGAATTTGTATCTTCACAGTCCACAATGCATTGCATTACTAAATTTGATTTAAATGAACAATATAATGAATATGTTGATCCAAGAATCATTGAGATAATGCGTGAGAAAGTTGATATTTATAATAAACTTTTAAGTATTATTGATAGAATTAAGCATTGTGAAACTGAAAACAAAAATGAAAAAATTAAAATGCTTGAGCAGTTAGAAGAGATTAGAAAAGAAAAATATCTTGAAATTCTATACTCTAATCCTGCTGGATTTTTGCTTACCGCAAGATTAACTACTAATTATAGATGTTTAAGAAACATATATATTTAGAGAAAAAACCATCGTCTTCCCGAATGGAGAGAGTTCTGTAAATGGATTGAAACTCTTCCTTATGCGGAAGAACTATTGGTAAATTAATCATAACTTGATTTTTCTAAATAAATATTATATAATATTTATATAAGATAAAGAAAGGTTATAAACTTTTTAAAATGAGTAAGAAACAAGCATTTATTGATTATGTTGAAGAATTAATTGTTGCCACTAATGAAAACCGCTATCCAGTAGTAATGAGTGAAGATGCTCGTATCTATTGGGAAGCATTAAAAGCTAAAGAAGAAACTGAAAAGCCTCTATTTACTGAGGGCGGAAAAGCCATTATTAAATGGATGCAAGATAATAATAAAGATATTCCTCTTGTTAAATCAAGAGAAATTGCCGAATATCTCGGTGTGTCTAGCCGTGGAGTTGCGGGTTCCATGCGCAAATTAGTATCTGATGGTTTCGTAGAAAAAGTTAGTCAAGATCCAATTATTTATACTTTAACAGAAAAAGGAAAAAATATTAATTTATTGAATTTATTTAATTAAGGAGAAATTTATTTATGAAGAAAGTAATGGAAAATACTACTCATATTGAAGGTATCTTGTACGAACATGCTTTGGAAAATAAGGTAACCGGACCAAATTCTAAAAACCCCGGCACTCCTTTTATTTCTGGTACTATTAGTATTGCTACTGATAATGCTCTTACTAATATCGTCCAGGTTCACTTTACTTATGTAACTCAAACTACTACTAAGGGCACTCCCAATGCTACATATAGTATTCTTCAGAATATTATTGATGGTACAATCGGTAATTATATGGCTGATGGAGAAGATAAAGCTGCTAAGCTTCGTGTCGATTCTGCGATTGGTCTTAATGAATTTTATTCTGATCGCAATGGCAAGGAAGAGCTTGTAAGCACTAAGCGCAATGAGGGTGGATTTGTTCATACTACTACTACTCTTATTGATGATGAAAAACAGCGCAATACTTTTAAGTGTGACATGATTATCACCAATGTAACTCATGTTGATGCTGATGAAGAGCATAATATCCCTGAAAAGGTAATTGTTAAGGGAGCAATTTTTGATTTCCGCAAGTCTTTACTGCCTGTTGAGTTTACAGCTACTAATCCTGGAGCCATGGCTTATTATGAGGGTCTTGGAGCTTCTCCTTCTGAGCCTGTATTCACAAAACTTTGGGGCCGTCAGGTATCTGAAGTAATTAAGCGCGAGATTCGTGAAGAGTCTGCGTTCGGTGATGATAATGTTCGTGAAGTTCAGAGCACTCGTAAGGATTTTGTTATTACCGGTGGCGCTAAGGAGCCTTATGTTTGGGATGATGAAAGTTCTATCACTGCGAAAGAGCTTACTGAAGCTATGGCCGCACGTGAGACTTATCTTGCTACTTTGAAGCAGCGTCAAGATGAATATAAAGCTTCTAAGCAGAATGCCACTACTGCTACTACTGTTGCACCCACTGCTACGGAAGGCTTTAAATTCTAATTATGAATTAGCCATTAAATAGCGATGACCTCACAATAAGAGGTCATCGCGCTAAAGTTAATTTATATGATGATTTTTGTAATATACTGAATTTAGAAGAAATACTTAAAGAGATAATAATTAAAACAAATAAGGAGAAATAACATAATGGCTATTGATTTAACTAAAATTCAACCTCATAAGGTAAGTAAAGATCTTTCTGGTTATATTACTTTTATTTATGGTAAGCCCAAGACAGGTAAGACTACTTTGGCGACTCAAATGCCGAATTCTTTGCTTTTAGCTTTTGAGCAGGGCTATAACTGCCTTCCTGGTGTTATGGCCGCAGACATTACTTCTTGGGCAGAAATGAAGCAAGTCTATCGTGATTTGAAGCGTCCAGAAGTAAAGGCAATGTATAACGCTATTATTGTAGATACTATTGATGAAGCTGCTAAGTATTGTGAGAAATATATTTGTAATCAAAATCAGATTGAGTCTCTTGGAGATCTTGGTTATGGTAAGGGCTGGTCTAAGTTTAAAGATGAATTTAATGAAGTCTTTAGAGGTTTAACTCGTCTTGGATATGCCGTTTTCTTTATCGGACATGAAAAAGAACAAACTGTAACTCGTCCTGATGGCACTGAGGTTGTGGCAGTAAGACCAAATCTTTCTCAATCCACTCGCACTATTATCACCGGTATGGCTGATGTTTATGGGTATGCTCATCAAAAAGCAGCAGGTCAAATGTCTGTCTTAACTCTTCGTTCTGGTAATGACCTTATTGACTGCGGTGGTCGTTTTAAGTATATTGAGAGCGAAATTCCTATGAACTATGATAGTCTTATTAATGCCATCCATGAGGCTATTGATAAGGAAGCCGCTGACAATGGTGGTAAATTTGTCACTGATGAAAAGATGGTTGTTGCTCCTGAAGCTCCTACTTATGATTATGAAGCACTTATGGCTGAATTCCAAAATCTTGCTGGAGATATGATGAATAAGAATCCTGGATTCTTTGGTCCTCGTATCACTCAAATTATTGATAAATATTTGGGTAAAGGTAAGAAAATTTCTGACGCCACTCCTGAACAGGCAGAATTTGTATCTTTAATTGTTGGTGAAATTAAAGATGATCTTCTCCCTCAAATGGAAAGTAAGTAAATAAAATATAATTTATAACCGGAGTGATAAAAGTCGCTCCGGTTTGACTTTTATTTAAAAATATTGTATAATATTTATATAAAGTAATGGAAAGGAGTAATTTATATACATAAAGTTAAATGTATTTATTGTCAGCAGACTTTTGATAGAGATAAGTTTCCTTATGTTCAAATAAAATCTCGAAGATATGCGCACCCTGAATGTGCTAAATAGGCTGAAAATGAAGACACTCCTTTACAAGTTCATAATCCGCCCGAAAAAGTAAAAACAAAAGAAGATTTAGATAAAGAAAAATTTGAAGAATATGTAAAAAATTTATTGGGAGAATCATATATTAATGCTCGCGTCCGCAAGCAAATGAATGATTATATCAGAGAATATCAATATACATATTCTGGAATGTTAAAAGCCTTAGTTTATTTTTATGAAGTTAAAGGAAATAATAAAAATAAAGCTAATGGTGGAATTGGTATTATACCCTTTATTTATAAAGACGCTTACAATTATTATTATAATCTTTGGATGATTCAACAATCCAATAAAGATAAAAATGTTATTGATTACGTTCCTAAATTAAAGGAAATAAAAATTCCTATTCCTAAAAAAGAACCTCGAAAAAGATCAGTTTTTACATTTTTAGATGAATAGGAGGACTTAAATGCCGAGTAAATATGTAGATCCAACAGCGATTACACAAGTTATAGGGTGTGTATATAATACTCCTTAGCTTTTGGATTTTACTGATAGATATACAATAACTGATGAAGATTTTGCTGATGAATTTCATAGAATTGTTTTTGGAGCAATATATAAAATTCATGAATTAGGAGCTTAGAAAATTACTTTAGAAAATATTAGTGATTTTCTTTCTTCTCGACCTAAATATGAAGCTACATTTAAAGTTAATAAAGGCGAAGAATGGTTATTGAAAGTTTCTGAAAATGCGAAACCTTTGTCATTTGATTATTATTATGGTCGTTTAAAAAAAATGTCTCTACTTCGTGCTTATGACAGATATGGCATTGATGTTTCTTTTATTTATGATCCTGATAATATTTTAGATACTGAAAAAAAACAATTACAAGAAGATAATCTTGATAATTCTTCATTAGAGCATATCGCACAATTAATTGATGACCGCATAGAACAAATTAAATATGAGTATGTAAATGACGTTGAAGGAATTGCGATTCAAGCAGGTGATGGAATTTTTGAATTGCTTGATGATTTAGAGCAACATCCAATAGCAGGAAGTCCTCTATATGGGCCATTAATTAATACAGTTACTCGTGGCGCAAGACTTAAAAAGTTTTATTTGCGCTCAGCCGCCACCGGCGTAGGTAAAACTCGTTCTATGATTGCGGATTCGTGCTATATTGCTTGTAATAAAATATATGATGATACTTTTGGAAGTTGGATTAAAAACGGAATTCAAGAACCAGTATTATATATAACTACAGAGCAAGATAAAAATGAAATTCAAACAATGATGCTTGCTTTTCTTTCTAACGTAAATGAAGAACATATTATTTATAATGAATATCAAGGAAATGAAAAAGAACGAGTAATAGAAGCTGCAAAAATTCTTAAAGATAGTCCATTGTATATTCGTGAATTACCTGATTTTTCATTACAAGATGTCGAAAATGAAATCAAAAAAGGCATCCGAGATCACGATGTAAAATATATATTTCATGACTATATTCATACAAGCATGAAAATTCTTGAAGAAATTACTCGTCGTAGTGGTGGAGTAAAACTTCGTGAAGATAATATACTTTTTATGCTATCCAACAAATTAAAAGATATCTGTAATCAGTATGGCGTTTTTATTATGTCAGCAACGCAGTTAAATGGTGATTATGTTGATTCTAAAACCCCTGACCAAAATCTTTTGCGTGGAGCAAAATCTATTGCCGATAAAGTAGATTATGGATCAATTCTTTTAAATGTCCAAGATGATGATTTAATTTCATTGGAAAAAATACTAAACACAAAATTATTTGATACTCCAACTATTAAAATGTCTGTTTATAAAAATAGACGTGGTAGGTATAAAGGAGTTATTTTATGGTGTAAAGCAGATTTAGGAACTTGTAGAATTATTCCTATGTTTTGTACTACATACGCTTATGAACTTGTTCCTATTGATGATATAAAAATTACTCTTGAAGAAGAGTCAGCTTTTTAAAATTAAGGAGAAAAATTATGAAGAGTGGTAATGTTGAATACAAGATGAGCAATAGAATGGCTAAGGAGATTATTCGTTCTTATAAAGCCGTTCCCAGTCTTGCTAAGCTTCGTCCGCAGGAAATGCTTGTTCATTATGTTAATGAACAGTGTGGACTTATGAGAAATTGTTCTAAAGTAATTACTTATGATAGTATTTGATAAATCAGAAATTCGTCAAGCTCTTGGGCTTGAAAATATTTATGATTTATTAATTGAATGGGGTGGAGATCCTGAATATACAGAATTCGGGATTCTCTCTTCCACCATTTGTCATAATCCTCCTGGAGAAGGTAGCAGAAAACTTTATTTTTATGAAAATACAGGATTATTTAAATGCTATACAGGATGCGATTCAACTTTTGATATTTTTGAATTATGTTCTAAAGTAATGAAAATTCAATATGATGAAGAATTTGATTTAAATGATTCGGTTTTATGGGTTGCTCGTCGCTTTGGTTTATCAGGTATGATAAAAGATGACGACATGGGTAAAACTTTAGATGATTGGAAAATTTTATCAAATTATTCTCGTATTCAAGAGATTGAATTAAAAAATAATAAAATTATTTTAAAAGATTATGATGATTCTATTTTAAATAGATTAAATTATAATATTAAAATAATTCCTTGGCTTGATGAGGGGATTTCTCAAGAAGTAATTAATAAAGCGCATATTGGTTTTTATCCAGGAGCCGATCAAATTACAATTCCGCATTATGATATTAGTGGAAGATTTGTGGGCTTGCGCGGACGCACTATGTGCAAAGACGAGGCGGAGCTATATGGAAAATATAGACCAATGAAAATAAATAATCAATTATATAATCATCCTCTTGGAATGAACTTATATGGATTAAATTGGTCTAAAAATGCCATTGGCATAATGAAAAAAGCAATAATTTTTGAAAGTGAAAAATCAGTATTGAAATATGCTACTGATTTCGGCTGGAATAACAATATATCAGTAGCTTGTTGCGGAAGTAATGTTTCTTCGCATCAAATTCAATTATTATTAGATAGTGGCGCGCAAGAAATTATAATCGCTTTTGATAGACAATTCCAAGAAATTGGAGACGCAGAATTTCAACACTTAAAGTTAAATCTTTTAAAGATTAGAACTAAATTTAAAAATGATGTGCTTATATCTTTTATTTTTGATAAAAATATGATTACAAAATACAAAGATTCACCAATTGATGATGGTAAAGAAAAATTTTTACAATTATATAAGGAAAGGATATTTATATGAATGATGGTTATGATATTCCTATTTCTATAAATGATACAATTATTTCATTGAACGCGCAAATTGAAGGATTAAAAAAACAAAGAGATAGTTTGCTTCGAAGTTGTATTTATTGCGATAAATGTAATAAATATTATGATAAAACCAGTAATTGTATCTCAAGTGGAATTGAAACTCGAAAAGTAATTAGGTATAATGGAGATTTAGAAAAAGGATATACGGAAATGGAAATTCCTGTTCTTTTTCATATTTGTCCATTAGGGCATAAGATGGGAGAGAGTAGTTTATGACCGGTATTGTTTGGTGTAATACTTTCATTGAAGGAACTGAACAATTAGAAAGAATTGAAGAACAATATAAAGCAATGGGTATAAAACCAATAGAAAAAAATAAATCTATCAATCGTTATTCTATAGTTTTTGAAAATGAAGATTATTGGAAAGTAGTTATTTCTACTGGAAACGCCAGAGGTCACAAGTGTAATATTTCTTATATTTCTCGTCAAACCCCTCTTTCAGTTATTGACACTATTATTTTTCCATGCACAAGAGCCCTTCCTTATACTGCTTATCATTACTATGGTGATCCAGTAGGAGAGGACTGATATGAATAAGTAAATTATAGAAATTCTTAAATAATAGTGGTGGTATTATGAAAGGAGGTTGAATAGCCTATGGACTATCAACTAAAAGCCCCTCGCATCCCGCAGTATTCAGCGGTCGAACAGGTGCTAACCAACAGAGGAATTAAATTACAAGATATTCCTCATTATCTTAATACCACTGATGACGACATTATCGAACCAGCAACTATTGATAGAATAGAAAATGGTGCAAAAATGCTCGTCAAACATATTGCACAAAATGACAAAGTTCTTATATAGGTAGATAGTGATTGTGATGGCTATACTTCGGCGGCCGCACTCATGAATTACTTATACTGTCTTTTTCCTGCGTTTGTGCAAAACAATATTTTTTATCGTGTCCATGCAGGAAAACAACACGGAATTATACCAGATAGTATTGATAAAGATATTAAATTAGTAATTGCTCCAGATTCTTCATCAAATGATTATTTAGAACACGAATATTTATATAAAAATGGTATTGACGTGTTGGTAATAGACCACCATGAAGCTGATAAAATATCATAGTATGCTTGTATTATTAACAATCAATTATGTGATTATCCGACCAAATCTTTATCTGGCGTAGGAATGGTTTATAAGTTTTGCTGTTATATTGATGAACTTATGAACGTTCAATACGCGGACCGTATATTGGATTTAGTTGCTCTTGGAATGGTGGCCGACATGATGGATATGCGTGATTTTGAAACAAAACATTTAATTAATAAAGGCTTACAACAAATCACCAATCCTTACTTCAGAGGCATAATCAATAGAGATTAGTTTCATTTTAATAATGAGATTACGCCTATTGGAGTAGCTTTCTATATTGCTCCTTTAGTTAATGCAACTACTCGTGTTGGGACGCAAGAAGAAAAGCTCATGCTATTCGAGTCAATGCTTGATTTTAAGGGATACGAACTTGTCCCTTCAACAAAACGTGGATGTAAAGGTCAAGCAGAAACAAGAGTAGAACAAGCTTGTCGTAATTGTACTAATATCAAGAATAGGCAAACTAAAATCAGAGACACTAGCTTGGAAAAAATTGAATAGATAATCGCAAATCAAAATCTTTTAAGTAATAAAATCTTAGGAATTAAGTTAGATGGATTTGCTGCTGATAAAAATTTGACTGGTTTAATAGCTAATCAATTAATGAGTAAATATCAACGTCCTGTTTTAATTCTTAATAAAACAATAGATGAAGAAACTCAACAAATTTGTTGGGAAGGCTCCGGCAGAGGATACGACAAATCCGCGCTTAAAGACTTTAGAGAATTTTGTCAAAAATCAAATCTAATTATGTATGCGGAAGGACATCCTAATGCTTTTGGGTTTGGTATTATTGATGATAATTTTGATAAATTTATTGAATATGCGAATTCTGCTTTACAAGATTTTGATTTCACCCCAATTTATAGTGTTGATTTTATTTATCACACTAATGATTTAGTTGGAAAAGATATCATTGATATTGCTCAACTTAAACCGCTTTGGGGCCAAGGGGTAGAAGAAGCATCTATTGCCGTTGAAGGAATAAAAGTTGTATCAAATAACTTAACTTTAATGTCAAAAGATAAAAATCCTACCTTGAAGATAACTATGCCAGATGGCATCAGTTTAATCAAGTTTAAGTCGTCCGAGGAGGAATACGAGAAATTGTATTCTGAATAGGGTTATGTGACAATTAATATCGTTGGTAAATGCGAACGAAATATATGGAATAATAATATTAGTCCTTAGATTATTATAGAAGATTACGAAATTGTAGATAGGGCTGCTTATTATTTTTAATAATTGACACTACGACTAATAGACTTAAAAAACCTATTAGGAGGAAATCATTTATGAAAAGATATAAGATTTTAGCAGGAAGTATTATTTGTTTTATATTAATTTTTATTTTACAAACATCTGCTCTTGCTTTAAATTATAGCGAAATTACTACTTTTTCGGAAGCTTACATCCCTTCTGAATCATCAACTGTATATAATTTCTTAACAGAAGAAACTGCTGATATGGAGCCTATGAGTAGAGAGATTAGCAATACAGTTAATCGTAAAGAACTTAAATCTCTGATCCAAGAATATCAAGAGATTGTAAATAGCGCTCATGACTTAGCCGAAGCAACAAGAGCACTAGGATATGATGAAAATCATCCTATTATTGAATTTGCTAAAAAAGAATATGAAACTGCTAATGAATATTTAGAAATTTATCAAAATCGTTTAAACGAAATTAATTCTCAATGGAATGATAAATTATCTACTTATCCAGTAGCGACAGAAATTTGGCTTTATATGAAAGACCAATGTTGGAATGACGCGGTTTGCGCAGGTATTTTGGGTAATATGATGGCAGAATGTGGTGGTAATACTTTATCCTTACAACCAACTGCTTCTAATAAATATTATTATGGAATTTGTCAATGGAGTAAAGGATATTCAAGTGTTTGGTATTCTGATTTAGACACACAATGCGAATTCTTAATAAATACTATTGAATATGAATTTAATACTTTTGGTTCTTCATATAAAAGAGGATTTAATTTTAATTCTTTTTTAAATTTGAATGATGAAAAAGAAGTTGCGAAAGCATTTGCGAAATGTTATGAGCGTTGCGGGTCAAGTTCTTTAAATCAAAGACAAAAGAATGCGACCATTGCTTATAATTATTTTACTAATTAATTTTATGGCTATATGAAGATTTATTTCTTCATATAGCCATTATTTTCATTTATGGAGTAAATTATGGAAAAACTTAATTATTATGATAGTGATATCAATATGATATGGCAATCAAGCCCAGAGGAAAGTGGAGAAGTCCTTAAAAAGCTTTCAAGAACTTTAGCATCTTATGGTTATGAATATGAAAAAGCTAATGATGAAATAAATAATCAATTGGCTAAGTTAGGAATTTCTTCCGAAGAAAAATTATTTGATGTATTAAATAAATTAGCAGACATATGGATTAAAGCTTCCACTACTGGTTATAAAGAAGAAGGATACTGGCCCGAACCGGGGACAGACGAAGAAACCAACAAGTCAAATGAAAAAAGTGATTTAGAAATTTTTGGGGAAAAACTTAAATCTGAAATTTTTTCTGAATCTAATCCGCATACAGAAACTATCTCTTTTGGGTCTCCTATAACAATTGAAGCAGATAATACAGACAAAGAATTTATTATATACTAAATTTGACTAAATAATTAAAATATGGTATTATATAAATATAAATGAAAAAAGAGGAAATATTATGGATTTAAAAGAAATGATAGATAAAGCTCATAAATACGATAATAGTTTAGAATTTTTTAATGAAAGAGAAAAGCATACTAAAGGCTATATGTATGATAGTCTTTGTTATAGATACCAATTAGCTCGTTATAAAGCGATGGAAATGGATATAGATACATTTGCAATTGATTTAGGCTTAAAAGAAGCCGAAAGGAAAGCAAAAGGTTTATATGAAAGAGATTGTATGCGTTTTTACCAAATTCTCGATGAAGCAATTGGAGAACATGATTAATGTGGATTTACTGGAAAGAGCAATGTAATTATTGTTCTAATTATGAAAATTGTTCTTATTATAATAAAGCCCAAGAATTAATTTCTAAATTAGATAATATAGATAGACATACTACTGGTGTTTATGGAACATTAAAATGGGCTTGTGATTATTTTATTGTAGATAAAGATAAATATTATAGATTAAATCCTGGAGAGTGTTATAATGGAATTAACTCGTAAACAAGAAGAAGGATTAAAAATTGCGGTTGAGCGCTATTATGCTCGAGAACGTTGGACTTGTATAGCGGGGTATGCAGGAAGTGGAAAGAGCACTTTAATTAAATTTATTATTTCTGCCCTTGATGTTGATCCAGAAGAAGAAGTTTGCTATGTCGCATTTACAGGTAAAGCCGCAACCGTGCTCCAACAGAAAGGATGCCCTAATGCTACGACCGCGCACAAACTCTTATATAAAGCCAAAATGATGGCTAACGGAACTTTTAAATTCTTTCCAAAAGATAATAGTGAATTAGCACAATATAAAGTAATTGTTGTCGATGAAGTATCAATGCTTCCTAAAAAATTATGGGACTTAATGCTAACTCATGGTATTTATATTATCGCGGCAGGCGATCCCGGTCAATTACCACCCGTAGATCCTAATGAAAATAATCATGTATTAGATAAACCACACATTTTTCTTGATGAAATTATGCGCCAAGCGCAAGACAGCGAAATTATTCGTTTTTCAATGTGGATTAGAGAAGGTAAATCTTTAATTTCTTATCGTCCTGAAGGAAAACAAGTAAGAGTATATGATAAAAGTCAAGTTATACCTGAAATGTATGATTGGGCTGATTAGATTATTTGTGCTAAAAACGCTACAAGAACTAAGATAAATAATCTTGTTCGAGAAAGAAAAGGTTTTAATCCTGATATTCCTCAAATCGGAGATAAAATTATTGGATTACATAATAACTGGGATTTTATGTCTGAAAATCGAGTATGGGCTTTAACTAATGGCACTGTTGGAACTATTGAAGATTTTTATACAGAGGATATTCGAGTTCCTTATTATATTTCAGAAGTTCCTATTACTTATATGTTTACTCAAATTGTTTTAAGCGATGGAGATAAATTTTGTGGGACTCCAATTGATTATAAACAACTTATCACCGGTGAAGGGACTCTTACGGGTAGCCAATGCTATCAATTAAGAAATAATAAACAATGTCTTGATCCTCCGCTTGATTTTTCCTATGCTTATGCTATTACCTGTTGGAAAGCGCAAGGTAGTGAATACGGAAAAGTATTAGGATTTGAAGAAAATCATCCTTTTGATCGAGAAGAGCATAAAAAGTATTTATATACTATGGCTACTAGGGCTAGCGATAAATTAGTAATTATAAGGAAGTAATAAATGAAAAAAATATTATCAATAGATTTTGATATTATAATGTCTCCTTGTATTCAACTTTACAATAATTATTCAACTGATGATTGGGAAGCATTATGTTCTCATTTTGAAATTTTAAAATTTGCTAAACCTGATTATATCCATTTTAAAAGGCTTTTACAACTTTTATTAAAATTAAGTAAAAGTATGAAAAAAGAAAATATTCATTTTATTGTTTCACATGAAATGATTGCTACTTATGTTGATAAGAATATAGATGATACTATATCTTTAATTAATATAGATCATCATCATGATATTGCTTACACCGATAAAGACATTGAAAATAAAATTGAAGATTTAAATTGTGGAAATTGGGTAAAATATCTATCTGAAAAAGGCAAATTAGAAAATTATGTTTGGATTAGAAATGAAGATTCAACTAATTATCCAGAAGATAGAAAATTTAATTTTTCGTCTACTCCTATTATAGAGTGTAATTTAGGAACGATTGATACTCCTGATGAACTATTTATTTGTTTATCACCTCAATGGATTCCACCTCATTTAAGATGTCTTTTTTATATTATTGTAGATATATTTAATAGTATTTATGATACTGAATTTAAAGTTCAAGGAGACGAAGAAGATAATGGTAAATACATCTAATTTAAATTCAAGTATTAATGCTATACTTGAAAATAATATGTTTCTTAAGGACGCGGATTTAGCTTAGGATTTAAATTCTAATTTAGAACTTTTTACCCATGACTTAAATGTAGAATTAGATACGTTAAATTCTATGGTTCGTGATAATATGCATAAGATATCATCTCGGTCAAGAGAATTTGCTGATTTTTTAAAAGATATTCGTAGTATATGCGATAATTATATCTCTCGATTTGATTATTATTAAATAATATGATATTATATAAATATAAATTAAAATAAAAGGAGGGTCGGAGTTAGAATGAGATCATATTTTAATTGCCATTCACATACTATGTATTCGAATCTCCGTTTACTTTGACTGTATTAATCGACCAACAGCACTAATTGATAAAGCAATAGAATTAGGATTATCAGGCATTGCCATTACAGACCATGAATGTCTTTCTGCACATATGGAAGTAAATCAATATGCAAAAAAAATAAGAGAAAAAAATCCTGATTTTACTATTGCTCTTGGTAATGAAATTTATCTCACTGATACAAGAGATAACGGACAAAAATATTACCACTTTATTCTTATTGCTAAAGATGCTATCGGACATAAAGCATTAAGAGAATTAAGTTCTATTGCTTGGATTCATAGTTATGTTGATAGACGTATGGAACGAGTTCCTACTTTAAAAAGTGAACTTGAAATGGTAATGGAGCAATATAAAGGGCATGTCATAGCTACAACTGCTTGTATTGGTGGAGAACTTGGTAGTTGTATTTTACCAATGTTTCAAGCTGAATTAAATAAAGATATTGAAACTCAAACTAAATATTATAATCAAATAATTGATTATATCAATTTTTGTATTAAAGTATTTGGAAAAGATGATTTTTATCTTGAATGTGCGCCTTCTACAGATGCCGAACAAATAGTGGTAAATCATAAGATTTATCAAATTGCTAAAGCATTTGATTTAAAAATGGTAGTTGGAACAGACGCGCATTATTTGACTAAAGAAGATAGGCCCATTCATAAAGCATATCTTACTTCTAAACCAGGAGAAAGAGAAGTTGATGATTTCTATAAATTTACTTACTTAATGACAAGTGATGAAATTTTTGAATTAATGGAACCTTATGCTAATGATTGGGATAAAGATAATAAAACAGGAAAAGAATTGATAAATTGGATTCTTGATAACACTCAAGAGATCCAAAATAAAATTTCTTTTTATTCATTAGAAAGAAAACAAATTATTCCAAAAGTTGAAGTAAAGGATTATAAGAAAGGATTCATTCCTTCAAACTGGTTCGATAAATATCCAATTATCTGTTCTTTAATTAATAGCGACAATATTCAAGAACGATATTGGGTAAATGAATGTATTAAAGCTTTACAAGAAAAGCAACTTTATGATAATAAAAATTATTTAGAGCGACTTGAAATTGAAGCTGATATTATAAAAGACATTGGCGAAAAATTAGATGATTGTCTTTTTGCTTATTTTAATACTTTCCAACATTATATTAATTTATTTTGGGAATGTGGAAGTATTGTAGGTCCTGGACGTGGTTCAGCGACTGGCTTTTTATCTAATTATCTTTTAGGCATTACTCAATTAGACCCAATTCGTTGGGGACTTCCTTATTGGAGATTTTTAAATAAGGAGCGTGCAGAATTGCCTGATATTGATATTGACCTTGCTCCAAGTAAACGTCCAGCAATTTTCAAAGCAATTAGAAAAGAACGCGGAGAATTGGGATTGGTTCAAGTTGCTACTTTTGGAACGGAAGGCACTAAACAAAGTATTTTAACCGCTTGTCGCGGATATAGAAGCGAAGAATTTCCAGAAGGAATTGATGTTGATAACGCTCAATATATGTCTTCATTAATTCCCCAAGAACGTGGATTTTTATGGCCTATTCATGATGTTATTTATGGTAATGAAGAAAAAGACCGTAAACCCGTTCAAGCATTTATTCGAGAAGTAAACCAATATCCTGGTCTTTTGGATATTATTATATATATTGAAGGAATGGTTAATAAACGTTCTTCTCATGCTTCTGGCGTTATTTTGTATGGCGATGATCCATTTGATACCGCATCATTTATGAGAACTCCTAGTGGAGATATGATTACTTGTTGGGATCTTCATAAAGCAGAAGCCGCGGGAGATACAAAATATGACTTCCTTGTAACTGAAGCTTCTGACAAAATTATTACTTGTTATCAATTACTTCTAAAAGATAAGCAAATTCCAGAATTATCTTTACGAGAATTTTATAATAAATATATTCATCCAGAAGTGATAGATACAACTGACCAAGCAATTTGGGACCATCTTGCGGCCGGTGACGTATTAGATGTATTCCAATTTTCTACAGGAGTTGGTTTGGCAATTGCGAAACGTCTTAAGCCCCAAGACCCTATGGAAATGACGGCGGCCAATGCTATGATGCGTCTTATGTCTGAAAAAGGTAAAGAATCACAGCAAGATAGATATTATCGCATTCAACATTCAGGTATTAAAGTATTTGATGATGAAATGAAGGCTCAACATCTTCCACAAGAATTAATTGATAAGATGCATAAGCATTGTGATAAATATTATGGATGTTGTCCTATTCAAGAGCAAATGATGGAAATTCTTATGGATGTAGCTCATTTTACTCTTGGTGAAGCTAATACTGCGCGTAAGATTGTTGCTAAAAAACAAATGGCTAAAATTCCACAATTGAGAGAGCAGGTACTTAGTAAATTTGATAATGAAAAATCTGCTGAATACTTTTGGGAAATCGCAGTTGCTCCTCAATTAGGATACGCATTTAGCCTTAATCACTCTCTTCCTTATTCATTTGTAGCAATTCAAATGATTTACTTAGTAATTCATTTTAATCCTATTTATTGGGATACTGCTTGCTTAATTGTTAATAGTGGTTCCCTTGAAGATAATAGTGAAGAAGAGATTGTAGATATTTATGCTCCTGAAGGTGATGATTTAGCTAATGGAGTAACATTTGAAGATCTTCCTGACAAAAGTGGTAAAATCCGCAAAACCGCGGCTACTGATTATGGGAAAATTGCAAAAGCCATTAGTGACATTCAAAAAGCAGGAATTGAAGTAGGTCTTCCTGATATTAACAAATCTAAATTTGGATTTGCTCCTGATATTGAAAATAATAAAATTCTTTTCGGATTAAAAGGTATGCTGAATGTTGGTGATGAATTAGTTAATACAATCATTGCTAATCGTCCTTACTCAAATCCTAAAGAATTTTTATATCGTATTAAGCCAGGTAAACAAGCTATGATTTCTCTTATTAAAGGCGGAGCTTTTGATAATATGATGGATAGAAAAGAATTAATGATTTGGTATATTTGGGAAACTTGCGATAAAAAGAAAAGAATTACTCTTCAAAATATGGGCGGACTTATGAAGTATGATCTTCTTCCAGAAGAAAATGAAAATCAAATTATGGCTCGCCGCATTTATGAATTTAATAGATATTTAAAAGCAATTTGTAAAACTACAAAAAATAACGGTCTATATCAACTTGATGAACGAGCTATTAATTTCTTAGTAGAAATTGGAGAAGATAATAATATTCAATTTGATGGAACTAATTATTCTTTAAGTGAAAATATTTGGAATGGTATATACCAAAAGTGGATGGATATATTTCGCACTTGGATTGCTAATAACAAAGATGAAATTTTGAATAATCTAAATATAAAAATATTTAAAGATGATTGGGATAAATACGCTAATAAAAATAATTTATCCGCTTGGGAAATGGAAGTTCTTTGTTATTATTATCATACTCATGAATTGAACAATATTAACAATGATAAATATGGATTTGTAGATTTTTTTAAGCTTCCAGAAGATCCAATAATTGACAGAAGTTTTACCAAAGGAAATCATACTATTCATATTTATAAGTTATTTAAAATTTGCGGAACTTGTATTGCTAAAAATAAAACTAAAAGCACTGTAACCATTCTTACTACTACTGGTCCTGTAGAAGTAAAGTTTAGAAAAGAATATTTTAGTTTATTTGATAAACAAATTTCAGAGCGCGGAGCGGACGGAACTAAACATATTGTTGAAAAATCTTGGTTTAATCGCGGAAATATGATTGTAGTCTCTGGAATTCGTAATGGAGATAATTTCATGTCAAAAAAATATGCTTCTTCTGGAGGACATCAATTATATAAAATTGATGAAATTTTATCCAATGGCGATTTAGTTTTAAAAGATGCTCGTTATCAAGGAGGAATTGAAGAAGATGTATAAAATTATTGCATTATGTGGAAAATCTGGTGCAGGAAAAGATAGCCTAATGATGGCTACCTTTTCCCACTTAGAGGAATATTTAAATCCTATTATAAGCCACACTACGCGTCCGAAGCGTGAAAAAGAAATAGCAGACAAAAATTATCATTTTGTTTCAGATGATCAGTTTTTAACTTTAATTGATGAAAATAAAATGTTAGAAACTACTTCTTTTAATAATTGGTATTATGGCACAAGTATTGATAGTTTGTCTGATAGTAAAGTTAATATTGGTGTTTTTAATCCTGAAGGAATTATAAGTCTTCTTAAAGATAATCGAATTGAATTAGAAATATATTATATCACTGCGAAAGGAAAAACTCGCTTAATTAGGCAATTAAACAGAGAAGAAAATCCTGATGTAGATGAAATTATTAGAAGATATACTGCTGATGAAATTCAATTTCAGCTAATGAATGATATTAAATGCAATATTGTAACAAATGAAACATTAGAAGATTATAATAATATTGTTAATCTTTTAACTCAAAAAGTTAAACAATGGGCGGAAATGGACTAAGATAAATAATTATTTACTAACAAAATCTAAATATAGTAGAATATTCTAAAAGAACTACTATATTTAGTTTGGAGGCAAAAAAATTGTATATTATTAAACGTGATGGAAGTATAACTCAATTTAATAAAAAGAAAATTATTAACGCAATAAATAAAGCATTTATTGAAGTTGATGGTAAACTATATGAAGATGATACTGCGAAAGATATCGCGGAAGACATTGAAAGACAAATAAATCATTTCCCTGATGGAAGTGTTGGAGTAGAAGATCTTCAAGATTGGATTGAAGATTATTTAATGCGTTCTGAGCGACGTGATGTTGCTCGTGCTTATATCAGATATAGATATAAAAAAGAAGTTGCTCGTAATAAAAAAGATGATTTTATTAAAGCAATTCGTGAAAAGCTCGATGGTAATAATGTAAAAAATCAAAATGCTAATGTTGATGAACATTCATTCGGCGGCCGCATAGGTGAAGCAAGTAGTGTTGTCACCAAACAACTTGCACTTGATTACTTACTTTCCCCTATGGCTCGTAAGAATCATGTTGATAATATGATATATACTCACGATCTTGATTCTTATTATGTCGGCTCTCATAACTGTTTAAGTATTCCTTTTGATAATTTGCTTGCTAATGGATTTAATACTCGTCAAGCAGATGTTCGTCCTGCGGGTTCAATTAATACAGCATTTCAATTAATTGCTGTTATTTTTCAAATCCAAAGTCTTTGTTAGTTTGGTGGAGTTAGTGCTACTCACTTAGATTGGACTATGGTTCCTTATGTAAGAAAATCTTTCTTTAAACATTTCAATGATGGCATTGAATTTTTATATGAAGGATTAGATATGAGTAAATATGATGGTTGTTATAGTAAAGAAACTCCTATTGATGATGATTTTTATAAATCATTTCCAAAAGCATATAAATATGCTATGAAAATGACCACTCGTGAAACTCATCAAGCTGCAGAAGGCCTTTATCATAATCTTAATACTCTACAATCTCGTAGCGGCAACCAATTACCATTTACAAGCATTAACTATGGCACTTGCACCAAACTTGAAGGTAGAATGGTAACTAAAGCATTATTAGATGTTTCTATCGAAGGTCTCGGTAAACTACATAAAACTTCAATTTTTCCTTGTGGAATTTTCCAATGTATGAAAGGTGTTAACCGCAAATCAGGTGATCCTAACTATGATTTATATAGATTAGCATTAGAAAGCACCGCGAGACGCCTTTATCCTAATTACGCAAATGTTGATTGGTCTGGTAATGCGGGATATGATATTAATGATCCTCGCACTTATTTTTCTACAATGGGATGCAGAACCGCAAACGGCTGGGATATCAATGGATTCGGTCAGCTTAAAGATGGACGTGGAAATATTTGTCCAGTTACTATTATTCTTCCAACTCTTGCGATGATGGCCGTTACTCTAAATGAAAATGATAATTGGGATGACTATAAGTCATTATCCCAAGAAGAACGAACTAAAATTGGTGTAGAACGATTTATGTCTTTACTCGATAGAAAAATCAATGAAGCACGTATTCAATTAATGGAACGTTTTGAATGGATTTGCTCTCAAGATCCTGGATCCGCGAGGTTTATGTATGAAAATAATGTTATGGCAGGTTATGTTCCAGAAGAAGGAATTCGTTCCGCTCTTAAACACGGAACTCTTGCTATTGGTCAGTTAGGTTTGGCTGAAACTCTTCAAATTCTTATTGGTAAAGACCACACCACTTCAGAAGGAATGGAATTAGCTAAACGAATTGAACAATTATTTAAAGAAAGATGCGCTGAATACAAAGAAAAATATAAATTAAATTTTGGAGTTTATTATACGCCCGCAGAAAATCTTTGTTATACAGCTATGACGAAATTTAAAGAAAGATACGGCGAAATTCCTAATGTTAGTGATAAAGAGTTTTTTACCAATAGTATTCACGTTCCCGTATGGAAAGAAATGAGTCCATTTGAAAAAATTGATATCGAATCTGAGTTAACTGGTTATTCATCCGCAGGATGTATCACTTACGTCGAACTTGATTCTACTGTAAAACATAATATTGATGCTCTTGAAACTATCGTCAATTATGCGATGGATCACGATATTCCTTATTTCGCAGTAAATGTTCCTAATGATACTTGCCTTGAATGTGGTTATTGTGATGAATTTAATGATTCCTGTCCTGTATGTGGAAGTCATAATATTCAGCAATTACGTCGCGTGACTGGTTATCTTACTGGTAATTATAAAACTGCTTTTAACTGGGGTAAACAAAAAGAAGTTGAAGCAAGAGTAAAACATACGGGAGTATTAGAATGAAATACGCGGGAATTATAAAGAATGATTTGGCTGCGGCGCCCGGGGTGTGTGTATCATTTTTTACACAAGGGTGTCCGCACCGCTGTGAAGGATGCCAAAATCCTGAAACGTGGGATTTTGATGGTGGTAAAGAATTTACTAATAAAGTATTAGATGAATTAATTACCGCTATTAGCGCAAATAATATTGAACGTAATCTTTGTATTATGGGTGGAGAGCCTCTTTGCCCTGAGAATGAGTTTTTAACTAATTTAATTATTACTGAAATCAAAAAAGTATATCCAAATATTAAAATATATGTGTGGACTGGATATGTTTATGATGATTTAAAGAATAGCAATAATATTAGAATTAAAAATATATTAAAAACCGCCGATTACCTAATTGATGGACCATATATCCAAAAGGAAAGAGATATCACTTTACCTTTACGCGGTTCCCGCAATTAGAACATTATTAATTTAAAACTTGACAAAAAAGAAAATTTGTGATATAATTTTTCTATGAAATAGATAGGAGATTATATCACAATGAATGTTTTTTATACTAATACGATGGGAGAATTATATAATTCTCCTCGTAAATTCGAAGAAGGAACTATTGCCATTTCTGGTGAAGATCAGAAACAATATTGTTATACTGGAAATGAATGGGTAATGGTAGGAACTACTACTAATAATTTGTCAGATAATTCTACTACATTTCAAACTGGAATGAATTTATATGATTTTAATAAAAATATTATGATACAAATGGATCCAATTAATGAAGAAGAATTAAATAAATTAATGGGTAGTATTAATGAAATGAGTGAATATGGAATGTATTATATGTTATTATGTAAAGATTATAATTATTATACCATTTTTCACAAAAATATTCCTCCAATTATTTCAACTGGTTCTGTAGCGAGTATGGTAATTATACTTTGTCAAGAATTAGGAAGTATTGTTGGTTGGGAAAAAAATAATGATAATGCTATTGAAATTTGGATAAATATTGATAATGAATCTTATTGTTTTTATTTATTCCAATATGATGCTGGTATTGTGGAGTGTAATTAAATGATTGTTTGTAATATTAATTTATTTTCAATGGAACAAAATGTTTTTAAAACCTATGATGATGGAATGGCAGTAAGTATTGGAACTTGTAGTATTCCTGATCTTCCAAATGTTTTAGTAGCATCTTGTTATAAAAATGATACTGATACTATACGTTTATATGGTATTGAAGATTTTATTAATGAATTAATTCCAAAAATTTATGAAAGTAATAGTTTAAATTATTCCAATAGAAAAGAAATTAAAGTTGAGGTAGGTTAATGAATAAGTATCTTGTAAGTGCTACAGAAGTTTATCGTGTAGATAATGAGGAAAGCGCGGCCGCGCTTATTGACGAGGCTAAGGCTGAAACTAAATATATTTTAGCTAAGTATAGTTCAGTGAAGAAAGAAAAAAAGGCTAAGGGTGAAATTGTCGATGAATGGTATCAAGTCACTCTTGTTAAAAAATTCAATGATGAAAAAGATCCTATTAGTAATATTGATGTAAATTATGAGGTAAGCTTTTAATGAAGTTTGAACGAGTAAGCAAATATCCTGACGCGGTTTTGCCAGTAAGAAAGACCGTTAAATCAGCAGGTTATGATTTTACAGTTGCGGAAGATATTATAATCCCGTCTTATTCAGATCAAGTACTTGAGATGGTCCGATGGGGAAGAGGAGGACATACATATACTCTAACAGAGATGGCTAATTTGTCTAAAGAATTAAAGACTAAACCCACTCTTGTGCCTACTGGAATTAAATGTGAATTAAATGATAATACATATCTTGAATTATCAGTTCGCAGTTCTTGTCCTTTAAAATATTGGCTTATTCTTGCTAATGGCGTTGGGATTATTGACGCAGATTACTATAATAATCCTGATAATGAAGGACATATTTATTTTCAGATGATTAATTTATCTCCATTTGATATTCAACTTCATAAAGGTGATGTTATTGGTCAAGGTATTATTAAACCTTATTTAATCACCGAAGACGATAATGCTTCTGGTGACCGTCTTGGAGGATTTGGCTCAACTTCAAAGTAATTACCTCAAACCTAAAGAAAGGAGGTAATTACTTGAATATCCTCTTTTTAGATTTATCTACTAAATCTACTGGTTATTGTGTATCTAATAGTGAGGGAGAAATGTTAGATTATGGACTGTTAACCGCGATTTCCTCTAATAATTTAGATAGAATACAAAAAATACAAGATTAGATTATTGAATTAGTAAAAAAATATAATATAGAGAAGATAGTAGCGGAAGATGTTCATCCTGAAACTTATGGATATTCTGATACTTCACGTTTATTAATGTGGCTTCAAGGTGCAGTAATGTTGGGCGCACATGGAGTTAATTCTTCATTTACTTCCAAAACATTAGAGCTGATGTAGGCAAGTGAATGGCGCAAAAAACTTGGAATTAAAACTGGTCGCAGTATTAAACGTGAAACTCTCAAACAAGCCGATATTGATTTTGTATAGCAAAAATATAATATAAAAGCCAATGATGATATATGTGATGCTATATGTTTATATACTGCATATTTCACGAAAGAAAGTTCCAATAATGATTTTAATTGGGAGTAATAAATAGGCCTTAAATAAATAATCCTCCTTCCCTTCTTTTAAAATATATTAGAAGTTAATGGAAGGAGGTATTTTTTATGTCTACTTTTATTGCCTAGCATTTTATAGAAATATTTTTTGGTCTTATTTCTGCTGGCCTCTTAGCCTTTTGTAGATATATTTATACTCAAATGAAAATGTATCAAAAATTGGCAGAAGAAAAGAAAGATGAACAGTTAGAAGAATTAATTGAAGAGCATATAGCTCCAATCAAAGAAGATCTAAATAATTTAAGATCTTTCGTATTGGAAGAAAAGAAAATTAGTGAGAGATATATTGAAATAATTCTTGCTTCTTATAGATTTAGATTAATTCAATTATGTCAAAGTTTCTTAAAACAAGGATATATGACTTCAGGACAGTATGAATAGTTAGTCGAATTCTTTAAAGTATATGCAGGTTTAGGTGGAAATGGATAGGCTAAAGAGTACTATGAAAGGACTTTAAAATTACCGCTCAAAGACTAATAAAAAAAATAAGGGAATGAAACAAAAATAGTTTCATTCCCTTATTTTTTTTATCTATTTAAATAAAAGATTAGTATTATTTATAATTTCTTCACCATAAGTTCCCACCAAATCCGCAATCAATTCTTCTTCTTCTGGTTTTAATGAAATATCATAGCTAAAAATAGCAGCATGAGTTAATTCATGCGCTAATACTTTTTTTAATTTTTTATTACTAATATTTTCATTAATATAAATTGTTGAAGTGGGATCATCGCAAGAACCTAAAGTATATATTCCAGAAGGTCGCATTAACATAGGATGATTGGAAGATACTAATAGTATCCTCCAATTCCTATTATTAATATTAACCATTCATAGATCCAATTTTAGATGCTAAAGCCTAGATTTTCTTCTCCATATAAGAACGTTCATCATTAGAAGCATCTTCAATCATTTCTACTATATCAGAACTTAATTCTTGAAGATATTTATCTAACTCTTTTATCTAAACACTCTTATCTTTATGAAGTTCTTTGGCTTCTATGTACATCTTTCTGTGGACGCCACTACGGCCTTCTCTGCTATCATGGGTTTCACGAGATTTTCCATTTGTAGGCATCTCATATTCATGCTCATCATAATCATAATCTTCCCAATCATAATCATATGTCATAGGTTTATAGATTCTTTTTTTATGAGGAGATTTATATTTTTCAGTATAATAATGTGTGGTTTTAGGTAAATCATTCATAGCTTCAGTAATAGTACAATAATAAATAGCCTCTTCAAGGTCTTTTATCATATCTATTACTTCGCCCATTTCCTTTGTATCAACACATTCTAAATGAGCCATTTGGCTTTCTACTTGAGTTAATAATTGTTTTTTAATTTCTTGGAATTTATCACACATTTAAAAAACCTCCTTATGCCACTCTCTCGATAATTAAACTGGCGTTTTCAACATCAATAGCCTATGAACTCGTGTTTTCAATACTAATTTGAGTGCAACAACCGCCTAACACATCAAGGAATAAAGCACGTGAAACATTATTAAACTGTCCAGTAGCCGTAGGAGTAGAAATCATTGTAGAAGTAGTAACTGGCTCTCCATTAATAGCTATAGCCAAAGAAATAGCACCCGCAGTTCCAGTAGTTGGAAGTCCTATATTACCTCCAAATGAAATGCGGAAACGAGCTCTGCGTTGACCGTTCGTAAGACCGCGGAGGGTAACTAAACCGCTACCCTCGCGATACATTATGGAACAGTTTCCAGCAACAGCTGTGTTAGTGAATACTACATTAGAACCAGTAGCAACTGATTGTAAAGCATTAGCCGTTATTTCCATAATTTAACCTTCTTTCTTCAATCAGGAATTGCAACCGCATCCTGAACCATATCCACATCCATAGCTAGTATAACTAACACCGGTATAAGGATTAGCAACAATATAAGCGGGAGTTGCTTTTGGAGACAACTGATCAATAAGATAAGCATTTTGAAGATTTTGAGAAATCTAATTTTTAAGAGTGCTATTTTCACTGGTAAGAGTCTCAATTTTATCTTGAACAAGGAAGTCAAGAATAGAACGCATATTAGCATTATTGTTGTCAATAATATCACGGACACCATCAACGGTAGCCTGACGATTCTGGCAAGCAATACTAGCAAGATTGTAATTAAGATCAGCAAAACTAGATTGAATTAACTATTTATTCTCGCAGCAGCATTGAGCATTAGTAGCTGCCATATTACTTAATTGCTGAGTTAAATTATTAGTATTCTGCATACTTGCTACAGTATCAGCATTAATAGCCTGAGTGATACTAAAAGTATTCTGCATATTATTCATACCCATATTACAGATATCACTCTGTAAAGTGCGAGTATTAGCATTATTAGTTTCAGCAAGATTAGCAAAACCACTTAAAAGATTAGTGTTTACTCCACTAAAACCATTGCAAAGACTAGAAGCTAAGCCATTAACCCCAGATTTAAGATCGCTCATGTTAAAACCATAACCGATTTCTTCTCGAGTTGTAGTGCCTTGGAAACCAGAACCATTAGCACCATTATTACCCCAGCCATTACCGCCCCAACCATTGAAGCAGAATAAGAACAGGATAATAATCCACCATGCTCCGTCTCCCCACATTCCGCCATCATTATTACGATAGCCATTTCCAGAAGCCGCAGCAATATCAGATAATGAATAATTCGGCGTGCTCATTGGATAATTGTAATTAAACATAACAAAACCTCTTTCTATAATTTTATTTATTTAAACCCCATTTGGGACTTAAAACTATTAAACTCTTTATCGAAATTTAAACCTCTTGATTCAAACAAATTACGAGCAAATTTTTCAATGTCATCGGATTGACCGTTCCGTGCCATTTGTAATAAATTATTGCCCATTGGCGTTCCGCCCATTTGATTTTCAAGCATAGATAAAACTAATTGCTATGGATTTTGACCGTTTTTAATCATAGCAATAATTTGCATTGGATTCATTGATTGTGTCATTTGAAACTCTCCTTAAAAATTAAACTGCGGTTTGCTCTCTGTTGGTTGCTATTGAGCTGGCTAACCCGATTCCTAAGACGGCGCAACCGCGTTATTGGATCCCATGATCTATGCAAATACTTCTTTAATAGAAGTTAAGGTAGTATTAAATTCTTCTCGTGTTATATAGTCATTATTAGGCTAAGAAGAATTTGGGATTTCTTTTAATTCATACATATTAATAGAAGCTGTTCCATCCATATTTATTTGTTTTGTATAAATTCTACGATTAGCATAGTCAGGAAAATAAAAAACTGAACCATCAAAATCTATATTCATAGCTCGAACCTCTTCTAAAGAAGCAACGGGTCTAATTCGCTATGCAGTATTGTTTTGAATCACAGGTGTAGCAGTTGTTCCATAAATAGGTCTATTATTACCTATTGGATACTACTGCTATGGATAACCATAAGTATTCATGTTATTACCTCCGGAGAAATATAATAATGAAAGGTTTTATCTTTTCCTTTCATTATTATATGACTTTTATTTTGTGTAAATATATTATAATTACTGACACTTTTTGGATAAAAATTTCACTTACTTAAAATTAAATAAATTTGACACTTTATAATTTTTTATTTTACAATATTTAAAAATTTTTGTATAATTATAATATAGAAAGAATATAAAGATAGAAAAATTTTTTCTAAAATAAACAAAATGAAGGTGATTAAAATTTTTATCGTAGGTGTTTGCGACAATAGCGATTAGCAAAATGACTCATTGGAAGAAATAATAAATCAGTATTTTAAAGAATTTAATTTGCCGGGATATGTATATAAATTTACTGATCCTAGAAAATTAATTGATTCTAATATTGATTATGATGCAATCTTTTTAGGGATTACATTCAAAAAAATGGATGGTATTGAAATAGCTCATCTCTTAAGAACAAATGGGTATATTGGAAAAATAATTTTTGTTTCCTCTCAAATAAATTATGGAGTAGCTTCTTATGAAGTAAAGGCATTTAACTTCGTCAAAAAACCTGCTAATAAAGAAAAAATTTTTTCTATTTTACATGAAGTTAGAGAAGAAAAAAGACGTGAATATAAATATTTAGACACTCCTAATGGAGAAGTAAAAATTGATTTGGGTAAAGTATTATATGCTGATATCCAAAAACGAAATTTGTGTTGCCATTTAGAAAATGAGGTTCTAAATAGTAAAACTTTAAAAACTTCTTTTGAAAATTATATAGGAACTTTAGTTTATCATCCAGATTTTGTCTTTATCCCACCAAGTTTAATTATTAATTTAAATCAAATTAAAATAATGAATAAAGACAATTTAACTTTCAAAAATGGTGAAGTTTTATGCTTTCCTAAAAAAGGCTATGAGGAAATTAATCGACGATGGAAAAATCCATTTAGATAAAAAAAATAAGGGAGACATTCAGTTAAGAATGTCTCCCTTATTTTTATTGTTTTAAATCATCACTTGGAGTACGATAATTATTTACTGTAGACTCGATCTTCTCTTGTAAATATTTATTCAAATCACCAAAAGCATTATTCAAATACTCTTTAGCATCATCACTTAAAATGAGCAATACTGCTTGATAAGTTCTCTAAAATGCTTCTTTTTGAGCAGCTTCATCAAACTTACCTTGTTCTTTAAGAGAATTTACATAAGTTTGATTGGTGGCAATAACACAATTAGTAATTGTGTCAGTAGCCATTTGCACATATTTATTTAAAATATCATTATTAGTTTTCTTTTGTAATTCTGCACTTTTTGCTTTAATCCAAATAACTATAAAAGTGGTTAAAGCACCAAGCATAGGAATCAAACATACTTGGAATAATTGATTAATTAAATTTTGATCCATAATATTATCTCCTTTTTCTTACAATAAATTTATATTAAATCCAAGCCACGGGGACAGGTGTCCAAGTACCTGTGGTAGAAGTTCTATATTTAAAAGTGCCAGTTTTAGCAGTTGTATCTATCCATACTAAAGGAGCAGTTCCAGACGCAGGTTGTGTTGATCCAATATAAATAGAATAATCAGTAGTAGTTCCAACTGTAGGAGGAATGGCATTGTCAACGTATTTTTTAGTTACTAAATCCATATCCTGTGTTGGAGTATATGTATTATCCATAGTAATTTTGCCATCTTTAGTTAATATATTAGATTTATTTTTATAAATCAAATTCTCGGTAGAAGAATTAATTTTTTCTAAAGCTTTATTTAATTCAGTTTGGATACGAACAATATCTTCATCAACATTAACTCCTACTGCTCCTTCAATACCCATTACAGTTAGAAAATCTCCCTACTCACCTTTCCAACCATTTAAAGTAATAGTATTACCATTTATAGTATAATTTTCTGTTTCCTAAATCATAATACCATTATAATAAAGAGTAAGAGTACTACTATCACTAAAATTAAAAGGAATATTAAAAACCGTCTAATCGGCACTAACATCAAAAGTATATTTGTTTATGATTTTTCCAGCAATATCAGCAGGACAAGTAACAGGATATCCAATACCATTAATATTTATTACTCCAATTTGTCCTCCAGTATCATCAATATTTTCATAAGATACTTCTGATAATTCTGCTAAATTACGACCATTTTCATCATAAGTGGCATAATCCGCGTGATCAGTATATAAATTTAATCTTTTATCCGCAGTATCAATATAGAATTTATGAGTATCTTCTGTAAAATAAGCATAACCTTCTTTGATAGGAGTGGTATCTTTTACTGGTGTAAATAAAGTTTTTCCAGAATCTAAAGATGGAAAGGGTATTTTTCCATTAACCGCTTTCGCATCATAGGTGACTAATCTATCTGAATCACCTTTTAAAATTTTAAATAGAGCCATCGATCTTCAATAACTCCTTTCTATAAATTAATGGTATAGAATTAAATTAATAATTCTATACCATTTGGTTTATTTATTCGAGAACAATCCAATAAACATCCAACCCATTACCACCAACAAATCCCTCTAAACGCGCTAAACGCTCCCAAATTTGTTGTACTACTTGGCTATCATCAATTACGTAATAATCTTCTTCTTTTACAATAGAATCTAAATTAAGTTTAGAATAAACCTAAAGACTTGCTGGTAATGTATTTAAATTATATAATAAATTATTAGAATCTTTTTCTATTTTATAAAAAGTTATCATATAATTCAAAGTGCCAGATTTCTTAGTAGCGCTATAATTTAAAACCCAAGGAAAAATAATTTTATCTTTATGAGTTAAAGTATCATAATATGGGACTGGATAAATACGTTTTTCATTATCAGCATTAATATACTAAATAATACACATCATATTGGTTAAATCCATAGTGTCAAAATATCTATTTATTTCAAAATAAATAATTTCAGCAGCGTGATCGCCTTCAACTGTAATATAACTATTTTCATTATTAATAGTTCTTGAGTTTAAATCTATCTAAACCAACTTTTCATCTTCGGGAGCTGGAAGAGCAGGATACTTAACTGGAAAATTTTCATCTTGTATTTGATGTAAAACACTATAATAATCAGTTGGATTAGTTATCATTTATCTTACCCCTCAATCTTAAAGGTTCCTGGTTGCGATTTTCTTTCACCCTTCTGGATAATTACAGCTCCTTGAGTAATATTTTCATCTACTTCTGTTGAATTATCAGAAGTTGTCTTTAGAGTAGTACCCTACGCATTTTTCCATTGATATTCATAAATACCATTGCCTAACTCACTAGTATTAGTGACTGTAACAATATATTTTCCATTCTCAATTTTAACTTTTTCGTCAATGACAGGTTTTAAATTAGTTGGGTCAAAATAATTGGTGAAACTAATTGTAGGATAATCTATATTATCTTTATTTTTATAACCATGAACTGATAAAGTATAATTATCCTCTTCAGTTAAAGTTACAGTTTTTTCAGTGCTAAAATCAGAGCCATTCTTTTTCCAAAGATAAGTACACTGAACGCCTTCATCATTCTATCCAACAGCAGTAATAGTATTAGAAGAACCATAATAACATCCATTATCAGGAGAAGGATCAAGAACGATTCTAAAATCTTCACTGATTCCTTCAACAGAAATAGCTAATCCAGCCCATTTAACTTCTTTACTTACTTGATTCGCGGTTGCGCCAAACGCGGTGACACTATAGCTTCCACATCCATCAACTTCACAGTATTGAACTTTTAGGTAGAGGTCATTTTTCTTAGCAGTATAGTTTTCAAGATTAATATCACTACTACTATTAATATAAGAATCTCCATTTTTAGTAAAATAAGTTAATTTCTCATTGTAGATCATATCTCCACTAAAAATACTATTATCTTCAATAATTTTTTTATATTCATAACCAATGCCACTTTTTAATTCAGTATTAGTTCCTCTATAATTACAAATCCATTTATATTCAATTGTAGTATTATCTGGATTATTTAAAGTATCATTATAAGCTAAAGCATATAATTTATCACCTGTTAAATAAACAGATTTATTGTTTAAAATACTTGTCAAGAAAGCAACATTATCAGGAACACCAAAACCAGCGGATTTCTTTGAATCAATTAGACTTTCTAAGTATCCAGTCAAATAATCAACAGGTTGCGCGGTAACTAAATCTTCATCAATATCTAAAGTTTTATTAATAACCATTTGCGCTGGTAATGTATTAAATACATACATTAAATTATTATTATCTTTTGGATTCTTTTTAAAGAAAATAATAGAAAACTATAAAGTACCAGATTCACTAGTCACTTCATCACTAATTTGCCATCCAAAAATTAATTTTCCAGCAGTACCAATATCAGGACAAATAGCTTCAGAATAACCTTGAACTTGATCGTTTAAATAATACTGAATATAAATCTTAATATCATCAGCCGCCAAATCTTGTAAATCAAAATATCTATCAATTTGAAAATAAATTGTTTCCGCCAAATGATCGTTTTCAACAGTAAGTAATTGTGTTTTTCCAAATTCTTTAGTTAATTCAATTTGACGAGTATCAGCATTTATATTTATAATAGGTTCATCTAAAGGTATACGAAGAACAGATGGATCTAATTTCTTCATTTGAACGATACCAGTGATATTACTATAATAGTCTTCAATAGATTTTATTTCAACGATTTTTCCATTAATGTTTTTTATTGAGTTATCTTTAGCTAAAGTATTGATTTTCTTTTGAAGTTCTTCCCATTTAGCTTGTTCGATAACGCTATCATTTTTAACTATCAAATCTATCTCTTCCTTTCTAAAAAAATTAGGTTAAATAGTTTCTTTTCCTATTTAACCTAATTTTTTTTATATTTAAATCAATGTATTCTGGCCTATTTAAACCTCATACCATTCTTCTAATTCATCTTCGGGAACTAAAGGAGAGATAGAAAAGAATTCTTTTCCATCTCTCGTTAATTTTTTATTATAATCCGCAATTAATCTATATAATTTAGTCGCAGGCACTCCTGCTAACTATATAGAAGATTCAATAATGCCATTAGAACCCATATATCTATAAACAATTTCTTTTTCCATATTTTATCCTCACTTTACAATAGGTTCTTCTTCAAAGTTTGCTCTATTAGATATCATTGCTTCATAAATTCTATGTAAAGTATTCTTAACACTTTCACCATAACTAGCAACATAATAATATCTAAAACGACCTGTATATCCATTAGCGACAGTAGGCATACCTGTTTGACGAGGGGTAAAAATATTACCAGAACTATCTGCCGTAATCTATTTAATTGGATGCTTATTAGTGCCAATCTATACTTGAATAGCACCAGTATAACCCTTAAACTAATTACCAGACATATTTAAAATTGTCTAACCAGAGAACGCATTTACATCAAAGTTAAGAATACCATCTTTACATCCCTCTATAATTAAATTATAAGGAGAATAAGACCCCATCTTACTTTGATAGAATGCTTGAGCTCCAAAAGTCAAACCTTCCGTAGAAGAAGAATAAGGAATTATATTATTACGGCTTAAAGGACATTGATAAAATGCCTTAATGCCAATTTTCTTTAAACAATCACTGAACTAAAAATATTCCAATCCACTATCTAAAGTAAAAGCATAATCATCTATTACAGAAATTTTGTTATTGTCTTTTGGAGCAAAAAATACTGCTGTAATATTAGGATTTACTTGAATACCCACTGCCGCAGATGGATTAACTTGACTGTATCTAATTCTTGTAATTGGCTAGCCGTTATAAATTGTAGGTAAAGTGATTTTACCTTTTAAATTCTTAGCTAAATCAGTCATTACAAATGATAATTCTCCGTCAGAATTTATAATATCATAATATTTATGAGTAGAATCATTAATTAAGATATTGTCATAAACACTAACTGGTTCTCCAACAGCATAGAATTCGCGGTCGGCATAAGCTAACTATCTTGTTAAATCAATTTTAACTCCATCTTTATCAGCCCATCCAGTCTGTTTCCAAGTCCATTCTAAAGAATTTTCTCCATTTGGCAAATCTGTCACTTCTGTATTATTAAAATAATAAAATTCATCTGGAACAGTAATTCTTTCACCATAATTAAATACTTTCTTTACGGTTGAATCATTGACGACGCGGTCGCCATTAACAAAAGTAATTGTATAAGATTTACGTTCAAATCTTGCTTTAAAGATATAATCTATTTTATTAGACTGTAAGGATAAAGAACCCCAATTATCTTTTAAAACCGCATCTTTTTCATTTACATCTTTTCCAACTGTAATTACCAATTCACCAGTATCATCTTCCCAACCTTTAAAATTATAGGTTGGCATTTTTTCTTGTAAGCTACCAAAAGAAATATAAGTTTCGCTTGAAGAATCCGTAGGATTGTCAAAAAACTTAGAGCTTGATAAAGGTAATTTCTAAGTCTTTAAAATTTCTTGAGTTAATACTCCATCTGCGTCTTCTTGTTCGAGAACAAATTTAGCAGAATATTCTTTCTTAACATTTTTCATAAAAATAGTTAGATTAGGATAAATACTCTATAATTCCTCTTGAATTACGTGTTCTTCTATTTCTTGAGTATTTTCAATGTAAATAATGCCAGTTATATTAGGATAAGTCTAATTAATACCTTTAAAGTTAGTCGGGGCTCCATTATACAAATTACGTAATAAAGTATAATCAATAATTTTACTATGAATATCATTATATCCATTTACATTATTATCATAATAATAAATTAAATTATTTTTTATTTCACTCGGAGTAATTTTACTTACATCTTCTGCGTTAATTTTTTCTAGTTGGAAATGCCCGTTATCTTTATAATACTTAATATTAATACTATCTAATTCCACTTTATCATCATTTAATAATCTATAAGGACTCCATTGGACATTAGTTAAATTAACTTCGCATCCAGTTAAATTACTCTTTTCACAACCAAGATAATAACGTCTTAATAGTTCATAAGAATAATAATCTAAATTACCACCGCGAATATCAAAAGTTTTTATACTCGTTGTAATAACGTTATCTTCAACATCAGTTAAATTTTTAATATACAATCCTTTATTTTCTTCCGCAACTTCAAGACGATTAGTGATAGGATTAACTGTAGGATATACATATTTAGTAACTAATTTAGTCAAAAGATTCGCTTCTATTAAACTTAAATAATTCGTATAATCAGTTAAATACAAAGTATTTAAAGCAACGCCTTCAGCGAACTAAACTTTAGTGACATTAGAACCAGTATTTCTAAAGTTTTCTAATTTTTCACTTTTAGTTAAGTCTAAAGCTACTGGATTTAAGAATCTAATATTACAAAGATTCATTTCTTTTAATAATGGCATACCTTCACTGGGATAACTCCAATTGTTTACGTCATTGTTTTTATATTCTTTTCCTTCTTCAGAAAGACCATCATATCCTAATAACAAATCTACTAATTTATTAGCCTTACCTCTAATAAATAATTCTTGGAAATATAATTTACTTAAATCTCCAAGAGATTTCATCTATTCTAAGCCATAAATATAATATAATTGTTCACGGTAATTACCACTTGACATAATACCTTTCTTTAAATCTGGAGCAGTAAATCTAACAGGAGTTAAACCATCATATTTCTAAGATGGGAAATTTGCTCCATCAGTTCCAACAGTAACATAAGAACGACGGGCAGGCTCCATCTTAATCCAATATTCACCATCAAACATATGATTTTTAGTACCAAATTCTTTTCCATTTTTCCAATATTGAGAATTAGTTATTAAATTAGTTAAGCCTTGATTATTAGTTCCTTCAATCCATTCATCAGATGTAGTATTTGGATTATTAGCAGAAATACGGCTTATGATATTATTACTACCACTATCTCCAGAATATTCATCAACCGTTAACCAAGAGTCAATATAATTAAGACGGTTGGTTAAAAACTGCGAACGATAAAGATTGCGGTCGCCCTATAAAGCATAGAAATACTAATCACTTTCTATTTCGTATTGGCCACCATTAGTAATACGACCAAAAATAGTATCTTTTGCTGCTGAATTAGTCGGAATAATATATTTATATTCTTCATCTAAATCTAAAGCGATGATAGGACGCTCTCCCTATACAGCATAACTACCTGGGAATAAAGAAGGATCTGTTTTATACCATTTATCAACAACATCACTTTTTTTAGAAGAAGTACCAGATTCTTTCTTAAAAATTTGTTTTACTTGGCTCTAATCATAAGATCCATTTGGCTTACCCATTAATTGTTTATACTTATCAATAATTTTACTCTTAAAGAAAGTATAGAAGTTATTCCATAATACACTATCGTTAGTAGAATAGCTACCATCTTCAGTAGCATCAACATAATATTCAAATGATGGAATACCAGTATTGTTAATACCTAATTGAGTATCAATATCATAAAAAATAGGATACCAAATATAATGCTGAATTCCAGTAACTTTTTCAACATTTCCTTTTTGCGGTCCCCAAGAAGCAAACATCGCATTTTTACCACGAGAGTCATAACATTCAAAAATTTCAGTCATTAAAAAATAAGTTGCTAAATACTCAATATTAAAATAATTACTTAATTCATTTTTGAATTTGGCTTGACGATATTCTTTACTATCTTTTGTATAAGTAACTGAATTATAAGTTACTGGTGTAGATAATAACCATTTATCATCAATTTGATTTTCATCTTCAATAAAAGAATAATAAGTGGTATAAGGATTATATTTTTCAGAATCTAGAACATAAATTTTATTATCCTAATCCTATAAAATATAATATTTATTTATCTAATAAATTTTATTATCATCATCAGTTAATTTAATTATGCTATAAACTTTACTGTCTTTATTATAAACATAATACTTTTCTTCTGAATCAAATTTTTCTGTAGCAATTTTATAAGTTTCGCTACCGCTTTCATCAACTTTATCAAATAAATAATATTTATTTGGTTCATATTTAGCTTCGGCTAAATCTATTTCTTCATACTTACCCATTGAAGGAATTTCATATAAAGTTCCATCAAAATCAATACTACAATCTAAACAAGTGCTCCAAACCCAACTTACGGCATCCTCCCAATTTGACATTAACGCAAGAAGTAATTCACGAGAAGTATTTCTATTTTTCATATCGAATATAACAGGATCTTGTCCTGGATTTGTGATAGTCCACTATTTATGTTTAGTTCCTGTAGTTTCATCGACAATTGTTTCTGATTTTAATCTACTTGGAACTGTATTATTTATTCCATCAGTAAATTCAATTATTTTATCTGTATCTGTAGCTTCCGCAGAAACACAGTTAAATAATTTATCTGCGATTAAATCATCATTAGAATTATATCTAACTTCAAAAGAATCGGCAACCATTGGAGCTCCACCAGAAGTTAAATAGCCTGTTGAATTATTATCATCCATTAACGGAGGTCTAAAAGATAATTTATATCTATTCCAAGGATCACGGAAAGAACAATACGTTCTTGAATTATTCTAAAATTCCCAACATTCGGTGATATCTCTTACCCTTGGAGTTCCTTCAATCTAATTCTATAAAACTTTTTTGTTAGGTTTAAACCCATAACATTCGTCGGAGCCTTTATCCAATAACATATTATATTTTCCAATATAAATGATATCATTTTCGCTATATTCATTATCATCAGTAGAAGGCCAATGGAAAGCTAAAACAGGGTATCCCTTTACAGAAGTTCTATAATCATCAATATCTCCATACAAGTCATATTTATCAAAAGAATTTTGATAATCTTCCACTGGATGCTTAGAATAAGTTTCATTAACTAAATTGGCGAATCCTCTATTATAATCTCCAGAAGATTCCATGAAGTCAATCTTTAAAGTAAATTTAGTAGTGCCAACAGTATTGTTATCCATGTAAAAGAATTCAAGATAACTTTTACTTTTTGTATTTAGACTATCATTAGCTTCTTCTTCTTTATAAATAGATTCAAAAGGTCCTCTATTCATAAACATAGCTTCTTTACATTTAGCTTTGTAATTACGTCTTGGATAATTACGTGAAGAAGTTCCCTAAACCTAAAATGTTGCTCCGTCAAAAAGAGTGATAAAGCTAGGACAATGATGTAAATAATAATTCTATACCGCAGTATAAATTACTTCATTAGTCTTACTATCTACAACCGGTTTCCAACCTTCTTTTTCAACTATCTTATCAAGCTCACCTTTAGCATAAGCAGTATCTAATGGAACATTTACGAATTCCATAGTTCCCTTTTGAGCACCATTATCTTTAGAGTAGGGAAGTCTATTATCCGTACTTTCACTATTGTTTTTAGTAGTCTTTAAAATAATATATGGCATTAATGGTTTATCAGTGTGTCCAATATTATAATCAAGCATTTTACGATAAGAAAATACATAATCGTTTAAAATAGTATTATAATCATACAAATCTTTCTAGTCCCATTGATTAATGTCTTTTTTATCAAAAGCATAATTCTAAACTACATCAGGAATAGTTAAACTAGCATCATAAACTCTAATACTATAAATATCAATATCACAAGTATTAGACATAAATTTAATAACATCAGAGTCAACTGTCCAAGCAGAACTACCAGAACGACGAGCTACGCTTGTTAATACTCCATTTAAGAAAATTTCTAATAACTTAGAATCTCCACCAGTATGACTAGATTTAGAGCTTGTATAAACAAATGTTAAATATAACATTTCATCTTCTACAAAATCGACTGAGACGGTTTCTTCATCACCGTTAGCAGTAAATGTAGCATCTTGTGGGCTAAAATAAATACCCAAAGGACTTTTTAAAGATCCATAAGCACAAACAAGATTATTTAAATTGAAATCTTGAGCTAAACCATTATAAGTCAATTCATCATAACTTGGAGCTTCTGGATGTTCTGGTAAATATTTTTTTGTTAAAAATTCATCATAATTAACATAAGTAGTCTAATCTTTAAATGCATTCCAAGCATCTTTATCAGTCCAAGACTTTCCAGATTCATCGCTTGCTTTATAACGAGTATATTTAGTAATTACTTTAGAATAATTTTGTGGGTTTCTAATTTTAAATTGAATTTCAATACTGTGTGTAGGAGTGGAAGAACTATTATCAAAAGACAATTGTCCAATAGGAATAGAAACTTCAGCACCATTACTAACTCTTAAACAAGTAGTATTGTTATCATCAAAAACCCAACCATTATTATACCAGTTAAAGTTTTTAAATTTTGCGTATTTACCATTAATTTCTAATGTTTCACGACTTAATTTGCTCTCAGAATTAGAACGTCCAGTAGCAACGAAATTAACTTTTAAATCATTACTTCTAGCTAATTCCATATTCCTTAATGGGTCTATTTTAATTATAAAAGTAAAATTACGAGAATAATCATATGGCTCAGTTCCTACTTTAATTGTATAATAAGAACTGTCATTAACAGAAAGATTAGTAATTTCCCAGTATTGCCATACAGTCTAATCAGCAATTTCACGAGTACTTAATAAAACACCATTTTTATATAAGCTAACTTTTGCGGTCGTCACATTAGGATCATATACTCTGAAAGGAATTTTAATAGTTTCATAAGTGTAATATTCTGTTTTAAAATCACCAGTCCAGATCAAAGGAGTTTTACTACTTCTATCTAAAATAACAATTTCTTTTTCAATAAAATCAGTACCATTTCCTTTTTCACCACTGTTAACTAAATAAAGTTTAGCCTTAATAGTATGTTCTCCATGAAGAAAATAGTTTGCTAAAGTCATTGTAGAATCATTATTATTATTTAAAATAACAGTATTTTTTGTTATAGTAATACTATCTTCATTTCTGGTATTGGTGCTACTATACTCTTTATCTAAAATTAAATAATTATCAAAATAAACTTCAATAGCACTATTTACTTTATCAGACATTAGCCAAGTAACATTAATTTGGCCATTATCAAAAGGTAAATCATTATTAAATTTGCTTTCTTGCCATTGAAGAGTTAATTCATGTGTAGTTACGAATTGAGTCTTTTTAGTAGTAGAAAAATGATTATTAGTGGGATCACTATTCTTACTAACAATAAACTCAATTTCATGTGTAGAAGAATTTCTTAAATAAGCAGAAATATCAGTAGTAATTGGTTTATTATGTTGATAAGTTTTTGCTTCACTATAAATATCTTCCCAAGAACCATCACTCTTTTTCTATCTAATAGTTAAAATACCTTCGACAGAATCAAGAACTGGTTCTCCATTTATTGTTCTACATTTTACGAGTGCGGTTACGCTTACTGATTCACCATTAAGTACATCAGTAGGACCGTCTAAGGTTAAGGAAACAGTACCATTTACCTTAACTTCTTGATCCTGGTTTCCGCCACCTGCTAATAATTTTTCACAACTTGCGACTTCTTCTTTATCATCATTTAATTTAAATTCTTTAATGCGATAAAATGCTCCATCGCTATTTAAAATCAAATCATTTACATGAGGATTAGAACTTGATAAATTAGATAAACGAATTGAATATCCGATTGGATTCTCATCCGCATCATAATCAATTCCGACGTCTTTTTCAGTTCCATAAATTACCTAAACGCCACTTGAGCCTATTGGTATTTTATTTTCAGTCGCAGTATCTAAATAAACTCGTCCGGTATCTGTTGCCACATAAAAATATCCATCAGTTTGTGGATATGCTTTTATCTTTTCTTCTGGACCCTAAACGGGACGAAAATGTATTTTAGACATAATTTACTCCTTTCTATCCTAAAAAAAATATGGGGAAAGAATATTTCATCTTTCCCCATAAAAACATTCTTCTATATAAAATAGAAAAAATTATATTTATTATTAAATAGTATTGCCCTTAGAATGTTCCCCACTCCAACTCAAAACTAACTTTAGCATCATCAGCCGCAGTCGCCGCAGAAACATTAACCTTTAGGCTATTACTGGCGAAAACAAGTGGTTTGCCTTCAAGATCAGCACCAGCAACTTTAAGATTAGGAATTAAAGTATCAGTACCATTTACCGTATAATCTGCATTAGCAATCTCTTGATGAGTATTTTTTACTGTAAAAGTCTTTTGAGTGGATTTAATTACATGACCTTGAGCATCAATTTCAGTTGGTTCATTAATAACAATAGTCTACTCATCAGCATAATCTTGAGAAATTGGAGCATTTACAGTTAAAGTATTACTATGTTTAATAGTAACTTCTTTAGAATTCGTAGGGTTATTACTTGAATCTTTTATAACTTTCGTCTCTAAAGTGATACCATTTTCGCCTTTAAGAGCATACTCTAAAAGTTCTTTAGTAGGACCAAGTTTAATAATAAAACCAGTAGTGCTCTCATCTTTAGCTCCTTCAACCTCAGTAACAGGATCATCAGCAGAAGGAACATAAGTCCAGTTAATAGTGCCAGTAATAACTCCATCAACCTCTGTACCAGAAGCAATGATTAAATCACCAGGACGTAAATAATGACCGTTCCAAAGAGTATCTTCAGCTCCAGTATAAATAAAGGTATTGCCTTCAGCAATTTCAGTGATATCAGAACTATCATAAGTAATAGCTCCATCTTTAACTTGGAATCCGCCGCGGAATACCATAGCGTTGATAGTTCTAAGTTGATTATCAATATCTTGCTTACTATAAACTGGAAGAGTTAAAACACCATCTTTAAATTTATAACTACCATCCTTACCTTCTAAAGCAATTTCTGGATCAATATCAGCAGATAAAGTTGTGCTATTACTAGTTCCTTCAACGCCAGGACCGCTAATAGAAGCGGTAAAACCAGTACCAGTAGCGTGATTAATTACATTGATATCATTAACTGCTTTATCGACACTTAAAGTATAATTACCCGCAGAGTTTTCGGCAATATTAACATTACTACCGGCGATAATATTAAAATTACCCGCATCAGTATCAGCATTTTTTAAATTAACATTTAAAGTTTTTTTACTTAAAGAAGAACTTAATTGATAATTAACTCCTGTTAAACTAAGTTTAATAGTGTCTACACCTTTATCATTAGTTGCAGGAATTACTTCAACTTGAATATAATCACTACCAATAATATCATAAGTCTCAGTAATAACGTTACCACTACTATCAGCAATAGTATTAGTTATAGAAGCTCCATTGGCATTATTGGGACTAGTATTTACTGACACATTACTATTCTTTTTATCAGTATCCAAAACAGTATCAGTATTTGTTTGAATCCAGCCTTTACCATTATTAATACATAAAATATTTTTATCTTTTACATAATAAAATTCGCCTGCTGTATTTTGACTAAAACTTTGAGGCAAACCTGCGGTAGTATCAACTACATTAATACCTTGATTTACAGGAACACAATTATTTTCATCTACACCATAATAAAGACGGCTTGGTTTTTTATAGTCTTCAGCGGACTTATTGTCATTAATTACTAAATAAAACGCACCAGGTTTATATCTACCTGCCACCTTTTCAAATTCGGCTTGAGAGCCTTTTAAAAACTTAACGTTCAATCTTTTTCACTCCTTTAAATATCAGCCCAAGAAACAGTTTGTTCAACTGCTTCAACACGAGTTACCAAATTATCAGGACCTTTATCTACTAAATATTTATTAGCTATATTAATTGTTTCAATATCTCCCTAAGTTAATGTTCCTACTGGCATATCAATCCATGTACCAGCATCGGTAAGAATATGTTTTCCTTTAGTTTCGTGTAAAGAAACTGGGACTAAGCCTGGAACTGTACCCTTAAAAACAGGAGCTAACTTAGCTAAATTTTCTTCCGTAGATAATTTTTCAACAATAGAATTAATTAAAGTCTCATTATTTTCTAAACCCTAATTAACCCATTTTTTTTGTTCTTCATCATAAATTAAAACTTGATTTGTTTTAACTTCATTAAGAACAATATCACTTAAATCGCTTAACTTACCCGCGGAACTAATTCCACCGCAAATTAGACGACTACCTAAATAAAGTTCTCCAGAAGAATCATTTTCCTCATAAATAAAATATAAAGTATCATTGTCTCTTTTAGCCCCTAAACTTTCAAAAGCAGTTTTAGAACCTCTGACAAATTTTACATATTTATTTAATGTATTAGGCAAGATAATCGACTCCTTTCTATTATTTATAAAATCTTTTTAATCAATACTAAAAGGGTTTGGCCTATTAAGACCAAACCCTTTATTTAAATTAAGTTGTTTCAGATGGAGTATCAGTATTGTTTGAATTTTTCTTTAAAGCATCAACATCAGTTCTTAATCCAGTAATTAAATCATTTAATTCTGTATCTTTATCCTATAATGCTTTAATAGTTTTATTCAATTCCGCGTTTTTATTTTGTAAAGCTACAATTAAATCAAACATTCCTGCTACCGTTTTAGCTCCATTATCTCCAGAAGTCGCATTGTATGTAAGACCACGGACCGCGCTTTCATTTAATTTGCCACTTGCTAAAGTATTTATATCAGCTAATGTGCCAGTATAGCCACCTAAAAGATTAGTTTTTAAAGTATTTAAACTACTCATAGTAGCAACTTTATTACTACTACTATAAGTTCCATCAAAAGTAATAGGTAAATCACTTTCTTGTAAAGCGCTTCTTGAAACGGTTATTAAACCATCTTTCTCTTCTACTGCCGTAACAAATTGTTTATCTACTTTATTATCAGCTTTGTCTAATTTATCAATAGCCTATTTAACACTATAAGCAACTGAATTGGTTGTAGATACAGTTCCATTCAATACATCAATTTTATCACTTAAATTGCTAATGCTATCTCTATCAGCATTAATTCCCTATCTTAATCCATAAAGAGTTGGAATAGTATCTTTACCAAAACTATTATTAGATTGGCCTAATAAAGTATTATATTTACTATCACTATTATCAATCAACTTACTGATACTATCATTAAGAGTTGTATCTTTAGTAATAGTATTTAATTTATCGTTAATAATATACCCTTCGCCTAATGCTAAAGTTCCTAAGTAAGATTTCTCACTACTTAAAGCTCCAGTAGTATCAGTAAAACTTAAAGAAGTAAAAACATTACCTTCTTTACTATTAGTATAAGAACCTTTTGGAATACTAACTGAAAATGTTTCTTCTTTTACAATATGTCCCGCTCTATCAGTAAATAATTTAGGTAAAGTAATAGAAGAACCAAAAGTACCAAAATCAACATCTTTACCATAACTTTTTGATGCTTTACTTACATTCAAATTATTATGAATAATTTTAATAACTCCATTATTTTTTTCAATATTAGCATCTACTGAAATCAAATTATCTCCTTCGATAGTTGCAGATTTCATATAATTATCATTAATATCATTATCAGTTTCAGTAGAAAAATAAATAAGCTTATTAGTATCTAATTTATCTAAACTCATTTTTCTATTAAGGGTATTTAAAGCACCTTTAATATTAGTTTTATCAAAATTAGTAGCGGAATCATCGCGATTTTGACCATAAAGCAAGTCATAGGTATCACATACCACATTACCAAGAGCAGGAAGCTTTACAACAAGAGATTTGCGATCGTAGCCGTCTTCGATCGGCTCACCAACAACATTATCCTATTCTACATTATAATAAAATCTATATCCTGACTAACTTAATTTATAATTAATAGTATTTTCTGTCGTATTATCATAAGAGCGTTTTGTCTTACTAAATCCTTCTTTATTATAATAAATATTATTATCGTCTAAATCAAGCTGGAAATTAGTAGGAACTCTTAATTTATAAAGTAAATTTGTGCTACTTTGATCTGTGGTTATCGCAGGTCCAAGTTCACTTTCTAAATAGTAAACGCGCCCCTCGGTTTTAGTATCGCTATTATCTAATTTATAATGACTATCAGCTTCATCATAATAATAATATTTACCTGGCTAATATACAACGCTAGCATCATCAACTGCTACATATGGATCTTGAGGAAGTAATGGATAAATTGAAAAATTTGGAACAACAGTATTTAATTCAGCAATCTAAACATAAGTCTCTTGATTATTGATATATTGTTTTATCCAAACTGTAGAATCATAACCGCGACCATAAACAGGATAGTCTATTTGATAATTTAAATTATACTATTCATCATCAACTCTATCATTAGTAATTCTAGTGAGATATTTCCACTCTTTAGTCCCACTCGCGGTTACATTTCCCACATATAAATACCATTGGTTGCTTCTTTTAACTTTTACTAATTTTCCATTTTCACATAAAATAATATGAGAATCACTTCTATCAGAAGGATCATCATACATAATTTTATTATCAAGATATCCTACTAAATATTGAGTGGCGGGAAGACCATATTCAACTAAAACATAGCGTCCTAAAAATATACCATCACTCGTACAGCTATTATCCATTTGAAGTCTATTACTGTAAATTTTATCAAAAGTAAAGGTTGTTTTTGAAGTATTAGTTATATTACCATAAAAACCCATTATCAACCCTCCTCAAATAAATAATCTATAATAAGATATGCTTCTTGATTTTGATTAATCAAATTCATAGAGCTTCTATCGAATTTAATCAAATTAATAGTAGAAATACCTTCTAAGTCTAATTCATAAATACCAGTATTTCCAACAATAATAGCATTAGTGCTATCATTTAAATAAAATTTCGTTCCTGGCAAAGTCTAAATGCCTAATTGAGTAATTAATACATTTTGGTTATTATTTTTAAATGCGGTTCCTGTAATTAATTTACTCATATTAACATCACTTGGATAGTTCTTAGAATTAAGACCTTCACCATAATAACGAATTTGTCTTATCTTTCTTGCCATTTAGTGGTCCTCCTTAATATACTCTTGATATTGCTTTGGTGGCACTAATAGACATTGAACCATTATAAGTTAATGGAATAGTTATTTTATTAACTAAATATTCTCCTTCAACGCCACTTCTTTTATCTTCAATATAAATTCTATTATTAGGTTCTAAATAATAAACTGGAATAGTAGAAATTGAAACGCTTTCCGCACAGTAAGCAGTCGTGTAAAGCAAATCCTCAATCTCATCAACTGCACTTTTACCCTTAGAGCTAATTTTAAAGTAATTATCATATCCAGAAGGAATATTAATCCAAATATATCCACTTTCTGTTGGATAGTTATTCTAAATAATAGAATCATAATCAGTCTATGTCATAAATAATACATCAGGTGTATCTCTATAACATATAACTTTTACATTAGTATCATTAATTGCTTTTGTTCTATCTCCAATTAATTGGACTGAATATTTAGCAATATCCGCATTTTCTTCCCCAATAAAATCAAACCAGAAATTTAAATTTTCAGGATTATTCTTTACTTCTTCCTTGAAATCTAACTTATCATAATCGTAAATATCTCTCCAAAAAGAGAATAAATCTACGTAATAAGTCTCATAACCAGTTATTCCAGAAGGATAAAGGTCAGGATTGGCGGTCGCTACTTTACTGGTAAAATCATCTGCATAATTATATTGATAATAATCTACGGCCATACGATATAAAACTTCACGCCAATCGCAATAAATAACTCCCGGTTCATTTTCACTCTAATACCATTTATTTTTATAGGTTTTTTGTTCTAATTGCGGATTCATAGTATCAAAAATATCATTATTATACATTGTAGATTTATATCTATTTATATCATTATCATTTACAATAATCGTAGTATACTAAATAGGCTTTTGATCTATCGCATATCTTAGATGGATAGGAATTTCAGCACCACTCGCGCTTTCTCTCTATCCCCAAATAGAAAAATCATTTCTTAGATTAGCAATCTATGGAGTATTATTAAAAGAAATAACCGTCTATCCATCTCTAAAAGAATAAATTGAAGAAGAAGAATAAACCGCAGGTTCAATATAACTATCTCCATTAGAATTATTTACTATGTTATTCCAAGATTGGTATTCATAAAATTTCTTTCGCTAAAAAATAAATCTACCATCTATATCATAATAATACTCGAAACAACTTAACATATTTTTAATTTTGTCTAATACGCTAGTTATATTTTCACCGACACTAGTAATAAGTTCTCCTGCATAGACTAAATCACAAATACGATAACCAACTGTTTCATTAGTTGTTCGACTTACAATAGTGTAAATAGTTCCGTTATTTACCAGTCTTACTTTAGTTGGCTCAGGAGCATCATCTAATAATTTATTACTATCTAAATTATCAAATTTAATATTGCTTGTATCAGTTATTTTTACATTATTTACATCTAATAAATCTGGCAATGTCCCTATTGAAGCATTAACTATTCTATTAGTTTGCACGTCTTTAAAAAAATACATAGTTTCATCACATTTATTAGCTAATAATTCATAACCATATTGATCTAAATCATTAATAACTATATTACTTTCTTTTTCTTTACCATAAACTGTAAGAAGTTTTTTAACAATAGTCTAAATAGGAATTTGAATTAAATTTAAATAACTTTCTCTTAAATAATATTCTTTATTACTAAATTCTTCTTCATCTAAAACATAATAAGTAGTTTGTTTATTCTAAGTAGAAATATAATAAACATTATATTTCTTAGCTTCTTCCTCACTATTGACAATATAGCAATATTTACCTTTTATGTAGTTGTCTTTGGTTATATTATCTTGTTTATTATAAGTATAAGTAATTATTTCTTCCTATCCAAAATCTATAGAAGCAGGTAAATCTCCTCCCAAATCTCCATTCAGTAAGCACATTTTATCTTTACCTTGAATAGATATGCTATATGAGCTAGTACTTTGAGAAGTATTAAAAGAAGTAATTAAATAAATACCTTGATTAAACCAAATAATATCTGGATATTTACTGTCAATCTTATTTTCCAATCCAATAGCCAAACTAAATTTAGAATTTAAACCCCAAGAATACTGCCTATATAATTTCTCATTCGTCATCATAGTAAGGGAACAAGACCTGCGGACCGCAGATGTTCCATCAATATTAATCGATCCGCCGGTTATCTTGCCCTCTATGCTCTCTATTGGCAATTCATCAAATGTTAATAACTCAATACGAGCATAAACTACTTTATGTTTAAATTCATCTAACTTTTTAAGAAAGTCGGTATCATATTGTCTTTGAGTCTTCATAATCCTCTACCGCCTTTCTTAAAGTATCAATAAATAAAGTATATGTTTCATCAACTGTCTTTTGCAATCCTGCTACTTTATTATTATAATTTTTTATACAAGTCTAAATATTATTCTAATTTACATTGTAAAATGGATCGTCTTTAGTAAAATTAGGATTGCTTTTATCTTGCTCCAATTCTTTAAAATCTTTTAAAACCTTTTTAGCTCTTATCCAATTTTGCTTTAATTGATAAATTGTAGTTGTAATATAATTCTAACCATTAAAAATTCTATAAGTAGTTTGATTATCATTTTCAAAAGAGTAAACTACTTCTTGACGTTGAACTGATAATTCGCATAAAACACCTGGATCGATTTCAATAGAAGTAATATCAGTTAAGTCTTTAATCTAATATTCATTCTTCTAATCAATACCAATAATTTGTTTATCATCTTCATTTATTCTAATATTACAAGCCCAATTCTTTTCACTAACTAATACGCCAGAATCATAAATTTCTTTCTTAGTATATCCATCAATATAGTAATCTTGTTCTTCAATTTGACTTACTAAATAGATATGATAAATTAAGGTAGGATCAAAATCTACACGTTTAATTTCTATAGAATGATCTTTTTCTCCCTCTTCTTCACTAATTGCTCCGCCGGGAGTTGTATAAAAATTAACTTTATTACTTGTATATAATTTCTATACATCACGCTTAGTAAAACGCAAGAAATAAATCTATGTTACTTTGTATTTAAAATCATCATTATAAAGATTTAAAATATTGCCTTCAGTTCCATAGTATTGTTCTAAAGGCAAATCCGCAACTTGAATATCATTAATAGTATCAAACTTACTTGCCTGCTTACCATAATAAGAATATACAATAATTCCTTGCTATAAGCCCACGTCAGATAATTCTACTACTTTAACACTATAAATTGGAGCAACGTGATCTATCAAGTAAGCACCTGTAATACCAATAATGATTTCTTCTCCATCAATACTGAATTTATCTCCAGGAGCAAAACCTTCAAATCGAATCGTTATCGCGGGAGAATTAGCTAAAATATCTTTGGTCTATAAACTATAGTGATTTCCATTATAAAGCAATTCAAACATAGGATAAAAACTTAATGTTTGTAATAAATTATCTAAACAAGTTTGTTTATTTGCTTGTAATTTATTAATTTCTGCCTAAGTTAAATTTTCATCTTTTAAATTATCAATATAGGTATTTACATCATCAATATAGCCATTAATTTTATACCATCCATCAAAAGATACACTATCCCATTTAAGAATTTCACTTTCGGGTGGATCCGCATCAATAAATCCATAAGTAGTAAGATTATCAAAACTAACTTTATCAATCTCATAGGCAGTTCCGCTAAATGTATGAAGCATACGACCTAATTTATCTTCTGGACTTAAACTTACATTTAACAAACGCACAATAAAATTTCCTTCGGTTGGAGACTTAAATAATTTAGGTTCTCCATCAGTTAAAAATTCTAAAGCTTTAGTTTTAAATTGACGCTCTATATTAATATTATAATCAGTTAAATCAGTTGATGTGAAATCCTTAATTTCATCATCACCTAATTTACCTACAAATAAATGGTCTTCATCCATAAGGTGAGAAATTAAACCACTTATAGGAAATTCGTGATAATAGGTGTTTCCATTCCTAAAAATATAAGGATATTGACTTCCAATAGTATCAGTTTTACTTTCAAGAGTATTAATTTTAAAACTACTTACTTTTGGATTAAATCTTATTTTTAATAACTATCCATTACTATATAAGAAGCTATCTTCAAAAATACTATATACAGTATTAGAAAAGATTTTATTACTGCGGACCGCAGTTTCATCGCTATATTGCTACACCGCATATTGATAACTAAATCCATGCTCGACAGTAAAATCTCTATATAATTCTCTTGATGGAGTTTCACCAACTAATTTAAATTTTAATACTGTATTCCAAGTATTGAAATCATCTTCGCTACTGGCTCTTAATAAAGCAAAAGCCCCAGTAGCAGGAATTTCTAACCCTGTTTTTTTATCGCGGATTCCATTTAAATTAATTTTTACATATCCATTATTTTCATCCATGACCGCTGAAAGTGTTGCTTGTAATTCTGGATTAATAGTTTCTCTATTAACGATTTGGTATCTAACGCTTTCTGCTTCATAATTATTAATAGTAGTTATAGAGTATTGAATAAAATAATTTTTATTTTTTTGTAATTCTTTATTTAATTCAAAACTATCATAACTTTCATTTAATTCTGTATCATTAATTGAATTATGTAATTGTTCTCCACTATCCGCAAAAATATTGCCATTTTCATCATATACTTTAAATCTATATGAATAAACTTTTTCAGTAATATCATCATTTTTTTCTTTTTGGCTATATACTCCAATAAAATTTGTTTTATTTATTCCTACTAAATTATCTTCAAAACCTTTTATATAAACCGCGGGCTTAGTCGTACATTTAGCAATACCAACTGTAGAATAATATCCGACTACTCCATTGGTATTAATATATGCTAATTGAATTTTATAAGACTATCCTGGATTCAATTTATATTGAATAGGTTTTCCATTATTAGTAATTGATTTAAGATTTATATTGAAAGTAATAGACCCTTGTTCCAAGCAACCGCGGACTTTGCTTGGAGTAAAATCCGCGGTTGTTCCCTAAGCAATTACTACATTACTTGATACTGTTTTAATTATATAACACAATCCTGAAACCTCTACCATACTAACTGCACGGTTCATTTGAAATGGAATAGTAATTTCCTATCCAACAAATGCTGGTAAAGTTCCAGATATAATAGGTGGATATAATTTATTAACCATTTTATCCCTCCTAATTATTTTCGTTATTCTTCTCCTCTTGAAGATCTACTAATCTATTCGTAAAATCTCTTAGTTGTTTTAAACACTCTCCCATAAGAATAGTATCTTCTCCTTTAGTTGTTACTAAAGAGAGAGTATTATATAAAACCTTTAAAAAATTAATATCTCTTTCATTCATTTTCCTTTTTCTCCTTTTTAACCAGTAATTTCTTTTCCATTAACTGTTAATGAACCAATTATTTTTACTTCTCCCTGTAAATAAACAGATGTATCAGACACATTTAAAGCACTTCTTCCAGCGGATAAACCCGCGATAGTGCCGTCTAAATATACTCGAGGCTATCCATAGCCCGTTTGCCCCCAATAATGCAAATAGACATTTCCAGTTTCTCTTTTATAATTAAGAACTTCACCAACATATGATAGTCCACTAATAGCTTCATCAGCTTTACCCTAAGCATCTGCTATATCTTGAATCCATTCCGCTGATGCTTCAGTAAGATCTTTAGCTTCCTTGGCAGCTTTACTAGCTTCAGCTGCTGTACTTCCAATCTTATTCAATATATAATTTAAACTCTAATTACCATAGGTCCAAGTAGATCCAACTACACCATTATAATTAATAATAATATCATCTTTAAATGTCCCACTGTTCACAGTAATATTATTTGTTGTAATATTTCCTGTGTTCAAATTAAAATAAGTGCCAGTATTAGTGGAAGCATTATAATTTTTTGACTATAAATAATAAGTGCTAGCTCCAACACTTAATAAAGTAGTTGGTGTCTAATTACTATTTTCCACGGGGGTATTTATTTTTAAAAAAGGCTCATCTTGACTTAATAAAAAAATACTCTTTTTATTTTTTTGACCGTCTATTTTACTATCTTTTAAATCAATTAAAAGACCATTGCCATTATTATAACCTTCAGATTTTATCTAACTATTATCTCCATTTATCTCAATTCGCCCATTTCCAGATTTACCAAATGTTGCAGTTCCATCATCTTTTAAAGCATAAACCTACTTACCTTGATAATATCCATAAACACCAGTGTTTTTACTAAGGCTGCTATCAGCATTACCATCACCAAAAGATCCCATTAAAACACCAGTAAATGTATTATTATTTTCTTTCTTGCCGGCTGCGATCTAAGCAACACCAATAAAATTATTGCTATCATCTATATTTAACTATCCATCCCATTTATTTACCATCGCTGATGGATATTTATTCTAAATAACTAAAATAGGTTGGCTCCAAACTACATTACCACTCTATTTTCCTTGAACTCCATAAGTGCTTACACCATCAACATAAAAATTCATAGGACTTAATCTATATTCTTTTTTCTTCTCATTATATTTAATCTAACCAATAAATTTATCTGTAGATCCAGTAGGATAAATATCCCAAGTCGCATTATTATCTACTTTACCATTTTCAAATAATTTATAAGGCTCTTTAGAAAATACAGGTTCGCCATTACTTAAATAAATTACTTCAGTTGGGCCATTTATATAAGCATTATCTTTAGTAGTAATGGAAACTGGATAATAAGCAGTTAAATCATAGTCTCCCCAACCAGATAATGTCACCTATAAAATAATTAAATTATTCATTATAGAATTTGTGGTATTAACGCTTAACTTACAACTCTATTCATTTTCATTATTTAAATTAACATTATTAATCGTTGAACCGTCCATAAATTTCCAAGTCCATTTACAATTATTAAAATTAGTAACCTCTTTACCTTCATTATCATATAACTAAGCCTTGAAAATATATTTATCTCTCACACCACTTCTAATAGCAGTAAATACTTTATTATTTAAATTTTCGTGAGCCACCATATCAATTACTAAAGTACAATCAGTACCATTAGTTCCCGCCTATCCAAAAGTAAAATCCTTGATAGCAGTATAAACAATACCATCTTTTTCTACTTTAGCAATTACAGTATTATTAGATTTATTAGCACTATAAAAAGTATTAATAGTATAATCTAAAGAAAATTCTCCAGAAGATACATTAACATTTTCATTAGTTAAATCAATTACAATTTCTTTATAAGTGGCATCAGTTCCATCATCTTTAATCCCAAAATTAAGCATAGTATTTTTAATAGGAATCTGCCAAATTACTCTCTATGCTTCAACTAATTTACTTTCTCCATTTTGATTTTTACCAATTATACCATTAGTAATAGCATAAGTCTTAGAATCAAAATGTAAAGTTAATTTACGACTAATCTTTCCATCTGATCTATTCATCAAATAATTAGCCTAATTATAAATTAAATAATTACCATTAGTCTAATCTTCACAGTGAATAGACAAAGCATTTAAACTATCAATAGTCGCATCATTAGGAACTTGTTTCTCATTATTAAAAGTAATTATATTACTTCTATAAACTTTTCCATTATATAAAATAATTACTTTAACTTGTTCTTGATTTTTATTAGAACGCGGTTTTAGCTAATAAAAGAAATTATTTTTATTATCTTCAATCGCAGTCCAATAGACACCAGAATATTCATCAGCAGACGGTGCTCCAAATTCATACATATACCAACGAACTTCAAAAGTATCATCTTTTTTATGTTCGGTTATTTGAACTCTATTGCCATCTTCATCAAAATGGACCCATTTCAATTTAATGGTTTTAGAATCAATCTAACCTTTATCATCAATTACATAGGTACTTCCATCTAATGAATATAATCTTACATATTCATTTTCAATTTCATCAGCGGAAATGCCTAATCCCATATATATATCTTTTACAAAAATATTATTAGGCGGGACTGACATATTAAAATCATTAATATAACTAATTAAATCATTATTGCTATCTTTAAAATTACCTTTTTGATAAAGGTATATTTTTATATTATATATTTTTGCTACCGCACTTGTATCAATAACAATCTCTTGAGAATAATATCCTTCAAAATTATAAGGATTACCATACATATCATTAGTATCTAAATCAATAGATGCTATCAAAGGAACTTCTCCATTATTTTTGATACTTGCTTCTATCTTTTTAATATTATCAGCGGTATCGTCTTTTATACCATATATATTTAATTTTAATCCATAATTACCACTAACTATACCGAGCGTTTCAAGCCAGGCACGAAAATCGGCGCGCAGCCCCAACCGCGTAAATCCCTATTGCTCATCAGTAAAAGTAATTCCACCTTTTAGAGTAATCTCAATTTCTTTTTCACTACCATTGGCTAAAATACTCCAAACCTCTTTATTATTATCTTTAGCAACAAAAAAGTTTCCAGTTAAATCAATAAAAGTATTAAAAGGATTAACAAAATTATATGGCTTATCTTCATTTTTATCAGTCTTTTTACCAACAATAAATTTAGTGCTATTATAGTCTCCTTTTGGAATCTATACATACACTTTATCATCTTTGTTGTAAGTGGTTATTTGGGAATAAGCATAAAATTCCGCATAAGATTCGTTTTTAACCTTATACTTACCAATAAGTTTATCAGTCGCGTCAATAATAGTACATTCAATAGTGCTATCAAATTTAACTTTATCAACACTTGAATTAGCAATAATACTCATTGCTTGACATAAACTTTCTTGAATATTTAGTGCGTTATCAGCCAAAATAATCCCTCCTTTTACTCATTACTCTATAATTTTCTAAAAAATTAATTAGTTTTATTCAATATAATTACCCAAAAAGAAAAAGGGTGAAGCCTATAAGACCTCACCCTTAATTTTATTTTCTATTGGCATACTGAGAAGCTACATTAACTAATGTATTAAATGCTTCTTGAATTTCGTATCTATCAGTAGCGTTCGGGAAACTAGCTTCAATTCTAACATTCTATTCTAATGTTCCATCTTGAGAACTAACAGTAAATCCAGAAGATGAAAGAGTAGAAATTTGCTGACTATTGAAATCTAATTGTTTAGCAATCTATCTAACTAATTGGATAGAAGCTAACATATTTTCAGTATCATCAGCATTAAGAACTAATTCTTTCTAATGTAAGAATGCTAACTTGCCATCATTGTTCCAAGTACCAGTATAACCACCACTTCTAAATCCGACTAATTGTTTCCAAACACTATCAGGAATATCAGTGAAATGACTATAAGTTTTTCCATTATAATTAATAGGCAATGCCAATCCTTTACGATAAAAAGCATCAACACGAGCAGTAGTAGCAGCTTCAACGTCATATCCTCCCCTAATAACGTCTTCACGATTCTGATAATATTCATTATATTTATCAGAACCATATTCAACTTGGCCCATTTTTTCAGACCAATCAACTCTTGTTAAAGAATTACTACTTCCACTACCAAATCCGCTCTAAGCACGCAATGTCGCTTGAATAGCGTTCAAAAGCTCTTCATAAGCTCTAATAGTATCAAGCAACTACTAACGATGTTGCGCCCAAGCTTCAGTCGCACTACGGACAGAACTTAACTCATCTTCAAGAGCAGGAATAACTCTATTAGATACTTCTTGATAAAGTTTATTACTTTCATCAGTGACATCTTTAACTTTCTATTGAGTATCTTTTAAATCATCACCAACAATTTTACTAATTTCATCCATACTATCTTGCCATTCTTTAAATGTATCATTAATAATATTAGTGTTTTCAGTAATAGTATCTTTCCAACTATTACTATTATCTTTAATAATATCAAAAGAATTTACCCAAGCATCTTGAACTACTCTGCTATCTTCTTCTTGCGCTTTCGCATAAAGGTTTCCAGCAGTAGTAATTAAATCAGTATATTGTTGAATTACTAATGCGCGTTCTTGTTGATATGTAGTCTCGCGGTAAACGGCATCTTCCGCGGCTTTCTAATCGAGTTCCGCGAGCTTTTCAGCCAACTCTTTCTCATATTGAAGTTTTTGTTGACCATATTTATTTGTCGCATTAAGACGAATATTATACAAGTCATTTTCCGCGTCTGCTAAAGCCTATTGCGCATCATTTACTTTCTCTTGGTCTGCGGTATACACATAACCAAAATTACCCTCATTATCACGTTGTAGTCTAACAGTAGATTTTGCGTTTTGAGCTTCTTCTAATGCGATTTGCGCTTCAAGCACTTTATATTTAGCCTAAGCAATTTCTAATTCTAATTGACTTAATTTATCTTTATCTCTTAACTACTCAATTTCTTTAGTAAATTGCTGATATCTATTTTTAGCCGCTTGATTATTCGTCTTATCAATAGCCTAATTAACATTATTAAGTAGTTTATTCATTTCATAAATCTAATTAGTTTTTGTTAAATATTCATCTTGATAAGAAGACATTCTATCTAAAGCATCATTTAAAGCATCCCAGCCAGAAATATTAAAATTATTACCATTAATACTTACTTTAGTGGTACTTAATTGCTTATTCATTTCATCAGCAGCTTGCTCCATTTTCGTAGTAAGAATTTCTTTTAATGCTTCGCCATATTCTTCAGCTTTAGAAAGCATATCCTCTTCCGCTTCATCGAACGCAGCTAATATAGCATCGTAATTCTTTTGAAGCACTTCGCGCTCAGCTTCGTCAGTCGAATTAGCTAAGGCCGCGGCCGCTGCATCACGTTCACGCTTCAAACTCTCATACCATTGTTTAGAAGCATCAAAATTATTTTTCTTAGTCTAAGCAGTTCCATTCAAAACTGATAAAACTTTATCATAATCTTTATCTTTACCTAACAAAGTAATAATAGAACGATAATGATCCAATACACTAGTCAAATGCTCCATATGATCTGTATATTTAGACAATTCATCATTTGCCAAATCTATGGTATTACCATAGTATTCAAGCATTTCTTTATCTAAATCCTACAAAGCATTTAAATTATCTAATGTGTTATCATATACATCTTGTAAACCTTCAATATAATTTTCTTGAGAAATTTCTCCATTAGAATAAGCATTGTTTAACTGGCCATAGAAATTTTCATAAGTTCCTAATTGACTAATTACTGGATCAAATTGACCTTGTAAATATCCAAGAGCTTCAGCAGCTTTATAAATATTATCACTTAATTTGTCAAAATAATATTCTAATTTCTTAGTATCATTTTCGTCTAATTGAACCTTTACTTCAACTTCATAAGCAAGCATTTGATAATTTCTGTCTTGCCACTCGTTTATTTTATCTTGAATATCATCAGTTAATTCTTCGATTAAATCTCTTGTATCCTCATATTGACTAATGGCATCTTTTAACTCATCAATTTTCTTTTGAATCGGATCTAAAGTTGCTTCTTTATAAGCATCTTGAGCATCTTTTGTAGAGAAAGAATTTGCTTTGTCCTAAGCAGCCGCAAGCTAATTATAAAGTTTAGTCATCTAATCAGTATAATTAGAAATATCACCATCTTCATCAAATGTGAAAGTAATTCCAGCTTTTTTCGCAGCTTGCTACAAAGTAGCTTTATCTGTCTTTAAATAACCCTATGCTTCTTTTTGCTTCTGCTTTAATAAATCAACTTCTTTTAAAGTTAACTTATTACTTTTAGCCATCGCATCAAGATGAGCTTTACCCCAAAGTCTATCCGCTGATTTATTAGCTTTATCTAAAGCACGAGTAGTATCGTTGATACTATCAGTTATTTCTTTATACCTATCAACAATATCAGATTTTTTGGACTTACTAATTTTAGAAGGTTTAGAAGAAGAACCTCCACTTGATTTCTTCCCCGATGAAGTAGAAGAAGGAGATACTGGTCCTGAGCCTGTAAAGCTAACTTTAGGAGGAGTATTTTTTGCTCCATTAGTAGCAATTTGCGCGACTTGAATTGTTTCTGGGACATCAGTATATCCAGATATAGAAGATGTCTAAGTTGAGGAGATTATATTATGATAATCATCATATTCAATATCATCTAATTTAGTTAATACTTTTGGCTTTCTGCTTGTAATAGTCTTTTCACTTACATCAACATCAGCAGTTAGTCCCATTTGGCTAAGAGTACTATTCATTTCTTCAACAGACATATTAGTAGCCATAGCCATTTCATTTAATGCATTAACCCAATTATTAGCAGCGTCAGTTCCTCCAGATAGAATTTCTTCTAATCCTTTACCCGTTAAGTCTTGACCTTCTGCAAGTTTAGCAGAAATTTCATCTAGACCATTTAGAATAATTTCTTTATTATTTTGAAAATTACGGATATATTCTGGTAAAATACCTTCATCTTCATTATCACCATAAGTCATGGTAAAATTTTTTTCCGCATCATTAATTTCCATTAAATCAACTGTGGTCTTTGCTACAGCGATACCCAATTGGTTAATGGCATCAGTACTACCTTGAGCAGCCTAATTAATTAATTCTAAGTTATCAGCAGAATCGAAAAATTCATCAGGTAATTCTAAATCTTCTGAAGCACCAGTTAAATCAGCAATAGTTTTAGTTAAATCTTGGATTGTATCAGTATATTCTTTAGTTAATTTTTCTTTATCATCGATTTGACTTTTCTTTAAAACAGAATTCCAATTTTCCCAATTGTCACTTAAGTCCTTAACACCATTATTCATTCGCTGATTGGCAATAGCAAGTTTAGTCGCTTCAACTTCAGTTAAGTCATAAGCTTTCTAAATTCGTTTAGCCTAATCTTCAATATCATCAGCGTCTAACCCATATTTCTAAACAGCATTTTCAGTTAAAGAAGCGACTTCCTACTGAGCTTTTTCTTCTTCACTTAAAGTATTAACTAAATCTCTTATAATATCTTCTTGCTCGCTCGCTGTTTGATTTACATCAAACATTGCTTCAAGGGCTTGTCTTGTAGTTTCATCTTCTAAATCCATAGTTTGAACCAAATCATTTAAAAGAGAAATGTCTACATCAGAATTAATATTAGAAGAAATATCTTCACCTAAAGTATTATTTAAATCTTCTCTAGTAGATTTTTCGGCATCATTTTTAGCCTAAGCACTAGCAATTGCTTCAGCCATTTCTTCAACAGAAATGGTTACTTTATTACCATCATCATTATAATACTCAAAAACGCGATTATCTCCACTACCTTGAACTGCATTACTTGTTAAATTATAATTATATCCAGTGGCATCTAAATATTGTTGCCAATAATCTTTTACTGTATTATTATTTCTTCCAGCCCACTTGGTAAAATCAGTCTTTAAGCCATTTAAAGTAATTCTCTTTTGTTTGGCATAAGCAGAATCAAAAGTATTAGTAAAATCATTTGCCTATTCATCTGTTATATTATCGCCAAGAACTTGTTTAGATAATAATTTACCAGTATTATCAACCTAATTTCCTGTTTCTTTAGCATTTCTACCTAATTCTTTTAAATTATCAGAGCATCCCTTTAAAGCGTTAGTAAAATCATTTAAAGAAGTGCCAAGACTTATATTATCAAATTGCTTAGCATAATCTTCAAAAATTCCATCAATATTTTGAATACCATCAGGAGAATTTATAGTATTTACAATTGCATCAACCATTTCTCCTGCCACTTTTTTATTTTCCGCATTAGATTCGCCATTAGTGCTATATTTAGATACCACAGAATAAACCTAATTAACCGCTTCTTTTCTATTGGACTAATATTCCATCTAACTAACCGCGGCCTAACTGGCCAAAGCAGCTGCCTAAGCGTTATTAGATTTATCACGTTTATCGGCTATAAAAGAGTCAATAGCTTCTTGATTAAATGTACCATCTTTATTAAAAAGATTGTCCATTTTAGCTAATTCAGGATAAGTTTCAAGAATATTCCAAATCTATTCATTTACATTTGATAAGGCTTCTTTCCACTCATCAGTCCCTTTAGTACATTCATTTAATGTATCTATCGCAGTCTAATATTGATCGAAAGCGGAAATAATATTATTTAATTCAGTTTTTGTCTATTGAGATTTTTCTTTCAAATTCTCAGCAGCTTCAGTAGCTCTTTGAAGACTTTCTGCTTCAGCATTTGCTGCCTTAGAAACAGCATATAAAGTTCCAATAACTACAGCACTAATAGCAACAGTAGCAAGAAAAGTTTTATTAGTAACTAATTTAATTGCTCTATTTTTTATTTCTGCTAAAGTATTTTTTTCTACAGCAAGAGTTTCTTCTTTTTTCTTAGCAGTAAGAATTGTCTAAATAACTATAGCAGCTTCTTCCGTATCAGTGATACCTTTTTGAGCTAATTCATTAAGAACTTTTACTCTAGTATTTTCATCAGTTGCTAAAGTGTCCTTATTTTTCATTATAATGTCAGTAACCGTTGCAATTACATTTTCACCATAGGTCTAATTTAATTTTTCCATTGCAGCTTTAGAAGCAAGAATACTTCCTATAAAACCAGACGGACCAAGAACACTACTTACAGTCTAAAAACTATAAACTAAATTTGGTAAAATTAAACCTAACTAAGTAAATGTAGCTAATAGTTTATCTCCAAAAGATATATCGGTATCATTTAAAGTATTTATTAATCCTTTAATAGAAGTTAATGCCATACCAAAATTAGCTATTCCATTAATAGAAGCCGAAAAGGCTGAACCAAGAGTCTAGGATTCGCCCTGCGCGGTTTTAAACCAATCTCCTAACGATTTTGTCGCATTAATTAATCTCTATTCATCTTCAGTTAAATCTGCAGTGGCATTACCTAAATTATTATAAGAATCAACCATAGCCATAGCCATTTTCATAGCATCTTGAGTTTTAAATCCACACTATTCTAATGTTGTAGTTAATCTTTTAATAGAATTAGTATCATCTAATCCAGTTAAAGCATCTCTAAAATCTTGAAGAGTAACATCTCCTTTGTTTAAAAGAGTTATTAAATCTCTAATTTTCTAATTATTTGTTTCAAATCCTAAATCTTGCTTATTTATATCTTTCTCTTTTTCATATAACTAATTTAAAATTTCTCTAATTTTAGCTAATCCTTCAATCTAGAACTGTTTTTCATCAACAATTGGGATAGAAGATAATTTATAAACTAAATTAGCATATTCTTGAGCTGCTTTTTTAGCTCCTTCAAAAGTGGTAATTGCAGTTTCTGTTTTATAGGCACTATTAGGATCATCCTAATAAGTTCTATGAGCCATCATTTCTGCCATAATAGAATAACGCTTATTTAATGTTTCCATTTCTTTCTAAGCTAATTCTACTTCTTCACCACGTTTAATAACGCTTTGTACTAATAAATTATGCTAATCTAATAAGGTTGAAGCAATTTGTTTTTCTTTTTCACTTAACTTATCAGCATTCTCAATAAGCATTAACTAAGCGGTAGATTGTTCTGAATAAGCCATATTCATTGCTTTTCCAGAAGTAGTATTTTTATTTCCTGATAAAATAAGACTTTCATTAGCTTGCTTTTTTAATTCTTCAATATCATTTTTAATTGTCCCAAATTTTAATCCTAAATTATAAAACCAGTTATCAAAAGAAGTAGTTAATTCTTTTGAAAAAACTTTTGACATTGTAGAACCAATTAAAAGTAACATACCAGGCATTCCACCTAAGCTCTATGATACATTACCTATTATGTCTAAAACAGAGCTAAATCCATTTGTTAAATCAATAAAGAAATTATCATCTAATAAAGCAGCATATATTTTTTGTGCTGAAGCTTTTACTCTATCTCCCGCAGCTTCCCAAGACTCAGCATAAATATCCGCCTGTTCTTGAAGAGATCCATCAGCACCCTATGCTCTGGCAAGATTTTCTTTATAATAATCAAAATGATCCATCAAAGCAATTAATTGAGTATATTGACGAACACCCGCAACCTATTGTGCTAAAGCTACTTGCTAATCTTTATCAATACTCTACCATTTATTACCCATTTCTTCGATGATATTATTCATATCTTTTAATTTGCCATTAGAGTCTTTAATATTAATTCCAACTTTTTCAAGAGCTTGTGAATATTGATTTAATGTAGTGCCATCTTCAAGAGTTTCACCAAGCTTTAAACCTTGAATACGAGCAAAAATAGTTTTTAAAGCAGTACCTACAATATCTTCACTTTGACGAGTAGTAGCAGTAATAGTAGCTAAGGCCGCGGCCGCGTTATCAAAACTTAAACCAATCGTATTGGCAACAGCAGCAAACTTTTCGAGACCGCCAGCAATTTCATCAGAGCTGGATGAGGTATCTGCACCTAAGCGTACCATAGCATCAGCATAATGCTCTAATGACTAACTCCCGTTATAAAAGTTATTCCAAACAGCAGTCATTTGATCTGAAACTATTTCAGCACTTTCACGAGCTACATTTGCCATTTTAATGGTAATATCAGTGCGTTCTTTTACCTATTCATCATTTAAACCCTACTGATAATAAATTAAAGCAGCGTCAGTATATTCAGTAGTAGTTGTGCTTAAAGCTTTGGCCGCTATATTTGCCTATTTAGCAAATTTAGCCATCTAATCAGTAGTCTATCCAGTAACAATACGAATATTATTTAAAGATTCGTTTAAATCTTGAGCGTATCCATAAGCAGTCTATAAAGACCCCATAAACCCATGTAAAATACTAGAGGAAATTTGCCAACGCGCGGTATTTGCTAAAGTAGTCCCAAATTCTTTTAATAAAGAATTAGTTCTTCTTAAAGGTAATTCCGCCTGTGTAATAGAAGTTGCTAAATTAGCAAATGCTTTTTCACCTTCTGGACCCAATAAGCTTAAACTTTTCTGATATTCTTTAAGGGAAACTCCACCCTATTTTAAAGTCTAATTAAATTTACTAAGATCTAATTTACCTGTATTAACATCAGTTGCTTGCTATAACTAAGTTTTTAATTGTGCAGTTAATTGAATTGCGCCCTATATATCTTTAGAAATTCCTAAACTAGCATCAGTTTTTATAGAATTTGCCATTAGATTATTTAGCTAATTTTGTAAATCCTATAATTGCTGTTGAGCCTATTTAGAATCAGCAGTAAATTGTAAATTAACCTAATAACTATTTAATTGTTTAGCCATAGAAATCTCCTTTCTCTCCAAGTTTTATCTTTATATAAAAATAAAACGGGGATAAGAGCAATTATACTCTTATCCCCATCACTCTATTATTTTTCAAAAAATAATATTATTAACTAATTTAATTAGCCCAATTTAGTAAGCACATCTTTCAACAAAGCCATATTATCTGGATCATTTAACTTCTTTTGAATATCTGTCGCATCCAAATCTAAATTACTATAATCCGCGGAAATTGCTTCCATAATACCCATTGCAGAATTGCGGTATAACACAATATTATTAGCCATCTCGTGAGTCGTTTTATTTAAATAATAAAATTCTCCATCAGGCACAAGACCAATAATAAGATTAAGCACTTTAGAAGCATTAAGCATATCATAAAGCTTCATTGGATCTTCTTTTTGCTTTTCAGTAAATGAAATATTACTATAAGCATAAACAATCTCTAAGCCAAGATTCATATCCAGCTTTAAAAGATTATAATATCCAGTATTTTCATCTACTGAATTATTCAATACACGAGTAATTAATTCACTCTTTTCCGCAATGGGAAGATATTGCTTTACCTCAATAGTCTAATCATTATATTCAACAGTTTGAACTTTATTAAGTTCATCCTTAGTGATTCCTAATTTATTATATGAAATTTTAGCCATAATTAGCCTCCTTTTACTCTTTATTATATTATACAAAAAATTTTTTATTTAGTCAATTTTTTAGAGATTCTAAAATTTACTTTGATTAATTCTAATACGTCCATACAAAGCTTTTTCCCAACTTATATCCCCATTAAAATAATCATCGTCAATATTATCAATAAGTTCTTTTACTACAGTTATAGTTGGAATAACTTTAATTACTCCATTTAAATTCAATACTAAAAATTTAGTATAATTACCACCAATCAATTTATTCAATACAGTATCTACATAATTAGATTTTCCGCCTGTTAATTCATAAATTGCTCTTAATCTATAAAAATATTTAGGAGCGTCAGGGTGTTCTTTAGGATAGTGTCTCTATTTACAACCTAACATACGATAATATCTTTGTATTTTGCTAGAAGCTCCACCAAGAGGAATCATAGTCATAAAAACGCGGAAAGGATTTGTTGATCCTAACTCAATCTAAGTATTAGACATATAATTTTTTGCAGTAAAAGTAGCATTTAATAAAGCATCGTAAAGATCCTCGTCTATTTGATAATGAGAATTCTACTATATAGTATAAGTTTGCTATATCCCTATAATATCAGTTTTACCTGATACTCCTCTCATTGTCGAAATAGAATTCTAAACGTCTTTTTTAATCTAATCTCCTGCTTTTTTATATATATCGCCCATTAAATTCTTAATATCATCATCAATATTTTTAGATAAATCAATAACATTAACTTGCCCGGTTCCAGCTTTTTTACTTGCACTTGTAATAGTCATGCTTTTATTACCTGCAAAATAATTTTCCGCTGTTGCCACTGCTTCGGCCACTACATTTTCAAAATATTTACCACGAGAATCATTGTTATCCAAGTTTTTAGGAATATTAAATAAAAAATTCATTGAAGAAAATAAATCTGGATTAATCTATTCTAAAGAATCTAATAATTCTGCCATCTGAGCATCTTGAATTACATTTCCTTGTTGCCGGTTTTGAATACTTCTAAAAAATTCTTCAAGCTTTTTTGCTTGCTTCTCTTGAGTTCCTCTTGCATGCAACTTTTGACTCATACTTCTTTTTGTATAATCATAGGATTTTTTTAAAAAATCCTAAGTATTCATTTCTCGCGGACTCGCCTTAATACTTCTCTATAATGAATTCATAAATCCTCCTTTTTCACATAACAAAAAAATGGGAGAGAATATTTCTATTCTCTCCCATTAATTAATCTTTTTTATCTAATTCAGATAAAATCTTACTTACCTCATCTTCCTCTTGAAAAACTACTTCCTCAACAGGTTTAATAGGCTCTTTCTTTATTACAGCCTTTTCTACTTTTGGCTGCTTTTTAGTAGATTCTTTTTTAGGCTGTTTTGGTGGAGTATATTTTACTGGACCTTTTACAACCATATCAATTAGCCCCCAATAACAGTGGTGCTATTAGCAGCGGTCTTTCTACGAATATCGTTGTCAACAGTTTCGTCTTCTTCAATAATCTGAATAGCAGCCAAAACTTTCTTACTATGATCGAAACGAGTATAATCAGGGAATGCGTCCATAGTAAAGGTGAAAGTGGAAGGATCACCAGAAGAAGCCATTGTGAAGTTAAAGTTAGACTGAATCTTACAGTTAGGAATAATAAATTCAGCAGGCATATCTACACCATCTTGATTACGGAATAAAGTAGAAGCTTCAAGATAATAGTTACCACCAAATTTATCGGCAGTAATTTCAATCTACTTAGCCCCAGATTCACGCTCAGTGTAGTAATCAACCATTACAGAGTCGCATTTAGCATAATCAGCTTCCAAATCATTAGCGGTATAAGCTGCTCCAGTAGCACGATCAAATCCTTTTACGGTAACACTAAAACCGGCGTCTCCCTCAGCAACTCCTTCGTGTGCTAAATAAGGCTCAGAAATAATTTCGCCATCTTTCATAAAGAAAACATAAACATAGTCATCATCTTTATGCTCTTTATCAAGATAAGGAGCATAAGAAACAGGGATAATCAAACCATCTGTCTTAATTTCTTTCTTATCATTGGCAGGGACAATATCTTTACTCTTATCAACAGTTTGAGTAACATGTTGCTTAATCTTATTATCAGGAGAAGCCTCAACAAGACCAGCACCGGAAAGAATCATGAAACCTTCAGGAGAAATAAGAGCATCTTCCATTGTGAAGGTAACAGTACGCTCGCCTTCCCATGCGACTAAGTTAGTATTACCACGACCACCCTGTGCGTATACGGTAGTAGCAGCGCCTTCCATACTGGAAGTCTTTAAAGTGTCGAAATAAATAACTGGCTCATTCTTATAAAATTGCTTATTACCAATCTTTTGATTAGCCTTTGCCTTTAAAACGACATCGCAAATTTCGCGTACACCAAATTTCATAGGTTTTTTTCCTCCTTAAAAAATTTAATGGATATTTTTCATCCAGTTATCCGGCTTGTTATCAGGCTTTGCGCCTGCCAATCTAGACCGGATATCAATATCCCAATTAATATAAAGTTGATATCTTTCAACAAGGTCATAGAGTTGGAACATTGTTAAATCCATTAAATCCTGTAAAGACATTGAATCAAGACCTACAGTAAGCATTGAAAGATACTAACTAAATATACTAGCATTAGCCGTGCCGTTTAATTCAGCGACACGTTGTCTACCTCGCATTAATTTATCGGCTATCTTTTTCGCGGCCGCATTTCCAGGATTAAATCCCATTTCTTGCGAAGCATTAGATTTAAAACAAAATATTTCTTTAATATATTCCTATAATATATTAAAATTGCTTTCGTCAATCATTATTTGTGGGTCGCCTTGTAAAACAATTGACCTTGGGGTAAATAAAACATTTTGCTTTGGAAACAATAATGTAAGAACCTACATAGATGCTTGTTTTTTATCGGCCATCTCTTTTTCTTTCATCATTGTCATAAATATCTAAAAATTATTTGTTTCTCTTAAAAGACTTTCGCCCGAATTCTCTATTATGTTTTTATCAATACATAAACACTAAATCCCCAAGAAAAGATCTTTTTCACCTATAAAAGAAATTTCTTTTATAGATGGCTAATGAATAGTGACTTCTAATTCAGGTATTGGTAAATCAATACCTGTCATTAAACCAAGTCTAATATCCATTACTTTTCAGTTCTTTTTCTAAAATCTTCTATAAATCTTTCCTCGTCATTAGGATTCGGCATAAATTTTTTATCTTCTTCACCGTGAACTGCTTGATACATAAGACACAAACCCGCATATTCATCAGTCAAAATAATCTGATTAGCACCAAGAAATTCTAACTTACCAATACCAGTTAAATGTGTTTTATCTATCATACTATCAATTTCTGCGGCAATGCGATAAGGGCGCAATTGATAATCTTTTAAATGCCACTAATCATAATGACACACAATATCAAATTCAATAATATTATCTCTAAATTCTGGATTTTCACTCTAAACAAAATTATCAAAATTAATAACTATATAATTTAATACACTTCCATCAACATAAAGTTTAGGAATTATTTTAATATTTTTATTAAATAATTGAATCATTTGTTCATCATTTAAATCCGGTTTATCAATAGCATCTTTTGTCGTATAATATAATAAACGCTTAAGTCTTTCATTTTTACAAAGATGCTTTACAACAATTTCTAAATCTTTTTCGACAGAAAGAAAACTTGATTTAGGTAAATTTACACCATTAATTTTCATAACACCTTTTACTCCTTAAAACAATGATTGAACTACAATTGTTTTTTTATAATCTCCATAACATAAATCAAACTATCCGCTATATCCAGAAGTCCAACTTACTTCAACTGTTGGCTTTTTTGCTTCTTTAATAACTTTTAAAGAAACCGGCAACTTTTTATTATTCTTTATTTCCCATTCTAAAACAGCTTTACCATCAAAATAATAAGTATAAGTTTTCTTTGGAAAAATAAATGTTTCCCCTATAATATCAGTTGTCGTAGGATTTGGATCAATTGGTTCTGTAATTAAAGAACCAACAGTTTTATCATCTAAATTATCTTCCTACTCATTAGTATAGTATTCAGTCGCATTGATTTCTAAAATGCCAGGCATACTTATAGAATCTACAGCTTCAACGCGCCAACAAATTAAATTATCTCCTTCATCCTAACTATCTAAATAAAATTTAGTATAACGTCTAAAATAACTTAAAGTATCTTTATTTTTAGGCATTAAAATATTTAATGAATAATTAGGTCGATCCACGCTAATTTCATGTTTCTAAATATAATCAATTTTCGTTTCTACTGGACCGCGAATTGCCGCATAAGTAGATTTTTTCTCTCCATTATCTACCCAATTTATTTTATAAGAGCATTTTCTAATATCCCCTCTAAAATAAGCTAATTCAGTCAAATCCTAAAGATAACAAATCCAATAGGTATTAGTTCCACACCATTCAAAGATATCTCCTGGTTTAAACTAATATTCGTTTCCAACAGACAAAATCTTGTCATCATAATCCTATTTTAATTTATTAGGATTAATCAAACACCTAATAGGTTTTTTATATTCCGCATCCTATTTAATAATTTCCGCGGCTTGGTATGAATTCCATACTGCTCTATCTAAGCTTCTACGCTTAGACAAAATCATACGTTCTTGTTGGCGGTTTCCGCCCATCTGACCGAGCCGAACCGCTGTATAATTAACGCCTTCAACAGGGCTACCTTCAAAGGGTGGTTTATCATAAATTCCCAAGCGACCTTGTTGTAATCTAAAAGGTTGCTTACTACTATAATCAAACCCTGATGCCATAATTTATCTCCTATAAAAGACTAATTGTTTCAAAAACAGTCTTACGATAAAAATTAAAATCAGTATCTTGATTTTGTAATCCCTCAAGTTTGTTTAATAACTATAAATAAGGGGGTTCAGCGTTAAAAATCACACTAAACCCCACAATTTCATTTATAACAGTTTCTAACTATTTATGCCAATCTTCATTGTTTTCACGCATTGGAATTAATTTCCATAATTGGTTGGTTAAGCGCAAACAATTGACTTTTATACTTTCTACTGGAATATCAAAATTATACTTAGTAATCATATCGACTTTTAAATACATCCCAGTTAGATTCATACTCACCTTTGTCGTTTAAACGTCTACGTTTATATAAACGCTACATATGGTGAGATTGTCTTTGGCATTCACCTAACAAATTTAATAACTTTGATAAATGATTTGCCTAAGAAGTAAATTTAAAATCAGAGCCACTATATTTCATTCGAGTATTCTCAATTGAAGTGACCTGTCTTTGCGTCCAACCACACATCATTAAAATAGCTAGAATATTAATTTCTTCTTCAGTTAGATCACAATTAAAACTGGATCTATCAACTAAAACTTGAGGTTCTTCACCCGGTTCTGGAAGCTCTCCCCATACTGTTCCTACAATGAAATCATCAGGTGCAGCATCAGATTCATTAATAGTAGCGACATCTAAATTATAATCTAAAAGATTTTTTCGCGGAAATTCAAATCCAGGAATAGCATCTATTATAAGATTCTATAAATCTCTTAAAGTATTTTCGGGAGTTAATTCCAGATACATATCATCAGTAACCTTGTTTAGAAAGCGATTATAAACAGTTGAGAATAATGTTCCCACTTAATCGCCCTCCTATAAATTATTTCTTGGAGGAAGTTTCCTCGGTTTTATTAATTACTTTATATCCAGAACCGCTTGTGCGACGACCTTGAGTAGTAGGTTCTTCTCTTACTACACGACGCTTAACCGCGGGCTCTTTCTCTACAATAGTATCTTCTTCTTTACTAGCGATATCATTAGCAATAGCTTTATCAACATCAAACCCAGTTTTTTCCTTCAAAGCTCTACGCTTATTAATATCAGTAATAGGAAGGCTAACAGATAAATTCTTGATTAAGTCAATAATTCCAATAGGAGCAAAATCAAGAGCATCTAAGAAAGCATCTAATGAGCCATTAAGAATTAAATCAGCAACTTGTTGCTCTGACATATTATATTCAGGTTCAGTATGAACATTAAGAGTATGAGTTACTTCTGGCTCTAAAATTTGTAAAAAATTAGCAATTAATTCGCGACCACCTGCCTGATAAGTTAATTTCTCTAACTCACCAAATGGAATACGCTTAGTCTCACCGGGCGCAAATTCACGACGCAAATTAGTATCAGGAATAGTATAAACAACTACACTAGTGCTTCTATTTTTTACATTATAAATATCTTCATTATTAATCATTATTCAATTTCTCCTTTTACTCATAAAACAAAAATATGGGGAGAGGGAGTTTAATCCCTTCTCCCCATGGAATAATTTATATTAAATTAGACAGTACCGTCAAGGCGACCATCATAAGTGATAACCTTACCAGTAATTCCATCATAATTCCAAGTATACATCTGACCAAGAAGTGAAGTATCAACGTAAGCACAGATGTTATTAGCAAGCATACAAACTACGCCAACTTTCTTGTAAACCTGAATCTCACGAGAACGGTCATAATTATTGAACTCGTCAACAATAGTACCACCTTCGAAAGCAATCTTTACAGGCTTACCATCAGCGCCCGTAGGAATAACCCAAGCATAACCAGGATCAATAACCTTACGAGTATTGGTTTCATCTTCGAAGCCCTGCTCAAGAATAATAACCTTAGTGCCCTTGTAGGTAGCAAGACGACCATTATTCCAAAGCTCATTCTTCATAGCTTCAGTATATCTCCAAGCCTCATGAGGAATCATCTTAACAGCGAACTCATAAGTACAATAAATAGTAGGAGTACCATAAGCAGAAGCAATAGTGATCAAACGATCCATAGCAGCTTCATCAAATCCGGCAGCCGCAACGCGGTTAGCAGGAGGAAGCTGATTGATAGAAGATCTAAGAGCAGCAGCAACTTCTTTATAAATAAGTTCATCCATACCATCCATGATGATCTTGGTTACTTCGCCGAAATCAACACGACCATCAAGGAACTCTTCGAAGCCAATCTGAGCAGCTCCGCCGATAGCGCTAGTACGTACCTCGAAGGCTTCATTCTCTTTAGGTCCGAGCTTGAAGACTTCATAAATACCAGCAAGACCAACGCGAGTTACAAACTGCTTAGCACGAGCACGATTATTAAGAGGACGACGGAAAATAGGCTTATCACCCTGAGCGAAAGTCTTAACCTCAGCAAACTGATCATATTGCTGAATAACTTTCTTAGGAAGAACCTCATCAAGAGTTTGCTCAATCATAGAGAAAATAAGATTCTTATTTTCACGATAAAGAGCATAAGTACCAGCCAACTCATTCATTTCATTACGAAGAGTTTCATTTAAGGCTTCATAACTAAGATTTTTTCCCTCATAACTATAAGCAACAGGAGCAGAAGGATCAGCCTTAGCAACTTGCTTCATAAGAGCAATTAAATTATTTTTATCTAACATTATCCTTTTCTCCTTTCTTACTTAATACGCATTACCTTGACGCCCTTTTGACCATCAGGCATAGTATAAACCTTAACAACCTGCCAGGTCATTGAATCGTCGCCAGTTTTGCTAAGAATACCCTTTGTAGCAGCAGAAGGAGAAAGCTTATCTCCAACAGCAAGAGTCTCTTCATTAATCATATTAGTAGTATAAAGATCACCAATCATGGTCTTAAATACACGAGGAACCATAGAAGTGCCAGATTCCATGAACTTCTCATGATAAATACCTAACTTATGGTATGGATCATTAGTCCAATTCATTTCATACATATCAGGAACATCAGTAAGAAGCTTATCATAATAATACTTTACAGGAACATTAGCAACCTGATGATTACTATCAAGAGTATATTCATTACCATCATAAGTAAACTTGCCGGTTTCATCAACATCATAAACACGACCAGCAATAGTAACAGTCTTTAAACCTTGATCTGCGGAAACGGTCTGATTGATTAACTTATAGGTTTGACCCTTCTCATCAACGCCATTCCAAAAACGACCACCATATTCAACCTCGGTATGCTCCCAATCATAAGGACTATAAACACGAGCCTGATAGTCATCTTTAATCATAGCAAATTCACAATCCCACTGCTTACTGCCATCATAATGATCACGATAAAGCTTAATTTCGTTATAAACGAGCATCCATTCACCTTCGCCAGTGAAGTTGACTTCGCCAATACCATTACCATTAGCAGCATAGTCATACTTTACAAACTGACCGTTTTCAAGAATCTCAATGTCTTTATTGGCAGGAAGTTGAGCATAGATTTGAGCATTTCTTTGTGCGGAAAGGTGATTAGGCTCGACCTGACCGTAACCAAACTCAACATACTTTGCCTGAGACTTAATAGGAAGATTCTTATTCAAAAAGTCTTTAAACATTTAGTATGTCCTCCTTATTAATTTTTGTTGGCGGTAGCAAAAGCCGCCTTCACCCAAGCGGGCATATCATCATCTTCTGAACCATTATTGTTCAAATTAAAAGTAGTAGCACCATTGGGCTTATTATTTTCGTCAAGGTCGAAACTCACCTTGTTGCGAACACAAATAACAGATAATTTAGCTTCAATATCATCAAGAGAATATTTATCAATATTTTCAACAACATCAGCTTTATCTTCATCAGAAAGCATATAGAATTTAGCAATCATATCTTCTTTATCTTTCTTTTCAGCAGCATTTTTAAATTCAGCAAGTGGAGCAATTTGCTCTTTCAAGCTATTATTTTCAGTTTCAAGAGCCGCGAATTTAGTCTGTAATTCATCATACTGAGCTTTAAGTTCAGTATATTCAACAACGTCCTCAAGAGAATAATTTTTCTTTTTCTTTTTATCATCATCATTCTCGCCATTGTCGCCTTTATCAGACTTATTAGAGGGTTCCCCGTTATCAGGGTTCTTTTTATTATCATTGCCCTCTGATTTATTATCAGGGTTTTGGCCGTTAGATTTATTATTTTTGTCCTCTTCCTCAGCCTTTTTCTTTGAAGCATAATCAGTCTCAAAAGCTTCAATATCAGCAAGAGCAAACTGAGGCTCTGTTGCCGGAGTATAAGACTTAGTTACTTCAGTTAAAGCGTCAGAAGGAACAAAGCCTTCTACATCGGTAAGAGAAAAGTCCATGCGATAATATTTTTGGTCTTGTCTATTTTGAAGAATAGCAAACTTTTGTCCAGCATCTTCATAAACGCCTTCAATGCGATAAATAGAACAATAACTACTAGGCTCGCCAGGATATTTAGTCTCAACATAAGACCAGAGAGAATTCCACAAACTATCGCCAATTTCAACAGCATATTGTGTAAACACTTTGGGTCCTCCTTCTTTCATAAATTCTTTGAGTTCATTCATCATGGAGAACAAAGTGTTCTTAAAACCATCATCGAATGAAAAATTCACATTGATTTGGGAACCTTCGAAACAAGGTTCATTTTCTTCTCCCAAAATACAAAGTTTAGAAATAATTGCCTTATTTATAATAAAAAACTAAGGCTTTCCATTACTATCTTTTGCCCACGTAGCATTTAATGTTTTTTCATCAAGCTCCATAGAATGATTATTCCCTTTATCAACTACACGTTTACATTCAGGATACTAACCAGTCCACAGATAACCTTCAGTCATTAAATACTCACGTTCGGCAACACCATCATCCAAAAATTTCTAAAACCAAACTTTAGCTCCAAGATCAACGAAACCATAAGGGCGAGTATTATCTCTCATTCTAAATTCGCCGTTAGATAATTCAATTATCCTATTATGTTCTTCAAAATCTTCAGCATTCTCATTAAAAAAGCCAACAATAGGACTACCAGGAAGGCTATTAGCCATCTCAGTCGCTACATCTTTAGTAATTACGCTTTTGTTACGATTAGGTTTATCATCTACATAACAAACCTTAATTTGACATTTAGAAATTAAAGGATTTACAGGAGTTATATTTATAAACTCACAAGGTGTATTTAATTTAATACTTGTATGTTTCATAAATCCTCCTTATTTCATTGCTTCTTTATTTTGAATAGTTTTTTCACTTTTCTAATCATCAGGTTTCTCCGGACGTCCTGCCTCGCCATTAGAAGCTTTAGCAGTTCCAGAACCTGAGCTTCCTGAATTATTTTGAGTTTTATTATTAGATGATGAACCTTTTAAACCCAAAATATCTTCACTACCCATAGTAGAACTCATAAGAGGAGGAATCATAATTTCACTTAAATGTAAAATCTCATTTTCAAAATGAGCTGCATTAAGAATAAAACTCTACGAATGTCCAAGAGCAATCTAAGACAATAGTTTTGATTGTCCCATTTGCGCTTGTTCTTTATACATTTTAGAAAGTGTTTGATAATTATTTTGAGTAGTTTCTAATAAATAAAATCTAAAATTATATTTTTTATTACTACTCTTTTTTTCAATAATCCTATTAAAGAATATATTAAACTATAAAATTAAACTTCTTATTGTAGATTCATCATTTAATACTGATTTTTCTAAAGCCATATTACCATCAGTATTAAATAAATTCTATGAAATACCTAATGAATTATAAACACTACGTTCAACTTTAGCTAAATCATCTGTCGTTGTAGTAGTATTCTTATCAGACATATCAATAGAATCTACATCAGTAAATGTAGTTAAAACATCTACTCCAATAGCCCTCTATAACATCTAAACGGCATTATTATGGATATCTCTAGCTTCATCAACATCAAATATCAAATCACCATTTTTATCCATTGGGAGCTTTTGGACTAAAATTTTAAGCAACTTCTACATTTGTTTCTTGCGGTCAAGATCTTGCGCTGCATCTAAATCCATAATAGTAGGAATGGAATTTACAAAAATAGGAACATCACTATTATTAATATTAAATTTAATACAATTTTCTGGCTCAAGAACATACCAACTACCAGTATGCTAGCATCCAACCGCTTCTTCTAGAGCAAGTTTTCCTTGCTTGTATAAAACATAACCTTTAGCAAATTCTTCTGGGAATAATTTTAATACTTTTAAGCGGTAATTCATATCTCTAAAAGTATCAAAAAATCGCATATCAAATTCGACAACTGGGGTATTATTTACACTATAACGTGTTCTACAATATCTAACTGGCAATTCTTGTAAAATTAGATTTTTTTCTGAAGGAACTATATATCCATAATAGCATCCATTTTTAACGACTTGTAAAGCAATATCTCCGCAAATCTTTTTAATATAACTATTATCAAAATAATTCAACATTCTATAAAAATCTTTTAAAACTTTTTCTTCTTTTACACTATCATCATAAGTTTCGGCTGCAATATACCAATCATAGCGGTATAAAAAAGCAACATAATTACAAACTCGTTGATATACACCACTTATGTCATAATAAAAATTAGAAATATATCGTAAAGCATTTAAATCTCTTTCCGCAAGCGCGCAAAGCACATCAGGTTTCGTGATAATACGAGTTTGACCTGGGTATCTAATCTTACTATAATCACCAAGTTTTAAAATAGCATCATCTAAAGTTTTTGTGCCAACTTTTATTTTTCTATTGGCATAATCCATAGTGTCATTATAATTATATTCATAACGACCATTATAAATATCAAAACCTTTAGCATGAATCTAATCATTACGATCTTGCGTATCCAAAGTTCCACCTCCTTTAATAACCTGCTAATTTCATTATATAATCATAAGAAATAAGGTTTTCGTCGGTATATGGAATCTCTATTAATCTAAAATCATGTAAAGCGCAAAAACGTCTTTTTTGATTATCATTATATTGCTACTGGTATAAACCGCGTTTTCCGCCAAATTTAGAACTGGCTTCATAATGCTATTTTCCCTAATACTCAATAATGAAATCAATTTTTCCATCATCATCAAATATAACAAAATCAAAACGAAGCGGACGCCCGCTTGGGCTTTTTAAATCTGGAAAGATATATTCCATTTTAAAAGGTAGTCCTGCTTCTTCTAAGATTTCTTCAATTTTAATTTCTCCTCTTGAAGCACGCATTTTCCACCCTCCTTAATTTAAAAAGCACCAATCAGCCGCATTAAACTTTTTACGTTTTTTCTTTTTATCTTCTTCAAGTTTTAAATAATATAATCCATATTCAAAAGCCGAAAATTTATCTTTACGAATTCCGCGATTCGCCTGTTTTAGGATAATATTAATACCTTCATTTTCTTCGCGTAAATTCATCATTTCTTCTTTTAATATGGAGGTTAAAGTAAATGGTTTTAAATAATCTGCCCTTTGTTCAGGAGTCATTTTTGAACCTTTTTGAGTAGCTAATAATTTTTCTTTAGCTGTTCTCTCATCTATTAAGAATTTTACTTTACCCGCCTGTAATTGAGTCTAAGCATTAGCATGACATTCAGTATTTATTGGAGCATTTGCTTTAATAACATACATAGCATCAAATTGAGTATTTGGTGTGCGATATTTTTTATAATATCCATCATCATCATTTTCAACACCGAAATCAGGTAAAAATTCACCATCTTCATCATTTTGAGATTTTACCATATAATCTAAAAGTCCAATACCTAAACCATTACCATCTATAACCAAAGTTTTAGCTTTATATTTATAAAATAATTTCTTTAATTTAATAGCCTAATCTTCAAAATGGTCATCTGACATAGTATACATATTTACTAATGATTTAATAGCTGGACCTTGAGCTTGTGGTGTTACTTTAAATACACAAACTACTGAATCGCATCCTTTACGACCTACATCTACAGAAAGCACATAATAAGCCTGCGCGCCCGCACGTCCAGAAGCTTCATATTCAGGCTATAACAGTTTTCTATTTCTATCAAAATGCTCTCCATTAAAGAAAGCATCCTCGACCGTTCCTGACCATTTAGATTCATATTCACGTTCGAATGACGCTTCATTATAAGTTCCTTCATTCTTTTGGTCAGTAATAAATGTTTTACTTTGTAATCCTACTGCAACAGGAGTTCGCCAGGTTCCACCTAATACCATACAACGATCAGGCTAAGTTACCATACGAACTAAGAAACCAATAAGTCTATCATAAGGGAATGTGCCCTTATAACCAGCAGTAGTAATATAGATTTGTGATTTGTTTAATGGCTCTTGTTCATTGGTAGTGCCATCTTTAGCTCTACGAGAAATTGCCATAACAGGAATAATAACTTCACGAAGAATGGCATCATCAATACCAACACATTCTTCCATTAGTCCACCATGACGACGCTAACCACGAGTGCTTTCACGAGCTGCAAGGTTATCCAAAACTGAACCATTTTTAAACACATATCTAACTTTATCTTTTCCTTCAAGAGTTTTTCCTCGGCTCCAATCAATTTCTCGATTAAAGCTTGGAATAAGTTCACATATTTCTTGAACTTTATCATGAAGAATGCTAGCACCTTGCTCTTTACCTCCAGAAGTAACGAACAAATGCGCACCAGGATATAAAATACATCTAATCATTAATGCCATAACAGACAAGAATGATTTAGAATAAGCACGAGGGAAAACCGCGTAAACATACTAATAACGCATAACAGAACGGAGAAATACTCTCTAATAAAAATAAAAATTAAATTCTCCATCTTTTATTTCAGTGCGTCTTCCTCGCACCATAAAATCTACAAATAAATCAGGATATTCTCTCCAAAAGGCAACGTATTTGCGAATAGTGGGCATTACCGCTTCTACTCGCTCCGGTGATAACCCTATTTTTCTACGGCTATCACTTAACTACAGTAAATCTTGTAATGCCATTATTTATCCAAGCCCTATAAGAACTCATTATCTTGTGCAGATTCCTATTCTTTAAATTCCTCAAAATCCGCGTAATCACTATCTTTAATAGTTTTTTCAAGTTCTTCAATACTTAAATCAGCATCATCAACGATATCGCTTTCCGCGTTCTTTGCTTTCTCTTCATCTTCTTTGGCATTTTCGCGCAAAGCCTTTTCTACCATTGTGCTAATATTAGTTTCATCTTCGATAAGAGTGCGAGTATAACGTTGCATATCTTGAATAGTTAAATCCACTTTATCATGTGGCTATTCAACATAATATCTTTCAATATATCCTTCTTTTTCACATAATTCAATTAATTCGCCAATTGAATCAACAAATTCACCTGATTCTGCTTTGTTTTGAGCAGCGGTAAATTTACCAGACTTCATTAAGCTATCGTATACTTTGCTCATCTTTTGGAAACCTTCAATATCACCAATATCGATCAATTGATTTGCCTTTAAAGATGTTTTACATATTAATTTTAGCGTATCTTTATGTCCGGCGCCTTGAATATCATAAGAAGCCATCATTTCTTCATACAACTATTCAAGCTTAACCCATTCTTCAGGTTTATAAGTCTTACCCCATTTAAGTCTTAAATAAGTGCGGTCTTCATCAGTTAAGTCTAATTCTTGTTCCACTTCCCCACTCTATTGTGCAAAATAATCTTCCGTAGGGGCATTAGGTGGTGGAGCATAAACCGGCTCTTTTAGTTCTCCTTCTGGAATAGCAATAGAACTTTTTTCAATAGCGGTTGCAATCTATTGAGCATCATATCCTTGACGTTTCATAGTTTGTTCTAATTTATTATTCGCCATCTACTATAAAAATTCTGTATCTTTCCAACGATAATCTTTAAACTATTTGAGTTTCATTTTTGACAAATAACGTCCAAGAATTGTCATACCGGTCATAGACTGCGGATCGCGCCCATATTTTTCCATTAATTTATTCCATTCATCTGGAACATAAGGAACATCCGCTTCTTGTAAAATCCATAAATAAGTATCTGGATTCCAATTATCGACGTGCATTGTCATACATTTTTTGCACACAGGAAATTTACCATCATTAGGATATTTTTCTAAATTATTAGATGAATAGAATTCCGTGCCATTCATTGTACGATTACATTTTTCACAATAATATGTTTCAGCCATAAATAAAATATTCTCCTTTCAACTATTTATTATAAACAAAAGGACAATATTAAGATTTTTTGGCCTTAGAATTTCGACAACTTTTACAAATACTATAAAAGCCATCTTTACTTGTTTTATTTTTACTAAAATATTTATTATGAGCCAATTTTATTTTACCACAACGACTACATTTTTTATATTTGCCTTTTTCAACATTTAAATAATAATTATCTAAATATTCGTCTTCCGCAGTCGAAGCAATTAATTTTGGAATTTTATTACGCCATAAACTTGAAATATATTCAAGACTATGCTTAATACCAAATTCCATTTGTATTTTCTCTTGAATGTCAATATTTTGTAAACCATCAATTTTATATTCAACGATTCTATCATAAAGAGGATAATTAGCTAAAGCTTTATCACAAAGCTTATCAAAATCCTCCATTAAATACCATAAATCTTTATCATATTCGCCCCAACTATCTTGCTTTAATCGGGAATAATTACATAAAACCGCAGAACATATTTCAGGTCTTAGTAAACTAATTCCATCAGGAATGGGAAAACCATCATCATCAAAAATAAATGTTTTATCATCTAATGGAATATAAGACTTTGATCTGGTTAATTTTGTAGGCACTATTGGACGACGATAAGCATTTTTCATAACATACTAATCTTTACGCATTTCAATAAGAGCCTTTTTAATAACAAAAGCATCTTTGCCTTCTGTTACTTTTAATTTAGCCTCCCAAACATTAATGGCTTCTCTTAACTAATTTAAACTTGGTATCTCTTCTAAATCTTTTTTTGTAATTGTAATATGTGGTTGAAATATTGTATTTCTATTATCTGTAATTAAATTATAAATTCCATCTTCGCCATTTTCGAGTTGGGAAACAAGACCTTCAAAAGAAGTCTCACGCTTATTAACTGTAGCCATACGATTATCAGTTAATAATTTTTTCTCCTTTTTTTCTTGTTTCTCCATACAAAGAACCAAATAGTCTGCTAAAATTTCTAAATATTTCTCAGGCGGATCTGGATTGTCAGCCAAAATTTGTTCGACTAATTGATTTCTTTCTTCTGGAGTTTGTAAAGAATAATCAAGTTTTATCATTTTTACCTCCAGTCTATATTTATATTATACTCGAAAAAATTTTTTTTGTCAAGTTTCATTTAAAATTTTTTCTTTTTATATTTAAAAATTTTTTTAACAAAACAAATAACTTTTGCCCAAGCACGCGCTACGACTTGACATTTCTTTATTTTTATTTTATTATTATTATAAGAAAAAGAAAAGGAGTATTTATGGAAATTATTTTTATCGTATTATTGAGTTATGCATTAGTAGCATCACTCCTTTTTTTATGGTTATATAGAAAAGCTTTTTGGATATTATACCAAAAAATGGCAAATTAGCAAAAAGAATTAAATAAATGGCCAATCGCGCAATATGAGTGTATGCTATTGTTAAACATATTTTATAATTATGATTTTGAGGGAAGGGCAGTAGATTTTTCGCGATATGAAACGCAAGGACTAATTGTTTATAATTGTTTTCATGATGCGAAAAATAGTCCAAAAGGAATTACAAATGATGGAATTGTTTCATCATTTTATAAACAAGCATTTGTGTATGAATTAGATGATGGAACATTTGAATGGGAGGATATTGAAGATGAGGCGGAACTAGCCTTTTGAAGTAAGAGGGATAAATGCGGTAATATTTAGATTAGAACAAGAATATTTTAACGCAACAAGAGATAAAGACCCTTTTGTAAGAGATTGGAAGTTATTTAAAACAATACGTATTGAGCAAAAAGATAATGGATCAAGAACAATTACTTATAGACCTTTATCAGACGCGGAAAAGGCTCAATTAAGCACCAAAGAAGAACAAGAAGAATACCAGTTAAACAAATACAAATATATATTAGAACACTTAATGGAAAAATATGATATAGATACTATTAATAGATATATTGATAGTTGTAAATATAAAGATAAATTAATCAAATATATGGAGGAAAAATTAAATGCGGAAACCACTTAGTCCCTTGAAGGCAGTTGCTAAAAAGTATCAGCAGAAAGCCACTTATTCTGCCACTTCTGGATTATACACTCTTATGTGGGGTGAGAAGCCTAAAAGGGGCAGGAAGAAGAAATCGTAAAATTAAAAATTATTTTTTCGTGATTTAAAATTAAGTAATTATTCTTCGTAATCTGAAATTGAAAATTGATTTATTATTTTTCCCCGTATTTTGAAATTGAAAATTGATTTAGATTGCGTTTTGATCAGGCAAAAGAAAAAACGATGAATAAAAATTTATTTTTCCCGAAATACACCCCGCCCTATGCAGGTTTTATTCATTCTCTGCTGGATAATAATGCAAAGGTATACTACAAGCGAACCGCGCTCGTCGAGCTGCACAAAAACAGACCCCCGTCAATAGAAACTTTTGTGCAATCTGCCACTTGTATTCCGTGGTTGAATCTGCTACCATGTAACCATGCTGAACGGCGCAAGCGCCGAACAGCAAATACATGATACGAGGTTGAACACCATGAAAAAAGTCGATATTAAGAATGAACAGCGCGCCGTGCTTATTAACTACCTTGACGCAAAAGAAGCACTGGACATTGCAAGCAAGGCTGAAAAAGCCGCAAAAGCCGCCGCAAAAGATTTATTTGCGGACTTGGGCAAGGAATACAAGGCAAGTGAAAAGTCCGATTTTCTGACGCTTTCTTTGCAAAAGCAAGGGGAAGTCAAGCACGTTGTTTACACCGAAACGGCGGCAAAAGGCGCTATTGACTGGCAGGCGTATGCCCTCGCGTTAGGCGGCACTCCGGCAGGCGCAGAGGAATATCGCAAGGCAGGCAACACCCGCACAAGCATCGCATGGGCGAGCGCCAAGCAGGAAACGGAAATTGCGGAGAGAGGTTAACCTCTCTCCCATTCAGAAGAATAATAACGTATTAGCGCGATAGCGCGGAAAGGGTCATACTATGAAAATCATCAATCTCACTTCTTACACTTGCGCAGATATCAACAACATGGCAGAAAAGGCGCGCGATATGGTGCGCGAGGGTCAGCGCAAAGTGACTGACCACATGACCAAATATCAAGCTATGACGGGCACATGGTTAAAAGCCAGCGCCAAACAAGAAAAGGTCAATATTGCGACCGCGCTTAAATGCTTGCGCTATGAGCAGGAACTCGCCAGCGACCTTGCAGTTATTGCGAGTGTATGGAACACCACGCGCTTTATCGTGGTAGAGTATAGCGTCATGGATAATGAGTTCGGTGATATCTACGATTATGTTGCTTACTTCCACGGCGAGGGCGAGCGCGCCAAGTTTGAACGCGAGAACGCCAGCGTGGGCAACCGCTTGACCGTTCTGACCACCTATGAATGTGGGATTGACCAGCTTCCCGACGATGAGCGGGAAGACGTTATCCGCGACCTGTTTAGCGAGTGGGTTTAACCCACTCGCTCCATAAAAAGAGGTGTATATTATGTCTACTATTGCTATTATCTGTCTTACTTCTATCTGCGCTTATAATTTTGTGTATAGCGTAGACAGTAAGAAGCCCGCTCGCGCCATTGCCAGCACTGTCGCTCTTTTGTCGCTCATTGCTATCATTTAATGAAGAAAGGAAAGAACCATGAAAAACATCATCAACTATATGCTCGCTATTGCGCTTCTGATTAGTGCTACTATGTTCGTATCTCATAACCAGACCACCGAAGCGTGTGAGGAAGCGCCGCAGTCATATGACCTCACTGTTATTGACAATTGGTGCGGCGCAGGCACAGAACGCGGAAGTATTCGTTTTGTCGGCGCAGAAGTCGAATCCCGAAATGAGGACGTTATCACACTACTGGACGAGCAGGGTAACCTGTGGGAAGTCGAACATATGAATATTGATGATAATGACTTCCTGTTGCTGTGGATAAATGACAATGATACATATGATGACTTTTCAGATGATGTTATCATTAAGGTATGGAGAGAAGCTTATTAAGCTTCTCTCTTTATTTTTCATTTTGATTCATAAATATTCATATGAATATTCATTGCATATTCATACATATTCATTTGGGCGGCGCGACGTGGGCCGCGGCGCGCCGAGTTTTGCAATAGGCAAGTTGCACAAAAATTTTCAGACGAATTTGTGCATTATGCCAGTCGCCTTTATGCACCCGAAAATGAATATTTATACATGAATATTTATACAGCCCTGATGAATAAATATTTTTTTCAAAAACCTATTGACATTCAGTCCAGAAGTGCTATAATAGAGGTATCAAAAGAAAAGGAGATACACCACAATGACTAACAAGGATTTTCTCAAGACCCTCTCGCTCGAAAAGACGCGCCTCGAACATGAACTCACCGCTGCCACGGAAAAGGCCGATGATCTTGACGATACGGAAACGCTTGCATGGGCGGCAGTCGTCACTATGGAGCACGCGCCAGAAGAAGAATATACCCGTGAACAGTGCGAAGCTATCTATGACGCATATGAACAAGCAATGCGCGCAAGTGAGGAGCAAGCCGACTATGTAGAAGAAATTGAGAATACAATTGAAAAAATCAAATCATTAATGGAAATGTACGAGGATTAAACCTCGTACATTTTTTTATAAATGGTATTGACAAATGCCCTGTTATCTGCTATAATGTAGATACAATAAAGAAAAGGAGATAACAACAATGTATGAATTCGAGTTTATCAACAAAATTACTAATGAGCATGACATTCGACAGTCGCGATACTGCAAAGCTCCGGATCTTGGCCCTGATTGGGAGCTTGTTTTTACAGAGTATGTGGAGGAATATTAAAATGAGTTTACATGACGGTTTAGTTTTACTTTTCATTTATACTGGCACAATCGCCGCGGGCGCGCTCATTGAATGGGCAGAAAAGAAACTGAAAAAGAGAAGTTGAAAAACTTCTCTTTTTTCTATTTTAAGTATTGACAAGTTCCACACTATCATGTATAATAAAAGCATCAAATGAAAAGGAGATTTTTTCCATGACAACTTACAACATTATTACTATTGGGACTTCTAATCCTATTCCGAAATTCGCGGGCAAGTTCAACGTCGCGGACACTGAAAACTTCCTCGACCGGTTAGAGGAAACGCTTTACATTCTCTTTGAATTAGAACCGAAGTCCCGCACATGGAGACGCGAATTTCTCAAACATCTCTCCGTGAGTTTTACCTATCACTTTTGTGAAGATTCTCGCGTGAAACTGCTACAAAATAATGTTATTATTTATGAAAATTAAGGGCGGAAACGCCCTTATTTTTTTTGAAAAGATTTGAAAAACCTATTGACAAATCCCGAATCTATGGTATAATAAGAGTATAAAAAGAAAGGGGATAAACCAAATGTTATTTATTGTTTCTGTCAACTACTACAACTACAAGGCTGGTGATAACAACCGCTATCGCTATGAAGTGTCTGTCGCGGGACAGGAAAACGCATATGCCCTCGGACAGAAGTTTATGGACGCGGACAACGTCCTCTCGGTTGACATTATCAATGCAATGACCGGTGAAGTCATTGAGAGTTGGGAAGATTAAAAAAATCGGCAGGATACACAAAATCCTGCCGATTCTTTTTGTCATTTTACCTATTGACTTTTGTTATAGTTTATACTATACTATAATCGTTCCAAGGGGAACAACATTAAAACGAAAGAGGCTGACAAAAATGACTTTGGGCATGGTTAAAAATGTGATTGGTCTGGTAAAGGGCGCGCTGATGTTCTATGAGGGAAACGGCATTGAAGTGATAAATGAAAACACTTGCGGTCGCTATCTCAAAGACCGCAAAGGTCGCATGACTTTGAACGGCGATGTTTTGGGCGCAAGTGAAGAATGGGTGCTGGGACTGCCGGTTAGCGGTTTGAAAGCCAAAGATGATGTTCTTATCATTTACGTTGATGGCTGAAAATAAAAATAAAAATTCAGCGGATTGCATAAAAATCCGCTGAATTTTTATACGCTCCATTTTGCATATTCATTCGGCCGGCCGTGCACGCCAGGCGCGGCCGGAATTTTGTATCAATAGGCAAGTTCAACAATTTTTATGGCAAACCTTTGTGCATAATGTCAATAGACAGAATCCCGAATCGGTGCTATACTATAATCACAGTAAGGGAAGGAAAACCTACCAAACCGGAAAGGGATAACAACATGATTAACATTCGTTCTATTCGCAAGCTCGCTGAAAACGACGGCATGACCCTTAAATATGGCAAGAAAGTCAACTACAAGTCCGGCTGGCAGGTCGCTACCAACGGCGTAGAGTGCAAGACCGCCCGCGAAGCTATTAACGCGGTTAAGGACTTCGGCGGAAACTGCGGTGTGTGGCTTGCGAACGGCATCTATTATGTTGACAAGTCTAAGAGGGTGCAGACCAAGAAGCAGGCGCTTGAAATTGGCAAGGCGTGCAATCAAATTAGCGTATATGGCTGGGCGCGCGGGAATCTCGCCTATTGCTAAAAAAATAGCATATAGGGCTTGACAAAACAAGCCCTATATGCTATAATAAAAACATCAAAGGAAAGGGAAAAACACCATGGAAATTAAATATGCTTATGAAATGACGCGCAAAGCCGAAGAAGTCCGCAAAGAAATTCAAGCTAAAAACAATGCCCTTGCGCGGGCATTCATCGAAGACCATATCATGCCAGAAATTGAGCGAGTAGCAGGAACGGGAGAAACACTTTACGAATGTTCTCTTGCTTCAATAAATGACAAGAAGGTCAGGCAGGCTTGCAAAGATATCATGCAGAATTATGGTTATAAAGCCAGCTACATTGAAAACGTTCTTTCGATCTATTGGGGATAAATAAAGAAGGAAAATTTTTCCCTCTTTTTCCAAAAGGCCTTTGACAAATCCAAAAGCAGATGTTATAATAAAGGCATAATAAAGGAAAGGGAATGTTGATACGATGAACTTTGAAGTTTATAGTCTTTTGAGAAAATGCCTTGATAATGGCACTTTTACAGGAATGGACGCATTTCAGGCGGAACGGGCTTGCCAGAAATTCGAAGAAGCCAGAGAAGAGCAGAGGCGAAAACAGGAAATCCGCAACACCATGATGAAAAACATGATGCTCGATATCCTCTCAAAGGCAGAAAAACCCCTGCGCCCCACGGAAATTCAGTTTATTCTTTACCGTGAGACCGGCAAGGAATATTCTTGCTCCACCGTTTCATGGTATTGTAGTCAGCTTTGCTGGACTGATAGAAAGTTGATTTACAAGCCTGGAAAAGGAAAAAGGGGCTACTACTCCATTAGAAAAGAAAGTTGAAAAAAATAAGAAAAAGGGCTTGACAAAAAGCCCTTTTTCTGCTATACTTAATGTATCAAAGGAAAGGGAAACAAGAAAATGAAATTTACTGAGGAGCAGATTGAATTCATTGGAAAGTGTATTGATAACACTAACATTGAACTTTATCCGGGTGAATGGGAAGAACTCAAAAAAGAGTTGAGAAAGGGGAACTAAAATGGAATGTCCTTATTGTGATAGAAAGTGCGGAACACACGCTCAATGCGTTAAATGTGAAAAGGGGGAACAAATAATGAATGAAAAACCTATCCCGCAGGCTTTGAGAGAACAGGCAGACGCCATTGAAAAATTGGCTCAAAGAATTGCAAAAGAAAGTCAGAAACTTTCAGACGAGGAAGATTATAGAGACGGCGGAGAACTTGCGGACGCCTTGTTTGCGATTCAGTCCAAACTCCGCTATGAATACTTCTGGATTGCGGAAGCCATGTGGGACGTGTAATTTTCAGGCGAGATTTAATTATCTCGCCTGAAAATTTTTTTCAAAAAACTATTGACAAACTCGCCCCGTTGTGGTATTATAATCTTGTCAAGAGGAAATGGTAAGCCTCTTGAAGTAGTAAACAAATTTTTCATACTATGGTTTGCGCGGTAGCCGATAATTACCGCGCCCTTTCTATTTCATTTTTGTTAAAATTTTAACAATGGTCATTCGGCCGGGCGCGCACGGCCCACGCGCCCGGAATTTCCATTATATCACAGGGCCAGCAATTTGTCAAGCAAAAAGTTGTGAAAATTTGCACAAATTATTTTTCCCAATTTTGTGCGATCCGTCAATAGACAAATGCCTAAGCATTTGCTATACTATAATTGTTCCAAGGGAACAGAAAGATGAGGTAAATAAAATGACTAACTACAACATTCACTCTTTTATCAAGACCCAGCTTCTCTATGCCGAGCAGATGCCCAGCGACGCCGAGCTTTTCAAGCACAACGCTTATGGCGCGGTTCAGTGGGAATTATATCGTACGAATGACCAGACACTTGAAGAACAGTGGGAAAAGGTATATGCTCCCAAATTCGACGCCATCATCAGAAATTATCATTTCTGATAAAAAGGGCTTGACAAAAACCCTTCCGCATGGTATAATACATATACAATCAAGAAAGAGGTAAATAAAATGGATATGGTTCGAGTTTACAATAGACACACTAACGAAGTTCTTGAAAAGACCTTTGCAGACCCCGCAGACGCAGACGACTTTGAAACTATTCTCGACTTCCTTGAAGCGGAATATGAGCGCTACCACGATGGGGAACAATTATATTAAAGGGGCTTGACAAGCCCCTCCCCATATGGTATAATATAATCAATCCAAGAGGAAAAGAAAGAGGTAAAACAAATGCTTATCAAAATGTCAAAACACGCCACGCAAGACCGCATTGACCGCCTGCTCTTCATCTACGATAATGTAGGAATCGGCGAACCGTATATCGACAGCGTTGAGGACGATGTTCTTTACACTATCACTACGACCGGTATTCTGCTTATTCGTAGCGCTAAGGACGGCACGCTCATTACCGCCTATATCGCGGATATTGATAAAATCACCGCAATATGGAGAAACAAGCACGGCGAGCGCCCCATGCCTGACAACCTTTACAAGCGTGTCCTCGCAAATGCGTTCTTCGATAAAATGTGGAATAAACAGGAAAAGGAGAAAAAGAAAAATGTTCGGTAAGAAAAAGAAGCCTTTCAACCCATATGAAAGTCATGCAGACGATTTGATTTATAAAGTTTGGGAAGAGCGCGACCGCCTTTATGAAAAGACAAGGCAAGTCATTACGCGCGTAGGGGTGATTAACCTCTACCCCGATGGCGCTGACCGCAAGAAAGCCGTGTCTGACGCTGAAAAAGCAAAACAATCTTTGCTTGTAGCTATTGGAGCATACGACACCGCGCGCATGGAATATAATGATTATGTTGAAAAAAGCGCGGAAAAGTTTGACAACCATAAAGAAAAATGGACTACCACGAGCCATGAAATCATTGAATGGGCTTACAAATACTATTATAAAGGGTGAATAAAATGAAAATTACTGTTAAGCATAGCAACAAAATGGTTGCATTTGAAGACCTCCCCGAGGGTATGATTTTTCAAGACCCTGCTTCCGGAAACGTCTATTACATCAAAACCGCGTCAGTGGTTGATGAAGATACCGGCGCAGAAGAATGGAACGCTCTCAATTTGGACACTTACAATCTCGACTGCTTTGGCGCACCTTGCATGGTTCGGCCTGTCTATGACGCGGAACTCATTATCCCTTGACAAAACCGAACTTTTGTTCGTGTTTTTCTCCCCCTTTCCTATGGCTTTGGCGGTTGTGCCTGAAACAACCGCCACCCTTTCCAAAAAATAAATTGAATGGAGATAAAAAAAATGAAGAATGAGAAACTGAGCGAGGTTGTTGAAACGGTGTGCAGAATGGCTCGATACGGTATTCAGAAGAGATACCCATCGGGCGGTGCAGAAGCAAATGACATGATTGAACGTGTCGCGCTTCTTGAAGACAAGCTCGTCCCCATTCTCGCCGACCTCGAAGCCGTAGAAAACTAAATGAAAAATCTCCCAAATTTGGGAGATTTTTTTTGTTTAATTTCACTATTGACAAAGTTCCTTGAATGTGATAAAATTGGCGGCGCGCGGACGACTGTGGCGCGCCGAGTTTTCTGTCAAGAGGTAAGTTCAACAAATTTTCACACGAATTTTTGTGTAAAATGCCAATAGACAAAATTCCCAAAATTTGGTAAGATAGTACCATCAAAGGGAAAGGGGAATACAAAATGAAAAAGTTCAGCACTTATGAGTTCAATAACCGCACATTCCGCGTCTATGTTGAAGGGTGTGGATATGGCTTGGTTGATGTAGTCGTGCGCGAGGTCGTACACCCTAACCGCAAGTTTTTCAAAACGAGATATTTCTATCAGAATATCTATTGCACGGAAGATTTTGAAGAAATCAGCGATATTGCGCGGTCTGCCATAGCGCGCGGTTTTGAACTGGAAAAACAACATCAGGCTTATGAAGCTAAAATGGAAAGATGGCGTCAAGAATGATGTATGAAGAAGTCAATACCTATATGCTCGAAGATTGGCTTCGAATGTGGGTAGATACTTTTAATGACTGCGCCTGTTGCCCTTTGTCCAACGAGTGCGACCGCCGGAGCATCAGCTATGAATGTGCTGATGACCTATTAGAAAAATTAAAAGAGTAAATTAAAAACTCTTTATTGACATTTCTATTATAGTATGTTATTATTATAATAGAAAAAGGAAAGGGTGATAATAATGAATACAATTCTTCTGTTCGCGCTTTGTACGGCGGTGAATGTGATTCTGTCAACTATCAAAAGCATTTTGACTGTCAAGGGCGGAAAGTTTAGCGCGTCTTTCATCAACGCTATTACATACGGTTTTTATTCCTATGTGATTGTGCTGACTTCCGCGGACGGTATGCCTATTTGGGTAAAAATGGCTATTACTGCCGTTTGTAATTTCGTAGGCGTTTACCTTGTCAAGTGGATTGAAGAGAAAGCCCGCAAAGATAAACTTTGGAAAGTCGAATTTGCCGTTCCCGCAGATTACAATGCCGACCTTGTAAAGTTAATGGTAAGTGATTATGACATTCCTTGTAATTACTTCTATGCGGGTAAGTGGACGATGTTTAATTGCTATTGCTCCACGCAAGAGCAGACGAAAGCAGTTAAGGAAATCGCACATAAGTGTGATGGAAAAATTTCTGCTTATGAGAGTAAAAATCTTGAATAAAGGGCTTGACAAAAGCCTTTTGTTCTGCTATACTTAACGTATCAAGTGAAAGGGGAAAATTAAAATGAAAGCTACTGGTATTATTCGCAGAATTGATGACCTTGGACGTGTGGTTATCCCGAAAGAGATTCGCCGGACTTTGAAGATTCGCGAGGGCGACCCGCTCGAAATCTTCATTGAAGACAACGACTGCGTTTGCTTCAAGAGATATTCGGTGCTTGGTTCGCTGACCGAAGAAGCTCTGCGAACCGCTATTACAATGGCGTCGAATTCCGGCCTGCGTCCCATCGCAATCTATGATACTACCGTGAAACTGCGGGGTATGGAAAACTATCCGGCCTATGTTCCGACCCAATGGGAATACGAAAGAAAGCCGTTTGTTTTCAATAACACTTATGGCGTTTACCCGATTACCGCAGACGGCGAACTCATTGGTTATGCGGTTTGCGACCAGCAGGACAAGGGTTGCGAAATGGACATGATTGTCCGCTACCTTAGCATTGTGTCCGAACGTTAAAAATATTTTGAGACGAGATAACCAAATCTCGTCTCAAAATTTTATTTATTTTGCCTATTGACAAAAATCCAATAGTGTGATAAAATGGCCGGCCGTTTGCGCCTGCCACGGCCGGAAATTCCATTATACCACCATCCCAGCAATTTGTCAATAGGAAATTTAGCCAAAAGTCCAACTAATTATTTTCCCGAATTTGGGCATTTTACCAATAGACAAGAATGTAATAATCTGCTATACTATGATTACCGTAAAGGAAAGGGGATACAAACAATGTATTACACTCACGATTTTTCTACTGAGAAGTTCTCTACTCGCGGAGAATGTGTGGAAGAGCTTCTTTCTTCTATGGATTCTCTTGATATTTCGGAATTCCTTGCTCATCGCGTTTCTCTTGCTGATATTATTAATGAACGCATGGCCCGCGACCCCGAGGATTTTTATAACTGGTTAGATATAGAAATTCAGATTGCGACTAATGCCTATCTTGAATGGCATATCAACGAACACTACGGTCATATAGAGGATTTAGAATGATTATTTTAATCGGCATTTTTGGCCTCGTTTTTGGCTTTATTTTTGCTTATTCCTGTGAAAGTCTCGGGTGGGACTCTTTCAATATCGTATACGCTATTCCTGTGTTGATTTTGCTTAATTTCTTATCTTTCGTGTATTGAGAAAGACCGCGAAAATTTTGAAAAAAACACTTGACAAGCAAATCCAATAGTGGTATAATACAAGCATAGTAAAGGAAGGGGTAAGCACTATGAGTAAGCCGAAAACTTATGAATATGAGGGAAGAACCTTTGAGGTCAAGGCGTACAGTGAAGAAGCGTATAGGGATTTTTTATTCATCTATGTATATGAAGTTATCCGCCCTAACCGCAAATTCTTTGGTCGAACTCGGTTCTTTTGCGAGGACTTTGTTCTTCTCGACCAATATCTCTCCATTGACGACGCGGTAAAAGACGTTATCGCACGCGGTCTTTGGCAGGAAGAGCATAAAAAGTTTGCCGAAGACCAATGGAAAGAATGGATAAATAAAGCGAAAAATTGCTAAAATTTCTCTTGACAACTGCGCAAACGTATGATATAATACAGATACAGTAAAGGAAAGGGGTAAATATCTATGAAAATTATTTACATCAAGTCCCACGTTGTAGCCACTCGACGTTCCATTAACTTTGACATGGACGGCACTATTGCTGACCTCTACGGCGTCAAGGATTGGCTTGCGCTTCTCCGTTCGGAAAATCCTAAGCCCTATCGAACTGCCGTTCCTATGTGTGATATGGCTGAACTGAATGAAGTTTGCGAACTTCTCCGCGCCGAGGGTTGGGAAATCAATATCATTACTTGGCTCTCTAAGGATTCAAGCGAGGAATACAAGAACGCCGTTCGTGAAGCAAAGCGCGCGTGGCTTGAAGAACAGGGCTTCCACTATGACCACTTCCACGGCGTCCAGTATGGCGCGACTAAGGCCGACAGCGTGCGCGACCGCTACGACGTATCCATCTTGGTTGACGATAATGAAAAGGTTCGGAATGGTTGGCACTTGGGCGCTACCATCGACCCGACCGCAGTAAACATTATCGAAAAACTTTCGGAACTTTTGGAGAAAAGGGCTTGACAAAGCCCTACTCCAATGGTATAATAAATACATCAAATGAAAAGGGGAAAATAAAATGTTTGTTCTTTTGATTCTGTTGTCTCTCGCAATTTCGTTCCTGCTTACCTCTGGTTTTGTCTGGCTTCTCTGCTGGCTTCTTCCCGCCCTCGGCATCACCGCAATCGGCACTTTCGTCATCGTGTTCTCGTGGAAGCTGGCACTCGCAATTTGGATTGTTCTGTTGCTTCTGCGTTCGCTCTTTACGGTCGGTTCAAAGGGGTGATAAAAATGATGCCTTATTTTTGGCTTACCCTTGGCGTTCTCGCCAAAGTGACCGGACGAACTGCCGGTGGTAATTACCGTTATGAAACGGTTGTCTCTAAGGAAATTGGACTTGTGACCGCAGAATGGGTTAATACCCATCTGCTGTGAGGTAAAAATGCTGTATTTGATGATGGATAATTTAGCCAATAGCCATTTAGTAAAAGTTGGCTATTCCGATGGCACTAAAAACCTCTCAAAGCGTCGCAAAAGCTATTATAGCCACAATCCAAAAGCAATAATGCGTAGCACTTGTGCGGGCAGTCGAGACATGGAAAATGCTTGTCATCAGACTTTAAATGAGTTAGGTATTCGCATTAGTGGTACGGAATGGTTTGAAGTGCCCGAATTTTTGTTTAATTCTCTTTACAATGAGGGAATGGCATTTTTCAGACCAAATCACAAACCGATTCATTTCTTAGAAGAATTTTGAAAGGGGAAGTAAAAAATGAAAGTAAATTTTGGCGATAAGGGTCAGCTCCAAATTATGAATATCCTGTGCGGTGGCACGTTCACCACACTGAGAAGCGAGGGCGGAATGGGTATGTATCTTAAAATTGATGGGAACAACAAAGCCCCGTTCCTCAAATCAAGAGGTTGGCAGTTTTGCTATGCGGTCAACCTCGAAACGGGTCAGATTCGCGAGTTCCCGCGCGAAAAGATGGTAACGCCTGTCAAGACCGAAGTTAGTATCATTGACTAATTTCAAATGAAAATCTCCCCAATTTTGGGGAGATTTTTTTGTTTAATTTGACTATTGACAAAACCATCTAAATGTGATATAATGGCCGGCCGCCAACGCATGTCGCGGCCGGAATTTACCATTATACACCCCGCCAGCATTTTTGTCAAGAGAAATTTTGCACAAATTTCAATTTTATTTTTTCCCGTTATTTGGTTATTTTGCCAATAGACAAATCAATACCAATCTGCTATACTACATAATGTCAGGAGGAAAGAGTAAGACCTGCGGAAAGGCAGTTCCCTTGGCCATTATACCAAAATCCGACGGAATGTTCCAAGCGTGGCGTGCCGAACAAACTTTCAAAAAAGTTTGAAAAACCCCTTGACAAACCGCTCAACGTAGGGTATAATGAATACATCAAATAAAAGAGGTAAACAAGATGATTTCTGATGCTCGCCCACCGCCTTAAAGATTGATTTGGTTTAGTAAAATGAATTGGTTTATGATTATAGATAAAGGTAGGTATAAACAAGATGTATAGTAATAAACCTCGCGACCGCCCCTAAAAAAAATCTACAAAAACTATTGACAGCCTGCTCCGCCTATGATATAATAACTACATCAAAGACAAGGACAGTCTTAAAAACCGGAAAGGAATTGATACTATGGCTACTTCTACTACTACGACTAAGAAGCTCACTAAGCGCGACCGTTTCGAGGCTCTGCTCAAAATGAGCGAGGTTCAGGCGAATCCTGACATGGTGGCGTTCATCGAGCACGAGATTGAACTGCTCGCCAAGAAGAACGCGGGTGATAAGAAGCCCACGGCCAAGCAGATGGAGAATGACGCTGTGAAGCAGGTCATTCTGGACGAAATGACCGCCAACCCTGACAAGCTGTATACCGTGACCGACCTCATCAAGGGTGTTCCCGAGCTTGCGGAGTATTCTAACCAGCGCGTTTCCGCTCTTCTGCGTCAGATGATTGACGCGAACACCGTTGTCAAGACGGTTGACAAGCGCAAGTCCTACTTCTCCCTCGCGTAAAGGGAAAAGGGCAGGGGATAAAAAAATCCCCTGCCCTATTAAAAAACTCTTGACAAACCAATAGCAAAGTGCTATACTATTATCAGAGGTTGAGAGAACGATGGTAAACCTCAATCTACTTTTCCAATAGGAGACGATAAGATGGGTATTGATAGGCGCAAAAACTACGGTATTATGCTTGACACGGAAACTGCGAACACCATTCAGGACGGCGATAAGCTGGATATGTCAAATGTTCTTCCCTATGACTTCGGCTGGGCGGTTATTGATTCCAAGGGCAATGTTTATGAAACTTATTCCTTTGTGAATCGAGATATTTTCTGCTACGAGCGCGACCTCATGCAGTCCGCATACTACGCCGACAAGATTCCCCGCTATGTTGAGGACATTAAGAACGGTTCGCGCGTGATGGCTGACCTTTACGAAATCCGCAAGGCATTTTGTGATTGCGTCGAGCGTTATAACTGTTCTTTTGTGTGCGCTCACAATATGCGGTTCGACCTTAACGCTTGCAACAACGCGCAAAGATGGGACACGAAAAGCAAGTATCGCTATTTTTTCCCCTACGACCTTGAAATATGGGACACGTTGAAAATGGCGCGACAGGTCATCGGCAAAATGCCTACTTATCGCGACTATTGCGAAAAGAACGGCTATAAGACCAAGAACGGACAACTCCGCTTTACCGCAGAAATTCTCTATCGCTTTATCAGCGGCGAAGACACTTTTGATGAATCGCATACGGGACTTGAAGACGTTCTCATTGAAGTTGAGATTTTGCGCTATTGCGTTCGACAGCACAAGACTATGGAAAAGTCCCTTTTCAAAACTCCCACGGTGGAACGCCCCAAGCCGACCGAGTTTCAGCGCGCGCTCATGCGAAACATTAAGGAAAATCCCGTTGTAAACATGGGCTAAAAAAAATAGGGAATAGGGCTTGACAAGTCCTATTCCCTATGGTATAATCAATGTATCAAATGAAAGAGGTGTTTCACATGAACGCTAAACAAGTCCTTTTTGTAGTCCCTGATGACAATGACCCTCACATGGGCATTTTAATCGACCATGACTATGTTATCTGTGCCGAGTGCGGTGGCGTCTTTGAAGCCGACGAAATTGTCATTATTCAGACCTACGACTCTTGGGTAAACTTTGAAGAGGAAATCGCGGACGAGCTTGACCTACTGACCGCAAAAGGCATCGGCAAAAAGCTGGATAGTGAGGGAAAGTTCGGCTGGGACGCGTGGAAAGAAGCCATTAAGGGGGAGTTTTGAAAATGGATTTGGATTTTAATTACATGACTGACGAAGAACTGGACGAACTCATCGCTCAGGCAAAGGAAGCCAAGGAAGCCCGAGCGGAAAGCCGAAAGACTGACCTCTGGAACAATGTTCGGCGGTCGGTTCAGAATTACGTCATGGAATGTGGAATGATTGAACTCTTTACCGAGGACTACAATTCCACACTGGACGCTGATTCTTTCAGAATTCCAGGAGAAATTAACCTGCTGGACTAAAATGAAAAACTGCCCAAAAATGGGCAGTTTTTTTTGTCTATTTTACCTATTGACAAACGCGGATTTTTGTGTTAAAATGGTCGGCCCGCTAACGCCCAAAGCGGGCCGAATTCACCATTATACCACACCCCGCCAATTTTGTCAAGAGAAAAGTTGCACAAAAGTGAAGAAAATTTTTTCCCGTAATTTGGTTATTTTGTCAATTGTAATCTATGTGGAATCTGCTATAATGAATAATGTCAAGAGGGAAACCCCTGAGCCACAGGTCGGTGTGGGGCTACGGTTGGAAGTAGCAATAGACCGTTCACCTATTACGTTAAGGTCTCTTCGGAGCGGAACGCACGGGATAAAAGAAAAAATTCATGAGTTTTTTCTTGAAAACCTCTTGACAAATCCCAGCGAGTGTGCTACAATAGAAAATGTCAAGAGGGAGTAGCCCAAGAAATCCGAGGGCGCGCGACCTTGAGAAAGTACAGGAAGTAAACATAATACACCACGTTGTAAAGCCAAACGTTGAACGCGAAAGTGAGTTTGATTGAGCCAACTATACTCGAAGCGATTTTCGCTGACAGATAGATTGAACCAACAAACAATAAATTATCCGTCAGGTCGGGGTAGTAATTCGTGTAAAAAGTTTGCGAAACCTCTTGACAAGCACTCTAAAATGTAGTATACTCAATATATCAAAAGGGTAGCGACCTACCGCAAAGAAAGGAATTGATACTATGTCTACTTCTACTGTTAAGAAGCTCACCAAGCGCGACCGTTTCGAGGCTCTGCTCAAAATGAGCGAGGTTCAGGCTGACCCCGCCATGGTTGAGTTTATCAATCACGAGATTGACCTGTTGGCTCGCAAGAACGCCGGTGATAAGAAGCCGACCGCGAATCAGATTGCGAACGACGGCTACAAGGACATTATCTTTGCCGAGCTGTCCGCGAATCCTGACAAGCTCTACACTGTGACCGAACTCATCAAGAATGTGGACGGTCTGGGCGACCTCACCAATCAGCGCGTTTCCGCTCTTCTGCGTCAGATGATTGAAGCGAACGGCGTCGAGAAGATTGTGGACAAGCGCAAGTCCTACTTCCGTCTCGCCCACTGATTCAGGGGAGCGCCTGAAAAAAATCAGGCGCTCCCAAAAATTTCTCTTGACATTTGCTAACGGCGGTGTTATAATCATACTTGAAAGGGGGCAAAGAAAATGCCTAAAATGAGTGAAAAGGACTTTCAGGCAAAGATTGACAATCTGATGAAAAAGTTAGATTGTACTGCCGAGGAAGCAAAAGAAATTCTCATGGACGATGATGACATTGACCATGGAATCGCCAAAGACTTTGACCTGTCTGCGGAAAAGCTCAAAGAAGCTAACAAGTATTCTAAAACCGGAACACGCAAAGCGCCGACCGCTTATAAATTTGAGAAGCGACAGCGCAAGGAAAACCCCACAAAACGCTCGATTATCGCTGAACTTGCAACTTTTTTGCGAGAAAACAGCGAAAATGCGTGCGAAAACGTAGAAATTACGAATGTGGAGCGCATGATTGCGTTCCATGTGGGCGAAAATGACTACGAATTGACCCTGATTCAGAAGCGAAAGCCCAAAAACTGATGAAAAAGGGTGAAAAACCGCTGAAAAATGCGGTTTTTCACCCAAAAACAAGTCAAAAAGTGCAAAAAATAATGGTTGAGAGAACGATGGTAAACCTCAATCAATAGGGAGGATTTTGTGTCAATGGAAGAAATTACTATTAAGCTACGCCGATTTAAGGACGGTAGACCGCCTGTTTCAATGGAGTTTATGCCTAATTGTGGCGAGAATCTGAAAGACGTTCAAGCGGTCTACTTTTTCAAGTTTTACAACAACAATGAACTTGAATTTAACAAGGTAGGCACTTCCGCAAAAGACGTTGTAGGGCGCTTGCGTGATGAAATCGGCGAATACGCGAAAAAGTATTCTATCACGCGCGTGGAAGTTCATCGAATCCGTTCTTGTGGCGATTATCCCGCCGAGGGCGCGGAAAGCGCATTGCGTGCGGAACTGATTAGACGATACCCCAAAGCGTTCCGCAAGAACGACCGCTTTTTTAACGTGGACATTAACCCCACGGTTTTCGATGAAATTGTAAACGCATTTCTTGCATAAATATTCAATCAGCAGGTTGACTAAAAACCTGCTGATTTTTTTGTGCGTTTTGCCTATTGACACCGATCGGAAAATGTGGTATAATGGACCGCCCGATCACTGACGCTCCGGGCGGAATTTCGGAATAATTATAGGTTTAGCAAATTTCGCGCGAAAAAAGTGTTTAAAATAGACTCAGACTAAAATCCCGGAATACTCAGTCTATTTGGCCGGCCCGCGGTGGAACGTCGCGGGCCGAGTTTCCGATCGGTATACCCATATGCAAAATTTTTCATACTTCTAGCACCCTCTCATATGGCCCAAAAAAATCCCGAAAATTGACTTTTTATAAAAAATATGTTATAATAGTAAAAAAAGACTTTTTTAAGCCCGCGTAGGATCATATGCCTTTATAATTAATTAAAAATTGCTTCGTCCTTACATTGTTTCACACGTATGTTTTCATCCAAAAAAATCTTGACATTTTTAAAAAAATAGTATATAATATATATAGAAAATAAGAAAAGAGGTATTCATATGGATATGAATGATATTATTGCTCGTTTGAAGAATGGTGAGGACGCTCAGACTATTGCGGACGAGATGGCTAAGTCTCTGAATGCTGCGGTTAAGCAGGTGGAGAAGGAATCCAAGCAGGCCGATCGGAAGACTGCGCTCGCGCAGGAAATCGCCGATCGGATTAACGAGTATGCTGCTCTTAATGGCTACAAGGATTCCGCATTGACCGCATCTGATGTGGAGAATATCTTTGCTGAGGTTTACGGTCTTATGACCGGGGTTAACGATCTTCTTGACGTGCTTTTCCCCAAGAGTGAGCCGGTAAAGGTTAAGAAGGTCAAGAAAACCGATGATGATGTAATTGCCGATTTTTTGAATACTTTCATCAATAAGTGAACAATGTGTCGGGTGAGATATTTTTCATCCTAAGAATTGACAATTTCACCAAGAATTGCTTAATAAAAAAAAAGAGAGACTGAAAAAAGTCTCTCTTTTTTTTTATGTTCGGAGATCGGAGACGGAGACGAGGAAATGTGGTTGGTGATTGGTTAAACCGATCGGCAGGGCACAACCACGATTTTCAACAATCTTAATTAATTATATTAATTTTATTCCACGTCTTCCGATTCCGAACCCATCAGCTTAATTGTTATCCAGAAGCGAATCAACCAATATAGATCTATTATCGATCTCTTCCAGCGTTCCATATACAATATCCAACAGCTACACCAATTAAAAAACAAATAACACTAGTCATAATACCCTCCTCAATGAGAACACGTAGTGTTCGAATCTACAAGCAACTCCTCCAACTTTGTTTTAAACGCACTATCAAGAATGTCATCGGCAAGCGTTCTCTTACTAAGATCCACATCATCAGATCCAGGAGCAACAGAATTCATAACCTGCGGTTTCTCCTCTAATACAGGCTTCACATATCTATATTCACTCTCGATATATTCAACCTTACCATTCTCGGTAATTCGACCAACAACCTTACCATTAAAAACCAACTTATTACAATCGTCCCAGATAAGATATGCGCCTTGCGTATTCTCCCTATTAAAAAACTCTTTCTTAGTAGTAGCAATTACATTCCAATTGCGGAAGACGCCTACCTTTTCTCCATTATTCTTCTTTAATTCTTCAATCGTAAATTTCATTTCAGTTTTCAAATCCTTACTTTCATTTCATTATTTAAAATGCTTCCCGGAGTAAATACCCCTACTCTATGTAGAAATAATCTACCCCGGTATTCCACTTCAAAATTCTATTTCTTTCTTTTATTATTTATATTATAATATATTATTTATTATAAATCAAATAATACCCCTATAAACGAGGGCATTTATGCCCGAAGTCAATAATACCCCTATCAACGAGGATACGTAGTATCCGAGTTAAATATAATCTTGTAGGAATGGATTCTCTTCTATTGATTCAGGTTTATCATTATTTTTAATTAAAGTTCCTACACCTGATTTATCCCATTCTACTTTTCTATCGTCATACTTTACCTTTATTGGTTTCATATCATCTGGAATAACTAAATAAAGAGTATCATCTTTCATATATAAATCAGGTTTTATCATACCTGTCTTATCTAACTTATCAAACTATTCTTGTGTTCCTCTTCTAAATTTAACAATAGACGGGTTCCCTTTTCCGCCTCTTATATCTGTATAACTATAACTCATATTTTACTCCTTTTACTCTCAAAAAAATCTCCATATTGTTCCTGCGTCCGAAGGACGTCAGGGACATAACTTATTACATTATGTCTCTCATGTCTCTCTTGTCCCGTTAGGGACATGAGGGACATAGGGACATAATCTCTACTTACTAAAGCTTTTGTCTCTCATGTCCCTCATGTCTCTCGTGTCCCTCTCATTTAAAATTAATTAAAATTCCCAAGTGTTTGTGTCTCTCGTGTCCCTCAAAATGTCCCCAATGTCCCTTGACGTCTCTGACGTCCCTAATGTCTCTCGTGTCCCTAGGGACATTTCTTTTGTCCCCAATGTCCCTGATGTCCCTCTAAGAACTTCTTGACTGATTCTATATTTCTCTTCATCTTTACATCTACGAGAAAAAGTTCTAACATTCATAGTCTATCCAGTCAACTCAGCAAAAACATCAACTACTTCTTGACGAGTTGGAACTCTATTTTTTCTTTTAGTTGCTTCTTTAACAGCTCTAACTATATCATCACCATCATATTTAGTTTTCTTCCCACCAGCTTTACCACTCTCAGAAGCATTTTTAATATAATTGCGGGAATTCTCAATAGAAGGTGCTAAACTCTAAATTAATACCATTTTATCTCGATAATTTGATTCACCCTCTTCGGGCATAGTTCCATATAAACCAAACTCAATTAAAGTATCATATAATTCACATTTAAGAACAGGGTTATCATCATATAAATCTATACTATCTTTCATATTTTCCCAAAACGTAAAATGATTATTCACGCGGTTTCCCCTCCCCCTAAACCTCCTCAAAGTCAGCTAAAAAGCTCTCGTCGACGGAGAATATCCAACAATTATATTGCGGGAACTTCGGGTTCGGCATCATCTACAAAGGGAAATGTCCTCTTTCCACTAATTTTTCCATTACTTTAAGAGAATATACTATCATATTCTTCTTTGTATTTTGATTTTCCATTTGTTCAATACCTTCCTTTATTTGCTATGATTTGCTATATATTCTTTAAGCGCTTGTCTTACAATATAAGACAAACTCAAATCTAATTCTTTCCCCATCTCAGTGAGAATATCTTTATCACTCTATGAAATTCTAATTGTCATAGTAGTCATATCACCATTATTCAATTTATTCACATCCTTTCATTAATACATAAAAATACTTCTTACAACTTTATCTTAATTTGTCCTACAAAATTATTCTTTATTGATTTTTATTAAATTTTAATATATAATATAAATATAAAATAAAGAAAAACTATTGAAAGGTGATAAGTAATATGTCTGTTGATTTTGGTTCTAAGCTCGTGTGCGGTTATAAAGTCCCCAAGAACCTTCTTGAAAATTATGACAATATGACTGAGGCTATCGAACAGCTTACCGAGGAAGGTTATTGGCATCGCGCAAGCTACTATGACAACGACGAAAATCCTATCTTCGGTTATCTTCTCGGTGAGTCTTCCGCGGGAGAGGCCGTCCGCATCGACAACATCTTCATTGCTCCGCAGGAATATTATCGCCTTAATGACACAATGAAAGAAGCATACGCGAAGTTTCTTAAAATCCCCATCGAAAGCCTTGATGATCCCGAGATTTTTCTAATCTCTACAATCTCTTAAAGAAAGGAGAATAATATGAAGCAGTATCCTGTTTATTATGAAGCACGTTATTGGGACGAAGATGACAAAATAGATAGATTCACGTGCGGTTTTATCTTCGCGGAAACCCTCGCAGAAGCTGGTCGTTGGGCCGAAGAATACTTCGACGATCTTATCACTATCGCATTTACTCCTCTTGAAGATGGCCCTTTGCGCGTTAACCGCGAACTCGCCGATAAGATTTTAAAGTTTGACGGCGAAGATGCTCCATATTCTGCTAAAACGCTATGATGACTTTTTATTGTAATAACTGCGGTTATTACCGGCCAACGACCGGATTATGTCAAATCACAGGCAACACTATGGACCCAAATCATGCGATCTGCGATAATTTTCTTTGCGGTGAATATTACACTTGTAAAGCATGTCATACTCCAATTTTCCATAAGCAAATGATCATCGACGATCAAGGCAACACTTATTGCGATAAATGTTGGGCAAAACTTAGCACATGCGCAAATTGTGAACAAAATGTGAACTGCGCGTTTAATGATTCTCCCGACACACCGAAAATGATCCAAAAGCGAGAAATCGTTGGAAATATGCAAACCGTTATGAATGTCCGTAATCCCGACATTGTTCGTAATACTTGCCAAAATGGTTGTCCTTGTTTCAGCGAAGAAAATGGCTGTATGAGAGATTTCAATTGTTGCGATAAACTTAAACCTATTCTTTAAAGGAGTTTTTAAATATGCTTATCTTCTTCTTGAAAACGCTCGTGGGCGGATTTGTTCTACCGACCTTAATTATTTTTCTGATTTTCGCCATTCATTCTGCATATTGTAGTTATGGCTATTACAGCACTCTTTCCGATCCTAAGGCCAAGCGCTTCCGCAATTGGTCTCACCGCGACCGCGTTGAGATTCCCCGTCAAATTATTCCTGCCTTTTGGATCGGCGTTTGTCTTTATCTTGCCGTAGGTATGTTTGGTGGAGTTATGATGTCTTCTGTTAAAGAGGATTATTCCAAATACGATTATACGATTACGGAAGCCCAAGAGCTAACAAGTATGGATGATGATGGCTGTATCTATACTTACCGCGCATTCGAGGGTGAAAGTGTTTACTACACTTATCTTACGCTTAGCGCTGATGGCATTACAAGCACTAAGAATTATCCCGTGAATGATACAGTAGTTGTTTACTCTAATCAGGTTCCGCACGTTGAAAAGCGTATCCCTCGTTATGGCGATTGGAGAGAGTGGTTCTTTATCTGTTCTAAATCAGCGCGGGTTTATCTTTATATTCCAGAAGGAACAGATGTAGCGAAAGACTATATTGTGGAGAAGTGAAATGAACAAAGGTGAATTAATTTATTTAAAAATGTCTAACGGCGACTTCGTTTTTCTTAACATAAACGAAATTATCTCGATCGTGGCTAATCGCATCACTATGGATAACTCAGATGATGATGATATCTCTACCGAGACTCCTGGAATAGACCTTGAAATCTATATGAGAGATAAATCTCATTATGAATACACTTTTTCCGATGGTGATCCCTATGGCACCGCAGTTATAAAGCAATTCAAAAATTTTGTATCTGACGAGGCATTTATATGACTGTAATTTTACGCAACTTCCGCGGTATTAAGTATCTTATCAATACTAACAACATCAATAGCGTTAGCTTTTCCGCGGTTGACTCTGAACAGTATGCGGATGAGATTGCGGAGGCGGGCGGTAGTCCACTCACGCGCATTCATATTGATTGGTATGGCGGTTCTTCTACAAGCCTTCTCGCAACTTCCGAAGTGGCTGATGAATTCCTCAATCTTTTTGAAAACGCGATTGAAATCTTTTAATTTCTAAATATATTATAACAAAAATTTTGGGTAAAATCAATTAATGGAGGAATAATATATGAAGCATATGCCTGTCGTATTCGTTTATGACGCGCCTTATGATGAGATTTACTGTGCTACAAACGTAAGTGAATCTGACGCTCTCGAAATCGCTATGTCCGCAATCGAAGAGAATGTCGAGAAACGATTCCACTGTCATAAATTTGATACAAGACTTTACAAAGATGCATTGGAAGATATGATTATTTATTATAATTATGCTCCCGTTCTCTAATCTTTAAAAGGATTTGCGCAAACCGCAAATCCTTTTTTGATTTTTTATAAAAAATAATATATAATATATATATAAAGTAAAGAAAGGAAATAAAAATTATGACTACTTCTAATTCTAATATTAAAATTCATTCCATTGGTATTCTTTGTGATACGGCCGGAGACCATAATTTCTATTTCCTGAATGCGTCCGAAGCCGATATGCAGGAAATGTTTATGGAGTATTGTCGAGATATGGTCGATGATAGCCTTATGGAACATCAGTTTGAAGCAATTCAGAAAGATTCCGATTATGATTGGTATCACTACCACGGCGAGATGACCGGCGATTGGACTAAGAGATTCTCTTCTTATCTTAATATGATGAATAACGTCGCCGATGATGTTTTCATTGATTTCGTTGATGCGGTTGAAATGTAAGGAGGACTTATGAAAGAAATTACTTGTTATAAAATCGAAGATGAAATGACCAGTAAGTCTTGGACCTTCGCCAACATTTCGGAAGCAGAAGCGCAAGAACTTTACCTCGCTTTCCTTCAAGGCGCAATTGAAGAAGATATTATGGAAACGCAACGAATCGAATACTTCGATCTCCCTCTTCCTAAGCCTGGCTGGTGGATGATTGATCATCGAAAAGAAGCTGATAGACTTCTTCTTATGGATGGCGAGTTTTATATGTATAAATTTAATGCTTACACATTTTAAGGAGGCCGGTTGAATAATCAGGTTGGCGATTTCGGACAAATTTTATTATTTTATCCTTTTCTATTTATACATATAATAGAAAAGGAGTGATTTTATGGAAAAAATTTATAAATAGATTCCAGTAGGCCGAGCAAAAGATTTGACTAATTAGCATTTTGGAAAATTAACAGTTTTATATCGAGTTGAAGACCCAAGGAACGGACCATATTGGTTATGCCAATGTGAATGTGGTAATAAAACAGTAGTTTCTGCGTCTCATTTAACTTCAAATCATACCACTTCATGCGGATGTTAGAAACGTTTAAAATTGTTAAAAGATTTAACAGGCAAAAAATTCGGTATGCTAACAGTTTTAGGATATGATAGAACAGAAGGAAAAGGGCATACTTATTGGAAATGTTAGTGTGATTGTGGAACTATTAAAAGTATTCGTAAAGATGGTTTAGTAAGTGGCGCCGTTATTTCATGTGGTTGTTATATTCATAAAAAGATCGGTGAACTTACAACAATTGATTTAACAGGACAAACTTTTGGTCGATGGACAGTGTTAAAACGTAGTGGATCTAATTAGCATAATACTGCTATGTGGTTATGCCAATGCTCTTGTGGCAATCAAAAAATTGTATCAGGAACTACTTTAAGAAAAGGACAAAGTAAATCTTGTGGTTGTTTACAATCAGCAGGTTAGGAAAAAATTATCTCTTTATTAAAAGAACATAATATTTAGTATATTTGTGAAAAAACTTTTGAAAATTGTAAATTTTAGGATACTAACCATAAAGCTAAATTTGATTTTTATATTGATAATTCTTATTTAATTGAATTTGATGGAATATAGCATTATCAATCTGGAACTGGTTGGAATACATTAGAAAAGTTTGAAAAAACAAAAGAACATGATGCTTTTAAAAATCAATGGTGTAAAGAAAATAACATCCCGTTAATTAGAATCCCATATTTTCATTTAGATAAATTATCAATTAATGATTTGAAATTGGATACAACAACTTTTAGAATTTGTTAAGGAGTAATAATTATGAATTTACCTGGTGTCTATGAAAGTTTTTTAGATAGATGGAAAAATCTACAAACTTGTTGGGTTATTAGTGATACTCATTTTGGAGACGAAGATCTTCATCAGGGAATTCATAATCGTCCTTCCGACGAAGAAATTGTTAAAATAATTAATTCTAAGAGCGGTCGAAGCGATCTATTAATTCATCTCGGTGACGTAGGTGCGATCTCCTATGTGCGGAAACTGCGCGCCGGTTATAAGGTTCTTATCAAAGGCAACCACGACGCGGGATCTGAAAACTATAAGCGCAAAATCATCAAGAAAAAGTTCCCTATGGATCAGTATCAAAAGGACGAAGCGCTTATGGAAATGAAGCGTCTTTATCCTGATTGTAAGTATTCTATTGATTCGGGATTTGATTTCCATACTCCCTTTGAATATTGGGAGATTTCCGCAGATAACGGTCTTTTTGACGAGGTATATGATGGCGCGCTCCTTATTGGTGAGAAACTTATGCTTTCTCACGAACCGATTAAGCAGGACTGGGCTCTCGATCTTCACGGCCACGACCACAATCATAAAGAGACGGACATCTATCATAAGAATGTTTGTGTGGATGTGTTTGGCCCCGCCCCTTTAAACTTGAATCAGTTCATGAAAAATGGTCCGACTGCGAAGATCGGGAGCGTCCATAGAAAGACGATTGACACCGCGACCAAGAGAAAGCAGAAGCGAGGAGGTAAAAAGATATGGGAGAAATGATTATTATGCTATTTATTATATTAGTATTTTTCGGCTTTATGTATATGGATTTGCTGAATGATGATACTATGTCTCTCAAAGAGAAGTATTATTACTGCGGTATGGGCATGTTGCTTTGCCTGTTTGCCGGCTTTATTCAGTCAGTCTTTTATGCTTAAAGTAATAGTTCTTTGTTTTTGCGCTCTTGGCATTTTATCCGTTTTGTTTGATGACTTAGATTAAGGAGGAGGATATATGGTAGGATTTATTATAGAAATTATTCTTGGATTAATCGTAATAAGGCTTGCTTTATATATCTTCAAGCTTGCCGATGGTGCTGATCCTTTTGAAGATACGTTTTTAATTAACACTTGTGTCATTACTGGAAGTTTGCTACTTATAATCTCTACGCTCCCAATCATATCAGGAGTGTATGGAGTAATTCAATATTTTATTCATTAAGGAGAAGATGGTTATGCTTTATGTAGTTTTTATTCTTGTGCTTGCGGGCTTTATCGCTCTTGCAGCTTGGGGTTTGGATAAATATTCTGCTCTTGGTTGTATTAGTTCGATTATCGGCATCATTGGCACTATTATCTTTGGAATCGTAATGGTATTTTCTACTGTTGTGGTTATCAATGAAAATGTGTATAGTGATGCTCTTTATGAGAAATATACAACTCGTCGAGAAGCTCTTGAATGGCGACTCGAACAGGATTATACTGATAATGATAACAACATTGGCGCAACTGAACTTTATAAAGAAATTCAGGAATATAATGAAGACCTTGCGAGCGCAAAAGCTAATCGCGCAAACCCTTGGTTGAAGATCTATTCCGGAGAATATGTTGATCGGCTTGAATTTATTGAGCTGAATTAAGTAATAAGGACTTATGTTAATTCATAAGTCCTTATTTTATTTTTATAAAAAAATATAATATAATATATATAGAAAGTTAAGGAAAGGAAAATAAAAATTATGTATGTAGAGCTTTGGGATCTGATTGGTAGAAAGTATACTGATCCAGAAGATGATGAATACGCAATGCTCGTTTCTAAGGATGGCGTTCATATCGCCAACGCGGTTGAGATTCTTTTCTCTAAGGCTAAGGGTGAAGGCCGAATCCGCGAATATAATATTGAAATTCCCTGCGTTTTCGATACAATCGGCATCGAAATGGTCTATGTGCTGATTGTCTCTTGGATTAATGCAGATGGCTCTCTTGGAACTTATTATACGGAGGTATGTCATTAATGACTGTTTATGCTCTTTGTTATCATTATGATAGTTTTGGCGGTGATGATACCGCGGTGCTTGGCCTTTATTCTACTGAGGAAAAGGCTTTTGAAGCAGGACGAAAGAGAGAAAAGGAAGCGCAAGAACGTTGGGAAAAAAATAAGTCTATCTCATATTGTAAAAAGCCTTCATTTGATGGGTTTTTCGTTCACGGCTACGGCGACTACTATGTAAAGATTATGGAAGTTGATAAGGAAATTACCTAATGGTTGTAATGATTTATGCTTATGAAAGCGTCTATTGCGGACTCCACGGTATCAATACTGGTGGTGTCTTTGAGGTTGATAGTGTCGCAGAAGCTGATGATATTGGCAAAGGAATGGCTTATGATGTAATCGACGGTTATAGTCATGCCTTTGAGGATTACGACCTAGAAGAGGTAGAGGAAGGCATTGAATGGGAAGTTTGGCCTGTCCGCGATAACACTGGGCTTTCCGTTAGTGAGCTTGACTGCGAATTTGCGAACCTCGGTAGAAGTCTCTTTATTGACGAGTATTGTTGTGTAGATATCCACAATACTTAATATTGGAGGTATTAAATATGTGGTTTTTTATTTGGATATTTTCTACTGCGGTAGTTATGGCTCCTATGTATTTTATTGGAGCTCCTTTTTGCATCGAGGGACAAGCTACTGATTTTGGAACTTGTATTTTATTAGTTGGTTCAGTTTCTTTAACTTATTTTATTTGTAAAAAGTTAAAAGAAAAAGGTATGTATCCAACTAAAAAAGAAAAACCTCCTAAGGTAATTAATCATTATTATTATATAAATAATAAAGGCGAAGTCCGTAATGACAATGATGATGAAATGGATATTACCCCTCCACCTGAGTGGATTAAGCAAGAACGTAATAAAGCAAAAAAATTACGTCCTATGATTTTGGCAAGAGATAACTATACTTGTCAAAAGTGTGGTAATTCTCTTGCCAAAGAACCTAATCTTCTTCTTGAAGTAGATCATATTATTCCTGTATCTAAATGGGGAGCCTCAGTGCCTGAAAATCTTCAAACTCTTTGCTGGAAATGTAATAGAAGTAAAGGGGTAAAAATTGATACTTAATATAAAACTCTGGAAGGGCATTCTCTTCCCCAATAGGATAAAGTTTCAGTCCATACCGCCCAAGGGTGCTATTCAATAAGGTTAGATTATAAGTGGGTATGATAGTTCTGCTAACAAACTTGAATAGGCTATATTATATACGCTGTGGCTCTTGATGTATGATACCTCCAAAAAAGAGTTTTATTGATTTTTTATAAAAAATAATATATAATATATATAGAAAGTTAAGAAAGGGAATGATAATTATGAAGTTGGTAGAAAAGCCCTTTACTAAGGAAGATGCGGTTAAGGCTCTTGAAACAATTGACACCTATGTTGATATGCTTGATTGGCAAGGTGTCATTGATAGTGATGAGCTTGACGAACTTACTTTGAACATTTCAATTCTTGAAAGTTTTATTAGGTCTGTAAAGGAATAAGCAACAAATGTTAATGAAAGAAAGGGAATGATAATTATGGAGAATATTGCTATTATGGATAATATTATTCGTGTAATTGTTTTTGATGATGGCTATCACGATAAATTTGTCGTTTATGAAAATATTACTCATAAGTATAGTTTTTGTTCTTTCGTTAATAAGATTGCGTTCCGACATTGTGATACTTATCTTGCTAAGACTGTTCATTATGAAGACCTTGAAGAAGATAAAGCCGTAGAAGCTTTTGATGCAATAGATCTCTCTTCTGCCAAGTTAGTTAACACTGAAAATATCAAAAAGGCTTTTGAAATTCTTTGGAATTGCAAAAATGCGGTTGAAGGCATTGATGTTTATTAAGATTGTAAAGGGGTAATCAATATGTTTTATTGTGTTCGTTATACTGATAGCTGGGCTGATGAAATGACCGTTGAAGGTTTCTCCATTATGGACGAAAAGGAATATGAACATTATGTTGCAACCGTAAATGCGATTATTGCGGACATGGAGTGCGGTCAGCCGTTTATCTATTACGTCGGCTCCAATGAGGAAATTGAATATGACAATGTCGATGATTTCCTTAGCGCCTTTGAGACGTCTGAGTTTGAAGAGTATCCCGAAGGCATTGAAATGGTCTTCGGTAAGAAGTTCCCTGAGTTTGGGTTCTTCCCTTACGGGCAGATGCTTGATACTCTTTGGGATCGAGCCAACGGCCTTGACGATAAAGAGGATAATGAAGAAATGCGGACTGAGTATTATCGCATTGATTATTTTAATTCTTTGACTCGCAATCGTGTTGGCGATCCTGTGTTTATCAAAGTAAGTGGATATTCTAATACTGAGATTGACGCTCAGATTGAAACATTTGAGGAACACTTTGCTACTGAGTATTATAATCAATATAATGTGTTTTGCTATCCCGAAACCACTCAGATTTATAAGGAACTTTATGAAGAGGAGATGAACCTTAATGGCAACGAGTAAGTATAAGAAGAGCGCGAAGGATCTCGCTTTTGAACGCGAAAAGACTAAGCTTCAAGCGCGTAATCTTCAACTTTGTCGCGAACTCGCGGAAGCCCAAAAGGAACTGGAAACCGCGAAGAAAGAACTCGCGGAAGCTCGTGAGCTCAATGCGGAACTTGTCTCCTATGTCGAGGAAACCACGGGTTGTTGCCCTGAGACTCTCAAAAAAGATATTAAGAACCGCGAAATGATCGCTGGTTTGCTTCGCTTCTCTTCTCAGGCTATGATGTATGGAGGGTTTGAGCTGTGAAAGTTGGTATTGTAATTGGCGTTGCTTATGGACTTCTGGCTATCTTTTTTACCTTTGTTGGGGCGTCAGGAGACACTATCCCTTGGCCTATTACCGTAGCTTTTGCCGGAATAATTTCTGCTTCTGGTTTTCTTGATGCTAGCGATTGTCGGAGGAATTAATTTATGACAAAATTTCTTATTGCTGGGTGTTATACTTTTCTTACAACGTTCCTTCTTTTAGAGGGAATTCATGGGCATCCTATTCCTTGGATTACTCCGGTACTTTTGTCTGGTGCTATTGCTTTTATCTATTGGTATGACTTTATCGCCGAAGAAAAAGACACGGAGGACCCTCCTGATGAAAAGTAATATTTTAGGCGGGCTTTGTTTTTCTGTTTTATGCGCCGGTGCTTGCCTTAATATTATGGAAGGTGTCGGCGTAGAGATTGCGGTTCTCGCGCTAATTACTTGGTTGGTTCTGGCATTCTGCTGTTTTTGGAACGCTTACGATGATAAATATGGCGATGATTAAAGACCTTATGTAAATCATAAGGTCTTTCTTTATTTTTATAAAAAAATATATTATAATATTTATAGAAAGTTAAAGAGAAGATAAAAAAAGGAGAGACGCTTATGCTTGGCACTGTTAATATTCCTTATTCTAAAATTGAAGAAGATATTGAGAATATTTGCGTTGAGTATGGCCATGGCGGTTATGATGTAATGACTTGCGACGAGAGCGCAGTTGATAAAATTCTTGAATACTTTCAGGCTAAACGTGCATCTCAGCAATGGAATCTCTCTTGCTCCGAATGGCCTAATAAAGAAGGCGGTGCTTGCTTTGTCTCTTGGATTGAGGAAGGTCATTTGTGCGGTTATGGATTTGATTATCTGATGGAGGATTAATATGGAAATTAAATTTTACCATATTCAAACATATACCTGCTACTGCGGTGAGACTATGGATCACTTCTTCAAAGGTACTGAAAGAGATATGGAGCGATACGCGGAGTCTTGTGTTGAAGATGATGCTATGGAATGGTGGGATCAGCAAAGCGAAGAAGACTTCCATGATGAGTATGATGCTTATCTTGCCGAATGTGGATACAATGTTTGGGAAGTCTCGGAAGAAGAATATGAAAAGTATAAGGAGTTTTAATTATGAAAACGATTTACGCTATTAGGGATAATGAGACCGAGGAGATTGTTCTTCTTACAGAAACTATTGATGACGCTCAGGAGACAGTTCTTTCTCTCCAAGAGGAAGCAATGTATGAGCGATTCCTTAGTGATACCGTCCGATTCACCAGCTCTTATCTTACCATTAAGCCGGAAAAGTGGTGGAGTGAGGTTGCTGATTTGAAAGATTGGTATGGCAAGCTTCAAGCAATGCAGTCTCCCTATATCACAACCGAAGGTTTTGCAATTCAGTTTAAGAGCCATGAATATTATATTGAGGAGCAGACAATCTTATGAAAAGAGTTCACTTAGTATATAATGAGTTTTATCCCATTTTAGCTTGCAGTGATCTTTCAGACGCATATGAAATGCTTCTTTCTTTTTATGAAGAAAGAACTTATGAAGATTTCCTTTGGACTTGTGTTTATCATGATTTGTCCATTGAAGATTATTTTGATGATATGAAATGCTCTTTTGAGCTATATAATAAGTATAATAGCTCTAAGAAGTATGAAACACTTGAAGCTTATATCTTACAGTACGAAAAACATTTTAATATACATAGCATGTGGGAGGTGTAAAGTATGGTAGCTCCGAGTTTTCAGTCGTATAAAGTGATCGGTGATGTTTATATTTCCGGTGGCAAAAAGTATATTCAGGTTCAGCATCCCCGAACTCTTAATGTGAGACAAGTTCGATGGTATGAAGACGCGGAGTATGCTAAGCTTTACCCTGAAAAATCCCAAGAGGTAGCAACTAAGATGGCTCCGCATCGTCAAGTTCTTGGATTTGGCAACGCGGGCTACATCACGATTTTCAAAGGTAATTGTGATGAAGAGAATGATTGGTTCAAGATGAGTTCCGCACGTTATACGCGGTTGTGGGGTTGGTATTTCCGCTCATGTGATGAGATTCCTGCGCTTCCCGCAGACGTTGAACCGATTCGTCTTGATTGGGATAAGGTCGGCGGAGCAGACGGCGAACTTTATCGTGAAGAAGTGGTAAAGCACGCGGTTGATGCCCTTGTGTATGACGAAAGCTTGGCTCAGTGGATCGGTAATATCGGCGACCGCATTGACATTACCGTGAAAATTGATGATAAGCACGCTCTTGAAAGCAAATATGGTCATACTATTGCTTATTCTATGAGCGATGCCGACGGTAATCAGTTTATGTGGATTACTTCTTCCAAGAGTGATTGGATTGTTGGAAATACTTATCACATTCGCGGAACTGTGAAGTCGCAAGATGTTCGTAAGAATGTAAAGATTAACACATTAACAAGATGTAGTGAGGTAAAACAATGACTGATAAGATGTATTGTGCGTATGATACGCTGAATCCTACTCTGAATCCTGATGGGACAGAGAAGCACTGGTGCGACTATTATAATAGTTATATTTGTCTCAAATGTCCCTCTCGATTCAATGGTGAACGTATCAAGAAGTATATGGAAAATAATCCGAAGGAGCATTAAATTATGAAGAAATTTATTTGTGGTATTATTGCAATTATCCTTTGCCTTTCATTGACTGCGTGCGGTGGTCCAGAAGCAACTACAATCACTGCTGAGCCGGAAGATGGCGATGTTAAGCTTTCTTTCCTTGCTACCTTTTATGACAATTATGGTACTCAGTGGCTTCAATGCGAGGGTGAGACCTTTGACATTAAGCCCAATAAGGTAAAGGAATGGGCTTATAGCACGGACGGTCATTGGGTTAGTTCTTATTCTCTTTCGTCCATTGTAAGCGTCGATATTGATGGTAAGAGTATTGAGAGTTGCGGTTCTACTATTGTTTTTGCTGATAGCCGTCTCACTCAGTATGATGTAGACATTCCTGCGGAAGTCTCGACTAATAGTGGCAATGGAGCTAGCATTTCCACGCCTACCGACCGCCGTTGGAATGATTATTGGGATCTTTCTTGGTGGTATTTGAAGTCTAAGAATTTAAACAATGCGGATTCCGGCAGTAAGATTGTGGTAATTCAGTCCCAGATGGGCGACCCCATTTGTATGTTTGTAGGGGATAACGTCTCTTGGGACATTCCGAAGAATCTTCCTAAGACTACTCAGTTGATGATTGATGGTAAGGCAGTATATATCCATCGTGCGAACTTCGCCATCATTGATACTGATTTATTCAATAATTAAATAAATTAAAAGTCCTTTTTTGATTTTTTATAAATATTATTATATAATATTTATAGAAAGTTAAGAAAGGACTTTTTTTATATGACTTATATTTCTAAGCCGGTTGTGCGTTATGACCAGTTCATTGAATGGCTTCATGACACTTTTCCTGATTGGACTGAGGATGATATAAATGATGTGGTGGAATTTCTTCTTGACTATGATAGTTATGTAGAAATTCATTTTGTGGATAATGATGAAGATTTGTCTACCTGCGATGAAGATGAATTTGAAATTTTTGCCAATGTGAACCGCGTTTATGCGGAACTTCGCAAGTTCTTTTGTTATACTGATTACAAAAGTATGCTTGTGTGTTGTGATTGGTAAGATCTTTTTGACATTTTTAAAAAAATAATATATAATATATATAGAAAATAAGAAAAGAGGTTATTTGTAATGAAGTATTATTACATAGTCCATACAACCGATCCAGAAGAAAAAGAATTTCAGGGTGTAATGGTAGCCTCTGATTATTTAGAAGCAATTAAGCGTATTGTAATTTTTTATAAATACGATATTGCTTTCGCGGAAATTATTATCACTGATGATGAAACTGCTCCTTATTTTGGAGCAAAGATTATATTTAGTCATCAGGCAATTTGTGATATATTAGGAGAGGATAACAATGATTGAAAGAGTAATCGCAATTCATAGTGAGCACTATGGCTTGGTGTTTTGCACGGCTACTGAAACTTGGACTCCCGAGGAATTCATTACCCATTTAGCTATTCCGCACGATTCTCGTTATAAGATTCGTGAAATTTGGGAAGTGGATTATCCCGAAGATGGTATTCATGCTCATATGATGGATATCCTTATTAAGAAAGATAAGGACGGCAAAGCGCATACTGAGTTTGATTTCTTTTGGGACGATAAAGATACATTGGAGTGGATGGAGTAATGGATAATTTGTTTATGTGTTATGCGAATCATACTGAGGAACTTGAAAGAATTATCAAGGAAATTAGTGCGGGCGCCACAAGTTTTCAGACTGAACTCACTCTGACGGATAGTGATATGGAATATATCCGACGAGAAGTGGAGAGGAGACTAAATGGCTGAAACTAATGTAATGGGAACTTATAAATTCCCACCTAATATTTTTGATAAAATTTTAGATAAATTTAGTCAAGCAGTTCAAGATGGTAAGTATCATAAGCTTGATTATGTCTTTTGGCGTAAGTTAAAGACTTCTAAGAATAGCGTTAGGATTGTCGTTAAATCTGATCTTAATGGCAAAATTTTCTTTGATGTTTTTCCTGATACTTACATTATGAATTCTTTCTTTGCCAATGCTGATGACGGTTCTTTTGGTGAATTTTTAGCTGATAATGTTTGTAATATTTTTACGAATGATTATGCGATTGAATGTTCTGAAAAGTTTCTTGAATATAAGATGCGTAGGGCAAAGAAGACTACTGAAAAGAATAATAATATAAGAAAAACCTGTGATAACCTTGATTATATTAAAGTGTATGACAAGGGAACATGGAGCACAGAATTTTCTTGTGCGAATACTATTTCCGATGAAGAAGCTCAGAAGATTCTTGGAGAATTAAATGCCACACCTATTACAGTAGTCTCTGATGATGATTGTATAACTGGAAAGGTTGCTTCAATTGATTCTAACACAATTTTTGCAGGTGGTAATATTGCTACTACTACACTTGGTGGTCGAATTGACGCAATTGAAGATAAGTGCGCCATGATTGATAACGATTATATTGATGATCGAATCAATAAAGTTTTGAACGAACAAAATACATTTAATAATAATGTTGATGATAAGAAAGGAAATAAGAAAATGAAGGCGTTTAATTTTGATTTTGGCCCCTGTACCACTGATAACATTCGTATGTCTATGTATGGCCTGGCCGTAAAGAACGCGAATGGCACTTGGGTTTCTTACAACCCTGAGAGTAAGGAGATTATCGACGTTGATATCTTCAACTTTGATGGCGGTAAGTTCCTTTACAAGATGCCGGTTGCCATCAAGGACGTTAAGGTTGGCGACATTGTGATTCACAACCGCAAGGCAATGTTTGTGATTGAGGTCGCTGAGACGGGTATGGCCGCGATTGACCCGCAGGCTGGTGAGGAGAAGAAGATTCTGCTTACCAAGTCTCCGTTTGGTTTCAACTTCGCAACGAAGGTCGTGTCTCTCTTTAACATGACTTCTGATGCGCCCACTCCGGATGCGCCGTTTGGCAATATGCTCCCCTTCCTCATGATGAGTGAGAATAGTGGCGAGTTCGATATGAACACCATGCTGATGCTCTCTATGATGGGCGGTCAGAGTGGTATGGATTTTTCTAAGAATCCTATGATGATGTATTTCCTTATGAAGGACTCCAAGAACGCGGATGATCTTCTTCCGCTCATGTTCATGGGTAATCTTTGTAAGTAAATATAATAAAACCCCTTTCAGAAGAAAGCCCTTTGATTGACCGCAAAGGGCTTTCTTTATTTTTATAAAAAAATATATTATAATATATTTATAAGGTTAAGAAAGATATTAAAAAGAGGTTGATAAGATATGGCTAATTTATTTGAACTCCTTTCCGAAGAAGATTGCGAAAAGATTGAATGGTATATCCGCAATTTTGCGGGACTTGGCGGAGATAGCTCTGATATGAAAGCATCGCTTGATTATATTCTTCGCTTTTGGTCTTATAATAAGCAGAGTCTTTATAAGATGCTTGGAAATAATCTTATCATTTCTCGTAAGGTAAATTATTCTCGCACCTATGAAGATATGAGCGATGACTATTATGATTATTTCGGTCGAAATGGCGATGGGTATGAATTCCGAAATATTTTTTATGAGGGAGTAGAGAATCTTTATCGTGAGGGGGCTCTTACTGATAACCAATATTTTACTATGGCAAATCTTTTGAATGTTGAGGCTTTAATGTCTAACATTTATGATAGGGAGTCTTTTAAACTTACCTATAACAATAAAACTCTTATGATTAATCAGGGTATGAAGCTTAGTAAGATGCTTGGTAAGATGAGTGATATTTTGAATATTGACCGCGATATTTATGAGAAGTTCCGTATCGCTCATTCTCAGTTCCTTAATCAGAAGAATATTTCTGGTGAGCTTTGTCTTTCTATCCATCCTCTCGATTATATCACTATGAGTGATAATAACTGCGGCTGGGACTCTTGTATGAGATGGCAGAATGGCGGTGGTGAGTATCGTCAGGGAACCGTTGAAATGATGAACTCTCCTATTATCCTTGAAGCTTATCTCAAATCTGATAAGGATATGGAACTTTGGTATAAGAACGGTCAGCCTGTTATGTGGAATAGTAAGCGTTGGCGCGAGCTCTTCATCGTAGACGAGCACCTTATTCTTGGTATTAAGGGTTATCCTTATTGTAATGAAAATCTTGAAAGCATTTGTCTTTCTTGGATTAAGGAACTTACTGAGAAGAATCTTGGTTTTGGTCCTTATACTCAGTATCTGAATCAGATTCATAATTATAGCATTAACTTTATTGGTGAGCTTGATGCAAGTGTATATTTCAATCTTGACACCAATTTTATGTATAATGACATCTACGGAGATCATAACGCTTATATTTCCACTAAGGTCTGTGCTGATGATAGTATTGACCTTAATTATTCGGGTGAATCTGAGTGTATGTGTTGCGGAGAGCTTCTTGATGACTCTCTCTTCGATGATAGAGAGAATAACGCGGAAATGACTGTTTGCCCGAGTTGTTCTGGTGCGACAAAGTGTGATAAGTGTGGCGATATTGTTTATATCGATGACACTTATAATGTCAATGGAAAAACTTATTGTGTTTATTGTTATGATGAAAGCACAGAAGTTTGTCCTTGTTGTGAAGTCCGCAAAGATTATGATGATATGAAACAAATCCGCCTTCGATTCCAGAAGAAGCCAGTCGGATTTTATGCGGATATTTGTTGGGATTGTTGTGAAGATAAAAAAGTAAAGACTTTCTTCACTGGTGAAATTGAAGAAGATAGAGATGGTTGGCGCACCAATTATTATGTCGATGGAGAAACTCTCACTGAAAAGGGCAGAGACCTCTTTGACATTAATGAAAAGGAATTTATTTCTTGGGTTAATGGCACTAACCCAAATCAAAGACCTTCTTTGATTTTTTAAAAAAAATAATATATAATATTTATGTAAGGTAAAGGAAGAAATACTTCCTAAAAATAAAATTGTTATTTATGAAAGGTTAAGGTAAAAATTATGACTAATGAAATTAAAGTATCTAAGCGCGACTATCTGACCGCAATTATCGAGGCTATGAAGACTGGCGAGATCAAGTATGATCCCAATGACGTGATCGCATTTTGCGAGCATGAGATTGAGTTGCTTGATAAGAAGACTGCCAAGGCTAAGGAGCGTGCAGCCGCCAAGCGTGCTGAGGGCGATGAGCTGACTGAGCAGATTTATAATGTTCTTTATGACGATGAGTTTATGACCATCCCTGAGATCGTCAAGGCTCTCGGCGATGAGAGCGTTTCCGCGCAGCGTGCCAGCTATCGTCTCCGCACTCTTGTGAGCGAGAACCGCGCGGAGAAGACTGAGGTTTCCGTTCCGGGCGCTGATGGCGGTAAGGCTTCAAAGAAAGTGGCTTATCGTAAGGTCGCTTTCGAGGACTGAGAACTAAATGATTAAATGAGCTGAAAGTTTTTTCAGCTCATTTTTTCTTGCCATCTACTCCGACCGGTGCTGGCCGCATATACCGAAAGTCCAAAAGTAAAAAGCCGTTTAGAATTTTCTTGACAAAATTGGAGTTTTTTGTTATAATTATATTATAAAGGAGTGATATAATTTGAAATATTGTGTTTCCGTGCGTCAACCTGATGTTGTCCGCGAGAAGGCTGATGAGCTTATGGTTAATTATAATGATATAAACATTATGTATGATATGATTTAGAAATTCCCTGATAAACGATATATTATCCGAATCCGCAAAGGTGAAGAAGTAAACTGGGAAGAGATCGATTCATTTAAAGATAAAGTCGATCTTATTGTAGCATTTGAAGATATGCTTACCCGCAATGGATGTAATATTGATGTAAAGTATTATTTCGCTTATCCTGCTACTACATGGGCGGAAGTCCGCGTTCTCCTTGATCTTGGAGTTAGTGAACTTTTCATCGGGGCACCGCTTACGTTTGATCTGAGACAATTAAATCAGCAAGCAAAAGTTCCAATTCGTATGATTGCGAATAAATGCTATGATGATAACCTTCCAAGAGAAAATGGAATATGCGGTTCCTACGTCCGACCGGAAGATGTAGATTATTACGGAACATATGTCTCGACATTAGAATTTGACGAGCCCGCGCTCTCTAAGGAAGCCGTGCTTTTGGATATTTATCAAAGCGGTCATTGGCAAGGTAATCTAAACCTTTTATTAACGAACCTAAATTATAATGCGGATAACCGTGGAATTCCCGAAGATTTTGGCCCCAACCGCATCAATTGCGGTCAGCGCTGTCAGCGTCAAGGCACTTGCCATTATTGTGAAACCGCGTTTATATTCTCTCGTGTTATAGATAAAGCAGTTCAAGAGAGTAAGTAGAATAATCCTATCTCCGAGGCGGAAGAGGACTCAATTGACAAATAAAAAAAATAATGTTATAATATAAATATAAGATAAAAGATAGGAGAATAAACTGTGAGAGGTTTTAAAACTAATGAACTTTGGTTATTTGAATATCTGGTTCGCTCAACACAAGAAGAGTTAAGAGAATATGTTGCCGATGTATTGAAATCTAAATATACCGAAGTAGTTATTACTAAAGAGTATGTTTGTGCGGTCGGCGATATTCCGATTGCCTTAGTAGCTCATCTTGATACTGTGTTTGAGAAACCGGTCAAAGATTTATATTATGACACAAGAAAAAATGTGCTTTGGTCGCCCGATGGTCTTGGTGCGGATGATAGAGCGGGAGTATATGCAATTCTTCATATTTTGAGGAATACGTCTTTGCGCCCTTCTATTATTTTTACCACTGATGAAGAAATTGGTGGATTAGGCGCCGAAGCATTAGTATTACAGTATTTTGATTGTCCGTTTCCTGATTTGAAATATATTATTCAATTAGATAGACAAGGCACAAATGATTGTGTGTTTTATGACCTTTACAATCCTAAGTTTATGGACTACATTGAGTCTTTTGGATTTGTAGAGGATTTTGGCACGTTTAGCGATATTAGTATTTTATGTCCCGAATGGAAAATTTGTGGTGTAAATCTTTCAGTAGGTTATAAAAACGAACATAATCGCATTGAAACATTAAATGCGGGTGCTCTTTTTGACACAATTAATAAGGTAATCCGCATGCTCCAAGAGAAAGATATTCCTGATTTTGAATATTATCGTGATTATCATAGTATTTGGTTCGATAATATTTGTAAGAATTTTCCAACTGATGGCGATGGATTCTACGTTCATTGTAAAGGATGCGGTCAGTTATTTAGTGAATATGAAACATTTCCAGTAAAGGGACTAGATGGACATACATGTTTTTATTGCCCTGATTGTATTCCCAGTAATGTTGAATGGTGTGCGGAGTGTGAAGAGGCATTTGAAATTGACCCTGCGAACCCACACAGTGAGTATTGTAAAGATTGTATTGGAGGATTAGTCAAATGTCATATGACTTCGACATCGAAAGCATTAGAGAACAGTTCAACAAAGTCATCAGTTACTCCCAAGGAATCAGTAATCCAAAAACAGAAGAACTATTCGAAAGATTCCTCGAAGCCAAAAAAGACTTAATTAAATTTTTCCATGGCCATTTAATTTATGAATGGCCGGAAAGGGTATCTTTTTCCTTAGATGATAAAACTAAAGAGCATCGTCTTGAAGAGTTTCTTGAAACAATTAATTATACTTATAATAATGAAGACTTAAAAGATTTTATTTTTACAAACAAAGAAGGATTTTTTGATAATACAGTTATTGACACTTATTTTTATAAGGATAAAAAGATTCCAAGAGGAATGAAATTAGTTAAGGCTTTTAAGTATTTTGAAGAGAATCCGCGTTCTTTGGAAGATATTCAGAATTACGCAAGTCGCATTATCCAAGAGGATAAGATTGAAGGAACGTTATGTTTCTCAGTTCATCCTTTGGATTTTTTAAGTGTGAGTGAAAATACTTACAATTGGCGCTCTTGTCATGCGCTTGACGGCGAATATAGAGCAGGAAATTTATCTTACATGGTAGATAAAAGCACTTTTATTTGCTATTTGCGCGGAGCGGACAATCAGAAGCTTCCGCATTTCCCTGAAGATGTTCTTTGGAATTCTAAGAAGTGGCGTATGCTTTTATATATGGAAGATAAGCGACGCGGTCTGATGGCCGGGCGCCAGTATCCTTTTATGACAACTAATGCTTTAATTAAGATTAAAGATATTATCAATACTTTTGATAAGACTTTTCAGTTGCGCGAATGGGTAGATGGGGGCATTAATAGTATCCCTAATAGAATGAGTGCTACTTCTTTTGGTGAAGAGACTATTGGATTAGCGGAAACGTGGATTCTCATTTTATCTCGCTTGTATCCTATTAGTGAGATTGTTGATGATGCGGGTTATTATACTCTTCACTATAATGATTTGCTTTATTCTTCTTGTTATTTACCTATTTATAGTTTAAAATTATATTATTATCCACGAGAGGGTGATCTTCCTCATTGGTCTATTGGTGGGGATGTCCCTTGCTTACAGTGCGGTAAGACTATGATTGAAAATGGGGAATATATGCGATGTGGAGATTGTGAATTTAGTTATGGAGTAGACGAGGACGATAATTATGGTTATTGCTCTTGTTGTGGTTCTCGTATAATTATTGATGAAGCAAATTCCGTAGGCGATGAGAATGAATTAGTTTGCGATAGTTGTGCGGACACTTATTGTAAACGATGTGAGTGTTGTAATAATTTATATTATACGCAAGATATTCACTATCACAAAGGGACTGATATGTATTTATGTCCTTGGTGTTTTAGAGATGCTGGTGAAGAAAAAGTTGATAATTTTAAGTCTTTAAAAGACTTTATACATAATTTTAGTTAAGGAGAATTAGATATGGCTAAAGGCGCAGTAGCAAAGGAACAAATTGCCAAGAAAATGGCAGAAACATTTGGCGCTGACTGGATCGGCGAGAGAGATAAAAAGTATTACCTTTGGGCTAATGAAAATGGCGAGCGAATTCAGATTGCTATTAGTATGACATGCCCAAAGACTCCGGTCGGTGAAGCAGGTGCAACCGCGGATTCAAATGTTTTGAATTTTGAAGATGGGGCAACCGCAGGTGGAGAAACGCAGGTTGAAATTACTGTGGATGAAAAGAAAAATGTCGCCGACCTAATGGCGAGATTGGGATTGAATTAATTTAAAGAGTAATGTCATTTGACATTACTCTTTTTTTTTGTTATTATTTATTTAGTAAAAATGATAAATAGTTAGTTTAACCGAAACTAAAAAATAAAATAAAATAAATTTTTAATAAAAATAGGATATATAATATCCTAATTATTTATTTTATTAGGAGGAATTTTAATAATGGCTGAATTAAATAATACCTTTAAGGTAGTTGTTATTGACAATGAAGGCAAGGAGACTGAAAGTATTATAACTGGTCCCGTTGTTTTTTCTACAAGTATTAATGGAGAAACTAATGGAGTTAAATATGCTTTTAGACTTCGTGAATATTCAGAAGGCTATGATGTTGAAACTTTAAGTTTACCTAAAGTTTCTGCTCAACTTATTGAAAATTTTGATCGTTCAAAGGTTGCTAAAATTGGTGTATATTATTTAACTATTTCTAATGATTATAGAAAAGTTTTTGAAAAAAATGTTGCCAATATCGCTGAAATGGTCTTTGAATATAATAATGATATTGGAGATAAGTCATATGCTAATAGTTATAATACTGTAGCAGAACTTAATATAACTTATACTCCCGAGGCTGTAAATTAAGGAGAGAATATAAATGGCTGGTAGTCGTATTTCATGGAGTGATGTTCGCGCTCTATATGATACTTTAAATACTGCTTAGACTCGTTTTTCTCAAACTCGCACGACCGCTCCCTTAAATGGGGAGCGTCATGCGAGACAAAGTGATATTACTACTTTAAAAAATGAAATTGAAAATTTAAGAAATGTTTCTTATGTAGGAACTTAGGCTACTTTTTCTAATTTTACCGCTCCAAGAGCTAGTGAGCTTATGAAACGAGTCCCCTTAGAGGAAATTAGAAGTAAACTTGATACAATAAATGGCATTTGTGCCTATAACGGAGCGAATTATACAAGTAATAATAGTTATCGTGGTGCAGATTATACAAGTAATAATAGTTATAATAGTTCTTATTATACAAGCAATAATACTCAGCGTTCTTCAGACTATTCAAGTAATAATAGTTATAATAGTTCTTATTATACAAGCAATAATACTCAGCGCTCTTCAGACTATTCAAGTAATAATGCTCAACGCTCTTCAGACTATTCAAGTAATAATGGTCATAGAAGTTCAAATTATTCAAGTAATTATACCTATTATACTGCTAATTATTCAAGTAATAATGGCGTAAGAAGCTCTAATTATAGTAGTAATAATAGTAATCGTTCTTCTAATTATGGTAGTAATAACGGTTATAGAAGTGCTTATAGAGGTTCTAATAGAGGAGCTTATACTTCTAATAGCACAAACCGTAGTGGCGCTGGTAGATAGCGTTCTTAATTCTTTTGAGAAAAAGGAGTTTTATAATATAAATGTTTAAAGAAATGGATATTAGAGCAGTATCTTTAGTGTCTTCATGTGGATGTAATTTACATTGTAAATATTGTCTTATTGAAAATACTTTAAATAATTGCTCTGCAAATTTACAACATGAAACTATTAAAGCTTTAAACGATGGTACTTTTTTAAATAATGTAAAAGGTATTTTTAAGCGTTTAAATCTTAACAGATATAAAATAGAATGTTTTACTTTATGGGGTCAAGAACCTACATTGACCTTGCATCTTCTTACCGATCATTTGGAAGATTGGTTTAATTATTTCCCGAATATTAATCATATTGATTATTCTACCAATGGGATGGATTTTCCTGAAAGAACTGTTAATTTTATTAAAAAGGTTGATGAATTAGCAAATAATGAACTTGCTTTAGAAGTTCAATTTTCTTACGATGGCACTTACTCAACCAATAATATTAGAAATGCTAATAATGAAAAAATCTTTGAGACTGCTTCAACTGTAATTAAAGAATTAAATAAAATTAAATTTCATAATGTAAATGTATCTATTCAATTACATGGTGTTCTTTCTGGAGCTTTAATTCATGAACTTGATACAATTCAAAAAGTTCATGATTATTATAAAGATTTGGATAATTTTGGTTTTGAACTCGCTGATATTAATCTTAATCAAAGAGTCGAAGTAAATAGTAGTGTATCAATTTGTCCTGAGAATCCAAGAGATGGATCAGTTGATGAACGCATTGAATATGAGTCTTTTTTACAACGTCTTGTTAATATTGATGTAAGTGATTTCCATGACCCGCATCTTCCAGTTGGTATCATTATTGGTTATCGTCATTTATATGAAGAAGTATTTTCAGATTTACATGGATTTACTGGAGAAGATCGTCCTATTACGTCAAAAGAATTGATGAAATTGGTTATGGAAGGAAATCAAGAAGCAATTACTGTAGCTTCTAGAAATAATTTCTGTAGCGGTAATTTTAATGAATTAAAATTACTTTATGATGGTACTATGATGTCTTGCCAGAATTTTATGTTTGATCTTGATGGCAATAATGTTAAAGATGATGGAACTATTGGCGCACAATTAAGAAAAGATACCCGTCGCACTAAAACTGATTGTGTTAATCTTTTAACTGATAGCGAAGAAGATATTAATAAAGTTATATATAAATATGATATGTATAAAACACATTCCTTCCCATTTATGTTCCAAGCAACTGTAAATACTTTACAAATGCTAAATGAATGTAATCAATTAAATTCTATTTACAAATATAATCCTGATAAATTATTAAGATTGGCATTAATTGCAACAAAAATTGATGCTTGTACTTATAATAATTTTATTTCTTCTGGTAGTGCGTTGTTAAGAAGTGTAGGCACTTTAAGAACTCAATCAGCACTATTTATGTATGTAGATAGAGAAAATAATTTACTTAAACCTGAAGAAGAATGGTTCCAAAATACTGAAAATATGAATGAATATAGAGGAGAAAGTAATTAATGAATATTAGTGAAGGTTGTCAGTTAGATAATAATAAATACTTTGAAAAATTTGTAGATAATTATATTTTTAATAGGGACCATCAAGAGGAAGGATACTGGATTAATGGGGAGTCTTTTGAGCTTATTATAAGACCTGAGTGCAATCAACAATGTGAATATTGTTATGTCGCGCGGTATGGAGATAAACTTTACCCCATGGAAAAGCGGGCTAACAATAAAACTTTAATTCATAATACTGATATTATTTTAAATTATATTTTCAAAGAAAGAAAAGTTTTATTTCATGAAATGGAACTTTTTGCTGGAGATTTATTTTATGATGATATTGGATTTGAAATATTTGAATTAATGTTTAAATATTATAAAGAATTGTATGACGAACATCCTAATCTTTTTAATATTCATCCTCGTATCGTAATGCCAAATAATTTTAGTTTTGCTACTGATGATAAAAAAGCTGAAAGAATGGAAGAGCTTTTAACTAGATTTAAAACTATTAATATGGAGATAAGTCTTTCTTGTTCGGTAGATGGACCTTATAATAGTGTGCGCGAGCGCGATAAAGATGATAGCTATTATACTAAAATTCTTGAGTTTCTTCAAAGAAATCCTTGTGGTATTCATCCTATGATTTCTCCAAGTAATATTGAGAGTGCTATTAAGAATTTTGATTGGTGGGACGAACAATATGAAAAGTATAATCTTGCTGGTGAAGACATTCATGATTTTCAACCTATGTATTTGGAAGTCCGTAATGATGAATGGACTGATGAAAAATTAGATCATTATCTTGAATTTTTAACTCATATGTTTGAAGTAAGATTCCATAAAAATGGTGAGTCTGTAGATAAATTGGCAAGACATATTTTCTTAGGAGATGGAGAAGAAGGTTCTTTACCTTGTCTTGGAAATTATGATCCTCTTGGATTAACTTCTACTTGGGATAGTGAAGAATACACTTGTGCGATTTCACACCAGACTTGTTTTTATGTAGCAAGTTTTGAATTTGCGCCTTGTCATAGAACTTCTTACCCTCAATTCCTTGGTGGACGTCTTGATGTAAAAGATGATAAAGTAGTTGGTATTACTGCGATTAATCCTACTGTATATAGTGTAATTAAAATGAATAATACACATATGAATATTGCCTGTCCGACTTGTCCTTTTGATCCTTATTGTTTAAAAGGATGTTTAGGCGCTCAATATGAAGCAACAGGTGATTTATTTGTTCCTGGGGAAAGTGTTTGTAAATTACATAAAACACATTTAACTTTCTTGGCAAAGACCTATTGCGAGTTGGGATTAACTAAAATTGCAGTTGAAAAAAATTATTTTAAGAGTGAAGTAGACAAAGAAAAATGGCTTACTTTATGCCGTCAGTTGGGGTATTATAATGATTGAAGAAATGAAAAAACAAATTCAGCATTTAGATGATACTTTTGATCTTTCTAATGTTGGAGATTATAAAGATTTATTATATGTAATTTATTTAAATTGGATTGAAAATAATGGAGAAAATGAAGAAGTTAATTCTCTTATTGATAATTTAATTAAAAAAATTGTTAATTCTAGCATTAATGATAATGATAATTGCGATTGTGATAATTGTAATGAAGACGAAGGTCCTAATATGAGTGAAGATTATTTAATTTATCGTCATTTTTTAGGATATAAAATTCCTGGCTATTGGCGTAATCATTAATGTTAATTAATTTATATAATGCTCGTCAAACTTTACTAAGAACAGTAAAGTTTGACGAGCGTGAATGTAATGATATTGTTTTTGGATTAAATTTTCCAAAAGAAATTACTTTTTGCAAAATTGTAAATAATTCAAATGATATAGAATATTCTTCATTAAATTATCTATATAGTCAATTAAAAGATTTAGAATATAAAGATATAAAAATTATTGAGTTAATTTTTAGTCAAAAACAAAAATTTACATTTGAATCTACAGTAAAATCTATTTTTTATAGAACAATGTTATATTCAAGTTAGGGACAATTAGAATTTAAATTATATTTAACTTTACGATTTGAAGAAGAACATCCAATTATTTACGATAAAGAAGAATAGATTTTAAAGTGTGATAAAAATTGTGAATAGTTAAATAGAAAAATACATCGTTGTGAATTTTTTCATAGTGATTTAAATGATATAAATGAAATTTGCACGGGATGTTTTTTGTAGGAAAGAGATAACCAAATAAAAGAACTAGTTAATTATAATAGAAATATTATAAATGTTTTGGAGAATAAATATGGAAATAGATAGAACTAAAAATTATCAAGGGATTCCTCCTTATACTAATCCAGTATGGAAATCGGTCTATGATGGGGTTAGTTTAGAAATGCATATTGTAGATCATTGTAATCTTAACTGCGCAGGATGTAATCATTTTTCCCCTTTAGCAGAACCTTGGTATATTGATTTAGATGATTTCCGCAATCAGATTACTTTTGCTTATAAAAAAATTCCAAATATAAAACTTTTTATGATTTTAGGTGGAGAACCTACTTTACATCCAAAATTATTTGAAATATGTTAGATTGCTAGAGAAGTTTTCCCAAAAGATAAGGTGGAAATTAAAATATTAAGCAATGGGTGTCATTTACAAGATGCTTTTAAACATGAGAAAGAATATAAAGATATGGGAGTAATATTTGATGTTACTACTTATGGAAAATATACCGATCATAAAGCGATAGAGTATCTAGACAGTCATGGTTTAGGTTTTAATCATAATTCAAGATTATTTATGCGACAATAGCTTGTAAATGAAGCAGGAACTACTGATATAAATGAAGTATATTTTCATAAATGTCCGCATTAGTTACCTTGTTTTACTTTAAAAAATTATAAAATTTATATATGTCCATTTTCTGCACACTTGGATATTTATAGAAAGAAATATAATGTAAATATCCCAGAAGACGAAAGCGATTATTTGCAGTTAGAGGATATAAATAGTTTAGATGATTTACATAATTTCATTTTTAAACCTAAAAATATTTGTAGATATTGCGATGGGACTATGTCTGAAGCTTCTTGGATTTGGCACAAATATTATGATACAAAATCAGAATTTATAGTTCCAATGGAAGATGCTTATTTTAGAGATTATGATTTTTATTTAAAATTAGTTAATGATAAAGAAAATTTTTTAGAAAATTATTAGCTATTTAAAGAAAATAGATGCCCAATTGAATTTAGATATAATACTTATTATTTAAAAAAATGTTTTACTCGTTTTATTGATGGAAAAATGGATATTATAATACCTTATTATAATATGAATGATTAGCAAATTATTAATTTGTATAATAATTTATCTACCCAAACAATTATAAAAGATTGTTGTGTATATTTTATTAGTGACCATTCTTTCTATGATAAAAAACTTATTGAAGTATTTGATGAAGCAAATTTTCCTTGTTTCTTTTTTAAGAATTTAAAACGAAAAGGGCCTGGTCTAACTCGCAATTTAGGACTAGAATATTCTTTTAATAAATATGTGTTATTTTGGGATTCTGATGATTTATTTTCAAATGATAATGTTTTAGAAATTTTATATAATTCAATAAAATATAGCAAAGAAAATTTTGGGGTATTTAAAATAGTTAATGCTGATAAATCAGTTGAAAAGATTAATTTAATTCTTAAAAGAGATTTTCTTAATAAGAATAATATAAAATATTCAAAATTTTTCTTTGGAGAAGATAGTATATTCTTAGATAGATGCGATATTTATGGTGAATCTTATGAGTTAGAAGATTAGAATTTAGGTCTTTATATAACTTAGTTAGAAGATAATCCTAATTGTTTATCTCATTCTAATTCTAATATGGTAATTACAGGATATATTAATAAAATAATTGTATTTTTTGCTAATTTTATTGATATTTTGAAATTGGAAAATATTGATGAAAACCGCAAACAAAGTACTTTAAGACGAAATCTTTATAGAATTATTAATGAAATAAAATTAATAAGTGATTTAGATTCTTCTTTTTATGGATATGAAAATAATTATTTTTTAGAAAAGATTATTCTTTTAATTTATTATATATTATATACTATGTATAATTTATCTAATAATAAAGAAGATTTTAATAATATTCCTAATTTATGTAATTTAGATAAACAGATTATAGAAGATATTAAAAATTAGAAAATTGAGTTTAATCTTTTAAGAGGAGAATGTATAACTAATTTTGATGATATTAAAAATGAAATTTATTCATTATTAAATTATCTTAATAATGAATTGTGTTATGTGCCTACTTATGAATGGTTTTTAAATTATTTAGATGGAAAAGGAGAAAGTATTTATGATTGAAACTTATCAAGAATATAAAGAAAAAGTTTATTTTCTTCTAAATAATTTTTTAGATTTTACTAAAGGAGATAAACCTTATTTATTTAATGTACCTCCAAAATTAGGTAATCTTCCTGATTTAAATAAATATTTACATTTTTGTTTTAATAAATCTGATAAAGGAGAAAGCTAATGAGATTTACCGATCATCATTTTGGATAGGTAGAGTCTGACTTTTGGACTTTATTAAAAGAATTTCTATTAAGGTTTGATCCGAATAGTATTTATGATTTTTGGGTTTTATTTATTTATTTTTAGTTAGGTATTATTAGGAAAGACAGATTTATTATTTATTAGGTATAGTATATTTTAAAAGAAAAAATAAATTTTAAAGAAGTTAATGAAATAAACTTTAATACAATTATACCGATAGAGAAAATAGATCTATCTAATTTAAAAGATTGTATTTGGATAAGTTATTAGATTTGTTAGTATGATTATTAGAATGATGAAAATTTGATTTTAAATTATAGTGAAAAAATATTTAATAATCTTACTAATATTTTTGAACCTGATATTACGGTAAATATTCCAATAGTACAATAGGATAATAAAATATGTGAAATGTGTGGTTTAAAGTCTAAATCTAATGGATAGAATATTCCATTTTTTAAAACAAATGATAATAAATATTTATGTCCTAATTGTTATTATTTATTAAAATTAAATAAATAATTATTAAAACCTACTTTTATAGTAGGTTTTAATTGATTTTTGATAAAAAATAATGTATTATAATTATAAGATAAATGAAAAGGGTGTGTTTATACGAATAATTATAGTCAACATTATAAAGAAATAAGTCCTATTGATACAGTTAATAATATTAAAAACTTTTTAGAGGGACGCGGATTTACTTGTGTTGAGGAAGCTTTACGTCAAGAACAATCAACTACTTGGAGTCTTGTGCTAAGCCTTGAATATAAAGGACATTTTGTATTAAAGACTTATGGTAAAGGTGTTACGAAAGAATTTGCTAGAGCTTCTGGTTATGCGGAAATGTATGAACGTTTTTGTAATGGAATGCACTATCTTTGTAATCCTTTTCTTTGTGCAGAAAAAATTGAATCAAATAAAAAAAATTATGGTTATTCTTTATTTAAAAATGAAAAGCCTTTAAGTTATGAAGAAGCACTTGGGGGAAAAGATACTCTTTTATATAAACTTTTTGATCGTTTAAATAAAAAAGATAATGGTTTATTAGAGGATTATTTTAAAACTATTTATAATAATGAATTTTTTGGAGTGCCATTTAAAGGAGTTAACATTAATAAAACTTTATATATGGATCCTCGTCTTCTTCAACGTTATCATGGTAGTTCGGGAATGGCAGCAGGCAATACTTTTAATGAAGCCTTAAATCAAGGCTTATCTGAAATTTTCGAGCATTATGTTTTAAGTAATTTTTATATTGATATTGATAATAAAGATTTTTATTTTTATGATATAGATAGTATTAAAGATGAAAAATTAAAAAATATTATTAGTGCGATTAAGTCTCATAATAATAATTTTTATATTATTGATATGTCAAGAACTTATAATGTTCCTGTTATGGTAGCAATTTTAATTAATAAATATAGTGGCACTGTAGCTATTAATTTTGGTGCTTTTCCAGTTTTTGAGATTGCTGTTGAACGTGTTTGTACTGAAATGTATCAAAATTGTTTTTCTTTTGATACAAGAAAGACTTCAGTTATATCTCCATATTATTCTTTAAATAAAGAAGATATGGTTATGGATGGTGGTTCTTGTATTACGAATCTCAATACTTTTCCTGAGAGTTTATTTTTAAATAAGAAATTTGTAGATACTGTTAATAAAGATGTATTTTTATCTTATACTGATAAAAGTTATTCCAATGACGAAATTTTAGAGCATAATAAAAAGATTGCTACTAATATTGGAGCTGATATTTATTGTGCTGATATGTCTTTAATTGATGGTATCACTGCCATTAGTATTTATGTAGATAATCTTGATGGCTTGTGGAAATCTTTTTTTGATAGATGCCAAGAGGTTAAAGAAACAGGAGAGGCAATTTCTATAACTAAAAATAAACATTTAGCTATTAAGAACTATCTTAAAAATAAGAATAAAGTATATGATGTAATTAAATATTGTCTTGATTATTATAATATTACTTTTGATAAAATTGTAGATAGATTCTGTGGCTTGCTTACTCATGGAGATCAATTAGTGGCTTATAACAATAAGAATGTATTATTAACACCCAATGAGATGTTCGTTAAAAATCTTTATGTAGATGCTACAGGATATTTGTTAGAAAATCAAGAATTTTCTTTAGATATTTCAGTTAGTTGTTTTTATCCTTATTATAAAAAATATTTAACTTTATTAGCATACGTTCATAGTAGAAAATATAGTAAAGAAGATATGATTAAAATTTTTAAAGAATTTGATTATATTTTTACTGATGAAGATTTTAAACATATTACTGATAGAAAATACTTAGTAGAAAAATGTATTTTAGAGCCTATGTATGATATATTTAGAAGTAAAGATTTTAAAGAAATGATTAAAAATTATTAATAGGAGATTATATGGATATTAATTTTAATTGCCCTGAATTTTATTACGGGCTTGAAGTATATGATAAACTTTTTGAATTACAAGAAATTGCTCCAGAAGCTTTTTATCCAGAAGCCAAGGTAAAATATGTATATGGTTGTCTTCCTAATATGATTTGGAATGGTGGCGGATTTATGGATGGACGCCCAGAACATAATATTGATTATCTCTGTGCGATGCGTGATTTTTATGAAAAGAATAATATTATCTTGCGTTTTACACTAACTAATCCGCTTTTGGAGGAAACTGATGTTTATGATAGATACTGTAATGAAATGTTAAAACTTTTTGATAATGGTATTAATGAAATTATTGTTAATTCTCCTATTCTTGAGCGTTATCTTCGAGATAAGTTTCCTAATTATAAATTGACTAAAAGCATCATAGCAGCAAAAGAAGATTATGATTTTGTAAAAGCACTTGATGATTATGAAAGTATCGTTCTTCCGCGTCGTCATAATAGAAATTGGGAACTTCTTGATTCTATTCCAGAAGATAAAAGAGGAAGAATTGAAATTCTGGCAGATGAAAGTTGTCCTATTGATTGTCCTCGTCTTTATACTCATTATAATGTTTTCGCAAATTTTAGTTTATTTAAAAAGATTGATGAATCTCAGCGTAATTGTACCACTATGAAAAATAATGGAGCGATTTTTCCTGAAATTGATAATAAAGATATGATTTATATGGATGAAATTTTAAATACTTATTTACCAAAAGGATATAATAATTTTAAGATTTCTGGGCGCAATTGCGCAGATCATTGCGCGAAATCTATTACTCCATATTTCTTTAAGCCAGAATATCAATTAGAAGGTTTTTGCCAGTTGCTTAATGTTGGTTTGGCTTAAAAATTTTTTGACATTTTTAAAAAAATAATATATAATATATTTATAAAATAAAGAAAGACCTTTACAGCAAAATAACTTCCAGAATAGACTAAAGGTTAGGTCATAATCATTTAAGATTAAGTTAATGGTTCAAATCCATTTTCCGGACAAAGTTAAGGTCTTGTTTTATACAAGGGGGTCGCATAGCGGCGATTGCATCGGTCTCCAAAACCGACGGTTAATACCCACCAGGGTTCGAGTCCCTGCCCTCTTGCCAAAACATTTACTTTGGAGGTCGAATTTATATAATTATATAAAATTTATTTTTATATAATTATGAAAGGTAGATGTTTAATTATGATAGGAATTTATAAAATTACAAATAAAATAAATAATCATTGTTATATTGGATAGTCAATAAATATTTATGATAGATGGAAGCATGAAAAAAGTGATGCTTTTCGCGAATAGAGTAAAAACTATGATTATCCTCTTTCACGAGCATTAAGAAAATATGGAGTAGAGAATTTTACTTTTGAAATTTTAGAAGAATGTTCTCGTGAAGATTTAAATAAAAAAGAAATTGAGTATGTTAAAAAATTTAATAGTTATAATGATGGATATAATTAGACATTAGGTGGTGATGGAACCAAAGGGTTTCAAATAAAATTATCTAATGAAGATATTTATGAAATATATAAATTACTATTAAATGAAGAAATTACTCAAAATGATATAGCAAAAAAATATGGCGTTGGGATAGATACCATATCAGAAATAAATCACGGGAAAACTAGAATATTAGATGGTTTTACATTTCCTTTAAGAGATAACAGAAAAATTCATTTTTGTGTTGATTGCGGAAAAGAAATTTATCGTAGCTCTATAAGATGTAAAGATTGTGATTCAAAAAATTAGAGAAAAGTAGAACGTCCTTCTCGTGATATTTTCAAATCTGAAATTAGAAATATTTCTTTTTTACAATTAGGTCATAAATATGGAGTTAGTGATAAATCAATATCTAAATGGTGTAAATATTATAATTTACCTAGTAAAAAATCAGATATAAAGAAAATTTCTGATGAAGATTGGGAAAATATTTAATTTTTTAAACAAAAGAACTTTTTTGATTTTATAAAAAATATATAATATAATATATATAGAAAGTTGAGAAAGGAGAAAATAAATAATGAATATTGAAGTTGGTAATTCTTATTGTTTTGTCCCTTATCGCGGTCGTTGCTATCGCAGACAGTATCTTAAATGTACTGTTCTCCGAGTATTAAATTATCAGATTGAAGTCCTTGATGAACACGGTGAAAAATGGCTTCTTTCAGAAGATGATTTAATGCCAATTCAAAGACCTTATTGACATTTTATAAAAAATATTATATAATATTTATATAAAATGAAAAAAGAAAAAAGGAAATAAAAAAACTTGGGTAAAAGAGAAAAGTTGATTTTTAAAAAAAAATATAATATAATAAATATATAAAGTAAGGATTTTAAAAAGTCCTTCTTTTATGGGAGATTAGCTCAGCTGGTCAGAGCGCTTGACTGTTAATCAAGATGCCATAGGTTCGAATCCTATATCTCCCGCCATTGGGGCGTTAACACGGATTTTATAAGTTTAAACTACCACCGATCGAAAGAGTATGTGGCTTGCGGAAAACGCCCGACTAAATATAAGGAAGCGAAGTAAAACTTATTGTGAAGTAGTGGCTATACTCACATTAATCAAGGCTATGGGTTCTGGGGATCCAAAAGAGTAAAAGTTGGTTCGAGTCCAACGACTGACGAAGTTCGAATCTTCGCAATGTGGGTGATAAAACTCTTTATTTGCCGAATTGGTGGAATGGTAGACATAGCAGAATTAGACTCTGCCGCCTTAAAGGTGTAAGAGTTCGAGTCTCTTATTCGGCACCAGTCCCTCCCTGGGAATGCGTTGAAGGCTTGCGAACTTTGAACGCAGGTGGTTGGCAACTCCATCTATACATAAATAAGTTGCGCTTCGGGCTTCGGGACTGCATGGCGTGGTCGTCTGTCTTGCACACAGAAAATCAGGTGAGTTCGATTCTCACGAGGTCCAGTCATCTAAAATTCACAACCGCCACGAGGTAGATGATGGGTAACGCTAATAGTGAATAGAAATGGTTATATGGTGTAAAGAGTAAGCACGGCGGTTAAGTAAACCGCAAGTTCGGGAGCATTGCCCGATATAACCGATTATATGATTGGTGATAAAAGCAGCCAGAAATATTATCTTATTAATTAAACTTAATACAATATACTAAATGATATAATAGATAAGGTATATTAATAAAACTTATATACAATAAGATAATATATACAAAATGCTAATAGTGATTTTGGTTTCAGCGCTAAGAAAGTTTTTCCCACTAAGAAGAGAAAATTTGAAGAGTTAGCGTAGTCTAGAAGTTATTCTTAAATAACTCCCGTTTTGGTTTGTAGCCTTTTTCGGAAAATAAAATGGTATTATAGTAAATTATGCAAATCGTGACGCCGCGAAGGGACGGCCGCCCTAAAGTGCGATTAAGATTAGAAAGAAGTTGGAAGATCTTCTTAAAACTTCCATTAGATTAGAAAGAAGTTTTAAGGATTCTTCTTAAAAATCCAATTAGATGATTAAAAAGAAGTTTTGAGGATTCTTCTTAAAAATCCTCTTAGTTATGCTTTGATGGCGGAATTGGCAGACGCGATCGGCTCAAACCCGATTATCCGAACGGATGGTGAGAGTTCAAGTCTCTCTCGAAGCACCAGTCACCTCCTTTAATTAGTAGGTTAGTGTAGAAATGGTAAGCATTTATGAATATTGACGGCGGTGGAGTGGCGACCATCGTTAACAAATATCGCTTCTTGGTTAGTCTTTTAATCTTTTGACATTTTATAAAAAATAAGTTATAATATTTATAGAAAGTTAAGAAAGGAAGATTTAAATTATGTATAATGATTACTATGAAAGCTATGCTTGTGAGATTCAGAGTGATGAATATGCTGCTTATCAGGATCTTTCCCTTTATGAAGATGAGGATGAATACCGTGAATAAAAGTTATATGAAAAAGAATAAGGAAGAACTCAATGAGTATCTTCAGTTGTTTCGACGCAGAGGATTTAAAGTTCCTGCGAAAAAAGGCAAAGGTTCATTTAAGCGAAAACAAAAGCACAAAAATCAAGATTATGATAGATGTGCTTAATATGGCCCCATCTGACTAAATGGCTTAGGTGGCAACCCTCTCAAGGTTGAGATGTCAGTTCGAATCTGGCTGGGGTCACCACCCGATTTAATTCATTAAACAATAATCGGAGGAGTTATACTTCTTCTTTAACAAAAAGTAATATATTTGCTCCCATCGACAAGCGGACTTAAGTCACCAGCCTTTCACGTTGGAGTCGCCGGTTCGAATCCGGCTGGGAGTACCATATGGCCCCGGGGGCAGTCAGCAGAGCCGCGTGCCTGTCACGCACGAGATAGCCGGGTCGGCACCGGTCGGGGTCGCCATACGTTGGCATCATTCTTATGTCTATGTAAGTGCGCAGGTGGTCGCACAAAAGCCTCTACAAAAGTTGGCCATTTGATGAGGTCTATTAAGAATTTTGGGACGATGGGTTAGAAAGTCCAATAGATATAATGGTCGCGAATATTATATCTATCCCATTTTCGGTCAATAGCTTAATTGGTAGAGCATTGTTCTCATAAGACAAGGGATATTAGTTCGATTCTAATTTGACCGACCATTGCGGTAGAGTGAAACGGATATATAAATCATGCCAGGCTCATAACCTGCGCGATACAGGGTTCGACTCCCTTGAACCGCAACCATAAGGCACACACAGCAATCATTTTCTATTGAAAGTATTTTAACTCATTGGTAGAGTATTTGTCTGTTAAACAAATTGTAGTTGGTTTAATTCCAACAAATATTTCATTTGTGTCTTGTAAATTAAAATAATCCAAAAGGAGATATCTAAATGAAGTTTAAGTTTAAGCCCGGCGACAAGGTTTATTCTAAGAAGTACGGTAAGGGCTTTTGCCATCAGGTTGATGAACAGGATAAGGATTTTACTTATGATTTCCATTTTAAGGATGGCACAATCATTTGGATGTCCCGATATGATGGTGAGCGTTATGTAAAGTTCCGCAGACCGAAGAACGCGGAACCCGCGAACGCATAATTTATCTTTCCTTTCTTTTTGAATAACAAAGACGCTAACAGCAAATTTTAAAACATTGATGTACTAAATACATATGCTTGAAATTGTTTACGGCGTCTTGTTCTATTTATATTGTTGATGTAGTACGATAAATAAAATATCACATTCTTTTAGTCAGTTTTAAAGGAAGAATGACTACGTGGAGAATCGGGAATCGTAGCAATATAAATATTATGGGCGGATAGCTCAGCTGGTAGAGCGTAGGATTGAAGATCCTAGCGTCGGCAGTTCGATTCTGTCTCCGCCCACCAAAAGACCAACAAATGAGGAACCACTTTGCTGCTCGTGGCTGTTGGGATGCCTGTTAGAAAGGCTACTCTTCTATATATTTAAATATATAGAAACAAAAGACTATACAATAGAGAGAGTCTTTTACATCTAGTTCATTTTCTTACTTATCTTTCTGTTTGATTTCCCCTTTCGTTTGATATATAGATTGTTATTTTCTCTCACTTCTATGGGAATGAATTGTTTTTCTACTCTCTATTTTGTTTCATAAAATTAAATAAAAAAGGAGGATTGTCTGATATGTTTAAAGATGTTGATGATTTGATCTTTGGCGATGAGTGCGAATTTTGTCCTAGCGAACGATAAGTGCGGTCGCCTACTTAATGCTACCATAGGCTGGTTCCAAGTCCAGAAAAGCAGAGGAGGTAGAATATGAAAAATATTTTAAGTTATAAAAATCCTTGTTTTAGCGGTCAAGAAATTCTTGATTGGGCTAATTACCAAGTAAATAATAAAACTTCTCATTATAAACAGGGATTGAGAGTTTTAAATTTATTTGGTAATATTAAACCTGATAGAAAATATTATATTTTTAGTAATTATCGCACTTGGCGTAGTTATTGTGGATATAGTATTAAACCTAAGTTAATCATATATAGGTGTAAATAAATAGAATAATTGAGGCGTTGGGCGAGGGTGTGGTATGGTTTAAACGAGGATATCATCTGTTTAAGCAGTAAATTATTCTATTTATATATTATGAAGGAGTGGCAGAGCTGGTTGAATGCGGCACCCTGCTAAGGTGTTGGCCTTATTTGGGGCCCGGAGGTTCGAATCCTCTCTCCTTCGCCATTAAATTTTAAATTAAGAGGATTAAGTATGAATATTGTAAACGCTGGTTCTCGCTATCAAATTTATGGCGAGGACGTTAAGACTTATAAGCGACTTCCGCTTATGTCTTTTGAAATCTGCTTTAATAAGATGGCAGGTTTTTATCTTTCTTCTCGTTCTGATCTTGCGATCAATGAGGAAAAGATTTATGGTAATCATGAAGTTAAAGTCAATAAGGTGCTTAATTCTTTTAAGCACTCGGACCGCAATCTTGGTGTTATCCTAAGCGGACAAAAGGGTATTGGCAAGTCATTGTTTGCTCGTATTCTTTCTCATCAAGCTATTGAAGACGGGTATCCTGTTCTCTTGGCTAATACTTATATGCCTGGTATCGCAGATTTTATTTCTAGCATCGAGCAGGAAGTCGTAGTTATTTTCGACGAGTTTGAAAAGAATTTTGCTTCTAATGTTGAGGAGCATGTGGGGCCATCTCCGCAGGAAGAAATGCTTTCTCTCTTTGATGGTCTTGATAATGGTAAGAAACTCTTTGTTATTACTTGTAATGAAGTTGATCGACTTAATACTTATCTATTGAATCGACCGGGCCGTTTCCATTATCATTTTAAGATTACTTATCCAACAGAGGAAGAGATTGTAGAGTATCTTACCGATAAGGTTGATAAGAAGTATGCAGACGGCATTAAGGATATTGTGAATTTCTCTCGCACCGTTAATATGACTTATGATTATCTTCGTGCTATCGCATTTGAACTTAATCAGGGTTATGGTGTGGCAGAAACTCTTGAAGACCTTAATATCTCTCAGACTTCCAATGTTCGTTTCAATATCACTATTACTACGGTAAATGGTGATGTGTATAATACCTATGGTGCTTCAGTTAATTTGTTTAGCAATCCTAATACTAATCATCAAAGATGGTATGATGGTTATGCCTCGGATAGTAAGACTATTCGTTATGCATTAACCCCTGATTCAATTAAGATTGAAAAGGGTATGATTACTGCTGATTCGAAAAAGGTTGAAGTCTATATTGATCCTGATGACTTTTGGACGATCAGCAATGAGGAAAAGCGTAAGGAAGCTATTGAGAAGGCTAAGAATGAGCGCGTAATTAAGTCTGTTGTTTTAACTAAGGTCGCAAACACTATTGAACAGTATCTTTATTAACGCGGCGGCCGATGTAAAGTGAATATACTTTACATCGGCCCTTTTTGACTTTATAAAAAAAATATTATATAATAAATATATGAAAAATAAACAAATGCTTTTGTGATGGAATTGGTATACATGCTAGACTAAGAATCTAGTGGGCGCAAGTTCGTGTGAGTTCGAGTCTCACCAAAAGCACCATGTGGCTGTAGCTCAGTTGGTAGAGCGTCTGATTGTGGCTCAGAATGTCGCGGATTCGAATTCCGCCAGTCACCCCAATAGTAAGTAGGTGAAATTATGAATTATACCGTAGATTAGTTAATCGCTGAATGGAAAGATTAGATTGCTTCTATGAAGTATTATAATTATAGTCCAGAGATTATTGATAAAAATGAGTAGATTCTTATTTATTTCCAAGAGTTAAAGGAGTATAAAGATGGAAATCGAACGTAAGTTTGATATTAAAAATATCCCTTCTTGGATGAAGGAAAAGAGTGTTCGTCATAAGAAAATTGAACAAATTTATCTTATGATTGATTTTGATAATGATGGTAAAGTGCTTGAAGAAATTCGAGTGCGGAAAGCCATTAATCTTAAAACCAATCAAGTTGATTATAAGATGACATATAAATATGGCGATGGTCTGTCTCGTGAAGAAGTTGAAACATCTATTTCTGCGGATTTCTATGAAATGATTAGAAAAACTCGACACGAAGGTTATAATCCTATTATTAAGGATTATTACATGGTTCAAGATATTCATAACCCTGGACGTTTGATCGAAGTTAGTGAAGTAGACGGAAAATTTTGTTATGCAGAAGTTGAATTTCCTGATGAAAAGACTGCTAATGAATATGTCTGGCCTTATCCTGAAATTTTAGGGCCAAAAGGTGAAATGACTAATCAACCGGAAGAACGAATGTCTGTTTATTGGTTGAAATCGCGAGTTTCTTGACTCGCCGATCTGGGGTGGTAAGTCAAAGGCTAGACTAGGCGACTTATCTGTGGGTAGTTTAAATGGTAAAATATTGGAAGCGCTACAAAGATTTAAGTTCAAATCTTAGCTCACAGGCCAAATCGCTCAATGGAGAGTTCGAGTCTCCCTCGCCCTACCATTGTCATGGTATTTCCTTTCTTAACTAAATAAAGACTCATACAGCAACTTTTTTGCTTGCAATAAGCGCTTAATGTGGGATTAAGAAGAATAAAGAGTCTTGTAGCGAATTTGTCCCCGTAGTTCAGTTGGATAGAACAAAGGATTTCTAATCCTTGTGTCGGGCGTTCGAATCGCTCCGGGGATGCCAAGGGTATATCCCATTAATAAGAATCATTAAAACCTTAAAAATATTAAGGAAGGTGATTCGATGAAAATATATTCTCCAAGCAATTATTCATATGTAAAAATTATTGAAATTCCAAAAGAAGAAATTAGTAAATTAGATATGGCGCTATGCGCTCAACCGCGTTAGACTTTAAAGCAATATTATGATAGTTGTGCGGTTAAACCTACTATTTTAACTAATGGTGGTTTCTTTAGTATGGATAATGGCGCTACTTGTTTTAATTATATGGACAATGGTATAATCATTAATTCCACTTCTTCTTATAAAGAAGGCTTTGGTATCATTAATGGTGAATTGAAATACGGTATAATTGGAACAGAAAAGTTTGAAGATTTTGTTAGCGGTTATCCAGTATTAATTAAGGCTGGCAAAAAAACTCAAATTACTTATGCCAAAGAGTTAAATTATAAAGCCCGTAGAACAGTATTAGCATATAATAAATCTAATATTTATTTAATTGCTATTGAAAAGCCAGGTATGGCGTTCGCAGAAATGTAGAATTTACTTTTAGCATTAAAGGTTGATTATGCGATTAACCTTGATGGCGGTGGTAGCACAAAAGTTCTTTATAACGGGACTTGTATTACCAAAGATTGGGGCGATCGCGCAGTAGATAATGTAATGGCCGTTTATCTCAAACCGCAAATCATTTACCGCGTTCAACTTGGTGCTTTTGGATCTAAATCTAATGCTGATGCTTTCTTATTGAAGATTAAAGCATTACCTGATACTATTGGAGCAGGTTATAAAAATGCTTATATTCGTAAGATTGGTAAGTATTATAAAGTTCAAGTCGGTGCTTTTTCTGTAAAAGCAAATGCTATTAAAGTAATCAATGATTTAAAATCAAAAGGTTATAACGCATTTTTAACTACTTAATAAAACTTTTTGACATTTATAAAAAAATATTATATAATGATTTATTATTGTGATAAACTTAAACCGCTAGATATGGCTATTACTATACATGAATATGGTCATGCTTCCACTCTTATTACTAGTGGATCATATAATAGTAGGGACTATTTATTTAATGAGGTTGTTTCATGTTTATATGAATTATTATTTTTAAACTATTATATAAGTGAGTATGGCTGTAAATATAATGAAGAGGAAATATTTAGAATTTTTAATACTTCTTGTATTGAAAAATTAAGAAGTAAATTATTTAGAAGAAGCCGCTATAACTGTAACATAGTTAATATGATTGAAGCTTTGTATGGTGAAATAATTAGTATTACTATATATTGTAAATATTTTAATGATAATTTATTAGATAAAATAGAGTTTATTAAGAAAAATTATAGTAAATTAAACTGTTTTGAATTATTAGGAATGCTTGATATAAGTGATAATGATTTAATTAATACTTCTTCTGATTTGAGTAAATTAGTATTAAAGAGATAATTTGACTATTTTATTATTTCATTATATAATTTATATGAAATGAGGAATATGTATGGAAATATTAAATAGAAAAGCAAGATATGATTATGTAATTGAAGATACTTATGAAGCGGGTATAGTACTTACTGGTACTGAGATTAAATCTGTAAGACAAGGTAAAGTTAATATTAAAGATAGTTATGCTATTATTAGAAATGATGAAATATATTTACTTAATACTCATATTTCTATTTATGAAGAAGGTAATAGATTTAATCATGAAGAAGATAGAACTAGAAAGTTATTGCTTCATAAAAGAGAAATATTGAAGTTAAAAAATAAACTAGAAATAGAAGGATATACTTTAATACCTCTTAGATTTTACTTTGTAAAAGGTAGATGCAAGGTGGAAATAGGAGTATGTAAAGGTAAAAAAAATTATGATAAAAAAGAATCTATTAAAGAAAGAGATATTCAAAGAGAATTAGAAAAGGACTTTAAATATAGATAATGGATAATGTTATAGATAAAACTAAGAAGTTAATAGATTCTTTTGAGAGTAGTGAATTAATTAGTAAATTAGATTATTATAAAAGAATAGTTATTGGTAATAAAGAATTATTAGATTTAATAAGAAGATATAATGATAGTACTGATAATTATGAGAAGTTATCTTTAAAAGAAAAGATATATAAATATGATGAATATAGAGAATATATGAAGTATTATAATGAACTATTTTATTATATTATGAGTATTAATAAAAGATTTAAAGAATATACAAATGTAAGAGGTTGTCATATATGAGAGTAATAAGTGGTTATTTAAAGGGGAGAGAATTACTTGGATATAATGTAGAAACTACTAGACCTACGATGAGTAGAGTAAAGGAATCTATGTTTGCTAGTATTCAAAATTATATTGATAATTCCACTATATTAGATTTGTTTTGTGGTACTGGTAGTCTTGGTATAGAAGCTTTATCTATGGGCGCCAGTAGATGTTATTTTGTAGATAATAATAAAGATATATTGAGATATTTAAATAAGAATATTAATAATCTTGGTATTAATAATAAGAGTATGATAATTAGTAAAGATTATAGAGATAGTTTATTATATTTTAAAAATAATAATATTAAATTTAA
>OIZT01000011.1_pt1 | contig 196857 bp, 208 predicted proteins | sample 1588611 | NCBI WGS metagenome assembly OIZT01 (sample SAMN03283278) | human gut metagenome | biome: human-associated habitat; material: feces | host: Homo sapiens | place: Peru | collected 2012
TTTATTCGGTTTATTCTGCAATTATTTTTACTTATCAGCCCTAAGTAATAAGGGCATACAATCTTGGGTGTGCCGTTCTCATCAAGCTTAGCATTCGGATACTTCTCCAAAAACTCCGTAAGAAATGTCTTTGGCGGATGTTCATCGCTCCACCTCTGTACAGCTTTAACCGCCTTTTCGGGATAATACATCTCAAAGTCTGGACACGATAAACCTTCACCGTTGTTATTACTACACAAGGGACAATTGCCACACTTAATTTCACACAGTCCGTTCTTTGTTCTTTTCGTCATCTTCAACTTTTCGTTGAAGTAGTTTGTAGTTTTCGTACAATCAATCATTTTCTTGACCTCCTTCAAAATTAACAACTTTTCCGTTGTCGGTATAATCTCTGCGGTCAAATTCAAGTTTCAGCTTGTCAATGACAACCCTGTCGATATGCTCCCAAAAGACTTCGTCAGTGTCGGAGTGTTCGATAATCTCCGTCATTGATTTTAGTGCCTTTGCACAACGGTCTCTGCCAAAACCAAAATCCTGATGTAAAGCATACAGCATTGTTTTAAACACTCTGCGTGTGATGTCTTTGTTTTCTTTTTCTCGGATCTGCTCATATGCGTTTTTTGCAATCCGTTCAGCTTCCTGTTTAAGTTGTTTCGGGATTTTAGGCGGTATTCTTGCTTTCAACGCTTTCTCTCCTTTCTTAAAACGGCAAATCATCAGCCGGTGTAATCGTACTTAACGGGCGTGCTATTCGGCTTGCATCGGGTTCGCTTTGCAATTCTTCAAATCGTTGAAACATTCCGGTGAAGTTATAATTCAAAACTCCTGTATTTCCGAATTTATTCTTATCGAGTATGACCTCGGTTTCGGAAGGTTTTGACTTTCCGCTTTGCTTATCGTTTACATACGGTCTGTGCAAAAGAATCACATAATCGCTGTCCTGTTCAAGACCTCCGCTTTCTTTTAAATCTGACATTGTAGGTCTTTCTTTGCCGGCTCTTGTAATCTGCGACAACACTAAAAAGCAGCACTTTGTTTCCTTTGCACATTTCTTGAGTTTTTGGCTGATATAGTCAATTCTCTGCCTGTTGTCTGCAAAATTCTTTTGAGATGTAATTATCTGAACAAAGTCGATTATTGCAAATTTCGGCTTATTGCCGTAAACATACGATACGATTTTTTCAACTTCATACACGTCATCAATTACCGTTAAATTCTTGTAGCTTGCAAGTGTTTTCTTAACTCCTTCAAATTCGTTTTCATTCAGCTTGTGTTTATGTACTCGGCTGTATTCAATTTCAAGCCTATCAGCTATCAATCGGTCATAAATCATTCGTCCTGACATCTCAAGGCTGAAAAATACAGTTTTGCAATCAAGGCACGCTTTGAGGACATTAAGTGCAAAAGTGGTTTTACCTGTTGATGGTCTTGCCCCAATCGTGCCGATTGTTCCTTCAACAAAACCTCCGCAGAGCAAACTGTCAAGTCTTTCAAAGCCTGTCGGCACGGATTTAAGTTCAGTAAAAAAATCTTGCAGATACTTTTGTGAATTATCAGTCGATACTGCCGTTCTGCTCTCGGCTTGTTCAATAATCTCCTTGAGTTCCGGAATGCTTACGCTTGAAGATAGTGCAAGCGACTGTGTTTGACTTAAAAGCCAATTTTGTGTTGACTGCTCAACAAAGTAATCAACCGTAGCCTCGGCATTTACTTCAAAAGGAGCATTTTCACAACCGGTCAATGCGTATGCTTTGGCACTGTCCGACAGCTTTCCGAATATTGCAACTTTGTCAGCTTGAGAATCTTCAACAATTTTTTCAAAAGTTTCAACTGCGAGTTCATCCGTGAAGTCACTTTTCTGTAACTTTGCCAACAGTAAGGAGCGTATATCATCATAGAGCAGTAACGCTCCGATTATGCTCTGCTGAAATTCATCGTACTTATTCATTTAGCTTCCCTGTCTTTATCGCATAGGCTAACAGCTTGCTTTCCCATTCATTCCACTCAACACCGTTCTCGTCCATTTTCTGAACAAACTCATCACACAAATACGCATCGTCAAAGCCTGTGTAGTCTTTGTAGAATTTTCTGATTTCGCTGAACTCGGGTTTCGGAGCAGGTTGCCTATCAGGCAAGCCTGCGGAAGAAACCTTTCGTAAAGTAATATCTTTAGATATTACTTTACTTTTATTTATTTTTATTTGCTTTTTTGGGTTATTTTGGGTTTCCAAATTATCCACTGGTTTTTTTGGGTTATTTTGGGTTATTTTGGGTTTCTTTGGTCTGCCGCCTTTCTTGCCGTTTTCTCTGTTACGCTTGATAACGGATATATATTTCTTTCTGCCTTTGTCAATCCCCGGCTTAAAAGCATTGAATGCAAGTCTTACGGCAGAATCAAGCTGGCTTTGGTCAATATCCTGATTTTCTGCATACTCAAACAAAAGCTTAAATAACTTGCCTGCTCGTGTATCACTGAGTATATTTACACAGTCTTTGAGTGATGTGTCTACCATAAAATTTGGCATTACTATGTCTTTATCCTCGTTCACATTTATCCCTCCCGTCAATAAGTCTTGCAACCTCTCGGCACTTCTCGCAACCGTCAACACAAAGCTCTGCGTGACCTAACGCTTTTTCAATCTCCCTGTGCCGTCCAAGTATTTCAATCCACATAACTAACTGTTCGTAAATTTCTCTGTAACCGAGCTGATATTCCTTTAATTCTTCTCTCGTCAGCTTGTTCTGATGATAGCGTTCTATACAAACATCAAGTGCATAGTAGTAAAATTTTTCAAAATAATCAGCTGTAGGCGGCAATGACTTTTTGCTCTTAATCAGCTTTTCGATTTCATTAGCCTTGAGCATAAGCGTTCAGCCTCCTTTACACTTCTTAAAATTATGTATTCATAACCGAGCCTTTCAACAAAAGACTGAAAGTGTTTTTGTTGCTTGGATTGTCGCCCTGTGGGTGTTTTTATCTCAATGAATATCGTTGTTCCACCGTTTGCAAAAAGCGTTAAATCAGACAATCCCGGCACTCCTATGACTATCGGCGCACCGTATCTCGTGAGATATGTGCCGACATTGTTTCTAAGAACCAAACCAACTTCCGACAGCTTTACACGGATAGCGTTTTGCAGTGCTGTTTCCTCTTTTTGTGCCATATAAAAAACCTCTTGATTTTGCTTGATAATATGCCCAGCCGGGCTTGTATCCTTTTTGTTTTGCATATTCCTGTAATTCATTCATATTCTCGCATTCTGAAGGTGTGAGATATTTACTTACCTTGCGTTTGAGTATCATTTCGGGTGTTACTTTAACCAAATTACCTTCTGCCTGCTTCTTTTCTTTTTGCTCAAAAATAAAGTCACAATGCGGGCATATTCTCAGTGACGCAGGAATTACGGCAAAACAATTCGGACAGGTTTTCACCGGAGCGACGCCCTTTGTTTCATTCTTTTTCTCGCCCTCAAGCGACCATTTCCGTTCATCGTCAGGTAATCCGAAACGCACCCAATTTTCTGCGTGGTCTATAATAATTGCTCTTTTGTTCGGCTTGTAACGCATACACCGCATAGCCTGCTGAATGTAAAGCGTAAGCGATTTCGTAGGTCTTGCAAGGATTGACACCTCACAATCAGGAACATCAAATCCCTCGCTGATAAGGTCCACATTTGAAAGAACCTTTATTTCTCCACTGCGGAATTTTTCAATTATTTCAGCTCGTTTTTCTTTTGGAGTTTTGGCATCTATGTGAGCGGCTTTAATTCCGTTTGAAATAAATTCATCGCACAACTTTTCGGATTGTACAATTGCCGCACAATAGGCTATTGCCTGCTTGCCGTCTGCAAATTTTTTATAGTGGCTGACAATATCACCGTAAATTTTCGGCTTGTCATAAAAGTTCAAAATATCACTTGTTACAAAATCGCCGTTGCGTGTTCTGAATTTCTGATTTTTGATAGCAAGCGGAGGAGCGTAATAATCATATGGTGCAAGGCAGTTATTTTCAATCAACCACCTTGCACTAACTCCGATAATCAGCTTATCATTAACATCTGAAAGTCCCGAACCGTCAAGACGAACAGGTGTAGCCGTAACACCGACACGCTTCACATCCGAAAAGTAATCATAAATTTTTCTGTATGAATTAGCCTTGCTGTGGTGGTTTTCATCTGTGATTATAAGTGACGGTTTTGGTATCTTTTCAAGCCGTCTGCAAATAGTCTGAACCATACCGACTTTACAAAAATTCATATTCACACCCCAACTTTTAAAGGTGTTTTCTATCTGTTCACAAAGTTCTTTTCTGTGAACAAGAAAGAGTACATTTTTACATTGGTCGGTAAACCGTTTTGCAATATCTGCAATGATTACAGACTTACCGCCACCGCACGGCAACACTATACAAGGAGCTTTAAAGCCATTGTTCCAAGAGGCATATAACTTATTGACAAGCTCGTTTTGATATGGTCTTAACTTACCCATCTGTAAAACCTCCCTCTATATATGGGGATTTTTTCAAGAAAAATTGCACACTTTTATGCAATTCCCGAAAAAAATAATTAGAATGGCAGGTCATCGTCTTCATCAAGAGGCATATCGGAAAAGCCATTGCTTTGCTGTGAATTTGCGGTTGAGCCTTTCAAATACTTCGGTTCGGGAATTGTGAAATTTCCATCTTTGAGGTCTGACAAAGTAATCAATGAAAAAGGCTGTGCCGTGAATCCGTGATATCCTTTGTAGTTATATTCCTGCTCTCTGAATACCACGCCGACGCAACAATCCTTGAGTAATGCACCGTCCCATTCCTTTGTAAAGTCAATGTTGAGATGACTGTTGCTTTCACAAATTTTCTTGAGTGCGGTTTTCATTTTGCGTTCGTTGTTCTCATCGTACTCATTGCCTGACGGATACCGAAGCCTGAAAACTCCTTTGAATTTTGCATCGTTCGGAAAAGCCTTTTTATCATTGCCGAACTTCTTGCGGTAAAAATCCTTGTACTCACCGTCTGCAATGTCAAACAGAATACAAAGTGCGTCGCCCTGTTCCTCTGCTCTGATGATTCTTGCTTTGTATGCACCGACAGGAAGTTTTATGCTCTCGGTATATTCCTGTACATTGTTATAGTTTGTAAATGCTCTCATATTAGATTCTCCTTAAATTCCGTAATATTCTCTGATAGCTGTGTCAACGACTTTCAAATCGTTGTCTATAATTAAGTTGTCAAACATTTCTTCGGGTGATTTTGAAATGTCCTTTCCGTCTGAATTTGTCACGAAATGGTGACCTTCTTCGTCAGTAATGCAACGAAGAGCAATTGACACCATACCCTCAACACAAACCTTTTGTTCAAGGACCTTGCCCATCATTTTCAGCTTTGTGTTGTTGTAATCGTCAGTTTCTTCGTGCATTATTATGTAAACGATAACATCATCGGGTAACTCGGCTTTGATAAATTCAAACAAACTCCAAAAATCATTGCCGATATTGTCATAGGTTTCAAATGTGTTTTTGACCTGCCCTTTCTCACGCATATAGCGGTTTGTGAGAATGTAACCTGCATCATCAATAACAGCCGTTTTTGTGGGCATTTTTAAAAGTGACCTTTGAATTTTAGGCACATTGTCAGTCTTCAGGACATAGTCGAATTTCTTTCTGAACGGCAAAAATTTGCGTTCAACATTTATAAGAAATATTTCGTTCTCGCCGAAGTTTTTAAGACTGCGGCTCTTGCCTGAACCTGATTTTCCGTAAATTAAAACAGGCATACCCATAAACTAATCTCCTTTCATTTTTTTGTAAATTCAATCGGACAGCCGTCGGGCAATCCGAGTATGTACGGATTGTAAATCATCTTGTTTGTCAGTCTGCACCAGTAGCGGTTTAAATCGCTCTCTGAGCGACAAAACGGGCAGTAGTGACATTTCACTTTATCTTCGGGAAAATGGACTGTGAGCGAAATCTCGCCGTCCGTGAAGTATGAAACGCCGTTTGGAAACTCCTGCGACATCACTTTCGCCCCCTAGCGTTTAAATTTATTTTTTGACAGATATAGTCGGTGAAATCGTATCTTTTCATTCGCTCATTCCTGCGGTTTTCGCACTCGGATTTGTATTCGGAATATTTCCGACAGTCGTTATGACAGCGTTCACTTCTCGTCTGACAGCCATAACACGGGGCGTTCGCTTTTACCATTTTTTAAGCACCACCATTCATAGAAAAAATACATATCATCAAATGCCCAGTCTCGAACATTTTGAATTATTTTCAATTCATCTTCACTCGGAAGAGGTTTAGGGTCAAATATATTTTTTACAAGATAGTCAAACAAGCTTATTATCAATACTTTGTGTTCAGGCTTGTTGCTTTCTCTGCAAAATTCAAGGTTAAAGGCTTCTTGAATAATAAGGTCTTTAGCTTCAAATGCCTCGCTTTCATTGCAAGAATAGCAATAAACATACCAAATCACAAAAGCGTTGATTTCAGAGTTGATTACGCTTTTCTTAAAGCAATCACAGCATTTGCCGTCAAAGAGTTTTCCATAATCAAAGTCCTCAAGAACTTCTTTTCGTCCGCAGTCTTCGCAGGTGAAAAGCTCCTCAAATTGCCAGTCGTGGCATTTCGGGCATTCTTTCGGCTGTTCATCATCAACCCATTCATTGTTGCAATTTCTGCACCAAAATTCCATTTTTTCAACCTTCCTTCTTGATTTTTTGAGTAAGAAAGGATATAATCAAAGTGGTTATATTGTTTATATCCTTGCTATCCGTTGAGGCTGTGCAGAGCTTCAGCGGATTTTTCTTTTTTCATTTACCGACCTCAACGCAAACAAAGCCTTTTGAGGTTTCTTTGATGTCGATTACATCTGTGACCGCAAGCTCAATCTGTATGCGTTCAATCTCTGGCGGTAAAAACAGATTATTACCCTCACAAAGTTTATTGACTTCATTTAGCACCTTGATGATTCTGACCTTAAAAAAGTCAATGTCGCTGTGTGCTGTTTCGAGTTCATCGTTTTTAGTACTGAGGCTCTTTCGGGTGTATTCAAGCTGTTCTTTACAGTGCTTGTACTTTTTTCTGAGTGACCTTTTGGTTTCGTAGTTTTTTAAATGCCACATTCGTTATAACGCTCCTTTTCAGTTAATGCTGTGTAGATTTCCCTTTCCACAAGGACGCAATCTTTTACTTTGCAAAGTAAAGGTGTGGAATCCACCTCAACGGATTCGCCGTCGGTAAGTCGTACTGCATAAAAATCGTTGTTTTTTATGTACCATTTGCCATCTGTGACTAATACAAAAACATCGCCTTTCTTCAAGTCTTTAAAAGCGATATATTCACGGTTGTTTGCAATAATATCCATTTCTGTGCTCCTCTATATACTGTTCTATTTCGTTTTTCCTAAAACGCCAGAGCTTTTCAATCTTAAAAGCAGGGATTTTGTTATCTTTTGCAAGTTTTGCAACATAGTCGGGATTCATAGCGAGCAATCGTGCCACATACGGCACATCAATTACACACGGTATATCATCCCAATTGACTATTGGTCTTTCTCTTGGCATTTTCAGTCCTCCTTTTAACCGATGATTCCGCTAAGTTTCAACATCTGAATAATTATCAGTGCAATCTCAACCGAATTTAAAATAAATATGATAAAAAACAATGCTTTTTTGATTTTCAACACCTCGGTCTTATTAAGCGTAATTGAGCTTGACTCTACTTAAAGTAGAGTTTTCCGCCGTAAAAATAACCTCATCAAGAGGTAATTTTACAATAGCACAAAAATTTAATGCTTCCTCGATTGTAGTTTTTTCGGGATTTTCTTCAAGTTTTCTGTACTTATCACGGCTAATATGCATTTTACTGGCAATCTCACGTTGTGTAAGATTTGCTTTAACTCGTGCTAATTTCATTGTGTACTCCATTGCTTTTCATCTCCTTTCCGTAGACTGTGATTTTACTATACTCTACTTTAAGTAGAATGTCAACCCCTAAAAGTAGATTTTTAAAAATAAATGTTGATTTTTTTCTACTTTAGGTATATAATCAAGGCAAGAGGTGATACTTGTGAGTACCTTAGGCGATAATATAAAAAAATACAGAATCATAAAACATATGACACAACTTGATTTAGCAAAGCTGTTAAATGTATCCGATAAAACTGTTTCTTCGTGGGAAACAGGTGAAAAAATCCCAAGAATGGGTAATATAGAAAAAATAGCAAAATGCTTCGGACTTAATAAAACCGATCTGATTGAAGATGCACCAAAATCAAAAATAAGGATTCCTGTTCTCGGAACAGTAATAGCAGGTTATCCCGTTGAAGCAGTTGAAAACATTATCGACTATGAAGAAATTACAGAGCAAATGGCTTCTTTAGGTGAGTACTTTGCTTTGCAAGTTAAAGGCGACAGTATGATGCCACGATTCACCGCAGGTGATGTAGTTATTGTTCGTAAGCAAGAAGATGTTGATAATGGCGATATAGCTATTATGCTTGTAAATGGCGATGAGGCTACCATAAAGAAAATTCAAAAATTTGAAGGTGGTATAAATCTTATTCCCTCAAATCCTGCCTATGATGTGATTACATATACGGATGATGATATCACAACATTGCCTGTCCGCTGCTTAGGTAAAGTTGTTGAACTAAGGGCAAAATTTTAATAAAAAAGACCGCCTACAGCTGGCACTGTAAACGGTCAAAATAGGGATAAAAAGGCACTAACCTCTTTATATTTTATTGTACATTTATTGATGTTATTTGTCAATATAAAAATAAGGAGGCAAAAATAATGGGGTTACTCTCTAAACTGTTCGGAAAACCAAAACAGCCGACACCACAACCGCAAACAAATGCAAAACCTGAAACTGGTAAATCGCATACAAAAGTATGTAAAGTTGCAGGTGTCACTTTTAACGGCAGACAGAAAATCTTGAAAAAACTTAAAGCTGATAAGGGTGCAGGCAAAACTCTCAATGTTAGTATGGAAGAATATGATTATCAAGGCGATCCTGCTATCAGAATTCTTGTAAATGGAATGGATGTAGGCAATCTACATACGGAAGATGTTACTTTTGTAAAAGAAAATCAAGAACGCATACTCGGTATCAAAGACTTTACAATCGCAGAACATTATGACGAACACGAAAATAAAGACGGCGATACAACATATACAACCCAGTATAACGCTAAGGTTAAACTTGTCATAGCAAATAAAAATTAAATAAAAAATCCGCCCTGACCTGTTGGCGCAAGTCGGAGCGGAAACCACCACACACAGGGTGCAGTGACACTACTAAAAGCAATAATATTGTATCACACTCCCTTGTGTTTTTCAAGTAATTTAAAGCACAAGGGATTTTTGCACCCTTTTTTAAAACAAAAGGAGTGTATATTATGGCAAAAGCAAAACTTAAAAAGCGTGCAGACGGACGGTATCAGAAGTCTGTATATCTCGGCAAAGACGAGGACGGCAAGCGCAAGTACAAAACCGTCAACGGTTACTCCGTCAAAGAGGTTGAAGAAAAGGCACAGCTTATCAAGTTACAAATCGGCAAAGGACTTGATGTACTTAATTCAAGTATGAAATGGGGCAAACTTGTCAATCTATGGCTCGCCTACAAAAAAACAATGCTTTCAGAGCGACAATACAAGAACTATGTAAATTATCTAAAGCATTTCTCCGCCCTCAATGACCGACCAATTAATAAACTTGTAAAGGCTGATTTTCAACAAATTATCCTCGATGAGTACGCTTGTAATTCTCACACCGGCAAGCCGACAGCGAAAAAGACATTGAGAGAATGGCGAGGTGCGGCAAGGCAGGTGTTTAACTATGCAATTGAAAACCGCATAATTGATTATTCGCCTGCACAATACATTGATATTCCAAAGGACGCAAAAACCTCAGAACGGCGAGCATTGACTGCACAGGAACAATTGTGGGTGGTATCAACAGAACACCGTGCGCAGTTACCTGCTATGATAATGATGTTTGCAGGCTTGCGACTGGGCGAATGCCTTGCCTTGCAATGGCGAGATATAAACCTTGATAAGCGTACAATCAGTGTTCATCAAAAGCTAATAACAAAAGGTAAAGTGCATATTGAGCAAGGTGCAAAAACCATATCGGGAGTGCGTACTGTTACAGATGTGCCAAAAATACTTATTGATTTTTTAAAGAAACAACCCAAACATAAACTTGACGATTTCGTTGTAACCTCCACAAAAGGCACGCTGATGAGTGATACAGCGTGGCGAAGGCTCTGGAATAGTTATATGGCTGACCTAAATATCAAATACGGCGATTTTTCAGAGTACGAAAGACAGCCTAAAAGTAAGTATGACCCTAAAGGAGTGCCGTTTGTGATTGATAGGTTCACGGCTCACTCGCTCCGTCACACCTGCGCTACAAATCTGCTCTACACAGGTCACGAACTACACTATGTGCAAAAACAAATGGGACACGCCAAACCGTCAACTACGCTTGACATTTACACACATTATGTTGAATCATTGCCAAAACGCAAATCAAATAAAATCATCAGCATTGACGCATTGATTAAGGAATTTAAGCCTACCCAAAAGCAAGCATAATTATAATAAAATTGCGTGCATTGCAGTAATTTTGAAAAATCCCGATAAATACTGACTTTTTCGGTTATTTAGTGTCTTACTCATAACCGGTCGGTCCGGGGTTCGAGTCCCTGTTGGCGCACCAAAAAAGAAAGTACTCAAAGGGAGAGGCTACATAAGGAAGTAGCTTCTCCCTTTGGCTTTGTAATCAGCCAGTATTATTGAGATTGTAGGAAAATCAATATATTTGGAGGATTACGAAATGAAACAGCATTACATTGATGAAAAAACAGGTATCAGCTACACTCTACAAGGTGATTATTATTTGCCTGACTTTGCCTTACCAACCGGAAAACGCCTTAGAATGGACAGGAAAAATGAATAACATTCGGAGTAGAGCAACTGAGCTTGTGAATGACGAACTGATTTTTATTTAATCACAATTAGCGGCAGAGATTGATTTCTCTGCCGTATTTTTCTTTTGAAAAATCTAAAAAACATATTGACATTTATCTATGTGGTGCATATAATATCATATAGATGTTTGTCTATGGGAGGTAACTTCGTGGAATTGGATACTAAAAGAACGGCAGTTATATTCAAGGCTTTCTGTGATGAAAACAGAATTAAGATATTACAGCTTTTATCAACAGGTGAAAAATGTGCTTGTAAGCTGCTTGAGGAACTGAATGTCACACAGCCAACGCTGTCACATCATATGAAAACCCTTTGTGACTCAGGCGTAGTTGTAGGTCGTAAAGAAGGAAAATGGACGCACTATTCAATATCAGAGGAAGGTGCAGATTACGCATTAAAATGTTTGCAGGAACTTACGAAAGTTTCTTGCACGGACGAAGAAAAGTCGTGCTGTGAAAAGTAACGAAGATTGCTTTAAGCACGGCTAATTTTCAGATTATCAAATAGATATATTTCAATATTTCTATGTGACAAGGAGGATTATATGGAAGCATTAAAAACTGGTTGGGATTTCTTTCAGAATCAAATTCTCGGTATGAAATGGCTCAACCAACTTATTGGTAGTTTACTAAATTCTTGTGGATTAGATACAAGCACACGCATTGGTGGCAGCGTACAGTTTTTCTTGTATGACACCATAAAAATTATGGTATTGTTAGGTTTTTTGATTTTGTTCATATCCTACATTCAAAGTTACTTTCCGCCAGAAAGAACGAAAAAGATATTAGGCAGGTTTCACGGCATTTGGGCAAATATTATTGCAGCTCTGCTCGGAACAGTAACGCCTTTCTGCTCTTGTTCGTCAATTCCGCTGTTTATTGGTTTTACAAGTGCAGGGTTACCTCTTGGCGTTACTTTCTCGTTTTTAATTTCATCGCCAATGGTTGACCTTGGCTCTCTTGTCTTGCTGATGAGCATTTTCGGTTGGAAAGTTGCTGTTTTGTATGTTGTTCTCGGATTAGTTATTGCCGTTGTTGGCGGTACGCTGATTGAGAAATTGCATCTTGAAAATCAAGTGGAAGAATTTATACGAAATGGTCACGCTATTGATGTTCCACAGGAAGAACTATATTTCAAAGACCGTATGAAATATGCTTGGGAACAGGTCGTTTCTACAGCGAAAAAGGTTGCACCTTATGTTCTGATTGGTGTTGGTATCGGTGCAGTTATTCACAACTGGATACCCGAAGATTTCATCGTAAAAATATTGGGAGATAACAACCCATTTGGTGTTATTCTTGCTACTCTTGCGGGTGTTCCGATGTATGCGGATATTTTTGGCACAATTCCGATTGCCGAAGCTCTGCTTGCAAAAGGAGCACAGCTTGGTGTTGTTCTTTCTTTTATGATGGGGGTAACTACGCTTTCTCTCCCTTCAATGATTATGCTCCGCAAGGCGGTTAAACCGAAATTGCTCGGTATTTTCATTGCAATATGCACAGTCGGTATTATCGTTGTAGGTTATTTCTTCAACGCAGTACAATATTTAATTGTTTAATTTTAGGAGGTTATGATTATGGCATTATTTGGTTTTGGAAAGAAAAAGGAAGAAGAAAAGAAAACATCTGCTTGTGCTTGCAGTTGTGGCTGTTCTGAAAGTAAGGCAGAAAACACGGCAACCGAATGTTGCACTGCTTTGAAAGATGGCGAAATCTGCTGTATCAAGGTATTGGGAGCAGGTTGTAAATCCTGTCACGAGCTGTACGAAAATGCGAAGCAGGCAGTAAAGGATATGGGGCTTTCCGTAGAGGTTGAATACATTACCGATATGCAGAAAGTAATGGAATACGGCGTAATGAGTATGCCTGCCCTTGTAGTGAATGAAAAGGTTGTATCAATGGGCAAGGTGCTAAAAGCTGCCGATTTAGGTTTAGCTGTTATTGGCGGTGTGACAAACAGCACCAATTCGGATTCACCAAATAATTCAACCGGAACACTGAATTTACAAGAATCAACCGCAGACAAATCGGAAACTGAAGAACCTACCACTGAGGAAGTAACTACGGAAGAACCGACAACCGAAGAGCCTACAACTGTAAAACCAACCGAAAGCCCAGCTGAATACAAAGATTCCTGCGAATCAATTGATTTTAAAACCCTTTCAAGAAATCCTGAAAAATACAAAGGCAAAAATATAAAATTACAGGTGAAGTGATTCAAACACTTGAATCATCTTGGAGCGATACAGTTGAACTCAGAATCAATATGACTAAAGAAACATATGAATATATTGACGATGTAACATGGAGCGATACAATTTACGCAACAGTTGAAGTTCCGGAGGGTTCAGACAGAATTCTTGAAGATGACATCATAACAATTTGGGGTGAATGTGACGGTTTGTATTCCTATGAAAGCGTTTTAGGTAGCAAAGTTTCCCTGCCAAAAATAGATGTAAAATATTATTCAGTAGATAATTAAAACAACAGGCTGTACAAATTTAGTACAGCCTGTTTTTATGTGTGGGTATTAAAATATAGCGGCTCGCCGTGCGGGCGTCCAATGAACGCCCCTACTGGTTGATTTGGTTGTACAACCAAATCAAATGGCGAACACGGTTCGCCGCTACGATTATATTGACATTTTGTCCCGTATGGCGGTGAGGATTTTCTTTTCTCGACGGCTTATTTGGACTTGCGTCATTGAGAGAATTTTGGCGGTTTGGGTTTGGGTTTTGCTCTGATAGTACCGCAGTTGAATTATTTTTCGGTCGGTATCGCAGAGGGATTTTACCGCCTGTTCAAGCGACAACCGTTCCGAGATTTCATCCTGAATATCATCTGTCGGGACATCAAGCTGAGGGTTGCCCTCGCTGTCATATTCGGCAGTCAGGGAGAGCGGAACTCTTGTGCTGTTGAGTGCGTCAATGATTTTTTCCTCGCTTGTATTAAGCTTTTCGGCAAGCTCGCTCACGGTGAGTTCTCTGCCGTTTTTCAGCTTGCTTTCATTGTTAAGCCTTGATATTGCAAGCGAAAGTTCCTTTAATGTACGGCTGACTTTGACTGCACCGCCGTCACGGAAAAGCCGCTTGATTTCGCCCATAATCACAGGAAAAGCGTAGGTTGAAAACTGCAGATTTCGGCTTTCGTCAAAGTTATTTATCGCCTTTGCAAGTCCAAGGCAACCCGATGCGAAAAGCTCCTCGTACTCTATCCCCTTGCCCGAAAACCGTTTGCAACAGGCATGGACAAGTCCCATATTTTTGTTGGCAAGTTTATTTTTATCGGTCATTTTCCGAACCTATAATTTTTTCGAGAGTTACGGTTGTTCCGCTGTCGGGCTTTGAACGAACACTCACCTTGTCGCAAAAGCTCTGCATAACGGCAAAGCCGAGTCCTGCTCTGTCCTCTTCGGGGGCGGTTGTAAACAGCGGTTCCATTGCCTTTTTAATGTCGGGGATTCCGCAACCTTTGTCACGGATTTTGATAATCACTTTGTTTTCGGCGGTGATTTTTCCGTTTATGTAAATCGTTCCGTTTTGGTGGCGGTAGCCGTGAACAATACAGTTCGTCACAGCCTCTGACACAGCGGTTTTGAGGTCGCTGAGTTCGTTTACGGTCGGGTCAAGGTTCATTATAAATGCTGACACAACGCTTCGTGCAAAAGCCTCGTTACAGCTTTTTGACGGCACACAAAGTTTCATTTCATTGACTGTTTTCATCTCAACACCCCCAAACTTTCGAGTCCCGACATTGCAAAAAGCCTGTACAATCTGTCGGGAATATTGATTACACGCAACGCTCCGCCGACAAGTTTCATCTGGCGGTATCGCCCCATTACAAGCCCTATGCCCGATGAGTCCATAAACGAAACTTTGGAAAAATCAAGGCACAAAAGTTTCGGTTTGTTGTTCTGAACGGCGGCATCAATTTTTGTGCGTATTTCTGCGGCTGAATCGTGGTCGATTTCGCCGTCAATGTATGCCGTGAGAATGTTATTTTTAAATTCTGTTTTCAGCAATTTTATCAGTCCTTCTCAAAAATAAAAGCTCCGCACCTGTTATCTTAATGATAATAAGTACGGAGCAAAAAATTTGTTTTATTCTGTTGTCACGAAAAATTTACTTTTCTGCTGTTTCATTTTCAGCCTTGATTTTGTCGATAATATACGGGCGGATTTCGCCTGCAAGATAGAGCGAACCGCAGATTACAACTGCACAATCGGTCTTTTTTGCCTGAGCAAAAGCCATATCGAATGCGTGTTCGGCACTCTCAAAGGTTACCGTATCGTCAACAAATTTCGCATATTTCTGCATAAGTTTTGCAGGGTGCATTGCCCTTGGATTGTGAACGGGAACTGTGTAAACTCTGTCAAAAACTCCGTCAAGCAGTTTTACCGAAGTGCTGACATCCTTGTCGGCAAGCATCCCCGTGATTGCAATTATATACTTATTCGGAAGAAATTTTTGGATTGCCGATTTAAGCGCCTCAATTCCGTTAGGATTGTGAGCACCGTCAAGCAGAACAATCGGCTTTTCGCTCAACAGCTCAAGTCTTGCAGGGTTGACAGCCTTTGCAAAACCGCTTGCAATCTGCTCATCTGTTATTGAAATCAGAGAATTGCAACGGAGCATATCAAGTGTCGCAAGTGCGGTTTTTGCATTTTCAAGCTGATGATCGCCCGAAAGCGGAAGATCAATTTCAACACCGTTAAACATAAAGCGACTGCCCTTTAAGGTGGTTTCGATGACATCAATATTAACGCTCTCGCTCGTTGCAAGCGGAATTTTCTTTTCTCTTGCAGTTGATTCAATAACCTTCATTGCACGGATATCCTGCTTTGAAGTAACCGCCATTGAGTCGGGCTTGAAGATTCCGCATTTTTGCTGTGCAATTTTTTCAATTGTATCGCCGAGAATTGCCGTGTGGTCAAGTCCGATTGTGGTGATAACGGCACAAAGCGGTGATTTTATAGTATTGGTGCAGTCGAGCAGACCGCCCATTCCTGTTTCAAGAACAACAATGTCACAATCTGCATTTGCGTGTATATAAAATTGAAGAGCGTTGACATACTCAAATTCTGTGATGATTGTGCCCTCTTCACGCAGTTGCTCGATAATAGGGAAAGTTTTTTCAACCGCATCCGTGAGAACAGACTCGCTCACCATACAATTGTTTATTTGTATCCTCTCACGAAAATCCGTGATATACGGTGAAATGAACAAGCCTGTTTTGTAGCCTGCCGCAACAAGTGCGGATGAAAGCATAGCACAAACCGAGCCTTTGCCGTTCGTACCTGCAATGTGTATAAATTTCAGCCTGTCCTGCGGATTTCCGAGCCTGTCAAGCAAAATTCTCATTCGGTCAAGTCCCGGACGAGAACCGAATGTCAAAAGTGAATGAATTTTTTCAACAGCATTTTCGTATGTCATTTACAACAGCTCCTTGTAAATCTCATTTTTCTTAAAGCCTGTTATACTTGCCGCCTCTTTTGCCGCCTCGGTGGGCTTTGCACCGTTTTCAATCAGCTTGCGGGCGGTTTCAACCGCAAATTCAAGGGTGTATTCTTCGGATTTTTCCTCTTGTTTTTTGCCCTCAAGCACAAGCACAAATTCGCCCTTCAGACTGCCGTCCGCATAATTTTCCGCAGCATATTTTGTTGTGGTGCGGATTACTTCTTCGTGGACTTTGGTGAGTTCTCGAACAATCGAAAGCTTTCTGTCACCGAAAAAGTTGTACAAATCTCGGAGAGTTTGAGGAAGCTTGTGTGGTGCTTCATAGAAAATCATTGTTCTGTGTTCGTTTTTCAGACTGTCAAGATGCTCGTTGCGGCTCTTTTTGTTCACGCTCAAAAAGCCTTCAAATGTGAATCTGCCTGTTTCAAGTCCCGAAACCGCAAGTGCGGAAATCACGGCACTCGGACCGGGAATCACCACGGTTTTTATTCCACGCTCCTCGCAGAGTTTTATCAAATCTTCGCCCGGGTCGGAAATGCACGGCATTCCTGCGTCCGTTACAATGGCACAATTTTCGCCCTGTTCAATTCTGTTGCAGATGATTTCGCCACGCTCACGCTTGTTATGTTCAAAATAGCTCACCATAGGCTTTTTTATGCCGAAATGGTTCAAGAGTTTTAGCGTTACTCTTGTGTCCTCTGCCGCAATGAAATCAACCGATTCAAGGGTTTCTACGGCTCTCGGTGAAAAATCTCCGAGGTTGCCTATTGGCGTACCCGTTACATACAAAATTCCGCTCAATTTATATAATCCTCCTTGTAACTGCCGTAGATGTTCAGCATTTCTTCGGAAAAGTTTCCGCTTTCGTCCTCAATAAAGAGGGTTGGCATAACCTCAAGAAACCCCCTCTTGCCGCCTCTTCTGCCCTCAAGCAAAAAGAGCTTCGGCGCTTTTGACTTTCGCTGTTGAACAAGTCTTAATCTTTTCGGCTCAACCGAATATTTGCGCATTGCTTCCATTGCGTCGGCAAGCCTTTCGGGGCGCTGACAAATACAGAGCCGTCCTCCAAACTGCAAAAGCGACGAACCGCAACGGCACACATCATCAAGCGTACATTCGGATTCGTGCCTTGCAACAAGCTTTGCGTTTTCGGGATTTGTAATTCCGCCTCCGCTGATTTTGTAGGGCGGATTGCAGGCAACAAGGTCAAATGAACCGAGCGGCAACACACCGTCAAGTTTGTTCAAATCCGAGTTCACAATTCTGATTTTGTCCTGAAGATTGTTGTATTCAAGGCTTTGCGAAAACAGTTTGCAGGCATTTTCCTGAATTTCAACTGCCGTGATGTCAAGGCGGTTGTTGTTTTTGTACCACAAAAGCGGAATAGTTCCACAGCCCGTGCCGAGGTCAACACATTTTTTCGCACCGATTTGCTTTGAAAAATCGGCAAGTAAAATTGTGTCCGTTGAAAAACAGTAGCTGTCTGACACATATATTTTAATACCGCTGCCAAGCGGTTCAAGATGTTTATTATTCATCGGTATTCCCCTGAAAACAGTAATTAAAAAGCGGCAAGGAAATCCCTGCCGCCTGTCTTTGTGGATTAACCCTTAATCAGCCTTCCTGTGGAGCGCCAACGGGGCAAACTTCAGCACATGAACCGCAATCAACACAAGCGTCTGCATTGATTTCATACTTGCCGTCGCCTTCTGAAATAGCTTCGCAAGGGCAGTTGTCTGCACAAGCACCACACATGATGCAATCGTCACTGATAGTATATGCCATAGGGAAATACCTCCTTCATAAATTTCACCTTTATTGTAACATAAATTTTGAAAAAAGCAACCTTTTGGAAAGAATTTTATATTTTAAACTAAAAACTGTTCTTTTTTACTGCAACTTGACGAACGCTGTACACATTACAAAAAATTATTCAAGTTCCTTGAATTTTTCCATTTCCTTTTTGTCAAGCTTGATGTAGCCGTCCTTGACAAGCTTGCACTGCTTGACTGTAAATGATTTTGGTGCGGCATCTTCGGGAGTGTTGTTGAGCTTAACCTTCAAAGTTCCTGCAATGAGGTTGTTTTCAACAACAAGACCTCTGCCCTCGGGAGTGTTTACAATTGCACCGACCTTTGGTGTGCGTTTGAGAAGGTCTGTGTATGCCTCCTGTTCGTATTTAAGGCAACACATAAGTCTGCCGCAAGTTCCCGAAATTTTAACCGGAGAGAGCGATAAACCCTGTTCCTTTGCCATTTTGATTGAAACAGGCTGAAACTCGCCCATAAAACTTGCACAACAGAACGGCTTTCCGCAGATACCGAGTCCGCCGAGCATTTTTGCTTCATCACGGACACCGATTTGGCGAAGTTCAATTCTTGTTCTGAACACGCTTGCAAGGTCTTTTACAAGGGCACGGAAGTCAACTCTTCCGTCAGCTGTAAAGTAGAAAAGAATTTTGCTGTTGTCGAATGTGTATTCAACATTTACAAGCTTCATTTCAAGTTTGTGGTGAGCAATTTTCTGCTCACAAATTCTGTATGCTTCCTTTTCTTTGAGCTTGTTTTCAGCAAGGTGATTAAGGTCTTTTTCGGTTGCAATTCTGATTAACGGCTTGAGCGGATGAGAAATCTCCGCATCATCAACAGTCTTGTTCGGAGTTGCAACTTCTCCGCACTCAAGACCTCTTGCCGTTTCAACAATTACCCTGTCACCTGTGTTAAGTTTATTGTCAAGCGGATCAAAGTAGTACACTTTGCCGACTTCTTTAAATCGTACTCCGATTACCTCTGCCATGAAATCCTCCTGTATTCTCCGCACAGCCAAGTTGTGAGGAGATTTATATTTATATGTTTTGGTATTTTCAATTTTGCGTTCTCGGTCAGCTCAATCATAGAAATCAGCTTTGCCCGAGTAAATCGTCTTGCAAGCTCTCTTGCACATTCTTCGTCAAAAACCGCATCCGCTCCAACGCTTATTGCCATTCCGTCACGCAGAATCAGCTTTACAACGAGCAGAATTTCGTCCGCAAGGTTTTTGTTGCTGAGGGCATAAAGTGCCTGCATAAGGTCATACTCCCGTGTTGACAAAATTCCTTTTACGATTTTCTTTGCATCTGCAACCGCATCATCACTGAAAACATCTTTTGTTTTCAGGCGGAACACACTTGAGCGGGAAAGAATTGTTGTGAGCAGTTTTTTGGAATTTTCGCAGAGCATAATGAAATACACATTCTGCGGCGGTTCTTCAAGGAGTTTGAGAAATGAGTTCTGAACAATCTCCGACAATCTTGTGTCGGCAAAGGGGAAGATATACACCTTTGCGTTTGAATCGTTAGGCTTAACGACAGAATCCTTGATTATCTCCCTCATCTGCTCAATTGAATTTTGCTTTCTGTCCTTTGGGAGTTCAACATATTTAATGTCTGGGTGTGCCTTGTTTTTTGCCTTGTGGCACTGTTCACAATGACCGCACGGCTTTATCGGTTCGGTGCACACCGCATACATTGACAAAAACACGGCGAGGCTCATTGCCTTTTCGCTGTCCCTGCTTTCTATTACAATAGCGTGCGGAACTCTGCCCTGAATGTCAAGGGTATTGAGGGTTTGTTTTATGTTATCGTCAAAATCAAAACCGTCAAAATTCAAAATTCCACCTCCGCTTATTTATCACATTTAATTATATCATTTTATCTTTGCAATTTCCACAGTTATTTTAAGGCTACGGTATTGGTAACAATTTCGCCTTTGTCGGTGATGTCGATAATGCCGTATGATGCATAGTAGCCGTTGCATGAACCAGGGTTCATAATATACAAACCGTCCTCATAGAGTGTGAGAGGCATATGTGTATGACCAAAGAGGAGAATATCCGCTCCTGCTTCTCTTGCGGCGGAGGTAATGCGGTAAAGTCCCGATTTTGCGTCATAGAGATGTCCGTGTGTTACAAAGATGGTTTTACCGCAGGCCTTGAAAATCTCCTTTGACGGAAAAAAGCTGTTCCAGTCGCAGTTGCCTCTTACGGCAACAATCATTCTGTCTTTGTAATTATCCTTTAAAAATCGCTGTTGTTCTTCACCGTCACCGCAATGCACAATTATTTCAGCCTTGCGCTGTGCGTCAACGGCTTTGATAAGACTGCGAAGATCTCCGTGAGTGTCCGAAACTACCAAAATACGCATTGAAAATTCTCCGTTCTAAAAATAAAATTTCCGCATAGTATATGTTGAGGTGTTGGTATGTCTGATAATAAAAAGGTCAACAAACTGCTCGGTGAGGTATCGAAAAAGTACGGTATCTCTAAGGAACAGCTTGAAAATGCCGCACAGAGCGGTAACATAGAAAATCTTTTGAAAAATACGAATCCGAATCAGTCAAAGCAGATTGAGAGCATTTTGTCAGATCCCGAAAAGGCGAAAAAACTTTTGCAAAGTCCGCAGGCTCAGGCGCTGATGAAACTGCTCGGCGGTGAATGATATGTCTGATTTACAGGATAAGCTCAATCAGATTTTGCAGAACCCCGAGGCAATGAAACAGGTGCAAAGTCTTGGGGCACAGCTTGGTCTGACAGGTGAGCAAAAACAACCGCCAAAACCGAAACCGCCCGAAAATAACATATTATCGGCACTGGGCGGTGACGATACAATCGGAACAATTGCCAAATTTGCACCGCTTTTAAGCTCACTGAACAACAGCGATGACACCACCAGACTGCTTGATTCGCTCAGACCGTTTCTTTCACATGAACGGCAGGAAAAGCTTGACAAAGCCGAAAAGATGCTGAAATTATTCCGCCTTATGCCGTTACTGCGTGAAAACGGATTGTTCTGACAGGAGGTGATTTTTTGCCGAGTTTTGAAGAGGAGGCTTTTAACCGTGCTCAACAAATGCACAGAAAGCCACAATTCAACCGTGAAGTCCCCAAAAGGGAAGTTCCGAAACCACCCGAAAAGCAGGAAGAACCAAAGCCTGAAATTCCAAATCCACCTGTTCCGAAAAAGGATGACGGTCTTTTAAATCTGATGTTCAAAAACAAAGAACAAAGCCTAATTCTTTTGCTTGTGATACTGCTTATGGAAGAAAACACCGACCCATCGGTACTGCTTGCACTGATGTACCTTTTGATGTGATTATCGGATTTGTCCGTTTCCTCTGATGATATATTTTGAGCTTGTAAGCTCGTTAAGTCCCATAGGTCCTCTTGCGTGGAGCTTCTGGGTTGAAATTCCGATTTCTGCACCGAGTCCGAATTCTCCGCCGTCGGTAAAGCGAGTTGATGCGTTTACATAAACCGCCGCAGAATCAATTCGTGCCGTGAACTCGTTAGCACTGTTGTAGTCGCTTGTCACGATACATTCGCTGTGACCTGTGCTGTACTTCTGAATGTGAGCAATTGCGTCATCAAGGCTGTCAACAACCTTTACGGCGATGATGTAATCGAGAAATTCGATTTTGTAGTCCTCTTCTGTTGCAGGAACAACGCAGTCGCCGAGAATCTGTTTTGTTCTGTCGCATCCTCTGATTTCAACATTCTTTTTATCAAGCTCTGCTTTGATTACAGGCAGAGCTTTTTCTGCGATATCCTTGTGTACAAGCAATGTTTCAAGCGCATTGCACACTGACGGACGAGAGGTTTTGCCGTTGAAAACAATATTCTTTGCCATTTCAATATCTGCACTCTTGTCAACATAGATATGGCAGTTACCTACGCCTGTTTCGATAACGGTAACCTTTGCATTTTCAACAACGCTTTTGATAAGTCCTGCACCGCCACGGGGAATGAGCACATCAAGGTAATCGGAAAGCTGCATAAGCTCTGTTGCACTCTGTCTTGTTGTGTCCTCAACAAGCGCTACGCAGTCACGGGGAAATCCTGCCTTTTCAAGTGCGTCACGCATAACCTTTGCGATTGCCATATTTGAATGGAAAGCCTCTTTGCCGCCACGAAGAATTACGGCACTGCCTGCTTTAAGGCAAAGAGCCGCTGCATCGGAAGTTACATTAGGTCTTGCCTCAAAGATAATTCCGATAACGCCCATCGGAACAGTTACCTTTTCAATCTGCAAGCCGTTTTTGAGGGTTCTGCCGTCAAGAACTCTGCCTACAGGATCGGGCAAAGCCGCAACCTGTCTTACACCGTCAGCCATACCGTTGATTCTCTCCTCCGACAATCTTAGTCTGTCGAGAAGTGATGCTGTAAGACCGCTTTTTTCGCCGTTCTCAAGGTCAATTTTGTTAGCCGTAAGAATTTCTTCGCAGTTTTCGCAGAGTGCGTCTGCAATTGCACCGAGGGCAATGTCCTTTTTAGAACCGGCTGTCATAAGAAATCTTGACGCATCTTTTGCCTTTGCGCCCATTTGTTCAAGTGTAGTCATAATTTTCCTCCGATTATTTAACAGGTAAAAATTTTGTTCCGATTTTGTTTCCGTCAATTACTTCATAAAGATTTTCGGGATTTGAGCCGTTGATAACGCTGACCTCAACACCTCGTTTTGTGGCATAATCAGCCGCCTGAAGCTTTGTAATCATACCGCCTGTACCACGGTTTGAGCCTGTGCCTGCCGCCATTTCAAAAATTTCCGCATTTATTTTTTCGATAACATCAAGCTTTTTGGCATTTGGATTTGTTCGTGGGTTTGAATCGTACAGACCGTCAATATCCGTAAGAATAATGAGTCTGTCTGCGGCAACAAGTCCTGCGACAATTGCGGAAAGCATATCGTTATCACCGAAATTGTTGCCCTCAAGTTCATCAATCGTAACGGTATCGTTTTCGTTGATTACGGGGATAATGTTCATTCTGAGGAGCTCGTCAATTGTGTTGATAACATTCTGCCTTTTCTGCTCTGTTTCAACAGCGTGGCGGGTAAGAAGCAGCTGTGCAACGGAGTGGTTGTACTCACCGAAAAGCTTGTCGTACATAAACATAAGCTCACACTGACCAATTGCGGCAAGAGCCTGTTTTTTCTTGGTTTCGGAAGGTCGCTTGTCAAGACCCGCCTTGCCCATTCCGACAGCAATAGCACCCGAAGAAACGAAGATAACCTGTTCCCCACGGTTCTGCAAATCGGAAAGAACCTTGCAAAGCTGTTCAACTCTTCTGTAATTTATTTTTCCGTTTTCATAAGTCAGCGTTGAAGTGCCAACCTTGATTACGGTACGCTTTTTCTCCATAAAAACACCTGTTTCATTGCAGATTTTCATTTTTGCACTTTTTCATTATGTACAATTAAGATAATTATAGCATAATATGCAGGGTAAATACAACACTTTACATAACAAAACCCCGAAGTTTTGGCACTTCGGGGGTGATTTTGTATTTAATTTAGTGAGGGTACCTGTTGATAAGCTCACGGAGGTCATACGGAGTTGCCTGATATACAAAATAGTTAAGCCAGTTTGTATAGAGCAAGGTTGCGTTGCTCCTCCAAATCATCGGCGGAGTTTTTGACGCATCGTCATTCGGAAAATAATTGTAGGGAACATTCGGATTGAGTCCCTTGTTTTTATCTCTGAAATATTCCTTGGCAAGGGTGTCACGGTCATACTCTGCGTGACCTGTAACAAACACCTGTCTGCCGTTTCGGCTGCAAATTACGCATGAACCTGCAATCTCGGAAACTGCAAGAATTTCAAGACCTCTGCACCTTTTCAATGCCTCTTCATCAATTCCCGTATGCCTTGAATGAGGGATTGTGAATGTATCGTCAAAGCCTCTCATAAGCTCGTGATGCGGAACAAGCACCCTGTGGGTATAAATTCCGCTGAGCTTTTCGGGCAAAAGGTGCTTTTTTATGCCGTAGTGATAATAAAGACCTGCCTGAGCGCCCCAGCAGATGTGGAATGTTGAACACACATTATGCTTTGACCACTCCATAATTTCACAAAGCTCGCCCCAATAATCGACCTCTTCAAAGTCGAGCTGTTCAACAGGCGCACCCGTGATAATCATTCCGTCAAAGCTTTCGTTCTTCACCTGATTAAATGTCTTGTAAAAAGTTGTCAGGTGATGCGGAGAGGTGTTTTTAGAGGTGTGTGATGCCATCTGCAAAAGCTCGATATCAACCTGCAGAGGACTGTTGCCGAGCAGCCTTAAAAGCTGGGTTTCGGTTTCGATTTTTGTCGGCATAAGATTCAGAATAAGAATTTTCAGCGGACGGATATCCTGCCTGAGAGCAACCTCGTTCGGCATTACGAAAATATTTTCCGATTCCAGCACCTTGATTGCCGGAAGATTACTTTGTACCTTGATTGGCATTTTCTCACCACCTTTATTTTTTCTTACGAGCAGACAGTAAGGCTTATATCATACTTTAGCGTCCCGAACCTGTCATTGTACTATTGATGTCTTATATTTTACAAGCAACTCTGTCTTCATCTGTTCGGTTGTTATTTCACCGTTTGACCAACGGTCTGACAACAATTTTGAACTTTCAGAGGCAGGAACACCCTCGATACTGTTTACGGCATTTGCAATTTTTACTGCACGCCTACGCTTTTTCAAATCAACCGACTGCATTCCCGTCACCTCCGAAAATATTATTGACTTTATTTACAAATTAATACTGCTTGCCCCAGAATACCATATGCTTTGCAGGCTTGCCGCAGCATACGCATACATCTGAGAGATGTTCCTCGTTGAACGGGATACATCTGCTTTTTACACCGCCTGTAACTTCTTTGATTTTTTCTTCACAGGCTGTATCGCCGCACCACATAGCCTTGATAAAGCCGGGCTTGTTCTTGGCTGTGTCAACGAACTCATCAAATGTTATTGCTGTGAATGTCTTTTCCTGTGTGTTTTTAAGAGCACGGTCATACATATCGTTGTGGATTGTAACCATAAGGTTTTCAACAAACGGTACAAGCTCGTCAATTGAAACAAATGTCTTTTCACGGGTATCACGGCGAACAACCACGCACTGGTTCTTTTCAATATCCTTAGGACCGATTTCAACTCTTACAGGCACGCCCTTCATTTCATACTCGGCAAACTTCCATCCGGGAGCATGGTCTGAAGAATCAAGTTTTACTCTGAACTTTTCGGCAAGTGCCTTTCTAAGCTCCTCTGCCTTTTCAAGAACACCCTCTTTGTGCTGTGCAACAGGAATGAGTGCAACCTGAATAGGGGAAATCTTCGGCGGAAGAACAAGACCGTCATCATCAGAGTGAACCATAATGAGCGCACCGATCATTCTTGTAGAAACACCCCATGATGTCTGATGCGGATAATGAAGCTTGTTGTCCTTGCCTGTGTATGTGATGCCAAAGCTCTTTGCAAAGCCGTCACCGAAGTAGTGTGATGTACCGCCCTGAAGAGCAACACCGTTGTGCATCATCGGCTCGATTGTGTAGGTTTCTTCGGCACCTGCGAACTTTTCTTTTTCTGTCTTTCTGCCGATTACTGCAGGGATAGCAAGAGTTTCCTTGTAGAAATCAGAATAAACATGTAACATTCTGAGCGTTTCTTCTCTTGCTTCTTCTTCGGTTTCATGCATTGTATGACCTTCCTGCCAGAGAAATTCCGATGTACGAAGGAAAGGACGGGTTGTCTTTTCCCATCTTACAACGCTGCACCACTGATTGTAGAGCTTCGGAAGATCACGGTATGTGTTTATAATCTTTTTATAATGCTCGCAGAAAAGAGTTTCCGATGTAGGACGAACGCAAAGACGCTCCTGAAGCTTTTCCTGACCGCCTACAGTAACCCATGCACATTCGGGGGCAAAGCCCTCAACATGGTCTTTTTCTTTCTGTAAAAGACTTTCGGGAATAAACATAGGCATATAAACATTCTCGTGACCTGTTTCTTTGAAACGGCGGTCAAGGTCAGCCTGAATATTTTCCCAGATAGCATAGCCGTAGGGGCGGATAACCATACAACCCTTTACGCCCGAATAGTCAACGAGCTCAGCTTTTTTAACGATGTCGGTGTACCATTTTGCAAAGTCCTCATCTCTGCTTGTGATAGCTTCAACCATTTTTTTGTTGTTTGCCATTTTATTCCCTCCGTAAAATAAAATTTTACTTATTTTTTAACATATTTTTTTACATTTTCAAAATGCCGAATACACGGCTGTCATAACATTTATAACATTACTATTATACACTAATTCTTTTATTTTTCAACCTTTTTGATACAGCCTGAATTTTTAAATTTTCAACCTTTTCAATATACACTAAATCTGCAAATTTTCAACCTTTTTAAGCAAAACAAAAAGAGGCCGTAAAACGACCTCTCAAAAATTAAGTGCGAAAAAACAAGAGCAAATTATGAGTTAGCCTCGATGTAAGATACGAGTGAACCAACTGTCTTGATGTTTTCGATTTCCTCATCGGGAACTTCAACCTCAAACTCGTCTTCGATTGACATAAGAAGGTCAACAACATCGAGTGAATCTGCGCCGAGATCTTCCTGAAGATCTGTGTCGGCAGTAATCTTATCCTCTTCAACATCGAACTGTTCAGCAAGAATTGCCTTAACTTTTTCTAATACCATTAATAATTCCTCCCGGTAAAAATATTGATTGTCCAAAGTAAATTATAGACAAAAGCACTTAGTTTATGCTACAATGGTATGAAAGCAAACGGATTGCTTCACTTCCCTTATATTATTGATTATTTACCCCTTTGTCAATATATATTTGAAATTTTTTGAAAAATTTCTGATTTTTGCATAAATAATTTCTTTTAAGTTTATTTCTGCATAGCTAAAAATATGAACCTCGGAGGTATTTTTTATTATGGAAACCAAGAAATTTGCCGTAATCGGTCACCCAATCGGTCATACAATGTCACCGTTTATACACACAAGACTTTTTGAACTTCAGGGCGTCAAAGCCGAATATACAAAGCTTGACATTGCTCCCGAAAATCTTGAATATGAATTTAAAAATACCCTTTCAAGGCTTGACGGATTTAACATTACAATTCCGCATAAGCAGGCAGTCATTCCGTTTCTTGACGAAATTGACGCAAAGGCCGAGATGTACGGAAGTGTAAACACGGTTTCAAATAAGAACGGCATTTCAAATGGTTACACAACAGATCCGGACGGATTTTTAAAGGCTCTTGATGCGGCAGGAATTATACTTAACGGCAGAATCGTAATCATCGGTTGCGGCGGTGTTGCAAGAACAATGGCATACGAAGTTGTTCTAAAAAAACAGCCTCTCCTCTTTGCCGTAAGAAAAGAGGATTTAAAAATTGCCGAGGCTTTATGCGATGAAATCAGAAAAACTGTTGCGGGATGTGATGTAAGCTTCTGCCTTATTGACGAACTTTCGGGCGACATTGATGTGCTTATCAACGCAACTCCTATCGGAATGTATCCAAAGATTGAAAATCAGCCTGTAAGCGACAGTGTAATAAACCGTTGTGCAAATGTATTTGACGCTGTTTACAATCCGCTTGAAACAATGCTTGTTAAAAAGGCAAGGGCAAACGGTGCAACAGCCGAAAGCGGAATGGCAATGCTCGTATGGCAGGCAGTTGTTTCTCACGAACATTGGGACGGCTCTGTTTATGACAAGGGCGACATTGCTCAGCTTTGCATTGATTCTGCAAAAGAGCTTGAAAAGAATTTCTGATGAACGGAGAAATTTAAAGTGAACAACATAGTTTTATGCGGATTTATGGGTTGCGGAAAATCAACCGTAGGCAAAAACATTGCAAGAAAATCGGGAAGAAAATTTCTTGATATGGACGCATACATTGAACAAAAAGCGGGAATGACCGTTTCCGAAATATTTGAAAAGTACGGCGAAGAAAAGTTTCGTGATATGGAACACGATGCCTGCGTTGAGCTTGCGGAGCTTGAAGGTCTTGTAATTGCATCGGGCGGCGGTGCATTTACATTCAAGAGAAATGTTGAGGCCTTCAAGGGCAAGGATAAAATTGTTTTTCTTGATGTTCCGCTCGGAATCATCAAGAACCGTCTTAAAAATGACACGACAAGACCCCTTCTTCAGCGACCCGACAGGGACAGGGTTATGAAAGACCTGTATAACAACAGATATCCAATATATCATGCCGCTGCTGATATTGTGATAAAGGGTCAAAACACACCGTTAAAAACCGCTTTTGCAATAATCGACGCAGTAAACGGTACAGATGTGGCTGAAAAACCGCATAAAAACGCTTGATTCTGCATTTATTCTATTGACTATCACGCTTTAAAGTGCTAAAATGGCTAAAGAAATGTGACGAACTTTGATTCGTTTCGTCAAAAGTGAATTGAAAGGAAATTAAAGCAATGATTATAGTATTAAAACCGTCTGCAACAGAGGAGCAGATTACAAAATTCACAAATATGCTCAAAGAGAGCTATGATGTAAAGGTTAATAAGTGGGACGGTGTTCATTCAACCGTACTCGGTCTTATCGGCGATACAACAAAGATTGACATTGAGTATATTGACGCTCAGGACATTGTTGAAAATGTAAAGAGAGTTCAGGAGCCGTACAAAAAGGCTAACAGAAAGTTCCACCCAGACAATACAGTCATTAAAATCAATGACAATGTAACAATCGGTGACGGCAGTCTGCACATTATGGCAGGTCCCTGCTCTGTTGAAAGCGAGGAGCAGATTGTTCAGATTGCAAAGGATGTTAAAGCATCGGGCGCAACACTCCTCAGAGGCGGCGCATTCAAGCCCCGTACTTCACCATACGCTTTTCAGGGACTCAAGGCAGAAGGACTTGACCTTCTTAAAACAGCAAGAAGAGAAACAGGTCTGCCGATTGTAACAGAAATTATGAGAGCATCACACATTGATATGTTCGAGAATGTGGATATTATTCAGGTTGGCGCAAGAAATATGCAGAACTTTGAGCTTCTCAAGGAACTCGGCAAAATTGACAAGCCTATCCTTCTCAAGAGAGGTCTTTCCGCAACAATTGAAGAATGGCTCATGAGTGCCGAATATATTATGGCAGGCGGTAACGATAAGGTTATGCTCTGCGAAAGAGGTATCCGCACATACGAAACATTTACAAGAAACACTCTTGATATTTCGGCTATCCCGATTATCAAAAAGCTTTCTCACCTTCCTGTTATTGTTGATCCGAGCCATGCGTCCGGCAAGTCATGGCTTGTTGAACCGCTTGCAATGGCAGCAGTTGCCGCAGGTGCAGACGGTCTTATTATTGAGGTTCACAACGATCCACCGCACGCACTTTCGGACGGTGCGCAGTCACTTACTCCAAAGCAGTTTGACGGAGTTGCAAAGAAGGTTTTCGGCTTAAAAAAGGCTGTTGACAAATTAAATTAAGATTTTTACTTTCGGTACGGTTTTTCAGCCGTACCGATTTGGACTTTAATTAACTTTACTAAAGAATACACAAACGGAGGCTAATGCAGTGAATATTGCAGTTGTAGGACTCGGAATTATCGGCGGCAGTTTTTGCAAGGCGATAAAAAAGTACACCGACCACCGTGTAATCGGTATCAACAGAACAAAATCTACTGCCGAAAAGGCTTTAAAAGAAGGTGCGATTGATGAAATCGGCACACACGAAAGTCTTGAAAACGCAGACCTTATTATCCTTTCAATGTATCCGCAGGCGGTTGTTGACTATGTTGCAAGGTACGGTGAGTACATAAAAAAAGGTGCGGTTGTAACCGATGTTTCAGGCATCAAGAGGGCAATTTGTCCGCAGATGACAGAGCTTTCCGAAAAATTCGGCTTTGTTTTTGCCGGCAGTCATCCGATGGCAGGCAAGGAAACAAACGGTTTTGATGTTTCTGACGCCGACCTTTACAAAAACGCAAGCTACATTATCGTTCCGTGCAAGGCTGATGACAGCGTTGTAAATATGCTGTCCGACTTTGCAAAATCAATCGGCTTTGGCACAGTAAAAATCACAACTCCCGAAGAACACGACAGAATGATTGCGTTCACATCACAGCTTCCGCATGTGCTTGCGTGTTCATATGTTTTAAGCCCGTGCTGTCCGAACCACAAAGGCTTTTCGGCAGGAAGCTACCGAGATGTTTCGAGAGTTGCAAACATAAATTCAACGCTCTGGAGTGAGCTTTTCCTTGAAAACAAGGATCCGCTCATTTCCGAGCTTGATATACTTATAGAGAACATTACAAAAATCAAAGATGCGATAAAAGCCGAAGATACCGACACTCTCAAGGCTCTTCTTGAAAAGGGCAGAGAGGTTAAACAAGCACTTGGGGAATAAAGAGGAAGGAGAACTTTTATGAAAACTATTCATGTTTCCACAGGAAGTCCTTATGACATTATGATTGAAAGAGGAATTCTTGACAATTGCGGCGAGATTATCAAAAAGCTTTCAAATGCAGAAAAAATCACTATTGTAACAGATACAAATGTTGCTCCGCTGTACAAATGGAGAGTTCTCAACTCTCTTTCACAGCAGGGTTATCAGACTACCGCCCATGTTTTTCAGGCGGGCGAGCAGTCAAAGAATCTTAACACAATCGCAGATATCTATGACACACTTGCAGATTTTAAGATGACAAGAAAAGACCTTATCGTTGCACTCGGCGGCGGTGTTACGGGCGATATGGCAGGCTTTGCCGCCGCAACATATCTGAGAGGAATCGACTTTGTTCAGATTCCGACATCTCTGCTTGCACAGGTTGACTCATCCGTAGGAGGAAAAACAGGCGTTGACATTGCACAGGGCAAGAACCTTGTCGGTGCATTCTATCAGCCAAAGGCTGTTTTGATTGATCCCGACACTCTTTCAACTCTTCCCGACCAGTTCATCACAGACGGTATGGCTGAGATTATCAAGTACGGCTGCATCAAGGACAGCGAATTTTTTGAAATGCTTGCAAACGGTGATGCTCTTGAACACATTGACGATGTAATTGAAACCTGTGTAAAAATTAAGCGTGATGTAGTAAACCGTGACGAAAAGGAAGCAGGGGAAAGAATGCTTTTAAACTTCGGTCACACACTCGGTCACGCAATCGAAAAAATCTACAACTACACAGGCATCACACACGGTATGGCAGTTGCTGTCGGTATGGTGATGATGACAAAGGCAAGCGAAAAGCACGGACTTACCGAGGCAGGAACCGCATACAAGATTGAAGAGGTTTGTGCAACCTATGGCTTGCCGACTACCGATGACGCAAGCCTTGAAAAAATTGCCGAGGCGGCTCAGACAGACAAGAAAACTTCGGGCTCGTCAATCAATGTTGTTTTGCTTGAGAAAATCGGCACAAGCTTTACCAAGAAAGTTGCAATTTCCGATTTGCTCGACTTCATCACACCGTAACACGGTAAACATATTTTAATGAAAGGCTGTGGAAGTATGGCTTTGTCAACCGACAAAAGCAGTAAGCCGTATGTACGGTATCTTCCGTTTGTACCAAACGGCGAGGTGAACATTCCCCCGTCAAAGAGCGATGTCCACCGTGCAATTATCTGTGCCGCCCTCACAAGGGGCAAATGCACAATTGCACCCGTTGCTCTCTCAAATGACATTAAGGCGACAATCGGCGTGATTGAGGATATGGGATGCACCGCCTCAATAAAGGACGGAGTGCTGACTGTTGACGGTACAAATATTTTTAAAACAGATAATGTAACGCTCGACTGCGGCGAAAGCGGCAGTGCTTTGCGATTTTTCATACCCGTAGCCGCAGCCGGCGGTATTAATGCCACCTTTGTCGGTCATGGAAAGCTTCCCGAAAGACCTATCGGAATTTTCACGGAGGCTCTGCCAAAAGCAGGAGTAAAGTGTGAAACCGAGGGCGGTCTGCCGCTCAAAATCAGCGGTCGCCTTGAAAGCGGAACTTTTGAAATTCCCGGTAATGTAAGTTCGCAGTTCATTACTGGACTTCTGCTTGCTCTACCGCTTGTTGAGGGTGACAGCGACATTGTGCTGACATCTCCGATTGAGAGCGTCGGCTACATAAATATGACAATTCACACTATGGCACAATTTGGTGTTGAAATTGAAACAGCCGACAACGGCTGGCACATCAAGGGCGGTCAGTCATACATTCCGCATGATTACACAACAGACGGCGACTGGTCGCAGGCGGCTTTCTTTATGGTTGCAGGCGCACTCGGCGGAAAGGTGACTGTGAACGGCGTCAACAGAAATTCCGCACAGGGTGACAGGAAGATTGCCGAGTTGCTTGCACGGTTTGGTGCAAAGGTAACGCAGACGGATACTTCCGTAACCGTTGAAAAGGGAGAGCTTAATGCAATTGACATTGATGCTTCGCAGATTCCCGACCTTGTACCCGTGCTGACGGTTTGTGCCGCATTTGCAAAGGGAACAACCAGGATTTACAATGCCGAAAGACTTCGCATAAAGGAATGTGACCGTCTTACGGCAACCGCTAAGCTGATAAACGATCTCGGCGGCAAGGTGACTGAGTTGCCTGACGGACTTGTCATAGAGGGAATTGACACCCTCAAGGGCGGATTCTGCGAGGGCTTTAACGACCACAGAATTGTAATGTCGGCAGGTGTCTGCGCAGTAAGACTCAACGGTGAAATTGAGTCAAGCTATGCGCTTTCAATCAACAAAAGTTACCCTGATTTTTACATAGATTATAATAATATTGGAGGTAAGGCGAATGTCCTCGACCTACGGTGATAAGATAAAAATTTCCGTTTTCGGCGAAAGCCACGGCAACGGAATCGGAGTTGTAATTGACGGACTTCCGGCAGGATTTGAGGTTGACTTTGACAGGGTTCTCACTCAAATGGCACGCCGTGCTCCCGGTAAAGATAAAACGGCAACTCCCCGAAAAGAAAAAGATCTCCCGAAGGTTCTTTCGGGTATGCTCGGCAACAAGCTGACAGGCGCTCCGCTTTGTGCCGTAATTGAAAACACCAACACGAAAAGCGGCGACTACGGCAATCTTCTCGACTGTCCCCGTCCAGGTCACAGCGACTACACAGCCTTTGTAAAATATAATGCGTCAAACGATATTCGCGGCGGCGGTCATTTTTCGGGCAGACTTACTGCGCCGATTGTTTTTGCAGGTGCTGTCTGCCGTCAGATTCTTGAATCAAAGGGCGTTAAAATTGCCGCCCATATCAGCAGTATCGGCAATGTTTCCGACAGCTCCTTCTCTCCGACGGAAATTGATGACGCACTCATTGAAAAGCTGAACAACTCATCGTTTGCACTCATTGACGAAACAGCCGAAAAGCCTATGAGAGATGCCGTTGAAGATGCCAGAATGGCACAGGACAGCATTGGCGGAACAATTGAATGCTGCGTAACAGGCATTGACGCAGGCTACGGCGAGCCGATGTTTGAGGGTGTTGAGGGTGTTATCGCCAAGGCTGTTTTCGGTGTTCCCGCAATTAAGGGCATTGAGTTCGGCAAAGGCTTTGAGCTTTCAACAATGAGAGGTTCGCAGTCGAATGATCCGTTTGAATACAAAGACGGCAAGGTTGTTACAACAACAAACAACTGCGGCGGTATTTTGGGCGGAATTACAAACGGAATGCCGATTATTTTCCGTGCCGCCGTAAAGCCTACACCGTCAATTTCACAACCGCAAAGGACTGTAAATCTTCAGACAAAAGAAAATGCAGAGCTTGTTATTCACGGTAGACACGATCCGTGTATTGTTCCGAGAGCAGTCCCCGTTATCGAGGCTGTTACCGCTGTTGCAATTATTAACCTTATGTGAGGTCTTTATGAGAGATTTAAAAGAAATCAGAAAAGATATTGACAAAATAGACAACCAGCTTATTGAGCTTTTTAAGCAGAGAATGGATTGTGCAAGGGATGTCGGCATCTACAAGCAGGCAAACAACATTCCCGTTCTTAACGAGGGCAGAGAGAATGAAATTCTTGATGCCGTTGAAGAAAAGGGAGGCGAATACGGCGCATCCGCAAGACTTCTCTACTCAAACATTATGGAGCTTTCAAGGGCGCTCCAGCACAACATTGTCGGCAGTGGCAAGGAGCTTAAAAGCGTTATCAACAATGCAAGCACGGATATTCCGTCAAGCGGAATCAAGGTTGCGTATCAGGGAATCAAGGGTGCTAACGGTCATGAGGCAACCTTAAGACTTTTCCCGAACGGCGAGGCTGTCAACTACAAAAGCTTTGCAGATGTATTTTCCGCCGTTGACAACGGCGAGGTTGCATTCGGTGTTCTTCCTGTTGAAAACTCAAGCGCAGGCTCTGTTTCGGCAGTTTATGACCTTATTCTCAAGCACCGTTTTTACATTGTAAAGGCACTTGATTTGCCGATTGACTACTGCCTTGCAGGTCTTAAACAATCTGCTTTTGAGGATATTGAAATCGTGTGGTCGCATCCGCAGTCACTTTCACAATGTGCGCAGTATATTGCCGACCACGGCTTTGATTCTGTTCCATTCTCCAACACGGCAATTGCCGCCCGTGATGTTGCAAAGGAAAAGCGCCTCAATGTTGCGGCAATCTGTTCATACAAAGCGTGTGAGGAATACGGCTTGAAGGTTCTTGACAATCATCTTCAGGACAATGACGAGAATACAACAAGGTTTATTGTCATCTCCAAAAAGCTGTACATTCCGAAAGATGCAAACAGAATCAGTCTTTGTTTCTCGCTTCCTCATGTTACGGGATCGCTGTACAGCCTTTTGTGCAGATTCAATTCGCTCGGTCTTAACCTCACAAAAATCGAATCCCGTCCCCGTCAGGGCAGACAGTTTGAATATCTCTTTTACCTTGACTTTTCGGGAAATGTACGCAGTGAAAATGTTATTGAGCTTGTAAGCCAGCTTAGTGAAGAAATGCCCGAATTTAGCTTTTTAGGCAACTACGCAGAACCGGAGTTCCCTATAAAATAAACGGCGAGGCTTTGTGCAAATGAATACACAACATTATACAACAAAAGCGTCCGAATTAACGGACGCTTTTTACTTTGGCTTTAATTCTGTTTTTCAAGGTCTAATTTTTCAACAATTGCATCTACCGTAGTTTCGATACTGCTCAGTTCAAGTGACACCGTGATATCGGCATACTTTTTATAGAGCGGATAACGCACTCTGTACACATCGTCAAGGGTTTCGCCCTTACCGAATGCAATACCTCTTGTTTTGATGTTGGTAACTCTGCGTTTGATTTCGTCGAGGTCAACATCAATGAAAACAACCTTGCCGTTCTTTTTGAGGTTTTCCATAGCGTTTTGGCTCAGAACCATTGAACCGCCTGTTGCAATAACGGTTTTATCATATTCAAGCTCCGCGCCGATTTTTCCCTCAAGATGGAGAAAATAGTCAAGGCCTTCATTATCGAGAATTTTTTGCAGAGGCTTCCCTGCCTCTTTGCAGATTATCAAATCTACATCAACAAAGGAATAACCCAGAGCCTTGGCAAGCAACACACCGACCGTGCTTTTGCCCGAACCCGGCATTCCGATTAAAACTATATTTTCCATATTAAAGAATCCTTACATTAAGTGAGTCTGTGCTTGAAGTCGGGCAGGTTTTGTTTGATGAAAGCACAACAACCGTGTCACCCTTTTTAACAACACCTGTGCTGAGTGCCTTTTCCATAGCCTGTTTTGTGATAGAGTCCGATGTGCGTTTTTCTTCGCCCATAACAGCCATAACACCCCAGTTAAGGCAGAGCTTTCTGCACACAAGCTGTGATGTTGCAACTGCGATAACAGGACAGTCGGGTCTGTAATGAACCATTGCTCTTGCAACTCGACCTGTTGCACTTTCAACAATAATAGCCTTTGCGCCTACTGCCTGTGCAATATTCTTTGCGGCCTTGCAGATGCTTGATCTGATCGGGTTGGTGTCCTTCATTCCGTGTTCTTCCACATACTCATGAAGTGCGGTAAATTCGCCGTTTTCCTCAGCCTCCGAACAAATTGCGTCAAGTGCCTTTACGCTTTCAATCGGGTACTTACCTGCGGCGGATTCTGCCGAAAGCATTACTGCGCTTGTGCCGTCATAAACTGCATTGGCAACATCGCTGATTTCGGCTCTTGTAGGACGGGGAGCCGTTGTCATACTCTCAAGCATCTGGGTTGCAGTGATTACATACTTACCTCTTGAAACAACCTTTCTGATGATTGTTTTCTGAATTTCAGGCAGCTTGATAAAGGGAATTTCAACGCCCATATCTCCACGGGCAACCATAATACCGTCTGCGTAATCAATAATTGCGTCCATATCGTCAACACCGCTCTGATTTTCAATCTTTGCGATAATTTCAACATACTCATAGCCGAGGCTGTCAATAAAGTCACGAAGAGTTCTAACATCATCGTGATTGCGGACAAATGATGCGGCAACAACTGTTGCACCGTGGTTAAGACCGAACTCAATGTCCTTTCTGTCCTGAGCGCTTACATACGGCATATTGATAAAGTAGCCGGGAATGTTGATGCTCTTGCGGTTTTTAAGCACACCGCCCTTGTTTACGGTACAAACGATTGACTCGGGATTTACCGACTTAACGACAAGCGAGATAATACCGTCATCAAGCAAAAGCTCTCTGCCGATTGCCTTCTGACCTTCGGATTCAAAAATATCAACAAGCTTAGGAAACGAAAGGCTTACACCTGTTTCGTCGCCCTCTTCTTTGTTTTTAAAAAGACTGAACTCTGCACCCTCTGAAAGTTCAACAGAACCGTCTTTAAATGTGCCGACTCTTACCTCAGGGCCTTTTGTATCAAGCAAAATTGCGACATTTTGACCGCTCTCGGCAATTGCCTCTTTCAAGTTCTTGATTGTAACTTCAAGCTGGTCATAAACACCGTGTGACATATTGATTCTGGCAACATTCATACCTGCGTCAATCATTTTGCGCATCATTTCTTTTGAATTGCAGGCAGGTCCGATGGTACAAACTATCTTAGTCTTTCTCATAATTTCTCCGTCCTTTTGAAATGTTTATTTTCCATTATTGTACATATATATAAATCTGTGTGAATTTTTCTAATCAATCACATTATAGCGTATCTACCGCACAATTTCAATCATTGATTTGTAAAATTTAACATTCTGTGCCTTGTACAAAAAATATTAAAACAGAAACAAAAAATCGGGCAGTTTCCTGCCCGACCGTTGTTGAAATTTGTAATTATTAGGCGCTTATAGCCATCTTCTGAATAGTTGTTGCATCAAGTACTGTAACTGTGCCGTCACCGTTGATGTCGGCAAGTGCAATCTGCTCTGCTGTGAGTGTTGCTTCACTAACAATGTACTTCTGAACAAGTGTTGCGTCCATTACCGTAACAGCACCGTCACCGTCAACATCGCCCTTAATTGCAGATGGTGTGTACTGGCTGAACCACTGGCTGCTTATCCAAGCTGCACGGCTTGTCATCCAATCAGCCGCATAGTTGTACATATCCGTAAAGCTGCCCTGATTGTAGCTTGTCTTTGTATTGCTTACTGTATATGTGCCTGTTTTCATATCAAAATCAGCTTTGTTCATTGAAGTGTGGTCACAAATCCAACTGCCTGTTTTGATATACCAACCACTTGTGTAGTTCATCTCTGCACTGTCTTTGAGAAGGTCATAGTACTTTGCTTTTGAATAGAACTCATCAGAACCCAAATAGTACTGAGTTTTGCCTGCAAAGTAGTTGATTGCGGGAACAAACTGCTCAAACCAAATATTTACGGCTGCCTTATTAACCAAAGTATTTCTTGAAATGTTGTTAATAATGTTGCTGCTGTTCTGAGTGCGTTTTTGTCTGTCCTTAAATCTGCACCACCAGCCTGAATACTGTGTGTAATCCTTAACGCCGAAGTTCTGAAGATCCCAAGCACTGCCTGCAGCATTACCGAGCGCATTATCGTAGTCCCATACAGGTGAACCGAAGAACTTATAGTTACCGTCAGAATCCTGCTTATAAACAAAGTAAACGCTTGAAACGCCTGAATCCCAGTTCTTGCCAAGCTCATTTATGAGCCACAGCTTTGCGCAGGAATCGACATCTGCATACTGTGAGAGGTCGGAAGCGGTGTTTTTTGCGGCATTGTGGAAAGCATTATACTTTTCACGGACATAGTTCTTAACCTCATCATAGCCCTTGTCACCCTCTGAAAGCTCCGGAGCTTTGATTGTAACCTTGATGCCGTCGTTACATTTTACATAGTAATCCTCGCCGTCTGCAGCGCCTGCATCAACTTCGCAAAGGAACGGAAAATCCTTGTTTACATTTCCGTCAGCGTCAAGGTATGCAGTATCGTCAATATCGTTGATAAGGGCATTTTTGCCGACCTCAATCTTTTCGGTCATCTGATATGAACCCCAGTAGAAGCCGTCAGAATAAAAGTCTACATATCTTGAATCGGATGCGTACGGTATATCCACTGCGTCGGCAAGGTCATAGAGAAAACGGTTTCTTGTAAGTGAATCGTCCTGATAGTTTGCAAGGAGTGAGAACTTCTTACCCTTTGCCATACCGCCGATTGAAACCTTGTCGGAATATGTAATATTAAAAGGCTTTTTAGCCTTGCCCCATGTTGAGTTGCCTCTGCCCTTGATTTTCTTGATTGAAGTATTATCAATCTTGCCGTCCTTGTCAACAATTGCGCCTGTTGCGGATGCAGAGTTGCTCTTGTCCTCGCTGAGATATGAGATAAGCTCAGAACCGTTGCCGTCAGCATTGCTGTTGTTTACATAAATTGCAGACTCGGCAGATGATTTTAAGAATGTAAGAGAGTAAGTTTTGCCGCCTGCATTTACATTGCTTGCTTTGTCAATTGTGTAGGAAACTTCCCTTGACTCACCTGCAGGGATAGTAACATTATTAACTGTAACATTGTTTGAGTAAGCGTTGTAAAGCTCAACGCTTGTTGATGAAACACTGCTCGGAAGGAAAAAATACTTCTGATTTGCGTTGATTTCGTCCATATCCTCGTTGTGTTCACACTGCCAAGCAACCCACGCATCAGAGTCGGCTGAACCGCTTACTGCGTGAGCATAAAGTGCGTTTTGAGTTTTGAACGAAAATGTAGGTGATATTGTTTCAGCAGCAGAAACAGAAAATACTGACATACTGCCGACAGTCATCAAGCCAGCAAGAACAATTGAAATCGCTTTCTTAGTTGTTTTCACTTTAATCACTCCTAAAAATTATATTGACAACGAACTTTTTAATATATTCACAAAAAGTTCACTTGTTAATCACATCAACCAAAATTATTGTAGCATTTGCATAAAATTAAAGCAAGTAATTTTTCAATATATAACGGTATAATTTTGCGAATTTTCTTTATTTTCAGTAGTTTTTTTGATATAATATTATGGTAATGGTAGGTTGATAAACCGAATTTTTATAACATAAGGAAGTGGCACAATGCGTAACAGCAAAAAGAAAAACTATTGTCTTATTGCAGCACTCGCATCACTCGTAGCTTTTTCAACAATGGCGGCAAGTGTTATGAGCGGCTGCGGTGAAAATTCCGATGAACAGAAAACGACCAAAATTGTTCACGAAACAAGAATAGATACACAGGTTGAAACCAGAATTGAAACATATACTGAAGTTGTTACGGACGCTCAGGGCAACACAGAATATGTTGAAGAAACAAAGGCTGTTCCTGTTAACAGCGACAATGCTGACAGCAACGGCAATTCTTCCGACAAGTCAGAGTCCTCTGCAAATAACAACAAGGGAAGCAACAACGGCAATAATAACAGCAACAATAATAGTAACAGTGCGAACAGTTCTTCAAACAAAGGCTCAAACAATCAGACCTCATCAAAAACAGAAAGGTCAGAAAGCAGCAACACAAACAACAATTCTTCAAAAACAGATTCCGGCAAAACAAATAATAACAGTTCATCATCAAAATCCGATTCATCAAAGTCGGATTCATCAAAAACAGAGAGCAAAACACTCACTATCGGCGGTAAAAAATATAATGTCGGTGATACAGTTGTATGCACCTATGAACTGACAACACCTGCTGTTCTTGAAAACTATCAGGTTACAATCAGCTACGATTCATCAAAACTCAGCTGTTTGTCCGCAAAAATGTCAGAACCCGCAAAGAACGGTGCTATGCTCAACAAAAACCTTAACGGTGAAATCAAAACCTGCGGTTCAAACATCGGTGACGGATATGACTACACAACCGGTGGAAAATTTATGACCGTAACCTATGTTGTAAAGGCAGGCGGCTCAACATCGCCTAAATTCAACTGGGAAATTGCCTGCAGAGCAAGCGACAGCAAGAATCTTATCAGCGACAGCGGTAAGCCGGCAAGCGGATTTAAGCTGAAAACAGCATACACAAAGGGATAATTTTAATAAAAAATTTAATATTGCAACCAAAAACACCTGCAAAATCGTCTTGCAGGTGTTTTTATGTTCGTGCAGATAGTATGATATAAAAACACATCTTGTGCCCGAGCGTGACACACAATTAGATTATAAGGTCGCCATCCCCAATTCGTGTAGATAGTTTGATGTAGGGAAAAATTATTCTGCCCGAGCGTGACACACAATTAGATTATAAGGTCGCCGTGAGGGCGTCCAATGAACGCCCCTACTGATTTGCGGGATTCATAAAATTTGTACAAATCATTATTTTCCTGCAAACGCAAAAACTCCCGACTTTTGTGAGTCGGGAGTCAAATTGAACTTGTATAAACTTAAAAAGAATTAAACGAGCTCGATAATTGCCATTTCAGCTGCGTCACCACGACGGGGACCGATCTTAGTAACTCTTGTGTAGCCACCGTTTCTGTCGCTGTATTTTGGAGCAATTTCCTTGAAGAGCTTGCTTGTAACATCTTCCTTAGTAACAAAAGCCAAAACAAGGCGTCTGTTGTGAAGAGTATCTTCTTTAGCTGTAGTAATCATCTTCTCTGCCATAGCCTGAACTTCCTTGGCACGAGTAAGAGTTGTTTCAATTTTGCCGTTTTCCAAAAGGAAAGTAACCATAGCACGAAGCATTGCAGTTCTCTGTGCAGTAGTTCTTCCTAATTTTCTTGTACCTGGCATTTCTTTCACTCCTTTACCGTTGAGTTTGTTGGTAAGAATTTGACAGAATAACTGTCAAAGACTTGGGAAGTTATTCGTCTTCCTTCTGAAGACTAAAACCGAGAGAATTGAGCTTCTGTACAACTTCCTCGAGAGATTTTCTACCGAGGTTACGCACTTTCATCATATCCTCTTCGGACTTGTTGATCAAATCCTCTACCGTGTTGATGCCTGCACGCTTGAGACAGTTGAAAGAACGAACTGAAAGATCAAGATCTTCAATTGTCATTTCAAGAATCTTTTCCTTGCCCTTGTCATCCTTCTCAACCATAACCTCGGCACTTGAAGCCTTGTCGGAAAGGTTTACAAAAAGGTTAAGGTGCTCGGTAAGAACCTTTGCAGCAAGAGAAACAGCCTCCTGAGCATTGATAACTCCGTTTGTCCAAACATCCAAAGTGAGCTTGTCATAGTCGGTAATCTGACCTACACGAGTGTTATCAACTGTATAGTTTACCTTTAACACGGGAGTATAAATTGAATCAATCGGCAAAACGCCAATAACATTGTTGCCGCTTAACTGCTTGTTGCGCTCTGAAGGAATATATCCTCTGCCCTTGTCAACTGTGATTTCCATATTGAGCTTAGCACCCTCACCGAGTGTAGCAATGTGGAGTTCAGGGTTGAGAATTTCAACCTCATCATCACATTTGATGTCGGCAGCCTTTACCTCACAGGGACCCTCGGCTGCAATTTCGATAACCTTTGGGCTTGTTTCATGGAGCTTTGCAACAAGACTTTTCATATTAAGAACAATTTCCGTAACGTCTTCCTTTACGCCGGGAATAGTTGAAAATTCGTGAAGAACGCCGTCAATCTTGATTGATGTAACAGCACAGCCTTCAAGAGAGGAAAGCAGCACACGGCGCAAACTGTTGCCGAGTGTGTTGCCGAAGCCGCGCTCGAGCGGTTCAACAACAAACTTGCCGTACTTTCCATCCTCGGTTAATTCCTCGGTTTCAATTCTTGGCTTTTCAATTTCTATCATTCGCGAATCCTCCTAAACATTATGCGACTGCAAAAGCAGCCCATCTGTGTGTAATCTGCGTGTGAAATATAAGATTACTTGGAGTACAACTCAACGATGAGGTGTTCTTCAACAGGAAAGTCGATGTCTTCTCTCTGAGGAGCTGCAACAACCTTGCCGCCAAGAAGGTTTTCGTTCTTCTCAAGCCACTTTGGTGTTACAATTGAAGATGTTTCGCCATCTGCGATTGCCTTGAATCTTGCAGTTGAACGGCTCTTCTCCTTAACTTCGATTACATCGCCAACCTTAACAAGGTATGAAGGAATGTTTACCTTCTTACCGTTTACGGTAAAGTGGCTGTGACTAACAAGCTGTCTTGCTTCTCTTCTTGTAGCTGCAAGACCGAGTCTGAAGATAACGTTGTCAAGTCTTCTTTCAATAAGTGTAAGCAATACAGCACCTGTCTTACCCTCAGCTTTTTCAGCTTTTTCGTAGTAAGCTCTGAACTGCTTCTCCATGATGCCGTAGATAAATTTTACCTTCTGCTTCTCAGTGAGCTGCATGCTGTATTCGCTCTTTTTTCTTCTCATCTTACCGCCGGGATTTCTGTTGGAAGTCTTCTTGGAATAACCCATAACTGCGGGTGAAATGCCAAGAGCTCTGCAACGCTTAGCGATAGGCTGCATATTTTTAGCCATAGTAGAATTTTCCTCCTTTTAAAATACTATACACGTCTTCTCTTTGGAGGACGGCATCCGTTGTGCGGAATCGGAGTAACATCCTTAATCATAGTTACTTCAAGACCTGCAGTCTGCAATGCACGGATTGCAGCTTCACGACCCTGACCTGGGCCCTTTACATAAACTTCAACATATTTCATGCCGTGTTCCATTGCTGCCTTTGCAGCTGTCTCGGCTGCTGACTGAGCGGCAAACGGAGTTGACTTCTTTGAACCTCTGAAACCGAGCTCGCCTGCGCTTGCCCATGAAACAGCGTTGCCCTGTGTATCGGAAATAGTAACAATTGTGTTGTTAAATGTTGACTGGATATGCGCTGCGCCTTTTTCAATATGCTTGCGTTCACGGCGACGGCGAATAACCTTCTTACCACCCTTTGGTGCTGCCATAGTCCTTTGCCCTCCTTACTTCTTCTTATTAGCCATGGTCTTACGGGGACCCTTGCGAGTACGAGCGTTAGTCTTAGAACGCTGACCTCTTACAGGAAGTCCTTTTCTGTGGCGAACGCCACGGTAACAACCAATATCAATAAGTCTTTTAATATCATAAGCGATGTCACGGCGAAGGTCACCTTCAACGCGGCAGTGATGCTCGATGTATTCTCTGAGCTTTGCAATATCTTCTTCTGTCAAATCTCTGACACGAGTGTCGGGATTAACACCTGTTGCAGCAATAATGTCGTCTGCAGTCTTACGGCCGATACCGTAGATATAGGTTAAACCAATCTCAACTCTTTTATCTCTCGGTAAGTCAACACCTGCTATACGAGCCATATAGTTGCACCTCCATATAAATTCTAAAATATAGTTTTGTTTTTCTTAGGTAAATTAACCCTGACGCTGCTTGTGCTTGGGGTTTTCGCAAATAACTAAAATCTTACCTTTTCTTTTGATAACTTTGCACTTATCGCACATTTTCTTTACTGAAGGTCTGACTTTCATGTATAATCATTCCTTTCTAAAAAGTCGTGTTTTTACTTTGGATTATTTAGTTCTCCAAGTAATTCTGCCTCTTGTCAGGTCATAGGGGGACATTTCCACCTTTACCTTATCGCCCGGCAAAATGCGAATGAAGTTCATTCTCAGCTTGCCTGAAATAACAGCTAATATCACGTGACCGTTCGGCAGCTCTACCTTGAACTGTGCGTTCGGTAAAGCTTCCTTAACAATACCTTCAATTTCAATTACATCCTGTTTTGACATATTGTCAACCCTCGCTTTTTCTAAAATCGTTTAAAATTTTTCTTATCTGCGGATTGGTCTTGATTGAACCCTCTATCACGGTTCCTGTAGGAGAAATATGAATCAGCTTTTTCTTTTTGGGCTTCTCAACCTTTCTTCGCTTTCCGTCTGCAATGTAAGCAAACACGGAGTCACAGCTGAGAACAACAAAAAAGCCGTTCTTTTCCCTTCCTGCCACAGCCTTTACAATACTACCTTTTACTGTGTTCATAAAATCACCTTTAATCGCACAAAGTCATAATTTTAGGCCCGTCAGGAGTTATTGCAACAGTATGTTCAAAATGAGCCGAGAGCTTTCCGTCAGCAGTGACGGTAGTCCACTTGTCATCAAGAACACGCACATTGCACCTGCCCTGGTTTACCATGGGTTCAATGGCAATAGTCATACCCGGAATAAGCCTTACTCCTCTGTGCGGAGTGCCGTAATTGGGTACGCTTGGGTCTTCGTGCAGTTTCGCACCTACGCCGTGGCCGACAAAATCTCGTACCACCGAGTAACTGCGAGCTTCGACATACTTCTGAACTGCGCTGCCTATGTCACCGACACGGTTGAAGGCAAGAGCCTGTTTAATTCCCTCATACAGACTCTCTTTTGTGGCGTCAAGCAAAGCCTGTGCGTCTGCACTGATTTTGCCGCAGGGGAATGTGAAGGCGTTGTCGCCGTGAAATCCCCCGTAGAAAGCGCCAACATCTACGCTTACTATGTCGCCCTCTTTTAAAACGAGTTCTTTACTGGGTATGCCATGGATAACCACATTGTTAACGGAAATGCACGCACTCGCAGGAAAGCCGCCGTAACCGAGAAACGAGGGAGTAGCTCCCTGTTTCTCGATGTATGAGCGGACAATGTTATCTATTTCATAAGTAGTAACGCCGGGCTTTACAGCCTCTCCCGCAACACGCAACGCCTCGGCAGAAATTCTGCAGGCGTCTTTCATTTTTGAAAGTTCCCGTGCTGTCTTAACTACAACCATGTATCAAGCCTCAATACCTTCAAGGATAGCCTTTGTAGTAGCTTCTACATCGTCCTGTCCTTTTACAGTAACAAGCTTACCCTGCTTCTCATAGTAAGAAACGAGGGGCTCAGTCTCTTTATGATATGTTTCGAGACGAGCAAGCACGGTATCGGGGTGGTCGTCCTTGCGCTGAACAAGGGTGCCGCCGCAATCGTCACAGATGCCTTCCTTCTTGGGCTTTAAAGTCACAACATGGAAAGGTCTGCCACAATTTTCGCAAACACGGCGTCCGGACATACGGTTGATGATTTTTTCATCAGAAATGTCGATGTTGATGACATGCTGAATCTCAACACCCATCTTATCCAGAGCCTCAGCCTGAGGAATAGTTCTTGGGAAACCGTCAAGAATGAAACCCTTCTTGCAGTCATCGGCAGAAAGTCTTTCCTTTACAATACCGATTACTACTTCGTCGGGAACAAGCTTGCCTTCGTCCATAAAGGACTTTGCCTTCAAACCCATCTCAGTGCCGTTTTTCAGCGCTTCACGGATCATGTTTCCGGTTGAAATTGTGGGAATACCAAAGTGTTCACAAAGTACAGCGGCCTGTGTGCCTTTACCTGCACCCGGAGCACCTAACATGATAACGTTCATTTATTATACTCCTTTTTTCTCAATTAGTCAAGAAAACCTTTGTAATGGCGCATCATCATTTGTGACTCAAGCTGTTTAACAGTTTCAAGAGCAACACCAACTACGATGATGATTGATGTACCGCCGATTGACATCTGACCCATTCCTGAAGCAGCGCCGTAAATAAGCGGGATCATAGCGATAACAGCAAGGAACATTGCACCGATTAAAGTGATTCTTGACAAAATCTTTCTGATATAATCGGCTGTCGGAGCACCCGGACGGATACCGGGAACTGTGCCGTTATTTGCCTTAAGATTGTTAGCCATTTCAACAGGGTTGTACTGAATTGATGTATAGAAATAAGCGAACATTATAATGAACAAGAAATAAAGTACCATGTACAGCCAGCCTGAAGTGCTGAATGCTGCAAAGAATGCACCCCAGAAACCATCTCCTGCAGGAATCTTGAGGAAGAGGTTGATTGTACTTGGAATTGAAAGAATTGAGCTTGCGAAGATGATTGGAAGAACGCCGCCGAGAGCTACCTTGATAGGAAGGTGGCTTGACTGACCGCCGTACATCTTTCTGCCCACAACACGCTTTGCGTACTGAATCGGGATTCTTCTTTCGCTGTCCTGCATGAATGTGATAACCCATACAACTGCAACAAAGAGAACAACCCAAAGCGGTACGAGGAAGAAGTACTGTGTGCTGCCGTTAACAGCAAGACCCCAATACTGACCGAGTGTGTTGATAATCTGTGGGAACTGAGCAACGATACCTGCAAAAAGGAGAATGGAAATACCATTTCCTATGCCGTGGCTGTTAATCTGTTCACCGAGCCACATCATTACGGCTGTACCTGCTGTGAAAACAAGGATGATTACGATAGCTGAGAACCAAAGTTCAAAACCGCTGTTGTAAAGAGTTACCTTGCTGTTGAGAAGGTAGAAGTAATATGCAGTACCCTGAATAATACCAAGGCCGACTGTTACATAACGAGTGATAGCACTGATTTTGCGTCTGCCGGCTTCGCCTTCTCTTGCTAATCTCTCAAGCGGAGGAATAGCAACGCAGAGGAGCTGGATAATGATTGAGCTGTTGATGTAAGGGGTGATACCCATTGCAAACAATGTTGCGTTTGAGAATGCACCGCCAGAGAGTGTATTCATATAAGAAAGCATTGTGTTAGACCAGTCATCCGGGTTCATAACACTTCTGAGGGCTGCGGTATCCAGGAACGGAACCTGAATAACCGAGCCGATTCTGAATACAACAATGATTAAGAGAGTAAATAAAATTTTCTTTCTTAAATCGGGAAGTGACCAAGCATTTTTGATGGTTTTAAACACTTAGATCACCTCTGCCTTTCCGCCCGCAGCCTCAATTGCAGCTTTAGCTGACTCGGAAAAAGCAGAAACCTTTACTGTAAGTTTTTTGTCAAGCTTACCGTTGCCAAGAATTTTAACAGCATCAAAGCCGTTCTTTACAACGCCTGCATTAACAAGAGCTTCAATATCAACTGTCGCACCGTCTTCAAACTTTCTGTTCAAAGTGCTGAGGTTAACTGCTACTACAGTCTTAGCAAAAATGTTGTTGAAACCTCTCTTAGGGATACGACGCTGTAAAGGCATCTGACCGCCTTCAAAGCCCGGACGGACGCCGCCGCCTGAACGAGCCTTCTGGCCCTTATGACCTTTACCGGAAGTTTTGCCCCAGCCTGAGCCGTGGCCTCTGCCGATTCTCTTTGAGTCCTTTTTAGAACCCTCAACAGGAGAAAGTTCATGTAACTTCATTAGTTCGCACCTCCTTGCTTATGCTTCACTAACCTCTACGAGGTGAATGATTTTTGCTACCTTACCCTTAGTCTGTGGGTTATCGGGCTGTGTTGTAACATCGCCGATTTTCTTAAGACCGAGAGCGTGGGCGGTTGCAATCTGATCCTTCTTAGAGCCGATAAGACTCTTAACTAACTTAATTGTCATAATTTACAACCTCCCTATTAAAGAATTTCCTTAACGGATTTACCGCGGATTGCAGCAACTTCTTCAGCATTTCTCAATGCGCCAAGACCTGCAAGAGTAGCTCTAACTACATTGCAAGGATTGTTGGAACGAAGAGCCTTTGTTCTGATGTCCTTAATGCCAACTGCCTCAACAACGGCACGAACAGGACCACCTGCGATAACACCTGTACCGGGAGCAGCGGGCTTCATAAGAACTCTGCCTGCACCGAACTCACCGATTACTTCGTGAGGGATTGTTGTGCCTCTGAGTGAAACCTTCATGAGGTTCTTCTTAGCGTCCTCAATACCCTTGCGGATAGCGTCAGGTACTTCGCCTGCTTTACCGATACCGAAACCAACTGTTCCGTTACCGTCGCCTACAACTACGAGAGCTGCAAACTTGAAAATACGACCGCCCTTAACTGTTTTAGAAACACGGTTAATAGTAACTACTCTTTCTTTTAATTCGCCTGTTACTTCTACTGTTTTAGCCAAAGTTATTCCTCCAATCCTTAGAAATTGAGGCCGCCCTCACGGGCGCCTTCGGCCAATTCCTTAACACGGCCGTGATATATGTTACCGCCTCTGTCGAATACAACATCAACGATATTCTTTTCTTTTGCACGCTCTGCAACGAGCTTGCCAACAGCCTTAGCTGCCTCTTTGTTTCCGCCATTGCCTGTGATTTCTTTATCAAGGCTTGAAGCCTGAGCAAGTGTAACACCTGCTACATCGTCAATAATCTGAGCATAGATGTTGCTTGTGGAGCGGAATACGCAAAGACGAGGACAAGAAGCTGTACCGCTGATCTTGCTGCGGACTCTCTTATGGCGTTTTGCGCGTGCCTTTTTTGTATCTGGTCTGCTTACCATTTGTTATTCACTCCTTAATTATTTGCCCTTACCGGCCTTGCCTTCCTTGCGGCGGATAACTTCATCAGCGTACTTAATACCCTTGCCCTTATATGGCTCCGGCGGACGCTTTTCTCTAACTTCGGCAGCAAACTGACCAACCTTTTGCTTATCAATGCCGGTGATGATGATTTTGTTAGGATCGGGAACTTCAATTTTGATGTCCTCTGTATCCTCAACGATAACCTGGTGTGAATAACCAAGGTTCATAACGCACTTGTTACCCTGCTTCTGAACACGGTAACCAACGCCGTTTACTTCGAGAGTCTTTGAGTAACCCTCTGTAACACCAATAACCATATTGTGGATAAGTGTTCTTGTAAGACCGTGAAGTGAACGGTTTTCTTTTGCGTCGTTTGGACGAGTAACCTCGATTACATCGCCTTTGATTTCAACAGTCATAGCAGGATTGAACTTGAAATCAAGTGAACCCTTTGGACCTTTAACTGTGATAACGCCGTTGTCAATTGTAGCTGTAACGCCGGCGGGAATATTTATAGGTTTTCTTCCAATTCGAGACATTTATCGCACCTCCTCTTACCAAATGTAAGCGAGAACTTCGCCGCCGATGTGCTGCTTTCTTGCCTCACGATCTGTCATAACACCCTTAGAGGTTGAAATGATGGCGATACCAAGACCCTTCATTACCTTTGGCATATCTTCTGCATTACTGTAAATTCTAAGACCGGGCTTTGATACACGGCGAAGACCTGTGATAACAGGAGTCTTGCCGTCTGTATATTTGAGTGTTACCTTAATAACGCCCTGCTTGCCGTCTTCAATAACTGTGAAATTCTTTACATAACCTTCGTCAACAAGAATCTGACAAATTGACTTCTTGAGGTTTGAAGCGGGAATTTCAACAGAATCGTGCTTTGCTGAATTTGCGTTACGGATTCTTGTAAGTAAATCAGCAATTGTATCTGTAATCTGCATTATGCTTTACCTCCCTTGCTTACCAGCTTGCTTTCTTTACACCCGGAATTTCGCCCTTGTAAGCGAGTTCACGGAAGCAAATACGACAAATGCCATACTTACGGAGGTAGGCGTGTGGTCTACCACAGATGTTACATCTTGTGTACTCTCTTGTAGAGAATTTCTGCTTTCTCTGCTGCTTTACTTTCATAGAAGTTTTAGCCACAACAATCCCTCCTTACTTTGAAAACGGTGCGCCCATAAGCTTTAAGAGCTCGCGAGCTTCTTCGTCTGTTGTTGCAGTGGTTACGAAGCAAATGTCCATACCACGAACCTTGTCAATCTTGTCATAGTCAATCTCAGGGAAAATGAGCTGTTCCTTGAGACCCATGTTGTAGTTACCACGGCCGTCAAATGAATCAGGGTTAATACCTCTGAAGTCACGAACACGGGGAAGTGCTACATTGAAGAATCTGTCGAGGAATTCATACATTCTCTCGCCTCTTAATGTAACCTTACAGCCGATTGCCATACCTTCTCTGAGTTTGAAGTTAGCAACTGACTTTCTTGCCTTACAGATGAGAGGCTTCTGACCTGTAATAGCTGAAAGGTCTGTGCAGATAGCATCAATTACTTTTGAGTTATCTTTAGCTTCGCCTGCGCCTACATTGATAACGATTTTATCAAGCTTAGGAATCTGCATTGTGCTCTTGTAGGAGAACTTTGACATAAGAGCAGGTGCAACTTCTTTTGAATAATATTCTTTAAGTCTTGCCATATCTTATTTCCTCCTTAAAGTGCTTCGCCGCATTTAGCGCAAACTCTGCCCTTAGAGCCGTCCTCATAGAACTTATGAGCAACTCTTGTAGGCTTTTTGCATCTTGGGCAAACGATCTGAACCTTAGATGCGTACATAGCACCCTCAGCCTTAATGATACCGCCCTGCTCGCCCATCTTCTTGGGCTTAACATGCTTTGAAACCATATTTACCTTTTCTACGATAACTTTGCCTTCTTTAGGGCTTACAGCCATAACCTGACCTGTCTTGCCCTTATCCTTACCGCTTAATACGATAACGGTGTCGCCTGTTTTAACATGAACTTTACTCATTGTGACACCTCCAATTAAAGTACTTCGGGAGCGAGAGAAAGAATCTTCATATAATCTTTATCACGAAGCTCTCTTGCTACCGGTCCGAAGATACGAGTACCCTTCGGGTTCTTATCTTCCTTAATAATAACAGCTGCATTTTCATCAAAACGGATATAAGTACCGTCTTCTCTTCTGACGCCCTTTGCAGAACGAACAACTACAGCCTTTACAACGTCGCCTTTTTTAACAACACCGCCGGGTGCTGCCTTTTTAACTGAGGCTACGATTACATCGCCAATGTTGGCATATCTCCTTCTGGTACCGCCGAGTACACGAATGCACATAAGTTCCTTTGCGCCGGTGTTGTCGGCAACCTTGAGGATAGTCTGCTGCTGAATCACAGTGTAATTCCTCCTTTACTCAAAGCCGCTAAAATAAACTTATTTAGCTTTCTCAATAATCTCGACGAGTCTCCATCTTTTGTCTTTAGAAAGAGGACGGGTCTCCATAATCTTTACACGGTCGCCAATGCCACACTCGTTGTTTTCGTCGTGTGCCTTGAAACGAACTGTACGCTTAACAATTTTGTTGTAAAGCTTGTGCTTTACGCTGTCTTCAACTGCAACGACAATTGTCTTGTCCATCTTGTCGCTTACAACTTTTCCGACAACAGTTTTTCTCATATTTCTTTCACTCACTGTTAAGTCCTCCTCTCTTAAGCTTCAGCGCCGTTAAGTTCCATCTGACGAAGAACTGTTGAAATTCTTGCGATGTCCTTTTTAACAGCACCGATTCTGGATGAGTTTTCGAGCTGATTAACAGCAAGCTGGAAACGAAGATTGAATAATTCTTCTTTGAGTTCAGTGAGCTTTGTCTGAAGCTCTTCTACTGACATATCTCTGAGTTCTGATGCTTTCATTACTGCTCACCCTCCTCTTTCTTAACAAACTTGCACTTGATAGGAAGCTTATTCGCAGCAAGGCGAAGAGCCTCTCTTGCAGTAGCTTCATCTACGCCGCCGAGTTCAAACATAACTCTGCCGGGCTTTACTACGGCTACCCAGTACTCGGGTGAACCTTTACCTGAACCCATTCGTGTTTCAGCAGGCTTTGCTGTAACAGGCTTATCAGGGAAAATTTTGATCCATACTTTACCGAATCTTTTGCAGTAACGAGTCATAGCGACACGGGCAGCCTCAATCTGGTTTGAGGTGATCCATGCAGGCTCTGTAGCCTGAAGACCGAAATCGCCGTAAGTAACCTTGTTACCACGAAGAGCCTTACCTGTCATACGACCTCTGTGAACTCTTCTGTATTTAACTCTCTTAGGTAATAACATTACTTTCTGCCTCCTTCTCTGCGGGGCTTTCTTGACTTAACTTCGTTAAGAACCTCGCCCTTGTAAAGCCAAACCTTAACGCCTACCTTACCGTAGGTTGTGTTAGCTTCTGCAAAACCGTAGTCGATGTCAGCACGAAGTGTCTGAAGCGGAATAGTACCTTCATGGTACTGCTCTGAACGAGCAATTTCAGCACCGCCGAGACGGCCTGAACACATAATCTTAATACCCTTAGCGCCACGACGCATTGCATTGCCGATTGACATCTTCATTGCACGGCGGAAAGAGATTCTCTTTTCAAGCTGCTGAGCGATGCTTTCTGCAACGAGCTGTGCATCAAGCTCAGGAGCCTTAACTTCTACAATATTGATTGCAACGGGCTTGCCGAGCATCTTTTCGCACTGTGCTCTGAGCTTTTCAATCTCAGAACCGCCCTTACCGATTACAAGACCGGGCTTAGCGCAGTGGATGCTGATTTTAACCTTTTTGCCGTCACGCTCAATTTCAATTTTTGAGATACCGAAGTTGTAAAGCTGAGCCTTCAGAGTTTTACGGAGGTTATAGTCCTCAACGAGTGTAGCACCGAAGTCCTTCTTATTTGCAAACCAACGGGAATCCCAATCTTTAATAACGCCGACACGGAGACCGTGCGGATTAACTTTCTGACCCATAATCTAACCTCCCCTTAGTCGTCTTCTCTTTCCTTGAGTACGAGGGAAATGTGAGAAGTTCTCTTGTTGATTCTGAACGCTCTGCCCTGTGCTCTCGGACGAATTCTTTTAAGGATGGGGCCTGCTGTTGCATTGCACTGAGCAATGTAAAGCTTGGATACATCCATATCATGGTTGTTCTCAGCATTTGCCATAGCTGAATTGAGCAGCTTTAAAAGCGGCTCGCAAGCGGCCTTGGGAGTGTGCTTAAGAACAGCTTCCGCATACTTAACATCTTTGCCTCTAACGAGGTCAAGAACTACATTAACCTTGCGGGGTGAAATACGAACAAATTTTGCATTTGCCTTTGCTTCCATCTGCAATACTCTCCTTCCGCTTATTTGCTTGTCTTTGATCCTGCGTGACCTTTGAATGTTCTTGTCGGAGCAAACTCACCGAGCTTGTGACCAACCATATCTTCAGTTACATATACAGGAACATGTTTTCTGCCGTCATGAACGGCAAATGTGTGACCAACGAATTCAGGGAAAATTGTTGAACTTCTTGACCAAGTCTTGAGAATTCTCTTTTCGCCTGCTTCGTTCATTTCGATAACCCTTTTGAGCAGTACAGGCTGAACATAAGGGCCCTTTTTAGTACTTCTACTCATGTTTTAGCTCCTTTCCGCCTTACTTACCGTTTCTTCTTCTTACGATAAGCTTGTCGCTGCTCTTGTTGTTCTTACGAGTCTTGTAGCCGAGTGCGGGCTTACCCCATGGGGTTACAGGGCCCGGACGACCAACAGGTGACTTACCCTCACCACCGCCGTGCGGATGGTCGTTAGGGTTCATTACAGAACCACGAACAGTAGGACGCCAACCCATGTTTCTCTTACGACCTGCTTTACCGATCTTAACATTTTCGTGATCGGTGTTACCTACCTGACCGATTGTAGCCATGCAGTTTTCAGGAACATTTCTGAGCTCGCCTGAAGGAAGTCTTAAAAGTGCAAGACCGTTTTCCTTAGCCATGAGCTGAGCCATGTTACCGGCTGAACGAGCGAGCTGAGCGCCTCTGCCGGGATAAAGCTCTACATTGTGGATAAATGTACCAACAGGGATTGCTGTAAGCGGAAGTGCATTACCGGGCTTAATATCAGCGTTTGCACCTGCTGTTACCTTGTCGCCTACCTTAAGTCCTTCCGGAGCAATAATGTAAGCTTTCTCACCGTCTGTGTACTCTACAAGAGCGATAAATGCAGAACGGTTTGGATCGTACTCTAATGTTTTAACTGTACCTTCAACATCAAATTTCTGACGCTTGAAGTCAATAATACGGTACTTTCTGCGGTTGCCGCCGCCTCTGTGACGAACGGTGATTCTGCCGTAGCTGTTACGACCTGCCTTTTTATTTAAAGGAGCAAGCAAGCTTTTTTCCGGCTCAACCTTTGAAAGACCCGAATAATCTGTAACCGACATATTTCTTCTTGAGTTAATGGTCGGCTTATATACTTTAATGGCCATTTGGTTTCACTCTCCTCATGATGGCTTTGCGGGAATATGGCATTTCCCATACATTCTGCCTGAATTATTGTTTTCAGACTCAATACTGAACCTGAGTCAGTATTACATCATGCCTTCAAAAAATTCGATAGGCTTGCTGTCTTCTGTAAGTTTTACGATTGCTTTCTTCCAGCTCTTTGAGTAGCCACCGTTGTTTCTGCCCTGACGGCGGAACTTACCTCTTACGCTTACTGTGTTTACCTTAGCAACCTTAACCTTGAAGATTTCTTCACAAGCTTTTGCAATTTCAATCTTGTTTGCTGACTTAGCAACTTCAAAGGTATAAATTTTGTTAACTGCGCCGAGCATACTTTTTTCAGTAATAACAGGGCGGATTACAATATCATGAGCTATCATGCATATACCTCCTCAATCTTGCTTACTGCATCCTTAACGATGATAAGCTTGTCAGCATTCAAAATGTCATAAACATTAAGAGTGTTTACCTGAGCTGTCTTAACACCGGGGATGTTGTTAGCTGATTTAATAACCTTGCTGTCAACCTCAGGAAGAACAATGAGAGCCTTCTTTTCAGCTCCGATTGCGCTGAGCATTGCAACAATCTTCTTTGTCTTGTACTCGTCCATGCTGATTGAATCAACAACGATGAGTTCGTTCTCCATAACCTTTGAAGAGAAAGCTGACTTCATAGCAAGTCTTCTAACCTTCTTGTTTACAGAAAATCTGTAATCTCTTGGCTTCGGAGCGAATACAACGCCGCCGTGTGTCCACTGTGGAGCTCTTGTTGAGCCCTGTCTTGCACGGCCTGTGCCCTTCTGTCTCCACGGCTTTTTACCGCCGCCTGAAACCTCTGATCTTGTAAGAGCGGACTGTGTGCCCTGACGCTGTGCTGCGAGGTAGTTAACTACCATCTGATGCATAACAGCTGCATTTGGTTCGATACCGAATACGGACTCAGCAAGCTCGATTGTACCAACGCTCTTGCCTTCCATATCTACTACTGCTAAATTTGGCATTTATAATCCCCCTTCCTTAAGCCTTTACGGAATCTTTGATTACAACGATTCCCTTGTTAGGACCCGGAATAGCACCCTTAACAGCGATGAGGTTGTTTTCTGCGTCAACCTTAACAACTGTGAGGTTCTGAACCGTTACCTGTTCTGCGCCGAGGTGACCTGCCATTCTCTTACCCTTCCAAACTCTTGAAGGTGATGAGCAGGCACCGATTGAACCGCCGTGGCGTACGCAAGGACCTGTACCGTGTGATTCCTTAAGACGGTGGAAGTTCCATCTCTTAATAACACCTGCTGTACCCTTACCTTTGCTCTTGCCTGTTACGTCAATCTTGTCGCCGGGGGTGAATACGTCTGCTTTAACGAGATCACCGATGCTGTAAGCGTCAGTGTCTGTAAAGCGGAACTCTTTGAGAGTTTTCTTTGGTGCTACACCAGCCTTGTCAAAGAAGCCCTTCATTGGCTTGTTTACCTTGTGAGGTTTAACATCGCCGTAGCCGAGCTGTACTGAAGCGTAGCCGTCGTTTTCAACTGTTTTCTTGGCTGTTACCACGCAAGGGCCTGCCTCAACAACAGTTACGGGAATCATGATTCCCTTTTCATCGAAAATCTGTGTCATACCGATTTTCTTGCCGATGATTGCTTTCTGCATAAATTGTATCCTCCTTATAGGTTATTGGTTGGTTTCCCAACATGACCCTGTCTGCTTGTAGGTTGGTATCCGATTATAACTTAATCTCGATATCAACGCCGGCAGGGAGCTCTAAGCTCATAAGAGCTTCGACTGTCTTGTTTGACGGTCTTAAGATGTCGATAAGACGCTTGTGAGTTCTGATTTCAAACTGCTCACGGCTGTCCTTGTACTTATGAACAGCACGGAGAATTGTTACAACCTGCTTCTCAGTTGGGAGCGGAACGGGACCTGAAACTCTTGCGCCTGTGCGCTTAGCTGTTGCCACGATTCTCTCTGCAGACTGATCAACGAGCTGATGATCATAACCCTTTAATCTTATTCTAATCTTTTCCTTGACTGCCATTATCGTCGCCTCCTTAAAAATGTTAGTTGGCGGGCGTTGCTTTTCAAAACTTTTTTGAAACTCTGCCGGGTGTTTCCTCACCCTGCATTAAAAAACCCGTTTAACTATTCAGTTAACCGGGAAGTTCTGAAAGCGTTTGAGCGCAGTTATGGCAAAGCAACCCCATTGCCACTCAATCGCTCTGTGTTTCAATTTAATCGCCCGGTTTAAAATCGGACATACTCCACGGAAAAACCGGCTTAATGCCGCAACCTCCCGCTTCATCGCATATCTTGTGCAGTCACACAAGCATTATTATAAACGAAATACCGCATTATTTCAACCTTTTCGGCAAAATAAGCGGTATAGAACTTTTGAAAATATTTTTAATAAATTTTGTCTAATTTGTACATACTCCCGTTTGCCGATTTTATGTTATAATTAGGCAGACAAAAGTGTTTCCTTTAAACATTATATATAGGGGATTTCATTTTGTCAATTGTGCAGTTTTATGAAAAGGAATGACAGACAATGAAACATTTGTATTTTGGTGACGGCAAGGGTAAAACCACAGCTGCCGTAGGAATTGCCGTCAGGGCGGCAGGCAGTAACCTCAAAGTACTGTTTGTACAGTTTTTAAAAACGGAATTTTCGGGAGAACGCCATGTTCTCAGTCACACCGAGAATGTAACGCTCACCTTCTGCCCCGCCGACCTCAAGTTCACATTTCAGATGAACGAAAAGGAGAAGGCTCAGGCGGCAAAGATTTTCAAGGGCATTTTTGACCGCAGCGTCACACTTGCCTTGACCGAAAAGTACGATATGGTTGTCTTTGACGAAATCATTGACGCAATCAATGCGGAAATGCTGACCGAGTCCGAGGTTGTTGAATTTATCACCAACGCTCCATCAAGTATGGAAATCGTTATGACAGGTCATAACCCATCACAAAAAATGATTGACCTCTGCGATTATGTCACCGAGTTCAAGAAAATCAAACATCCCTACGACAGAGGTATCACCGGCAGAATCGGCGTTGAGTTTTAATTTTAAGTTCGTGTAGACAGTTTAATATATAAAAACATTTTATGCCCGAGCGTGACTTTGCAATCGCTTGGGCTTTTTATGTTCGTGTAGATAGTTTAATATTTAAAAAAGCATAATCTACCCTTTGCATAATTACATTTAACTAATATAAAAACAGTCGGGCAGAAAACTACCCGACTGTAAATTTTACTTTTCAAATTTTAATCTTTAAATCAAACAATCAAAATCACTTTTCATAGATGTTGAGCAAAAGAGCCTTGATGTCATAGAGTTTCTTTGAGAGGTCAACATAATAGTTATGCGGATTTTCAAAACGCTTAACCTCGTCCCAGAGAAGGTCAATCTGTTCACGGCAATAGGCTGCGATTTTCTCAATTGACGGTGACTCATACACGCACTTGCCGTTCTTAAAGATTGGCACAAGAAGTTCCTTTGCGGTATAGTTATCAAGCATTTTTGTTTTCCAAACCGCATTCGGATCAAAAATTGTTCTCGGCTTTGAATCGTCAACAACCTCATCATAAATGCAAAGCTCATCGGCAATAGCCTTGCCGCTGTCCTTGTCAAAATAGCGGTAAACCTTTTTGAAGTGCGGATTTGTAATCTTGGTTGTATTTTCGCTGACCTTGATTTTCGGCACAATTTCACCGCCGTCATTTTCAACCGCAACAAGCTTATAAACACCGCCGAATACAGGCGAACTTGATGAAGTGATAAGTCTTTCACCGACACCGAATGTGTCAACCTGAGCACCCTGCATCATAAGGTCACGAATAAGGTACTCGTCAAGAGCGTTTGACGCAGTAATTGTACATTCTGTAAGACCTGCGTCATCAAGCATTTTTCTTGCTTTCTTTGAAAGATAGGAAATATCACCCGAATCAAGGCGGATTGCACACTTGGTCTTGCCCTGCGGAAGAAGAACCTCCTTGAACACCTTAATGGCATTCGGGACACCGCTCTTTAATGTGTTGTATGTATCGACAAGGAGAGTAGGATTATCGGGATACATCTCGCAGTAAGTTTTAAAAGCGTCATACTCGCTGTTGAACATCTGAACCCATGAATGTGCCATTGTACCGCCGGCGGGAACACCGTAAAGCTCGTCTGTAAGTGTGCAGGCTGTACCCTTGCAGCCGCCGATATATGCAGCTCTTGCACCGTCAACTGCGGCATTTGCGCCCTGAGCACGGCGAGAACCGAATTCAAGTACGGCTCTGCCCTGAGCGGCACGGACAATTCTGTTAGCCTTTGTCGCAATGAGCGTCTGATGATTGATTGTGAGGAGAATGAATGTTTCAACAAGCTGAGCCTCAATTGCAGGCGCTTTGATTGTCATAACAGGCTCGTTCGGGAAAATCGGAGTTCCCTCGGGGATTGCATAAACATCACCGCTGAATTTGAAGTTTCTCAAATACTCAAGAAACTGCTCGTCAAAAATACCCTTGCTCTTTAGATACTCGATGTCCTCGTCTTCAAAATGAAGTTCCCTGATGTACTCAATAGCCTGTTCAAGACCTGCCATAATCGCAAAACCGCCGTTGTCGGGAACTTTGCGGAAGAACACATCAAAATAGACATTCTTTTTATAAAAACCGTTTTTAAAATAGCCGTTTGACATTGTAAATTCGTAGAAGTCACACAGCAAAGCCATATTTTCTTTTTTCATAATAATCACCTTGAATGAGATTGTATATTCTGCAACGCAGAAGTATAGATATAGTTTAGTCTTTTTTCGTCAATTTGTAAAGCGGAATTTGCACAAAAGGTGTTAAAATCCAACCCTCTTGCATATACATTTTTAATATCTCGGTTGACATTTTACCGCTTAAAGGTATAATTAAGTTATATTGAAAACAATCCACTCGGAGGTAAAAATATGAACAGCGAAAATAATAAACTCTGCCCATTCTGCGAAAGCGAAATGATGATTATTCAGGACAACCTCAACAACGGCAAGCCGTACCTTGAATGCCCCACCTGCGGACTCCGTTTCCAAATTGAAGGCTTCCCCGAAAATCCGCAGGAAATCAGAGAAACTGAGTGATTTTTATTAGCTTGATTTGTCTGATTTTAATGTAATTCAATTAAATAAGCATCACAAAAAGCGAAAGCCGTGTATTCGACTTTCGCTTTTGTTTTTGATTTTACTTTTTAGCTTTAACTATAAATTGCGTAACAGGAGGATTTTCTGATTCCATAACAGAAGCAGAAACTGTTCCGTCGCTGTCAGGCGCAATTCCGTAGCCGTCATAAAAAGCCAACACAAAATCAATGCCGTCCGTATAGTCATACACATATTGACCGATTCCGCCAACACCGCCGACAGTTACAGGGTTTGGATTTTTGGCAAACTTCATAAAATCGTTATACTTCATTCCGACATAAACGCCTCTCTCGACAGCACCAAATTCACGAACATTTATGTAATCAAAGTCGGTATAAACTCCGTTAAGAATATCATCCTTGATTTTCAGCAATGCTTCATCTTGATTGTTTCCGTATTCTCCGCCGATAAGTTTGTCCGATGCTTCTTCAAAGAAAAACCATTCGCCGGGAATATTAGCTTCGTTGCAAATATACACCCTGCAATCGGGAGCATACATAATGTTATCCTCAGGACTTGCAAATTTAACCTCAAAATCTCCGCCCATCAGCTCTATTACTTCTGACAAACTCATTTTTGCCAAATTCACAGCATCTTCAGGGTAATCAATTCCGTATTCATCATTAGGTTTTGTTGTTGTACTGACTGTTGCAACAGCCGCTGTTGTCTGCACAGTATCGGGAGTGTCAGGAGTTGAAACTTTTGAAGCTGTATCTGTGGTTGCCGTATCTTCATCACCGCAACCGTAAAAAGCCGTTGCAGTCATCAAAACACAGACAATAATCGCCAAAGCAGACATTAGTTTAATTCTCATTTCATTTTCAAAACCTTTCGTTTATTCAGATTTGATAACCTGATAAAATTTCTGATTATTTTCTGATCCCTCTTTGAGTATTTTACCACCATTATAATTGAGTGCGTTACTTACTCTTCCATTTGAGTCAACCGATTGATTATTTAATGAAACAGGATTGCCTTCAAAATCATATACAGATACATAGTTGAGAATTACTAAACCGTTACCGTAATAGCTTGTGCCTTCGCCGACATTATCAATTACAGTTTCGCCCTTCGTATTTATTAAATACTGCTTACTGTCTTTTTCGACGAGTGCAATACCGCCTCTGAAAATCTGTGCATTACTGAATTGCGGTTTTATTACCTCATTACCCTTGTAATCAAGGTATCCCCACAAGCCGTACTTTTCAAATCCAATCAATCCGTTTCCCGCACGGGTTAATTTTTCGTATTTACATTCTAACACATTTTTGCCTTTGAGGTCAACTGCACCGTATAACGAAGAATCCCTATCCTGATAGATTATTACACCGTCACTTTGACTTTCGTATTCCTTTACATTTTCAACCGTCCAAAGTTCTTTTCCGTCTTTATCAAGACCCGCCAGCGTTTTGGGTTGCATATAATTATCGGAATAATAACCAATTGCTATACCATCGTTGTAATTACTCGTAACCTTGTATTTTGTTGCAAATTTTTCTTTCCCTGTTTTATCTATGCACACAGAATTATAATTTTCTTCAAGACGGTCATTTGCCCATGATGTTACTTCCATAAAAATGCAATCATTAGAAAAGCCTATATAATCATCACCGTCATCGCCATACAATACCGAGGGATTGCTTATTTTATAAATTTGATTTGCAGTAACGGTTTCACTGCCCTCAATACTTCCCAGTTCTTTTCCCGATGTTATATCGAGAATTACAAAATTTCCGTCAGATTTTTCGGCAACAACGAGATTCTCAGATGGAAATGACATATCTTTATAAATCGGTTCTATAACGACATTTCCGTCAATGTCTATTATACCATATTTATCATTATATCTAAATCTTCCGTAATCGGAGTCACCCACAAATTCGAAATACCCTTTTGCATTAAATTCAACCTGTTTAAGAGTAAATTTTGATGTATTCTGAGTCGGCTTGTTGTCACTGCTATTCGCATTACTGTCGGCATTATCATTCTGTGATGTATCTGTTGAGTTGTTTGCCACTGACTGCGGTTTGCTGTTGCCGCAACCGATAAATAAAATCATACAGCTTAAAAGCAGTAGGGTGCTTATCATAATTTTTATAATCTGTTTTTTAGTCCTCATATTAACCGCCCCTCTCACAAACTAAATTCTCTTTCTTACAACGCTGAGAACTATGTTTGCAATTGAAACAATGACCATAAACCAACCTATAGCCGTCATATGGATTGTGCCGAAAGAAACAGCCGAAGTAAGACCGATAAAAAGTGCAAAAATGAGTGTTCCTACCAACAGCATAATTGCACCTGCAAGATAAAATCCCTCGCCCTGCTTTTTGGTTAAAAACTTAATAATGTATGTGAGATTCAATGCCATTCCCGCAATTACCAAAATCAAAGTAATTAACAAGAATATTGAAAAGCCATCGCCTGTGCTTCCTACGCTTGTAAATACATATGAAAACAGGGAATAACTTGAAATACTTCCGCTTCCACCGAAATACGAATACAAATTGTCCGCCAACGGTACATCTGCCCAAGTGCAAAACGGAAGTATAAGACACAGACACGCAAGCACAACAGTCACAATTCCGATAACTTTTTTCTTATCAAAAGACATCTTAATATTCGGAGCGTTGCTTGTAGTATTTGCATTCTGATTAAATTGATATACATTTCCGCCGTTGCTTACAGGTTCGGCATTATTTGCTCCGTTTGGCTGAGCTGAATCACCAAAATTTAAAGGATTTCCGCACGAAACACAATACTGTGCAGAATCGTTATTTAACTTACCGCATTTTTCACAATACATAAAAAATCTCTCCTTGCTATTGAATTTATGTAACAATCTGTTACATAAATATTGTAACAGATTGTTACAATAGTGTCAATAACCAAACGCAAACAGGGATTGATATTTTGATGAAAATGGTCGGACTTCATGCCATAAGAAAGAAAAAGGGATACAGCCAGCTTAAAGTCGCTATGGATTTGAGCATAAGCCGTGAGGCTATCTCTTATTACGAAAACGGTCTGCGTTGCCCAAACCTCGAAATGCTCGTAAAACTGTCCGATTATTTCAATGTTTCAATCGACTACCTTATTACAGGGAAAAATTTTGGCGAATAGTCAAACAAATTATTTTGCAGAATAAATCACCGCTCGCTCAAAATGTCAAATTTCACAAAAATGTGTTGACAAATCGACTGAACGGTGATATAATCTATCTTGCGTTGAAATTTATAAGTAAGTTTGCAAAACCGACCTTCATAATTTCATTGGTTAAAATTAATATAGGGGTATAGCTCAGTTGGTAGAGCAGCGGTCTCCAAAACCGCGTGCCGAGGGTTCAAGTCCTTCTGCCCCTGCCACAAACAAGTCCTTGAAAATGGCTTAGATAAGCCGTTTTTGAGGATTTTTTCTTTTGTCGTTTTTATTCTAAATTTTTGAATTTTACATCAGTTCCACCGTAGTTCCACCACTTTGGCATTTACAGTGGCTTCAAATGTTGTAGAAAAAGTGTAGAAATCAATCCGCTTGCAGGCTGTTTGCAATTGCTAATTTTGAGGTTTTGTCAATGTGAGCATAAAATTTTAATGTGGTTGTTGAACTGCTGTGTCCCAGCCATTCGGCAACCTGAACAGTAGTAAATCCATCATTCAACAGATTACTTGCAACGCTATGTCGTAAATCGTGAAATCTGATTTGCGGAAAATCGTTTTGCTTCTCAATCAACGTATGAAATTTTTTCGTCAGATAATTAGGCGTTATCTCCTTACCGTTATCGAAGGTACAAACGTAGTCATTTGAGATATATGCGTCTTTTAGAAATTCTTTGTTTCTCACCTGACGCTCCCTCTGTTCAAGAAGTATCTTTTTTACCTGAGGTATCATTGGCAAGGTTCGGTTACTGCTTTCTGTCTTTGTGGATGATGTATAATTACTGTCTCCGCTAATTTCCTTTGTGCTTTGCTGTAAGGTTTCCCTAATCCATATGGTTTCGTTCTCAAAATCAATGTTATGCCACTTTAAGCCTAACACTTCACTTCGTCTGAATCCGTAAACCGTACAAAGATATGTCGGCAGGTAAATGCTTGTTCCTTCAAGATAAGCTAATAACTGTTTTATCTGCACTCGGTTAAGAAATTCCGCTTTGAATTTTTCTGTCTGCTTTGGCGTTTTGGCGGCTGTTGCAGGATTTATTGATATTAAACCCTTTTCTACAGCGTCGGCAAGAGCCTTTGATATATTTTGATGGTGATGCTTTATCGTTGTGACGGATATTGTTCCTACCTTCGACTTGTAATAATCGGAAAGTTGATGCGGCTTTAGCTCTTGAAGCTCAGTACCCAGCTTTTCAAAGTAAGGGATAATGTGGTTTTCCATATTTCCCTTATAGCTTCGATAAGTATTAGGACGAACTTCTGATTTTATTGCTACAAGCCATTTCTTGAAATAGTCGGCAACCTTGATGTTGGAGTAAAAGTTTAAATTCTTGTTGTCATACTCAACACATAATTGCTTTAATATCTGTTCTGCTTTTCGCTTATTATTCTTAACAGGCAAGCCTGTTGCGTGGGATTTCTGAATTCTCTTACCTGTACTATCGTAAAGATTGAGTACAGCATAATATCTTCCTTTTTTCTCTCTTAAATATCCTGTGGTCGGCATAATAGCTATCTCCTTTCCAAATTGAAAGCCGACCAATATTCATTAGACTTATTCTAACTTAATCAGTCGGCTTTGACAATTATGCGTTTTTAATATAATCCTGAATTAATAAAGTCCGTAACACTTTGCTTCGGGATTATGTATTTTCTTCCTACCTTAACCGTTCTTATCACACCATTTTGCAATAATGAATAAACTGCGGATCTGCCAATGTGAAGCATTTTCATAATATCATCAACGGATACTATGTCTCCGTATTCAGCGAACATTACAGTTTCTTGGTTGGTATTTTTTTCTTTATCCATTTGTTTCTCCTTTCGTTAAGTGCATTTTATTTTAATTGAAAGCCGACCAATATTCAGCAAACTTATTTTAACTGAATCCGCCGACTTTGACAATTATGCGATTTTGATTAATTTTTGCTCACCATAGCTCCTCCTCTTTTTTTAAGTACTTCTTTCTTGTCAAAGAAAACATAATCATATCCGAGGTCATTACATTTGTCACACTTATCCTTTTTAGCCTGGAGCGGATCAAAACGCTTAATAATAAAATCCGGCAAAAGTTTGTATTCTTGTAAGTGCTTTTGGCATAAACAACGTATATCGCCTGTGTTTATACTGTTATTCTGCCGAATTCCGAATGTTCGCATCAAAGCAGCATTTATATTTCGGATTAGTGCCTTCTCCGTGACTTTTCCGAGGCAATCCTTCAAATCACTTTGATTCACTGTAGTTATCTGTTCCATAAGTATCATAGAAGGAATTTCAAGCCTATATCTTTTTCCTATATAAACATGAGAAAAGAAATAAGGCTTTTTAATGATTCCCGTCAAGGGTGCTACAATGGTTGTTGTTGAACGGACATTGATTTCATCTGTCTGTAAAACAATCACCGGTCTAAATCCGTTCTGAACAGAACCTCGGGTTTCACCAAAGTCAAAAAAGAATATTTCGCCTCGCTTGACTTTATGTCCTTTCGTCATATTATTACCCCTTTTCATAAATTTAAGGGAATATTACTCCCTTCACTTATTTGGACAAAGGGTACCCGTTTGTCAGGGTGTTTTGAAAAAATTTTTTAATTTTTTTATTGCTTCCTCAAGAGATTCATTTATAGTTTGATATTTAACATTCTCCTCTTCGGCAATATCTCGCAATGTTTTATCTTTTACATAATACTTAACAACTCTTGACTTTTGCTTTTCTGTTAAAGTATCAAAAGCTTTGTAAAGGGTAGAAAGTACCTCACATTCCTTCTCTTCGTTAATTTTTCCCAATACAAAATCATTAACTAAAAGCTCCTTATGAAATACAGCGGTAGTTTCATCAAAGTTAAAAATGTCTTGCGTGCGCTTGGCTCTTTTGCAAAACTTATCTTCGTTATTGATATACTTTTGACGAACTTCTATAAAACTCAAATCCACCCTTACGAACGGTGCATAGAGTTTCGCTTGCTTTGGATATTTATTCCAGATTTCCTTTTCTGTAAGGCAGCTTGCTATGATGTACCTTTCTGTTCCGCTAAATCCTTCATATTCATATCGAATATTTATAACTTTACAATCCTTATTAAACTGCTCCTCAAGAGCTGAAATAAAATTATTTGACATTTACTGTAATCTCCTTTGAATTTTGAATTTGGGTTAAATCAAAATCCAAAAGCTACGGATATTTTGCAATTACAGATTGCCAGTATAGCAAATACATTTAGTGTCCTTTCCGCAGAGAACAGTCAGGACAAGAATAAAAATAGGGTTGGCACCAATCGGTACCAACCCTTGCAATTTTGAGTATACAAAGGTAAGGGTACCGATTTCTGCTTTTGACCTTTCGGTCTTTTTAGCAAATATCTGTATCCTCGCCCTGATGTACACTCAGGCTTGAATATTTTTCATTTCATATTTTGATGACAAAACAAAAAGCCGACACGAACATTTTCAAAATCTCAAAATCAGAAATTCTGAAAATACTCGTGTCGGCTTAATTCATCTTGATTAAGCTCAATCGTTGAGCTATATTTTTTTGTAATGCGAAAACCTCATATTTGGGTTTACTGCTTAATTTTGATTTGACATCAAAACCATAAGTTCAATTAGTTGGCTCATTGATATTGTTTCATACATATCTTTATTGCTCTTTTTTACTTTGAGTGCGGGTTCTCCCGTCTCCGTTCTCACGCACTCACCAAGCGTAATTCTTTCTTTCGGTGTTTTTATCAAATTAGTTTTTTTCATCTTCCATCTTCCTTCCGAACTAACTTCATTATTCACATAATTTGATACATATTCAATTGAAAGTAAAACTACACTTTTTGAATCAACTCCCATAAATGCTAATATATTTCTAACCTCGCAACGGGGAAGCAAGGAAAGATACTTGAATAAAATAGAACTGTTGTTCGATTTCTATCATGCATTATATCGCCATTAACAAAATTTGTCAAGACTTTTATATTGATTTATTTTTTATTTTATAGTTATTTACAGTAGCTTATTGATGGTAACTATTTGTCAAGCTTATTTACATTTTTTAATATCAATTACAAACTCTTCAAAATTTCAATAAACTTATCCATCGTATAGGAACCTTGAATCTCCATTTCCTTATGTTCAAAGACCATATAATACTTGAATTTGGAACCACACATCATATCCCACTTCTTTCCGAGAGCGAGTTTTGCTTTGCTGTCGTCGTTCTTTAGCTGCTCTCCCTTTGCTTCAACAAGAACCATATTGCCGCTGGTCGTCTTTACGATAAAATCGGGATAATGATTGATGAATCCGTTTAAACGGAATCCGCGCCTATCAATAACACGATGCCACCAAAGGACATTTTCAAGCGGTGCGATATTGTTTATCAGCTTGAATTCAAAATTGTTCAAGTCGTCGCATTCCGCTGTATAAAGCGATTTATCCAAGCTGTCAAAACTGACGGAAGGTGTGATTACTTTCGGGAATGAATACGCGCCGTCATCCTTACAAATGATTTTATTCATCTCGATAAGATCGTAAAATTTCCTTTGACGGTATGAAGCTTCATATTCTTCTATTTTATCCCTTATCTTTGAAGCGTAGAAGGGAATGGAGCTTTCCATAGCGTTCAGCGCATCCTCGTCCATTTCGCTGATAACGCGTGTTACATAGGCTTGTACTTCCTCGGTTGCATAGCGGTTATTCTTATTGATTTGAGCCGCCAGAGAATCAGCACAAGCCTTAATACGATGTTCGCTTGAAATCTGTCTTAGATACTCTCTGATCTGTTCGCTTTCCAATTTTGAAGCTCTGCGATACTTCGGTATAGCTTCACCTTGTGTAGCTACATCAATCTCATACATTTCTCCCGTCGCCAAGTTAAACTTGATGTCAGCGGGTATTTTATTAAGCGAAAAACCTTCTGACAGGTTTTCTTTTTCAAGCAGCGTATATCCGTCATTAAACAGATTGGGCGTACCTTTCAGGAAGAATTGAGGGATACGCAACGCAACCGCATCGTCAATAAATTGTTCTTGCATAGGATATTGATTCAGCATATCTCCCAAGTCACCACCAAAAAATCCGTCATTACTGTCGTTGGCTAATTCTTCGTTATATTTTTCTGCAACATCCGTAGCCTGTGCTACCATCGTTTCAATATGACTATCTTCACCGCTTGCAGGCTTGGTATCAACACGGAAATTATCGGGAATCTCTGTATCTAACCAGTCAAAGCCATTGTCCTCTGTTCCACATGGAGTATCAGGCTCTTGAATAGCTTGCTGTTCACCCTCGTCCGTAGCGAATGTCGGCTTTTCAACCTCACCTACACGGTAGTCCTTCTTGCTGAATCCCGCTTTGTTCAAGCCGACAACGATGTCGTCAAGCGTTGTGCGGAAATTCCTTGAGGAAGTCAGTACATAAGACGTATTAAGCAATGGCATTTTATGTTTCTTAGCGTAGGGCTGTCTGAGTATTCTTCCAAGAATCTGTTCAACATCAACTCTTGAAGTCTTATTCGCCACAGAAGCAAGGATATATGCAAACGGACAATCCCAGCCCTCTTTCAGCGCATTGACTGTAATGATATACCGTATCTCGCAATCGGGACTTAACAAATCAACTCCCTTAATTTCGTTGACATTAGAGGTCTTGATAGCAATCTGATTTTCGGGTATTCCGATTGCTACCAGCTTATCTTTCAGCTTTTCAAATGTTACGGTATCCGAGCTTGATTTAGGTTCGGCTTGGAAAAGAACAATCGGGCGGATATATTCGCCTCCGTGCAGATGCTCCATCTCGGCTTGTTGTTCAATGCTTCCGCGCAACTTTACCGCGTCACGAAGAACGTCCTTTACACCGTCACGATTGTAAACGACAACAGGAAGCTTAACCATATTTTCCCTTTTGAGTTCACGCGCATCCACATACGAAAGAATATTGCTGTTCTTTCTCGGCGTTGCCGTTAAATCGAGAATAAAGGACGGATTGAGGTTATTCAGCATTTCAACGCTCAGATTTGAGCTTGCGTTATGGCTCTCATCTACAACTACAACAGGCTCTAAATGGCGTAACGCCTGAATCAGCGCTGTTTCATCGGTATCGGCTAATAGCACATCATCGTCCTTGAAATACTCGGCAAAGCGCTGTAGGTTACCGTTTTCCTGATAAACCTTGCGGACATCCTTCTTCTTGCTGTCAACTCGCAAAGAAGCGTAACTGATTACGCAAATCGTCAGCATTTCCCTAACGGTATCAGGCGAGAAATTCTGTCCGTTCAATAGCTGCTCTTTTGTATATACGCCGACCTTGCCCGCAAAATCCTGATCTATCTTTTGTCTGTACGGATGATTGACATTGGAAAGGGTATTGACCGTCTGCTCAATAATTGCGTCTGACGGTGCAAGCCAAACTACCACCTTTGGCTTGTCCATTGGCATTTTCTCGAAGATGGTTTTCAGCGATGAACACGCCAAAAAGGTTTTGCCACCGCCCGTAGGCACTTTGAAACAGATATGAGGTACCCCTTTGATTTCGTCCTTGTACTGCGGAACGCCGCCCAAGCCTACGGTGACATCCTGTTCAGCCCAATATCGTTTCCAAGCCTCGTTCATATCGTAATCATTCAGGAAATCAAGATAAGACGAAAGGTTTTTCATTACTCTCTTTTGATAAATTTTCAGTTCCATAATTCCACCTGTTATAGCTTTGAGATATCTCTCGGAATCTTCTTAAAGGTAATTCTGTACTTTTCAAGCTCATTATTGCTGAGAGTGCATAAGTCGGCGTAAATAACATACGCTCCCGCTTTGGTCTTGATAGTATTCAAGAATTCGTTGTTAAGGGTTGTAATCTGCTCTTTCTCATAATAGAAGTAGTAAGCATTGTCAATATAAGTTCCGAGGTAATAAGGTTCGTCGGCTTTGTGCGGAGCTAAAGTCTGCTTTGTTTCTGTGAAATAAACATATTTGCGAATTTCGTCCTCGCCGATTTTCTCATTTAGCATATCGCCGTTGAAGATAGGCTCACCGAGTTCATAGTAACTGAAGCTACCACCTAAACCTTCAAAAGAAGTATCTCTATCAGCATTTCCTCTTATCACTCTCTTAACTCGTTCAGCAGTAATGCTTTCTGCATATTCTAACATTTCTACAAGAATGAATCTTCGATTACCACCATCATTTTGGTTTTTCTTTAACACAGCATGTGCTGTCGTACCTGAACCAGCAAAAGAATCAAGTATTATTGCATTTTTATCATTCATCATGGTTATTATTCTGTTAATCGTGCCAACCGGTTTTGGATTAGGAAAATCGCTTTTATTAAATCCTAATGATATAAACTGCTCAGTACCTCTTTCACTATTCACATCTTTAAAGTCCCATACTGTAGTAGGTTTAACACCTTTTTTATTTTTTAAATAATCCTTTTCAAAAATAGTCCATTTCTGTTTATTTGGCATATATCTTGCAACTAAGTTTTTGAATCCATCCTGCATTGATTTATCGTTTTTACCCCAACGCCATCTTCCTTCTATCTTCTTAGTTTTCATTGGGAGTATTCTAATGTATCCATTTGGAGTACTCTCTTCATTGTTTCCGACTATCAAATCACCATTCGCTTCGTTAAAAAAGAATGGATAAAACATATCTTCTCGATCTGTTCTTAAATCCTCATCTCCAGTTTTTCTTAAATCAATGGTTCTATATCTGTCCCCATTTTCATCTATCTCTCTATATCTTTTAGTAACTTTTTCTTCAAGCTCAAACTCGCCAAAAGAAATTGTCCCTTTTTTATATAAAAGAATATGTTCATGTGCTGTTGCGACATATTTGTCATCAGAACGTCCTTTAGGATTATTAATACAGGATATTTCAGTGATAAAATTGTTACTCCCAAATATTTCATCGCATATAAGTTTCAGATTAAAAACCTCAACATTGTCTATACTGATTGCAATAAAACCATGATTTGAAAGTAATTTCCACAATAATTTTAGACGTGGGTACATCATACAAAGCCATTTATCGTGACGAGCAAGATCTTCTCCCTCGGCTCCGACTGTTTGACCTATCCATTCTGATATTTTGGGGTCATCCACATTGTCGCTATATACCCACTTCTTATCTTTCTTATTTCCTCTGTTATATGGGGGATCAATATATATACATTTTATCTTTCCCTCATACTGAGGCAACAGAGACTTTAACGCTTCAAGGTTATCGCCGTGAATAATCATATTTCCGCTGCCGTTATCTTCTTTATGCTCTCCGACCTTGTCAAAGCTGTACTGACGCTCCAGCGTTTTATACGGAACATCCAAATGATGATTCACAACCTTGCTCTTTCCAATCCAATCAAGTGTAGGCATATTCTTTCTCCTTGCAAATTCATGAGCTTTTTAATAACAACTATAAATAAATAATACAATAAATTCATGCCTTTGTAAATAGGACAAGTTTGATTTCAAAACACTTCAAATGAGATAATTTAAAAAGAGTCTGAATCAGTTCCAGACTCTTATCACAATATGAGATTCGGTTTTGTTTAGCTTAATTTCATAGTCCACTTTTCTTGCCGCAGTATCCGCAAAAATCGCCGCAAAGGACTAATACTTTACCGCACTTACCACAAGACATAGGTGTTTGGTTTAAATCCAAATCAAACTCAGTTTCTTTTGATGTGGTAATCTCTTTTTTGCAAGAAGGACAGTAGTGATATTCCGCAGAAACAATAATGTTTCAGCAGCTTGTTTGCTTGCCGCTTACTTTCTTCGTTTTACTCTGTCTTTCGGCTCTTTCCAAAATGAGGGTAGCCTGTTTGTATTTATTTACCCTTTCAATCGCTTTATCATCAATTTGATTTAATCGCGTCAAGTCGCTGTTGTGGGCTAAATCCGCCAGCTTAACTTTCCTCGCAAGAGCGTTATCCTTTAAGGCTCTTATGTAATCGAAATAATCGTCATTATCATTATGTGTCATCAAAGCGAGAGCTTTGATAACTTCATCCGGAAAGCCCTTGCTTTTCAAATCATCAAGTGTGATGTCTGTATCCTCCACAACATCATGGAGCAATGCGACGCAAATAGAGTACTCGTCATCCATCTGCTCGGCTATGTGGAACGGATGATACACATAGGGCATATCGCTTTTATCCATTTGTTCTTTATGAGCATTAAAAGATATTTGTAACGCTTTCTTGGTAAATTCAGTGTACAGCATTTATAAGACTCCTCCAATCTCTATCTTGTATTTCTGGTTTTACATTCCTAACATATTTATGTATTATGCACACTTGTAAAGCATATCGAAAATCTTTCTACAAATACTGCAATAAATCCGTACCTTTGCTAATAGAAAAAAACGCTGCACCTCCGTTCAACGATACAACGCTTTGTGATAAAAGTAAAGTGTTTCAGTTACACTTCTTCTAAATACATATCGTCTTTTGCGATTAAGTGAATCTTCCGATAAATACGACATCCATAATCATTATTTCCTACATTTATTGTATAATTGTAGCTACGATGTCTGCCATCGCCAATATCGGAGAAAACTCTGATTCTGTACTGTTCTGTTCCTATGATAAGGGCTTCGGGTTCACCTTATTTGACTTTTCCGATTACTTTTCCATCAAAACAAACATAGAAAGGAACGCCAGCTCCGTTTAATTATCTTTCTCTTGTGAGCACCAATCTTTAATTGATTTACTCCTATCAGATAAATTAATTATTATGAACCGTGCTTGATAGATTTGGGGTGATTTTCATCATCAACATTAAGAGTAAATGATTCCCCGCTAACCTTTATTTCATATTTTCCAAAGATAGAACGACTAACATCATAACTTAGTGTTCCTCTATGTTCAAATTCATCATCTTTTTCTTTCGGCCCAACGGTTGTCATATAGTAATAATCTAATGTCCCGTCACTATTGAAATCCAACTTATAGTAATAGTAATGAATCCAAAAGCCTGCTTCTGTTTGACTGTAGCTACAGGTATAACTGTTGCCCGGCAATTCATTTTTTACTTGCTCAAGTTTTTTTGTACTTTCCGATTGAATGTTAATAAATCCAATAATTCCAGCAACTACTAACCCCACAATCACAACAGCAGTGACGATAGCTTGTGTACGACGAGAGTTTTTTATCTGTGCCTTTTCACTCATAACAGCTCCGTATTGAGCACTACGCTTTCTATCTTCTTTATTCACCTCACCCCAATATGAATCAACTGAACTGCTACTATTAGCAATTTCAACAGTTTGTCCGCAATGTGGGCAAAACTGTGTGCTGTCTGGTATTTGTTTATTACAGTATGGACAGTTCATTTTTTACCTCCTAAGAAACTGTAAAATTACCCTCGTAGTAATTTATTGTAGCATTCTTCAAGAACAGCAACCAGCCGTTGTACCTGAAGCAAGAAATTTTTGTTATATTCTTTGCGATGTGAGCTATGCGATACATATGAGTTTCCTTTCAAATAGATGTCAGAATATCCTTTATCTATTAATTCAGATAGTCTTTTTGCCGCCTCACTATCTTCTCTTTTTCTAAAAAGAATACAATCATAGTACAATCCAAGTAAAGCTATATCATTATCCTTTATACATTCCTCTAATTCGTTCAGCACGCTTTCTTCATCAGCTTCTATTCCATATCCCAAAAACTTCATTGCCAATAGATATGGCTTTACTTCGGGGACGTGTTGTAGATTGAGAAATCTTTGGTAGATTTCTTCATAATCTTCAGATGACAAATCCTCTTGGGCGTAATCTTGTGTAATTTCATCAAATAAGTATTTATCAAAAACATCCATTATTAAAACCTCATTTTATTAATAAACAGTAAAATTCCCTTCGTATGAGCGACTATTGCCGATTCTAACAGTGTATTTATATAATCCTTTTTTCCAACAACCCGGACTACTATATCCTATGGAATTCCAACATGCAATAGTATCCTTGTCTAAGTCTTGCAAGCAGTAATTGTTATATAACACGCTATCATCTTCCATATATATGACTTTAACAAAAACCTGCACATACATATGTGATCCGGGAGCTTCTATGAATGTTTTAAAATAAATGTGTTCAAGAGTTCGTCCGTCAAAATTTGTTTTATAATTCTCTTGATCCGCTTTTAGAGCGCCTGTTGCTTTTGAAGCAAATAATTTTACGCCAGTGAGGATAGGGCCTGTTTTATCAACTTTGCCATTATACATCCTAAACTCTTGACCGTAAGTCTGTGTGCCGTTTATTTCAACAACCCATTTATATACGCCGTCTGAGTAGCAATTATAATTTGTGTTGCCCCAACCTGTTGTTCTAAACCAGGCATCACCGGGTTTCAAATCGTATTCGTTATTAAATATTTTTGAAAAAGTGTAATCACCGTCAAAAATCTGTGAGCGAACTTTAATATGGCACGGTTTTTTTACGGATTCAATATAAACTTTTGCATTTAGATAATCTACATCTCTGTTTGTAAAATAAAGCCCCGAAAAACCTCTACATTCAAACTCCATACTCTTAATTTTTATTCTTTCCGCAAGCTCATAATCATCTTTGTAACCGTCATCATCGTCATCGTAATAGTCATCGTCATCATCTTCATCTCCTTCGTATTCATCTTCACTTCCATCTTCATAATTTAGATACGAAAACTCTTTCATATAATCATCTGAATAACCTTCACTTTCATATCTCAAGAGTTTTTCCACTGCTTCGTTATCACCTTTGTTTCGATATAATAGCATATCATAATATAGACCACAAAGGCTTACATCTCCTGAGTCTAAATACGGTCTTAACTCAGCTAATACTTTCTCTTGCTCAGCTTCAGTCCCCAAGCCCAAAAAACGCATAGCAAATAAATATAGCTTTACTTCAGGGGCGTGATCAAGGTTCAAGAATCTCTGATATATTTCTTCGTAATCTTCTGATGTCAAATCGGACTGAATATATGATTCGACGATTTCATCAAACAAAAACTGATCAAAAACATCCATTTAATACTACCTCAATTATCTCTATACCTTATATTTCATTTTGTTATTCAAATAGCCAGCATTTTTCCATATCAAGAATTATCTCTATCCAAAGAATCCAAACTTCTTTTTACGGGCAATGGGATTCTGTGTGAATCCATTTGACTGAGCAGAATTATAGAGAATTTTAGCTCGTTTCTTATCTTTTGCACAACCATAACCATTCTCTAAACAGTAAGCCAAATAATACTGAGCTTCACCGTTATTCTTATGAGATAGTGTTTCAAGCTGGGAAACAGCATCAGCATAATTTGTTCCTTCGTGAATATATAACTTAGCCAAACCAAGTTTAGCTAATTCATAGCCTTTATTAACAGAACTCCGATACCATATCTCAGCTTCTTTCTTGTTTCCAGATTCTTGTAAAATAGAAGCCAATAAGTATTCTGATTCCGCTGAGTCAGAAAGCTCAGCATCTTTTTTGCATACACTTGAGCATCTAAAAGGCTCGTATAATTATCCTGACCTTTATACCCTTGGATTCCGGATTTGTATAGCTTTGCAAGTAAAGCACAAGCCTCAGCTGAATTATTTTCTGCCGCCCTTGATAAATACTCAATTCCTATATCACTATTTTTAGATACCCCACGACCTTCTATATAACTCACACCTAATTCATACATAGCCTTAGAATGACCATTGTTTGCTGCTTTTTCAAACCATTGATTAGCCATCTCCAGATTCTCTGATACACCAAGTTCGTGTAAATAGCAACCTCCTACAGCATATTCGGCTTCGGGATCTCCTTGCTCTGCTGCTTTTTGGAATCAATAAAAAGCTTTCTGTTCATCATCAAATCCAAAATCACTAACATAGTATCTGGCTAACATAATCTGAGCTTTCACATCACCGCTGTTTGCCGCTTTCTCCATCCATTCTATTGCAGCTTTATAATCTTTATTTAAAATATTTCCAGTAAGATATTCCTGTGAAATTATCCTTTGAGCCTGACTAATTCCTTTTTCAGCTGCAATCATAAAGTAATCTATGGCTTTCTTTTCATCTTCTTCTACTCCTTCACCATTCAAGTACATAAAGGCGAGGCTATGAGCGGCACTACCATTTCGATTATTATCCGCAGCGTCTTTATACTATTTTGCAGCTTCATATAAATTTTTTTCGACACCTTGACCATTATAATAGCAATAGCCAAGATAATCTTTTGCTTTTCCAAATCCTTGATTTGCCGCTTTTTCAAAGAAAGAAAAGGCTTTAGCGTAATCTTTTTCTACACCATCTCCATTATAATAGCATCTGCCAAGAAGAAAATTATATTTTTTATTTCTGGGCGAAGGATTCTGTAATAAAAGATCTACAGCTTTTTTTGTGTTTTTCAACACACCCCATCCATTCAAATAACATTCAGCTAACTGCACAGCAGAACGAGTATCGCCCTTGAAAACGGCTGTTTCTAATAGTTTTATACCTTCGCTTTCATCTACTTCACAACCAATCCCCATTATTAAATTATATCCGAAAAAATACAATGCAGCAGTATCATCTGCATCACATAATTCTTTTAAGGCTTTCTCGTTTGCTTTATAGAGGCGCAAGGCAAAATCCTTATCCTTGTCTACTCCATAACCCATTCTATAGCATTCAGAATACCAAGCAGTTGCTAAAGGACATCCGGCGTTATATCCTTTTTCAAAATATTCAAAAGCATTTTCTTCGTTCTTGTCACAGCCTTCTCCATAGTGATACATAATACCTATATGTGCTAAAGCATAGACATTACCATTATTTAGTGCCGATTCAAATAAAGAAAAGACTTCATCAAAGCTAAACGCATTATACTTTGCTATCGCTTCTTGGAAATAATAGTCTTGCGACCTCAGAATATAATCATCACTATTAAACGGTATAATATTTATACCTCCGTATATATCTGTTGGGTGATTATCAATAATCCCTTTTTTATCATTAGTTGTTATAGTTGTATTATTTTCAATAGTATCCTCTATTTCTCTTCTAAAACTGGATTCGACAGCATAATCATCTACTTCACCCATCAATTCATCTAAACCATTCTGAAACGCTTGAAGTAGAAAAACTGCTACGCTTATGAACTACTTCAAACTCAACTTCATTGTCATTTTCATCGCAAAGAACAACTATGTTTCCAATATCAGGCAATTTTCTAACTCCTTTTTTATTTTGATTTACACATTGTTTGATTTATTTTCTTGTACTATGTACAATTTCCTATGTATCTTTTTTGTCTATATTTCTAAGTCTGAAAGAGGAATGGATTCCGCGTTAAGAATTTCCATAATATGTTCTTCAAAAGTGTATGTTTGAACACTTCCGTCAATTTTTGAAACGAATAAAGGAGATTCATCCGGGCTATCGCCTTGTTCTGTGGCAAACCCAAAAAGCCATCCGCTTTCAATTTCGGATGCCGAAACAATAACATATCCCTGTCGTGACTGTAGTGCAATTCTACAAGCATCTTTAATATTCATAATTCGCCTCCATAAAAAATCTGAATAAGTTTATTGACAACAATCTTTGGCTCTTTCGGTGAATTCAAGGTTGTCTGTTCTAACTACATATGTTTCTTCTCGTTTTGCTAAGAAAAAATAATTCTCAGGCTTTTCAATTATTTTGCCTGTTTGAGCATCACAGAATACAGTTTTACCTTCTTTTTGTATTGCTGAAAAGACATGACCACCGTTGTTTTGAGCTGTACAAACTGGCTTTCCATCCGTCTTAGTTACAAGTATTGTATCAATAATGCTCGGGTTATACGGATTTCTGTATCGTTGTATTTCCACGCCATCTGAAAAATCGTTTTTAGGGAAACTCGATGATATATCCACTTCCTGTCGGCTTAGTATATCACACACTACAGTTCGTCCATTTATAACTTCAATTGCATAATTATTTATACTTCCAGATGAACTTTTAATTTTAATTGTATCACATCGCTGAATTCTTACAATAGCTCTTGAACCATCTCCATACTTTTGCATTTCTTTTACTACATTTATGCCTGTGTCAATTCCAGTAGTGCCTTTACAATTATGTGGGGATGGATTTTTAAAGACAGATAGCCAACCGTTAGGATGTGCCATAATTGGGAGCGTATCTGTTCCATCTAATACTCTTGCTTTAGCTTTGACATCCGCTCCTCTAAATCTTGCTTCAAGTGCAACCACACATCTTTGGCAGTTTCTTGTCCATCGATCATCAGAGGTAATATTATTATTTGAATCGTAAAATTGAGGATTGACGGCTTTCAAATCTTCCTCCAAAGTAAATCGTCCTTTCTTGGCTTTCCATCCGTTTTGAGCAATGGACTTATCTATTTTACCAACGAGTTGCTGATTCCTAATATGAACAGGTTCCCTATCTTCACCTTGATTTATCTGACCAGAAGCGTTATCACGGAGAATTGAGATTGAGGATAAAGCGTATAATAATCCATCATCATATTCAAACCCTGTGGTATGTGCAATCTCACGTTGCCTCTGACCTTTGCTTTCTTGCCCGCTTCCAGACGAGGGTTTAAGTTTTTTTGGAGCAGCAGGTGTAAAATCAACTTCAAATTGTTTTTTAAACTCTCGATTTCTCTCCCGTTCAGATTGAACATATAGACTATTATGAGAATCGGAATTCGACACATTTGCGCGTTTAGAGTTTCTTATAATAAAACTTCCAAGAATTACACTTGCAAAACCATCATCAATTTCCATTCCAGTTTCACGGGCAATCTCTCTTTGTAGTTGTCCTATTGCTGTAGCAGAACTGGAAGTTGTGTTGTTTCCGTTTGCAGAATGGTTACTATTTGGAACAGATACCTTGTATTGTTCTGCCCAAGCCCTCATTTTTTCTAAATCTGAGCGACCTGTGTTGTGTTCTCTGTCCGAAGAAGATTGGGTATTAGCTCTATCCTTTCTAATTCCGAAAAGGCTTTCGATTCCATCATCAGAAGCAAATGATTCGGATATTCGTGAAGAATGAGCAACATTATCTTGTGTTGATATTCCAATTTTTAAACTTGCATCAATGTTAGAACTTTGTTGCTCGCTGGAAAAAGAATGTTGGCTATTGCCATTTGAATCATTTGATTCTGTTTTGTTGAATCCAGAAATCGCGTATGAATTAGCTTGCTGATCGCTATTAAAGTTAAGAGGCTTTTGGGCATTAATTGTTGACTGCCCTGAGTGGAAATTGGGTAGTGTTCCCGGAGTTGAATGCTCTGTTTGGCTTGATGAAAACTGTGACGGAGACGGAGCTGAAGATGACATACCACTTCCTGCATCACCGCCCGAAAACGCAGCTAACGGGCTGGATGATAAATCAGAATTTGTATGTCCACCTGTTCCCGAACCGTGAGAGCTGCCAGAGCCACCGCCGGAACCTCCTCCTGATGCTCCACTATCCACACTGCCGCCTAAAATCCCGGCAGCTTGAGATAAAGCAGATAAACTTGTCTGCATTGAGCTTTGCAAAGAACTACCTACTCCGGCATAAGCTCCATACATACCGCCAGCTAAAGACATATTGCTTGATGTCTTTCTTGCTCGTTCCTGTATTTCAAACAAAGTCTGTGCTTTGTTTTCCAAAACACCTTGTAATTCGTTTTCGGAATGGGCAAGTTCACCTCCGGTTGTATCTAAATCTTGTTCAACTTGTGATAATTCATTTTCGGCTGATGCCATTTGTGATTCCAAAGAGGCAATTAAAGCGTAATCAGGTTCGCCATCTTCATCAGTATCTTCATATGCCGCTGCAATAGCGGATTCAAGATAAGATATTCTCCCGTTAAGGGAACTTTTTTGACTTGAAAGCTCGGATATTCTTTCTTTTAACTGTTCAATTCTCCCTTTGGTAGATATTTCGTGACTTTTTATTCCTTCGGCAACGCCGACGAAATCGCGTGATCTTGTAGCCATAATATCCTCCCTCCAAAGGTTTGCATTTAACAGTCATATCTTTAAGAATCGCAAATTGATTTCATTACAACTGATAGGCGATTCCACTCAGCTTTCTTCTCGTTGCTCACTCTTTCATCTTGTATGAGCTTTTTGATTAATTCGGAACAAACTCTCCAATTTCCGTTGGAAGTTTCCGCAATAATAGTATGTGTATATGCTCCTAACCGAAGAATAGAATCCAAGTATTTAACGTAATGATTAACGAGCATACAGTCAGTATCAAATGTACCGACATTAGCTCCTGAATAGATCTGGAACCATGCGTTGTATTGCAAACAGACAGTTGACAATACATCCTCGCTCAACTTATTTCCGTTAGCATTACTGATTTTTTCAAGCCGCATTTGATGAAGATAAGCGAATTTAGCACTCAATTCTAAAATAAGTATTGCGTTTGTTCCAGTCCAAATAGTAGAATAATTACTCCAATCCGATAAAACTGTTTTAGCATTTTTATCACGATAATCTACTATCTTTCTAAACGAAACAAGCATTTTATTCGTTTGAATTAAAAATGCTTTTCTACTTGATCCGGAAATAGCAGATATAGCTCGGTAAACCTTAACCACAAATGCAGCTAAGGCTTTGTACAATGATTTCTTTTTGCTCTCGTATTCAATAGCCCTTTTGCTGGCTTTTTTCCATTCTATCGTGTCAGGTTTGAAATCGTTTGACAACGCTTCATTAATATTCTTTGATAACGAACTCGTTATTGAGAAATATTTTTCTGCTATTGCTAAATTAGTGAAATAGCATTCCGAGAAATCATTTCCAAACTCGCCAAATTCATTTTCAGCCTCACCGCCAAGCGAAAGAATGCTTTTAGCTCTTTCAACAAATGAATCTGATTTTGCGTCAAGAACATTGATTAAATAATTACCACACTCATACAGTGCGTTATTATATGCAGGATGATTCGACAATAATGTTTTCTCTCCGTCAAAGTCAATGTTCACATATCTTTTAATATCTTTGATAACAGAAGCCGTTTCTTTAAGGAGAATTTGCTTCATCTTTGGTACGTCGTGTAACGACTTAAGAATATTAAAAAGTGAAAGGTAATTGTTAATTGTGCACATATACATATCATCACAATGCGTAGAATAATTCTTTGACAATGTCATGTATGCAAAATAAAGATTTGCGTAATTCCAGCAAAGCTTTTTTAAGTCACGAGTTACAGCTCCATCAAATTCAGCGTTCTTCTTTTCAAAGGCTCGTTTTTGCTCTGCAATATGTTTTTTTGTTTCAGCAATGTCGCTTGCTTCACTTAATCTATTAAGCTTTCTCTCTAAATTCGCTATATTACCGGATATAACAGTAATCTCCGCAAATTTCTTATTTATATCTTTCTTTACTGTTTCGGCTTGTTGTCTATATACATCAAATTCAACCTTCATTTTCTCCTGCATTATTGATGCACTTTGTTTCAACAAATCCTTATAGGTTTCGTTATTTTTTAAATGTTCAAAAAGCTGTTTGTTGGTGGGCGAATCATACTTTTTCTTCGAAACGCCTTTTTCCCATTCACAAACACGCATTTTAAACGGTTTCAACAGGTTTTCATAGAATATTAGTGCTTGACCTGTTCCAAATGTTCCTTGTTCTTCTAATTGGTCAGCAGATGCAGACATTGTGCTACCGAGCAAATTTCTGTCATCTTGAGCTGTTATTCTATGACCGAGTTTCAATCCCGTATTTTTAAGGACTTCTGGAGCCATAGCTGTAGGGAGCTGGTCAGCAATTACAATACCTTCGCCTAATGCGCGCACTTCCGCTAACATCTTTACAAGGTACTTTGTAGCCGATATTTTAGGATCGACAGATCCACCAACCGGATCATCGGTTGTAGGTCCAATTAGATTATGAGCTTCCTCATAGAAAATAATATGTTCTATCTCTCTTTTAGTTTTTTTAATTTCATCCTTAACAACATCACTTGTTTTACGGATTTTAAGGACTTCTCTTATTAACGTAGAAATAAGTAGAGACATAAAGTTTGCTGGTCCCTCTCCGAGAGATTCCAATTCAATAATGACAGGTCGGCTTAACCAATCTTCGGGTTCTACACTCGAACGTCTAACATTGTAAACGTGACCTATTTCTCTACGCAACAAACTACCAATTCGTACTTCCATAACAGAACGAATATTAGCTTTAGATTCACCTTCATATCCTGATTCCTCAACAGCAACCTTTAATGAATCATAAAGTTCTTGCATTGTAGGATATTCTTTTGTTCCGTCGTTTCGTTCGTTTATATTCCAACCTTTACTCAAATATACTTTTTCAATACAACCATCTATTAAGAATGGAGAAGGCGGAATAAGCTCAAAGGCACCAGCAAAAACAGCGTTTAGATTTGCAATGTGTTCTGCCAAAGTAAGTCCAACGGGGAATTGAAATGGATTGATATGCAATGGAAAGTATGTATCTGCTCCCGGCGAGAACACACATAAATCCTGCATTCCCTCAATCATTGCTAAAGCTCTATATTCTTGCTTTGCAGGTTCTAGCACCAAGAACGGAACGTGTTGCTCTGTATCTCTCCATAATGTAGTAACCAAATAAAGCATAGTATTTGTTTTACCAGCACCGGGAACGCCAGCAATAAAGGCATGTTTTTTAAAAAGCTTAACAGGAAAAGTAACATCATATCCCATACTGCTTGTACCAAGCGATATAACCTCATGTAATTCTCCCGTATCTTTATCAATAGAAACTTCCTTTGAGAAAGGAATCGGATCGGTTTCTTTCTGGCACTCAATCGCTTCACCGGGATACAAAATCGGAAAAGAGAACATTGGACGTATTTCTTCCAATGTATAAAGAGATAAGAAAGGTGCAACATAATTACCTGATTCTTTTTCGACATGGAGAATCTTTGCATCACTTTCGTACATATGGAATCCTTCTTCAGAATTCATCGTTTCAATCAAATATGTACCCGATTCAACTGCCTCTGCTGCTACGCTATCAGCAAGCATAACAGCAATATCGGGTGAATCGGCAAATGCAACAACATTAGCAAGAAACTGTGGAAATTTCATTAGGTTAGTTAAATACTTATCCCAAGACTTAACGATATTCTCGCTGTTATCGTCTTTTCCTTGATTTCTGTCAGAGATTCTTCTTCTTGTTTCGGTATAGGGTAAACGTTGGCGAATAGCCTGAGTATGCTCAACGGGGAAAATATCAATACGCAAAACAGCACTTCGATCATAACCCTCCATAAGTTTAAGGACATTGTATAGACGTCCGGTTTCGCAAGGTTCCCATTCCATAATAGAGTAAAGTGTAACCGCTCCAGCTTCATCTGTATTTAAGCGGTTTTGTGCCGGCAACGAATAATCCTTTTTAGTTAAAAACGCTCCATAGGAGAACTTCTTGTTAAGGATAATTCTTCCTCTATCATCTACGGGCATACGGTTGAAACTCAGCATAGCATCTGCATCTGAGGCGATTTCGCATACAATATGAGTTTTTTCTCCGCTTTGAATTTTCTCTTGTGCCTTTAATACTTCATCAGGCTTTGTCTTGCCCAAACTGTACTTTTTGATTTTGCCTGATATGTTTACAAGTTTAAGAACAGGCAAAGTCGTTCCATCAGATAAAGGTTCTTCTTCTATTGAGAAGTTTTGAGCAACTTCATAACAAAAGAATTCGTAATAATTGCTCAGCACAGATGTTGTTAGGAATTCTCTTATACCATCAAGTTTATTTCTGTCTTGTGCTGTTGCATAAAAAATAATGGACATATGATGTCCTTTCGGAATACGTCTATCTGGGTTATAATAATACAGAAGATGAAAGTAAACTCCTGATGTATAACCAAGACGATGTAATTGGCGCAAGAACACACCGTGTTTGTCCATTATGTTTTCGACACTTGAACCATCAAAAACGCTGTACTTAGTCAGCGTTAAATCAGGCAATTTATTAACAGAAAAACAAAGATAGTATAATTGATTCATTAGAATACTCCCTCTAATTCGGCAGCCTTTTGTTCAAATTTAGACTGCATCTCATCATTAACTTGGTCGCTTTCTTCTGCGATTTCCTGAAACTCTTGACCGCTTTGTTCCAAGCTGCTGGACAGATTAGAGCCTGTGTCGCTGAAATCGTCTGTCATTTCGGACGCTTTTTCGGCATCAGCCATTTCTGTTTCGCTGTATTCGGTAGATTGCTCTGATGTTTCTTTTAATGATTCGCCTACTTCGGAACCCGGTTCTTTAATTTCGCTTTCCGCAAGCCCTTTGGCAATACCATCTGCTTCGCTATGGGCAGCATCAACAGCGGCTTTGTCATCATCATCTATTGCTTCAATTTGTTCAAGTGCTTGTGCAGAAGTTTCCGCTTCTTCAATTTTCTGCTCGCCGACCTCTTGAATCTCCTGACCTCTCTCTTGATCACTTTCAACTTTTTGGCGCTGTTCAAGTTTTAAGGAACCCATAAATAAACCTCCTTTAAGAATATAAACATTTTTAAATGTTAGAAAAGATTTTCTAAACTTACTGCTAATTGTTCAAGCTTTAATTGCATTTCACTTTCATTTTGTTCAGTTTTATCTACAATTTCTTGAAACACTTGTTTTTCATAATTAAATGTCAAAACAGATTCTAAGGAACACCTTACATAATCAAATGATTGCCCGTCGTCTTTATCTTGTGGAATAATATCAAAATTATCATCTGATTCGTTACGGGCGGCTTCAACAGCAGCTTTGTCATCATCTATTGCTTCAATTATGTTGAAAGTAAGATACTCTTCTAATTCTCTAATCTTTTGTTCTCCTATTTCTAGAATTTCGTGACCACTTTCTTTTTCTCTTTCAATTTTTTTGCGTGTTTCTAATTTCAAAGAACCCATAGCGTTTTCCTCTAAGATACATCAATGACTTTTGCAGAGGCAACATTATTTGCCACCTCTGCAAAAATAATAGCTACTTTAATCTCTCACTGATTTCTTTCAGCCAATCTTCATCAGGAGCTTGATACGGTCTGAATTTCTGATTATCTCTTGCTCTGTTATAGTAAATCGCATTATTCTCGCTCATCAAGCTAACATCATTTGCGCTGACGAAACGAGAAAAATCTTCCGGCGACATATCAAAAGCGACCTTCATATTGAAGAATGACATCATATCTTTGTCATCCTGATAAAGCGGTGCAAAACTATCTTGCCAAATAACTGTATGAATACCTGCTTGTGCACCACTCTTAACAATCTGCCTAAACATTTCTTTTGGAGAGAGTTTTGGGTGGTTATTAGCACTTGGCATAATATTAAAGAGATTATCAATATCCTCGGACTGTGATAACTTCTTTTCTGATTTGAGTTCTTCAGCTCTTTGATAACCAAATACAAAAAAGTATTTATCTGTTTTTACAGCACCTTTTGATTCAACATCGTCATAGTACTCAGATAGAATATCCTGAACTTCATTCATATCACCACAAGCTATATAATTCACAAATTCAGGTAAATACTCTGACAACAACTGAGGTGTGTCCTTAAAATAACTATCCTCAAGAGGCTTACAGTTAAATAAAGTGATAAATGGTTTCTCAGGTGTTTTCCTATGGATAACCCAATAATTGATACACAAGCTCAAAATAGCAAACGCAAACATACTACGCGCTTTTTCTGTGTCACTACCAATCATCAACAAGTTGGAATATTCTTTCCTTTCAAAGTCCATAGTCATATTATTGGTAACGCTAAGCGGTTCGCCAATGTAAAGCCTTCCAGGAGTTTTATAGTTAGCAGCAGAATATGTCCGGAACTGATTGAATACGCTGTATTTATTATCCTCAATATTCGACAACAGAATGCGAGTGGGCTGCTTTGGATCAGCAAAGGATTTAGTTTTGTCACTAATATCTTGCAACATTCCTCTGTGTTTGCTTGGATCAATGTACGCAACACGGAAATGGCTGTTATATTCCTTGTTTCCTGCTTCAGAATTATAAACTGCACGCCCCGGATCATCTATTGAAATCTGGTCAATTTCGCTGCTACCGTTATCCAGAAGCAGATTGGCATCAGCCTTAGAGCATTTTAAAACAATTCTAACCGCCATTTGGTCAAACACAGCACGGTCAATACCTGTTATATTTGAATAACTTTGAGAAGCAAGAATAAGATGGACACCAAACGCACGTCCTTGTCTAACAATACGTTCCATAATTACTGCTGATTTTTTTGCAAACTCATCATTAGAGTTGGAAAACAGTTCATGAAATTCATCCATAATAACAAGAATACGAGGCATCTTTTTACCTAATTCACGATACTCCTCGATCTTGTCAACGTGGTTTTTCTTAAACAAATCAGCACGGATTTTTTGCTCGCGTTCAAGTGCTACTAAGATGTTATAACCAAACTCACGTTCACTTTCTATTGCAACCACTTTGAAAGATGGAAGTACAAAGTCCGCATAAATCTTAAATTCAACACCACGTTTGAAATCGACAAGATAGATTGAAAGCTCATCAGGTGAATACTGAGTAAGCGTTCTTAGAATAATCGTATGAAGCAGACTTGATTTACCTGATCCTGCAACACCAGCGATTAAGGCGTGATGGCTACCGCCAACTCCAAGTGTGAGATACTGTACTTCATTAGCACCGTGAATACCTATTGGAATTCTTATTCCGTCTTTTGTGGTATTCGTTGTATCTGCATCTTCAACTTTTTCTATACCTATTACAACTTTTTCTGCATTCTTTATTCCTTTCTTTAAAGTTGCAATAATCTTATCCATTTGAGTTTGGCTTGGAAGTGCCAATCCTTTCCAAAGTAAAGGCTTTTCCTTGACCTTATCTTCAGAATATGTGATTTTTCTATTACGATCTATATAGTCAAATACTCGGAAGTTTGTTTCGATATTTGCAATCAATGGATAGGATCGCTCATTAACCTTTTTATATTGACTTTCGTTACGATAAATTATTGTAAATACGCCACACTTTGGACCAGAGGTAACTATCTGCTCAAGCAGTTTAAGTGATTGGTCTGTTAATCCTGCCGGATAGTCCATTAGCATAATAACTTGATAAGCTTCTGCATTCTGCTCAGCCACACGGTTATACTCATAAATGTTATTAAATTTACCCTGTAAACATCTTTGGGTAACATTGGAAATATGGTCGGTCATTATTTTTAGCTTGCTTTCAATATCAGCTGGCGACGACCAAATCTTTCCGTTTATCACTTCGCTGGTTCTATCATCAACATCTACTAAACGAGTAAACATTGCAAAACTTTCGCCAAGTCTAACGGGATCAATAAAGGTAAAGTTCAGTTTGCCGGGAGGTAGCATCATAAACAATCGCATTCCTAAATCGCAAGCGTTATTTACAACAGTTATTCTTCCTTCTTCATTAAACCTGAACAAATAATTAAATTCAGGACCAAAGGAAACGCAAAATGGAATACTGATTTTATCTCCTCGATACATAAAATAGTAATTCTTATTTAATAATGACTTAGTATAATCACATAAATCCAAATGTGAAATGTCATACTCAAGAGAGCTGATATGAATGTTACGAGGCATCTCGTTATAACATTCGTAATCCTCAAAAGATGGCTCCATTGCATATAATCTTGAATACTCATTAGCTAATTCTTGAGGAGGGAATTGTTTGCAAAAGCCTGCAACAAGTTTTTCAAGTTGCTGATTCAAACCATCGTTGCTTGATGCATATACCTTTGCTGTTTCCGCAAGGCTCTTATCCCTCTGTCTTGCAAATTCATCCGAAATAGAAACATATTCCTGATTAGCTGAATTCCAATTATCAAAAACCTTCTTGTGAGAGTCACTACCAAGACCTTGATAACGAGTATGTAAACTATCTCTGTTTTGGATAATCCTATTACGCAAAGTAACAATTTCTTGGTTTAATAATGATTCTGCCGTTCTACAAAGATTATAGAAAGATGTTGACGAATTTGAAACCTTTTTCTTTTTGACAAGGCTTTCATTCGCCTCATATGCTTTTGCTGCAAAATGAATATCTCCTTGTAGAATCTGATCTATTGTAATATCGACTTGTTGAGATGAATCTCCTGACGCTTTATAGGCAGTTTGTTCAGTTATGCTTGACTCTGAATTGTGAAGTAAGGTTAACTGTTCTTTGCATTTTTGCAACCTTTCAAAATCAGATTTTTTGCTGTCTAAATCTTGACTAAAAACACCTTCAACGCATTTTTCGTAATCCGATAAAATTGTACCTGCCTTAACGGTAAAAGATTTTATTTTCTGTTCCGATTTTGTTCGTGTAGTATCCCACTCGCTTTTTTCTTCAGATGAACGGTTCCCTATTACATTTTTTACAAATCTAATAGCTGACTTACAGTCTTTATCAAACACAATAAGATCTTTCAAAAACTTGACTAATAGCTTTTCTGTATACTCTATTTTCTCATTGGTTCCCATACCCAAACACCTCCTTTTATATATAACGATTATATAATGAGCTGACATCTACGCCAACAGACTGCAACAACATATTAGTTATATCTGATTCAAGCAAGCTAAAAGCTTTTGCAAAATCATATTTGTCAGTAGCGATAATTGCTTCTTTATAGCTTTTCTCAATCCTGTCAATTTCTGTTAGTGTACGATTAACAGTAACTTCATAATCTCTTAATGATTTCAATTCGGTAGCAATAAGATTAACTTGTTTATCTCGTTTGGTGGTCAATTCCTTGTGTTCTTTAACCCAAGGATGCTGATTCTTAATATCCATCAGTGCCGCCTTTGCTTGCTCTGATTGTTGAAGAATTGTACCTATTTTCACCTGATACGAGTTTAAGGATTCTGCCGTACATTCATCCAACTTATAGACTTGATTCTTCAGCAAGGATGCGTCTTGGGCTGCTTGTTCCAAACTTATTATATGTTCACGGGAAAGGGTGCGGCAATCCATTTCCAACGCATATAATGCCTGTTCAATTTCTTCTAAATCAGACCACAAATCAAACAGTTTATTCTTTCGCTCCTCAATATCTCCTTGAAAAGTTTTTTTGATAATCAAAATATCGGTTTGTGATTTCTTTTTTATTTCGTGAGAGGCTAATTCTGATTTAATGGATTGTCTTAACAATTTGACAATATCTCCTATTCCACTATATACCTGTCGAACCTCGCCTTTTGAAAACCTTAATGCGTTACAATAGTCTGAGTCCTGCACACTATCGAATCCTTTAAGAATAAGTTCAGCATCACTAACGCACTTGTTTTTTGCTAATAATCTTAACCAAAAGATTTCTGCCAAATCAGGCATCCACTCTATGACGGCATACGAAAGCTCCATAGCCTCGTCAAACTTTTTACTTTCAACCAGATAATTAACATGAGCATAGTCTGTAGCGATGTTTTTATGTATGATTTCTTCTGGGAGTTCTTGGAATCCACTTGTGTTTCCACAGAACAAGCATCTTGGTGCTTTATGCAAATATTTTCCGCATTTTGGGCATTTAACTATCTTCATTGTTTAATTCCCCCTGCTGCCAATTCGTTTGATATAGAATCGACTTTACCTTGTATTTCAGCAGCTTTTGTTAGCTCATCCATTATTTCTTTCATTTGTAAACTTGCTTTGAAAGAAGTGGAAACTATTGTTTTGCTAGTATTATTGTTGCTGGTACAACTATTGTTTATATTAAGCGCTTTCTGCTTAACTTCACCAGCCCATCTTTCTCTCTGTCTGCGTGCTTCTTCAGAGTTAGCAGCATTTCTCTTTGCTGTTTCTTCGTCTACTTTTGCTTTTGTTTTTACAATACCTACGATAAGACCAATGATCGCTCCACCTATTACACAAAAAAGTAATACATGAAAAAAAGCATCACCACCCATTGGGTCCGGTGTAGAAGCATTCCAGTTACACGATACAATTTGACATGTACAGCTCAGTAAACTCCAGACAACACTTAACAGCCATAATGCTACTGCGGCTCCTAATCCTATTCCTACACCCGCAAGTAAACACAAAAAAATTGTCATACAGTCAACTCCTCCTTAATAGTTGTTTCGGTTTTTGATTTAATATATGTTGATAATAAATATATCCAGATTAAAACACTAATTACCTGACTAAATGAAATCCCAAAAATAACTCCTCGAACAAGGTCTCCGCGCCAAAACTCAATTATAAAACGCCCGATACTATAAATCAGCAGATATTTTCTTAGGAGTTTCTTTTGTTGCCAATCATCTCGACTAAATAGAAATAGTAGATATAAGAATAAGAAAAAATTAAAAGTCGCTTCAATAAACTGTGTAGGAATTCTATAGGCCGTTATTGCCTCATTAAAAACGATTGTTTTATAATTGATTGATAAAAAGCTGTGGCTTTCAATTCCAAAACAGCATCCACCAAAAAAGCATCCTATTCTTGTAATAGAATGAAACAACGGAATACAAACCGCCACAATGTCCAAGATGTGTTTATCTTGATGTGTTTTCTTTGCACAAATCGTGTACGAAACAATTATACCGATTAACCCTCCATAGAACACAATCCCTGTATTTAACACGCCATCCCAAGTGATTTTTTCTCCTAATCCAATATCTCGATAAATGCCAGACAAGCATCCAAACAGTCTAGCAAAAACAATCATGACAACTAACGATATAAATAGTATTATTAAATTTTCTGTCAGTGGGTACTTTTCACATGATATTAGAATCACAAATAGACCTATAGTAATTATTAATCCTAATATAGTGAAAAAAATATATCCCGGTATATCAAAAATACTTACATTTATTGCTTCAAACGGTTCCAAATAAATTCTCCTTTTCAGAGAATAATATCTTTAAATATTTCAATGAAATCTATCAATATCACTCGTTTATCTATTTAAGATTATTTCGCAGAGTATTCTACCCAAAGAATCTGCTAAATCATCTAAAAATACAGTTAAAATTGTACCAAAAAGCACTAATTATGTCAATAGCACGAATATATTATTGTGAATTATGCTATAAAGTGAGTACTTTAAGTTGTATATAACGACGAATACAATTTAAATCGTAAAAATTATTACTTATTTTCCGTCAAATTCATAGTCATAGAAACAGAAATGATGTGCGAAAAATGGCACGAAAAGGGGAAAATATATATAAGCGCAAAGATGGACGATGGGAAGGTCGTTATATAAAAGGTAGAGATAATTATAGCAAAGCAATTTATGGGTATGTTTACGCAAAAAATTATAAAGATGTAAGAACTAAGTTAAATGAAGCAAAAGCAAATTCAGGTATTTCACACTCACATAAGTCATCACAGCTTTTTTCTATTTGGAGCGATCTATGGCTTGAACATAAAAGCTTATCTGTAAAACAATCCACCTATGTCCGATATAAAAACAGTTTAGATTTGCATATTAAACCTAAACTCGGATGCTTTAAAATTCAGCTAATAAATACTGAACGATTACAGCAATTTTTTAATGAGGCAGCTAATTCAGGTAGAATGGATCATTCTGGAGGACTATCATCAAAAACATTATCTGAAATGCTTATGATTATAAAGGGTATATTCAAATTTGCTAAATCTCATGGTAAAACTATCCAATGTGAGCCTGACCAAATCGTCATTAAAAAGACCTTCCACGAAATGCGGATTCTAAGTTTAGATGAATAACGCCGATTAAATTCTGTTTTATTATGCAATCAGTATATTTACAAACTTGGTATTCTCCTCTGTTTGTATACAGGTATAAGGATAGGTGAATTATGTGCTTTGAAATGGGGAAATATCTCTTTTGAAGAAAAAACTCTAAAAATTGATAAAACCATGCAAAGACTGCAATGTGATAATCAAAAAAGGAAAACTGAGATTGTTATTTCAGAGCCAAAAAGTAGTTGTTCTATTAGACTGATCCCATTACCTGATTTTGTGATTAAGGAATTGATAAAATTTAGAGATAATGATAATAATTATATTCTTTCTATGGATAATAAGAAATTTATAGAGCAACGCACGATGCAGAATCATTTTTATAAATATATATCTGAAGCAAAAATCGAAAAATCAAACTTTCATTGTCTAAGACATACATTCGCAACAAGGTGCGTAGAAAAGAATTTTGAAATTAAATCATTAAGTGTAATTCTTGGTCATTCAAGTGTAAAAATAACTCTTGATAAATATGTCCATGTTACAATGCAAATGAAACGCAATAATATGTCAAAAGTAAAATTAGCTGTTTAATTCGCCGTCAAAAACATGGTCATTTTCTAAAGAAAACATAGATATAATCGTATTATTATAAATAAGTTCGCTGAGTAGAAAACTCTACGAAAGATTAATTATGTTTCTTTTCTTTTTTCTGGCTCTTTCTACAAATTTTGCAGCACCCCCTGTTATATGGGTAATATAACATATAACATATTGTGAATTATCTATCATCCAGTTATTTCTCCACGATATACAAAAGCGCTTAGGCACACTCTCTATTCCATATGGATAGAGGGTGTTTTTTTCGTTATAATTCTCATTCTCTTTGGGAAGATAGGCAAGGACTATGGAATAAGAAATCTGAGGAAATTTATTTTTCATTTCTTTAAGAACGGAAACAACCATTGAATCAAATTTGCCTTGATTTCCTATATAAAAAGTTGTCACACCATATTCTGTAATTAGAGTTTCAATATTTGATTTTATTTCGGATATTATATATTCCGGAGCATCTCTATGCCCAAAGAAGCAACAAGCGTTATTTATTTCTAGCATTTTTCTCAATCCTATTTTTCCTACCTACTATTATATATCATATTGTGTAGTAAAATCAACAACTAACGATTAAAAAGTTATCTTTTTGTGGATATAATTTAACAAAACGACATGCAAGGAAGAGGGAATAACTTGGCTGAAATTGATATTTGCTTACAGGATATTGGAAACCGCATTACAGAATTGAGAAAAAGGCTTGGATGGACACAAGAAGAACTTGCCGAAAAAGCAGATTTAACTCCTCAGTTCGTTTCTTATGCAGAGTCCGGAAAAAGAGCGATGCGCCCTGAAAATTTATTAAAGCTATCAAAAGCATTAAATGTGAGCGCTGACTATCTTTTGACAGGTGAAATCATTGATAAAGATTTATTGATTTTATCTGATAAAATCAAACAGCTTTCTCCTTCACAAATCAGAATAATTGAAAATATAGTTGACCAATGCAATGATTTATTCAACTAAAAAAGAGGTTGCCTACGCAATGTGGACAACCTCAAATTTTTTATTTGTATGCAGGGCAGCCGTAACCGAGTATCTCATAATAACCGATAGGATAGGAGTTTTCCTGACAAGCGTCGCTGGAATTACCTTCTATTGTGTAAACTCTGCCACTCTCCACTTTTTCTACGATTCCCGTGTGGTCGGAATTGCCGTCAAGTCCGTCGGATGCCCAATCGAAGAAAATAATCATCCCTGCCTGTGGCTCCTCTGTACCGTCGAGCCATTCTCCTTTGGTCTTAAACCAATTAACACCGGTATCGCATACGGAATATTTTGGGATAAGGTTGTTTTTTATATATCCGCACTCGTTGGCACACCATGAAACGAAGCAGGCGCACCATTCGACACGGGAACTAAAACCGTACCAGCTCCAATACGGCTGACCGCCAACATTGCCGAGCTGTTCCTGCGCTACCTTGACTATGTCACTATCCGAGCTTGAAATTCCGTGAAGGACGGAGAGCCATAAAGAGTTGTTCTCGTCCGATAATAGCTCTCGGCACATTTCCTTTTGTTCCTCTGTAAAGCTCTTGTTGTTCATCATCGTTTCAAGGTCAATGTGGCTTATGGTAATATACAGGGTCGTTTTTTCAACATCCTTTTCCTTTTTGACCGTCTTGCCGTTCTCTTTCACCTCGACGGTTTCTTTTACGGTTTTCTTTTCAGTATGGGATTCAACCTTGTTCATTTCCCAGAACAGTTTACATAAATCTTCCTTTTTACCCTCGTCCATCGTCGCAACCTCCTGCGCCTCATCAGGATTTGCAGGATTCAGATCAGCCATATTTTTATCCACAGCGTAGATAGCTATAACTTCTTTCCAATCTGCTCGTGAGCCTGACATTTCAAGAATATCGTAGGTATTGTTACTTTTAATATCCTCAATTTTTTGATTGTATTCCTCGTTAATTTCCTGGACGGCAGTCTGCATTGTAACGCCTGTTCCTGAATCCTCGCCCGAAGCGAATATTCCAAAGCAGGAACAGACAATTAACGCTATAAGGCAGATAACGATGATAATCACAACAGCTACCCAACCGCCTGCGGCAATAGCTGAGGCTAATGCCTTAATTCCTGCAATGATTGCCTTTATTGCCGCTATTGTCGCTTTGACTGCAACTTTCGTCGCCTGAACAGCTGCTTTTTCAGCCGCCCTCGCCGCCTGTGCTGCTTTCTGAGCCGCCTTTGCAGTTGCTTGTGCTGTTTTCTGTGTGGCTTTTGCGGCTTGCTTTGAAGTTTTAATGGCTGCCTTTGAGGTTTTTTCTGCGGTTTTAACTGATGTCTTTACTGTTTTAGCTGTTCCTTTCTGCGCAGTTTTCACTGTTTTTCTACCTACCGAGCGTGCTGATTGCTTAACTGTCTTTGAGGTTTGCTCAACTGTACGAATACTTTTTCGCCCTTCATTGAATGCTTTGGAAAATGTTGTTCTGGCAGATTTTTCAGCGGATTTTTTGGCAGCATTTTTAGATGATTTCTGAACAGAATTCTTAACTGCGTTTTCAGCTTTATTCTGTGCTTTGTTCTCGATACGCTGTTTAATCTTGTTCTTGACCATTTTAGCTCCGTCTTTTGCATTTCCGATCTGTTTTTTAGTCTGGCGAACAGTTTCTTCTGCACCTCGCTTTGCACCTGATTCCACTCTGTCAGTAGCATATTCATTAGCTGAATACTCTTCCGCTTCAACAGAATGCTCGGCTTTATCTTTTGTCTGTATATATGCAGATTTCATACGACCGGATGCAATCTTTGCCTTGTCGAGCGTTTTGATTGTACCTTTATTTTCTTTCTTAGTTTTAATATCGGGCAAATTATTACCTCCTTCAAAAATGTTTAACGCAAAATAAAAACTCTGACTGGTGTTTCTCCAATCAGAGTTTTTATAATGTTATTTAGTTTGATAAACTGGATTTTTGCTAGTCCTCTTGTAAGATAAAACAAAATCTTACAGTTCGGAAATTTTTTGGTGCATATCAATCACTTTGACAGAATTATTTTCAATCAATAATCCATAAGAAAAATGAATTGTATTTCCTCCAATAGGTTCAAACTTCACATATTGTCCATAAATGTTTCTATTACGTTCTCCAAATATTTCCTTTATGCTGTCTGGTAACGCGCTATATACCGGGCAAGACACATCTATGATATAGAATCCTTTTTTTATAGAATTCCCCTTGTAACTAAACCATTCACTTATCAAAGAATTGTTATCCGCGACAGTTATACATTGGGCTCTATATTTTTTACCACTCAATGTAAATATTATAGGGGTTCCTTTTGGAATATTAGAGGATAACTTAAATCTTATTTTTCCACCATCAATTTCCGAAATTAAAGATGCTTCAATTTTCAACTCTTTACCCTTAATAGGTTTCTTAGGTTCAAGTTCCTCAGACAGAGGCAATAAATCCCCCATCTCAACATAATTATTTTTATAATACCATCTGCCATGTTTTTGTTTAAATCCCCACGAGGATAAGTAATTGCTATTTAACTGATCAATAGTGGCATCAGAAAACTGATATCCTTTTTTCTGATAATCAATTCTAGAAAATGCCCGTAAAATTTTAATGATTGGTATATGGTATTTATTGTAAGCATCCACATATGGCAAGCATTCGATATCATATATATTATCAGAAGTATTCTCATATATTTTTTGACGAGCACATATATATTCATATATTTCGTCATCCGCAATATTTACATTAACTGGTTGTGGTGTTACAGAAAAATAGAAGTCCCCTACTAAAGAAGAGTATTCCCATGAAAGTTGTTCTTCTCCATATTGGTTAATTGATATTTCTGAAACTTTATTTCTAACAGATTTAAACATCTCCTCAATTTTTAAATTTGGAATGAGCATAGCATCCTTTAATACTTGTGTATACAATCCATTACTACATTGCCCGTCAAATGCACTACAATCAGCACTTGTGGAATAAGCAATGATAGTACCTTTCGGTGGATTATCAAACGGTGCAAACCCAGTTAAAAATCCCCGACCCATAGCAAAAGGATTATTACGACATGCATCTAATATACAAATAATTGTTTTCCCTTTATACGATGAAACACCGTCTAGAAAAGAATTCAAACAATAGCAAGATACAACAGTTTTACTTTTATCGCATGATCTGAAATCAACAGGAACAATATAATTTTTGCCGTCAATCTGCATACCATGTCCAGCATAGAAAAACAACCCTACAGCATATTCATCTAATTCCTGCAAAAAAGTATTTACTGCCTGTTGAATGTCAATTAATTTTGCATCCATTACTTTTGTTACATCAAAATCTAGTTTGCGCAAAACACTTTCAATATCATTGGCATCATTCTTAGGGTTATTTAATTTATCCACATTCAAATAATCAGAATTACCAATTACTAATGCAATTCTGTTTTTATTCATCTTTTTTCACCTCTGAAACTCATCCCCATTGATCTTCCTATTATAGAAATCGAAGTTTCGTAACTTCACAAATACCGATTTGTTCTACTAAAATTATATCACTCACGCTCAGCTTTGTCTATGATAATTTACTTACGCCTTTTCGCCACAACGACAAGTCTGCCGTTGTCGTGTGTGTATTCGCAGGTGGAAATCGTCAACAACTTATCTCCGTATTTTGCAGTTATGCCTGTATCATAGAATGACATTTCCTTACATTTGCTCACAAAGTCGGAAAAATGCTGTGGGTCATAGGCATTGACAAACTCATAATACTTGAATGAATTTTTATCTGTTTCATCAACAGGAACGGCGAACACGGCAAGAATGTCATAGGTTGCTTTCCTGTCAAGAGTATCAAAAGTGACTTGCTTGTGTGACTGCCAAAAATCCTTATTCCTGAAAAGTTCAAGATTTGCGAACATTGAGCCGTCATTCATATGATGAGCGTAGATTATTACATTGTCAGACGGAGTTTTGACATCGCAATTTGCCTGAACATAAGGACAACCGTATGCAGACTTATTTTTGTAAAAATCTCGGTTGAGATAATAGTCAGGCTCATTTGGCGTCTGCATAACAGGATAATTGATATTTGTTCCGTCAATCTTTATCCAACCGACCATATCGGGGTTATCGGCAAAAGTCATTGTGTCAGTATAACTTTGAGTGTTACTATTACCTCTGCCTCCGTCCTTGTATTCCGTATACGGATTGACAGCCGCTTCACTTGCGGAAACGGCTGTGATGTCCTCCGTAGCCGAAACTTCCTCGGCTACGGTTTCATACATCTTTTTATTTTCCTCTGATTCAATTCTTCCCTTGATGTGAAAATAGGTGCTGACACCGCATACAGCGACAAGCACCACAATCAAGGCTAACAAAATTTTCTTATTCATAGCAGATTCCTTTCTCCTACGCAGTAGCACCTTCACCTGGTTTGGTTGTCATCAGCCTGTAAAGCTGTGTATTCTTCGGAAATTTGTTTGCGAACGGCACAAGTGAACTGCCAACCTTGATAAGTCCGTGTCCTGCTTCAACATTCGTGATATACGAAAGCTGTAAATCGGATATATTGAGCAGTCGTGCAAGCTCCTCTCTGTCGGTCGAAGCCTGATTGAGCATTACGATAAATTCAGAGTTTGCAAGCATCGTTCTTGCTGTATGGCTCTGTAACAGGTCATCAACATTCTGTGTAATACCTGTCGCATACGCTCCGTACTTACGCACACGCTTCCAAAGTGTAAAAAGGAAATTAGCGGAATACTCGTGCTGAAACAGAAGATAAATTTCATCAATGAAAATAAAGGTTGATTTGCCTTTCGCTCTGTTCTGCGTGATACGGTTGAGGATGCTATCCATTACAACGAGCATACCGATTGACATAAGCTGTTTGCCGAGGTCGAGAATATCGTAGCAGATAAGGCGGTTATCGGTATCAACATTTGTTTGCTTTGCAAAGGTGTTGAGTGAGCCGTTGGTGAACAGTTCAATCGCAAGAGCGATTTCCTGCGCCTCAGGCTCGTCCTGCTTGAGAAGTTCCGCACGAAAGTCCTGCAAGGTAGGAACTCTGCCTGTATAGTTGTTCTGCTGATAGGTGCGATAAACGCCTGCTGTGCAACGGTCAATTATTGATTTCTCTTTTGCGCCGAGTGGCAAAAACTGCTCACAAAGTGACATAATAAACTCGGATTTCAGGATAACAGGATTTGCACCGTCTCCGTATTCCTCGGACATATCCATAGCGTTAATATGATTTTTAGAGGTAGCTGAGATATTAATTACCTCGCCGCCAAGTGCATTAACAAGTGCTCCGTACTCACGCTCAGGATCGACAATAATTACATCTGCATCCGATGAAAGAATTTGATTGACAATCTCACCCTTTGCTGCGAATGATTTACCGCCGCCCGATACACCGAGGATAAACTCGTTACCATTCAAAAGCTGTTTTCGGTCGGCGATAATCATATTCTTTGAAATAACATTCTGACCGTAGTAAATACCGTTGTCGTGGAAAATATCCTGCACACGGAACGGCATAAGCACGGAAAGTGATTCGGTTGTCAGAGTGCGGAATGAATCAATTTTGCGTACACCGAAAGGCATAGCTGTATTCAGTCCGTCCATCTGCTGAAATTTCAGTATTGCAAACTGACAAAGATGTTTTCTCGCTGTTGTGAGTAATGCTTCAGTATCATTGTCAAGCTGTTCCTTTGTGTCTGCTGTGTGGACCATCGTCAGGACACCGAACATCATACGCTGGTCACGGGTAGTAAGGTCATCAAGGAATTCTTTCATTTCTTTCTTCTGCTGTTCCATATCATACGGAACGGTTGCGGAAAAGTTGTTGTTGGCATTTTGTCTGCGCTGCCAATTCGTTATGTTGGTTTCAACGCCGAGCAAACGGCTCTCGGCTTCTCGCACGGCTTCGTCTGTCGGTACGGGTATAACATCAATAGACAACATCAGATTACGGTTAAGCTCGGTAAGCTCGGAAATCATACTGTCCTTGATATACGAAGCGTAGTCACGCATAAAAAGAACCCTGCCGTATCTGTCGCCAATTTTGAAAAAGTCCTTTTCAAACTCCATTGAATCGGGGCAGATATAATCCTTAAAGCTGTGCCCTTTCTTACAGCTTTCATTAATGCTGAAATGATAGGAGCTTTCTTCACCTACACGGTAGAAATCGTGAAAGATACGAAGTCGCTCCTCTGCTTCAAGCTCAATGCACTGACTTCCGAGCTTGCTCAGGTGAGTAATCATATCGTTACCTACACGGTTAAAATAGGTGCGGGCTTCCTCTATATTTTTCTTGCAGACAGATACCGTAATATACTTGTCCTGCACCATTGAATTTGCGCCTGTTGCTTTATCAAGCAGCATTTTGTTGTACTCATCACGGTAAATGTCAAGAGCGTCACCCTTGAGAGGAATCAGGATCGATTTTTCAAAGTCAAGTCGGTTGAGCCTGCGGTTGTTAATGGTAATCTTTGTAGTTGCTCCGCTGTCAAATGAATTGAGCAGCTCGGAGTATTCAAGGAACATTTCCTCCTTATCCTCACGGCTTGCAACAGCGTAGTTAATATCGGTAAATTTAAAGGACTTGGAAAATTTGTCCTTTCCGATTCGGAAAATGCCGTCATCATAAATGGCGGTAACAGGAATAACATCCTGAACCCCTTTTGGAACGACAAACTTTTCTTTGTCCTGCTTTCCTATATTTCTTAATGTTTTAATCATTGGCTTTCATAGCCTCCTTTGCTTTTCTTTCGATACTCGGCTTCATAAGCTCGTAGTAGGTATTTGTGGATTTGAATGTCAGCTTTTTTGGCGTAAGAAATTCTGATTTCACCCAAGCAATGACGAATTTTTCGGCAGTCATTCCGTTGTACTTCACAAAGCCGAGTGCCGCAAACGGAGCGGCGGACAGAATGCAAATCCACGATACGGTTTCTGTACCCACATACGGCTTTAAAAGGAAGAAAACGGCAACCGCCACCGCACAGGCGCATACGGAAAAAATGATCTGTCGAAGTGACAGACCAAAAAATACGGCTTCTGTGTAGTTGCGGATTTCTCTGTTTATTTTTACCTCCATAATCAAGTTCCTTTCTAAAATTAAAGTCCCATCATCTCACGAATGATACGGTCGGACATCTTTACCGTGCCGACAAGGACAAGCATATTGAATATCAGTTCACCGATATATGCCCAAGTCATTGTAACGGGTGAAGCGTCTGTTGCTACCACAGGCGGTGATGTTACGAACAGGGAGAATATCAGGCAGGCTAAAACGATAACTGCACCCTCAAGGCAGACTGCGCAGTAGCTTTTGAAGAAGCTCTTACCGACATTTTGCGTAGGCTCGCCTGCAAAGGTTGAAAGCGGTATGGGAGCAAGCGCCGTGTACATATAGAGCTTGAAAAATCTTCCGTACACGGTCAATATCATAATGAAAGACATTACGGTAATGAACAATCCGCCGATAAGCGTTACCGCCCATAGCGGAATACTCTCCCAGAATCCGCAGTTTTCTATTGCTGTTACCATTTCATCAGGTAACACGGTTTGCGTTGCCGTTTCCAAGCCTGCGGATGTCATAATCGTTCCGATTGTACTCTGTACGATATTGAACAGAGTCAGCATAAGCTCCATTCCGTTTGTAATGACGGCTTTTGCAAGTATAAACCGGACAAACAGCTTTACTGCGTGTTCGGGCTTCTTTACCTCTGCAAAGCTGCCGCAGGTTTTTACAACTCCTATGACAAAGAAGAGCACAAGCAATGCTAACCCGATAGCCTGTACGGCAGAGTTTACATTCTCAATAGCCGTCCAAATACCGCCGCCCTTAAAGTCTTTCGGAGATGTCAACACGAGAGACCAAATCTCTGTAATTTTAGCATTCCAGGTGTCAAGTGCGTTTTGTAAATTCTGAACAACCCAATTATCGGACATTAAAGCACCTCCTTAAAATTTATGGGGTATGGGTCATAAAACTCATACCCCTGTTTTGATTAAGAGCCAATAATAAGGTTAAGAATTTCCTTTGCAAAGGTGATGATGACACCGCCTGCAAGGGTAAGGAAGCCGTTGGCTCTTTGTGATGGGTCGTGTGATTTGAGCGAAAGACCAATCTGCACAACGCCGAAGCCTGTGAGGATAAGTCCGACTGCTCTGATAAGTCCAAAGATAAAGGTTGAAAGGTTATTAATTGCTGTAAGTGCATTGCCGCCGCTTTCTTCTGCTGCAAACGCCGTTACCGTAAAGCAACATACAGCGAGTACAGTTGCAATCACAATCATACAGTAAGTACGAAAGCCTTTCTTAACCTTACCGTTCATCGGAAGTCTGTTATTCTTTCTCTGTGAAAGTCTTTTAGCAATATTCATAATAAAAAGTCCTCCTATATTTTATAAATTTCCTGCAAGTCCTCATCGGACAACAGTTCATAGCTTGTTTCAGATATATCAATATCCTCAACTTCTTCTTTTGAGAAATTGCCGACAGAAATAGTGGCAATATCATCTCTGACTTCACCTTGTCTGTAAACATCGGCTTTACCGTCAGCCGTCAGACTGACATTAGGATGTTTCAGTATGTCATACTTGAAGTCTTTTATCGGTTGCTCACCTCGTATAAAAAGGATTGCATATCGGTTATCAAGCAACCTGACTTCATCAGGTGTCATAAGCTCTCTGCCGCTGATTTGGTAGTTAGTTGAATAGTTACCGCTGTGTCCTGTACTCTTGCCGTAAGTGTTGGTATCAATCGTTTCCTTGCCGAGAAGCTCCGAAACATATTTATGTGTACTCTGTTCATTGCCGCCGAGGTAGAGAAACTCATCGCAGTTACCGACAATGCTCTCCCATTGCTTTTCAAACAGTGCTTTGAGCTGTGCTAAGTTCTGTAAGATAATGCTGACCGATACACCACGGGAACGCATAACCGACAAAATCTTGTCGAAGTCATCGGGAAGCGATACATTTGCAAACTCATCCATAAGAAAGTGAACCGGAACAGGTAACGCTCCGCCGTGAATATGGTCTGCCGAATAGAAAAGCTGTTGGAATAACTGTGTGTAAAGAATTGATACCAAGAAATTGAAACTCGAATCGTTATCTGGTATCAGTGCAAACAACGCAACCTTTTTCTCGCCCATAGACGGCAAGTCAAGCTCATCCGTACAAGTCAAAGCCGCAAGACTTTCAAGGTTAAACTTTTCAAGTCGTGCGGCAAGCGTAATCTGTATTGACTTCAATGTTTTAGCCGAGCCTGAATGATAGGAACGGTAATATTTGAGTGCAATATGGTCGGGATTTTGGTATTCCAAATCACTGAACAGGTTATCAAGCGGAGAGGGGCGAGGATTGTCGTCGTCCTCAATATCTGCCGCTCTGAGCATTTCCATAACCATTGAAAAATTCTGCTCTTCCTTTGGAGCTTCATAGTGCAGATAGAAAACTAATGCGAGAAGCAACATAGAAGCCGCCGTGTCCCAAAACGGATCGTTGGACTGTGAGCCTTTCGGAGTTGTGCTTTTGAATAGGTTAGTTACCAAACGCTGAATGTCGTTATCATCACGCAAATATACAAATGGATTGTAGCAATGACTCTTTTCCATTGAAATCAGGTCAAGCACACGCACCTCGTATCCCTTTGCTTCAAGCAAACCTCCTGTGTCACGCAAAATCTCACCTTTCGGATCAAGGATTACAAATGAGGTGTTCGCCTGCATCAAATTAGGTTTACAGTAAAATCGGGTTTTACCTGCACCCGAGCCGCCGCAAACTAAAGTGTTCAGATTTCGTCTGTGCTTCTGTGCGTTTATTCCGATACGGACATTCTGCGTCATTAACTTGTTATCAGACGGCGGGGACTGACGGTATTTTCTGTCAATGGCTTTTGCATTTTCCCATTTTGCGGAGCCATGTTCCTCTCTTCGGCGATAATTTTTTCTTGTGGAGAAGTATATGCCTATTGCCATTCCGTATGCCGCAAGAAAAATGAGGACAGTTTTCAAGCTGTCCTCGCAAAGCTGTATATTAAAAGGATTGCTAAAGGCGTTCATAAGTCCTGCAACAATTTCGGATAAACCGCCTTTCAGGAACGGAGCAATAATCAAAGCTAACCACACAACAGGAATTACGCCTATCAAAGAAACTATGATAACGGATTTTTTCTCGCTATCTTGCATCATCGCTGTTCCTTTCAATCACCTTGATTTTACGGTAAGGGGCATTGCCGATTTTGATAATAAGGTCATCCAATAAGTCCGTTGATTTTTCTTCTGCGAGCAAAGCGTTTCTTGTATCGTTAAGCGACTGAATAACGGCACTGTGTTCGTTATCATCAAGTACGATATGATAATAAGGCTCTTTCATAATAAGCACCTCTCTTTTATCGTTCACGGTCTTTTGAGCGTTCCTGTTGCTGACGGTAAAGCTCATCGGATATACGGGTGTGAATATCGCTCATTGCTGTTCTTATTTTAGAAAGCTTTGCACGGACTTCCTTTGGCTCTTTATCCTTCCATTCGGGAGGAATGCGGTCAACGGCAAAATTCTTTGTCTCAACTCCGCACTTCTTACAAAGCATATAGCCGACGCATACCGCTTGAAAACTCATATCCTTTCGGCTATAGCTGTCGCTCCTGCCAGAAAGCTCCGCATAGCCAAGTTCAAGGGCAACACCCTGAAACAGTGCCACGCTGTCACCAATGCCTTTCTTGATAAAGAGCGTGTTCTTATCGTTGTCGTAGTAGGCGACTGCATCGGGAGTAGGAAGCTCACTGCTGCTCTCGCAGTTTACGGGAGAAGTGTCAAGCATTACCGAAACAAGATTTTTCGGGTCACGGTTGACCGTAGGTGCAGGCTGTCGTCTGCCATTGGTCTGTGAAATATCAAATGCTTTCTTGACATTGTATGAAATACCCGTTGAGCCGTCCGCCTTTGTATAATCTACAGGCTCAAGAATAGAAATACTCTTTGCACCCTTTTTGACACGGATATTGTCATCACGCCATCCGTTAAAATCTTTGAGTTGAGTAGCTTCCGGGCACTGCTTGTAAATAAGAAGTGCATTAGCCGCCGAGTATCTGTCCATACGAGCCTGCGTATCAAGATATTTCTGAAATTCAGCAGGGTTGTTTACAATATCGGAAATCGCCGTATCAATGAGATTGTAAACGGCTTCTTTTTCTTCCTGTTTTGCTTTTGCATATTCTTCGGGAGAAAGCTTCGGTTTAAAACTGCCGCCTCTCCTTGTATTAAAATTGTTTGTCAAAAATATTACCTCTCTTTCGGTCTGTTATGCTTTGTCTTGTATTTTTTCTTAGGCTGTGTATGTTTGGTCTGTCTGTTTTTTGCAGGAGTTTTCCTCTCCTGAGTGTGTTCAGGCTGATAGCGTTCTGCTTCCTTCTTCTGTCCTGCTGCCTTGTAGCGTTCCAGCTTTTCCCTAACGGAGGGTTTCTTTTCAGCGGACTTTATATTACCCTTATCAGTGCGCATATCTGCCTTGTCTGAGCCTTGCCTTGACCGAGGGCTTTTGTCGGTCTTGGCAACATCGGGGTTTTCATTGGCATTGTCTTTCTTTTCGGAAGGCTCTGCCAAAGCCTGTTCGACAATAATCTCACCTTTGGATTTGGTCGGCTTATCAATCTGTACTTCATCTCTCTTTGCTGCTGATTTTTCCGCTTCCTTGATAATAGAAGCCTTATCAACCTTTGAAAATTCAAATCTGTCTGCAATTCGCTGTATTTTGGAAGCGTCCTCGGCACGGGCGATTACATCAACCGTTGCATTCGGATCGTTGCTGTTCTTATCACGCAGGACTGTGTATAAAACTCCGTAACGCTTCGCCTGTTCTGTAAATTTTTTCAGGTCTTTGTTTTTGAAAGTAAATACCTTCAGCGGACTGCCTGATTTAATCATCTGCGTAAGTCGTGCCTTGCCTTTGGTTTTTGATTCCTGTTTCAGCGTGGAAGCGAGCAGAGGTACTAATTCCTTAATGCCCTTACCCGACAACTTAACAATTTCCTCAAAGCCTTCAAGATAAAGTCTGACTACTATTTCAGCAGCGTCACCGCCGTTGTTCATATCTTCGGTTCTCCTTTCCTTTGGATTTTTCTTCCTCTGCAAGCACTTGTTCAAGGTTGGATTTCAGAATTCCCGACCTCTCTGCAATACCGTCGCAGAGTTTAACTTCTTTGCGAAGCTTCCGTAATTCCTCTGTGATTTGAGAAATCTTTTCCTTTGCCTGTGACAGCTCTGCATCATCAATTTTTGTTCGTATCTTTTTTCGGAGGTGCGTTCTATCGGCAGTAAGGCTTTTGATTTCATTTTCAACAGAAGATTTGTATTCAAAAAGCTGCTCGTCGGTCTGAATACCGTGTTTTCCGAGCAGCCTTGTCTGTTCGCTCAATTCATCAAGCTTCAAAAGTTCTTCTTTGAAATAGTAATGGATTTGAGCGTTGCTGATTTTTTTGTATTTTGGCAATTTGCCAAGTCTGTAAAGATAATAAAGATAAAGACCGTATAAGCCGCCGATTTTTCTGATTTTATCTCCCCGTTTCGGAAGTCGGTACTGTCGGCTCGTAACCGTACTTAGGGTGTATCGGTACATATCGACACGGCTCATATTTTCATGAAGTCTTTTTCGTATAGCGTTGTTTGAGTAGTTTTCACCGAGGTTGATTAATCGGACAGGCTTTTTATAGCCGAGCGGAGTAACCGTCCAATACTTTCTGCTCGGACTCAGCTGATAGGTATATCCCATATCATGGAGAGCGTACTTAAAATCCTCTATACTTTTACAATGCTCCAAAGCCAAGTCGATTGCTTCACGCAGGGTGCTGTACCGAGTAGGCATACCGGCTTTTTCCTTGTTGTAGTAATATGATGACTGCTTGCTTCTGTTGGGAGTCGGATTGAAATACAAGCCGTAATCCTTGCATACTTCATCTGCAATATGCCTGAATTTAAACCATACCTTTTCATCGTTTTGCAAACGCTTTCCGTCAACAAAGGAAACTGAGTTGATTACAAAATGGCAGTGCAGATGTTTAGTGTTCAGGTGAGTAGTCACTACAACCTGAAAACGCTTCCCCCACATACGCTTGGCAAATTCCATACCGACCTTTTGTGCAAGTTCAGGCGTAATGTCCTGTTCCTTAAAGCTCATATATCCGTGATAGGCTTGTATGCCATCTGTCTTTCCAAAGCATTTTTTCGTGGTTATGAATTGATCACGGGCAGTTGCAGGATTGCAGTTTATGCCATCAACATAAAACTGACGCTCTGTTTTTTCCTCGTCCTTTGCATAGGCAATGACATCAGCAAGAGCCTGATACTGGGCGTCGGTATAATTGGGGTTGCAAGTTTTCTCGGGATTATTGGCATAGTCAATCACCCTGCCCAGATTATCTCTCACAACCCATAGCTTAGTTACTGCCATTTCAGTTCTGATTTATCGGGTCGTAAAAATACACTCTCGATATCCGCCTGAAATTTATGCCAACGCTCCGCTTCACGATAAAGCATCGGTGCATCAATAAAGCCGAGAGAGTTTGCCTTTGCTGCAAGCTGATTAATATTGTTGCCTATTGAGGAAAGCTCACGCATTGCTTCAAAGAAACGCTCATCAGGTTTTTCTCTCGGCTCATAACCTTTCATCAGAAGCCGTACTAAAGCAGATTCATTAAGGCAAGTCATTTCCGCCTTTCTCTGCCATTCATCTTTTTCTTCTTTAGTCAGCCTGATATGCTTATCATAGCTCCTCCTCATCTTCATTATCCTTTTTATCTTTCATTTCGTAACGGTTGATTCGGTTAATCTGGAGCATACACATTAAAGCTACTCCGACAAAACCGCCGAGGAAGCAACCGAGTATGAATATAATAAATCCCTGCATAATTTTCGTCCTTTCTTTTCGGGGTATTAGGGGCAACCCCTAACGAGCCTTTTTACTGTTTTATCCGTTATGTGGATACAAACAGTCTGCTCGCTAAGATTATTCATCAAGCTTTGAGGTTGCCTGCATCTTCAAGCTTCAGCGTATGGTATCAAGCTCTTTCGGTTTATACTGATACGCTTTTATTTCACCGTTCTGCGTGTAAAAGCGTTCGGGGAATTTGAATTTTTCTCTGTATTTCTGCTCTAAATCTTTCGGTAAATCCTTAAACTTTTCAGAGTCAATAGGAGCATAGGCAATGAAGAAATCTCCTGCGATTATATCAATCATTTCTTTGGTTTCTTCGTCATAAATTGCCCTGTTAAGGGGCAAGCCGTTCATTTTTCCTTCCTCGTTGCATACGATTGCCACCTCATCTTCAAAGGGCATATATTCCTCAATATTCCCTCCGACAAGCTGCTGCATAGCTTCAAGGGAGTTGTCGATTGCAACGGTTTTCGGATAATGATTTGGCTTAATGCAGAGGACAGTAATCATATTTTTACTGACTGTATCCTCCGCTTTTGACGGTTCAAAATCCACCTTTTTGAAGTCGTAGGTATTGCAGAAATAAAAGCCTTTTTCCAAACTTTCATCCTCCAAAACCTCAACCACATCCGATATTGAAAGCGACCTGCCATGATACCCTGTCGGGTGGTCTGTATTAAACTTTGAGTAAACATCATCAAGAGTTTTGCAGTCAACATCACCGCTGAAAACTTTATCGTAAATCTTGCTGTCAATAGCAGAAGTTCCCTGTGCCTTTTCAAGATACTTTGTATCAACAAACGCAACTCTATGAGTATCACGCTCGTGGTTTATCTGATAAATATTAATTTTCATTATCTTTCATAATTCCTTTCTTTGGATTTTTGCTTTGAGATATTAAGCTGTAAACACAAAAAGTCGTTGAAATCCTTGCCCTTTGGCGGCGGTAAATCAACGACCTTGTAATCATTTTTCAGTTTGTTTATAAGAGCAGTTGCGGCTTCTCTTCCGCTTCTGTCATTATCAAAGTGGATAGCAATTCTTGTTGTGTTTGGATGGTCTTTAAGATAATTTTCAAGTGCAGCAGGCACTTTACCGACACCTGTTTTCTTATTTGCCGAGTAAACTCCCGCAAGCGATAAAAGGTTGTACTTTTGGTACACATAGCCATTGATTTTCAGCAAAGTTGCGTAAGATAAAAGGTCAATGGGACATTCAAAAATGTGGACTGTGTTATTTATTCCGTCAGCCAACCTGAAAGAATAATGCTTGTCACTTCCCGAACAGTCGCCTAATATTCTCCTGCCGTCTGTCGCACGGTAGGAAGCATATCTCGGATTATTTTCCTTATCAAAGCCAACAAAAACTACATCGTGATACGGAAGACTCTCGAAAATTTTACCCTCGGATATGCAAAAATCAATAAGCTCCCTGTCAATACCTCTGCCGCAAAGATACCTGAAAATCACTCTGTTGGAAGTACTTTTATCCGGCAGAAGCAACGGCTTGGGTTGCTTGGTTTCTTTTTGCTGCAAATTGATATTCTGCGTTACCGCACACTTTCCGACTATAATTTCAACGGCTTGTACAAAGCCTAAGCCTTTAACTTTTATCAGGTAGTCAAGGGCAGAGTAACCTCCAAATCCTCTTGACCACCACATCCATTTTCCGTTGGATATTTTCAGACTGTCATGTGTACGAGTACAGTATGTTCCGTCCGAAAGTCTGACAAGCTCATTTGGCTCATAGTTCTGTAAATATGTCAGCAAGTCCATTTCTCTCGCTTTTTCAACAGTCTGCGGATCAACATACGACATAGCGTTTACCTGCTGTCCTTATCCTTCTGCATTGCTTTCATTTCCTTAACTGCTGATTTAATACGGTCATCTATTGTTTCACGGAGCATGTCACAATAGCTCATATCGTTACCGCACCACTCCTGATAGATGTCATCAAGCGGAGCTTTCAGCCGGTACAAAGACTTCGCTTCGATTTGAGAAAACTCTGTGTATTCAAAAATTGCAAGCAAATCTTCCTTGATAACTTTCTCGTAGCTGCCCTCAATAATCTGTTCGGGCGGCTTGGTTTTAAGCTCGGAAATAAAGCTGTCAAATTCCTTTTTCATCTTGTTGTACAGCAGTTCGTTATAGTCAACAGTAGTCATAATTCCCCTCCTATCTTTCTCTGTCGTTTCTGCTTCTTGTGGGCGGAAGGTCACCCTCGTCAGGCTCGCCTCCGACAACAGGAGTATCCCCCTTGTCCATATCAAGCAGGGCATTCAGCTCGGTCAGACGGGCCATTTTTTGTTTCAGTTCATCCTCCTGAGCAAACGGTTTTTCCACCTCAACCTTTGCGGTTTCAAGCTGTGCCTTTGTATTTTCCAGCTGTTCCTCCGTCTTGTGCAGTCGGGTTTCAATATTATCAACAGCGTTGTCAATTCGGGTGATATTTCCGTAAACATCTGTGCCGAGAGTAACTGAATGTGTGAAATGCCCTTTGAGTTTTACGGCATATGCACGCTCAAAGGTATCAAATTCAAGCTCCATCTTAAACCCTCTGTACTCACCGAGAGGCGTAGGCTCGGATGTTGTTTTTGCTTTGCAGGCTTCAATAATCGCCTGACCTGCTTCTGCCTTTTCCGTATAGCTGTAGCCGTCAATAACCATTCCTGCAAACTTTCCGTCCACCTCCTTCGGGTGTGCTTTGGCAATCTCTAAGTCAGCTTTCAGTCCGTCAACTCTTGCAGTCAGTAAGGATATTTCCTGCGGATAAAACTTTATAATTTTATCCTCAAGCTCATACTTTTCCGAAAGGTAATGGGACTTATACAGTCGTAGCTTCTGCACCTGAATATCCAAATCCATTTTCTCCTTGATATACGGATTTCCCGTTGCAAGCATCTTAATTTCAGCGTAGGAAAGAGCAGTATCGTCTATATCCTCAGCAGAACGAACAGGAGATTTTGAAGTCATAATCTGTGAAGCAAACTTCTGTTTACCCTCGACAAGCTGATACAGATATGCGTCAAAGGTTTCCTCGGTTACATATCGGTAAATATCCACATCAGGATTTTCATTTCCCTGACGGATAATTCGTCCCGAACGCTGTTCAAGGTCTGACGGTCGCCAAGGACAGTCAATATCGTGCAAGGCTATGAGCTTGTTCTGAACATTCGTACCGGCACCCATTTTTTGTGTAGAACCGAGCAAAACTCTGACTTCGCCTTTGCGCACCTTTTTAAAAAGTTCCTGCTTCTGCACCTCGGTTTTTGCTTCGTGAATAAAGCTGATTTCGTTTTCGGGTACGCCTCGCTCTATCAGCTTTCTGCGAATGTCCGTATAGACGGAAAACTCTGCGTCCGGCTTCGGAGTGGAGAGGTCGCAGAACACAAGCTGAGCCGATTTTTTGTCTGCGTTCTCCTGCCAAATCGTAAAAATATTATCAATACAAGCATTGATTTTACTGCCCTCAAAGTCAGGAAGCAGAGGGTTTATCATACGCTGCTCAAGGGCGAGTTTTCGTCCGTCGTTGGTGATTTTCAGCATATTGTCAACGCTTGCGTCAACCTGATTATTTCTCACTTTTTCGGCTCGTTCCCCAAGCTCTGCTACCATAGTCTTTTGAAAATCGGAAGGCTTTACGGCAACATTGTGATAGTGGGGAGTAGGTGTAGGCAAATTAAGTGTGTCTGCCGTTTTTATATCGGCAACCTCTTTGAACATTGCCATAAGCTCAGGAAGATTGTAGAATTTAGCAAATCGTGTTTTCGTTCTGTAGCCTGTTCCTTCGGGTTTAAGCTCATAGGCTGTTACAGTTTCACCAAAGGTAGAAGCCCACGAATCGAAGTGCTGCAAGCCGTTTTCTACAAGTGTTTCATACTGCAAATATCTCTGAATGGTATATAGCTCAACCATTGAGTTTGAGATTGGCGTACCTGTTGCAAAGACCGTTCCTCTGCCGCCTGTGATTTCGTCAAGGTATCGGCATTTCATAAACAGATCCGAGGACTTCTGTGCTTCGGTCTGAGCTATTCCGCCGACATTTCTCATTTTCGTATAAAGATAAAGGTTTTTATAGTAGTGACTTTCGTCAATAAAAAGTCTGTCAACACCCAATTCCTCAAAGGTAACTACATCATCCTTTCGGCTTTGGTCGTTTAACTTCTGTAACTTTACCTTTAAGGATTTTCGGCTTTTTTCAAGCTGCTTGATTGAAAAGTTTTCCCCACGATTCTCTTTCAACTCACGAATACCGTCTGTGATTTCGTCAATCTGCTGTTCAAGGATAATTCTTTGCCTTTCAACGCTCATCGGAATTTTCTCAAACTGGGAATGTCCGATAATGATAGCGTCATAATCGCCTGTGGCAATTCGTCCGCAGAAGCGTTTGCGGTTTTTAGTTTCAAAATCCTTTTTGGTTGCAACAAGGATATTTGCCGCTGGATAGAGCTGTAAAAACTCTGCCGCCCATTGTTCGGTCAGGTGATTAGGCACAACAAAAAGCGACTTACTGCATAAGCCAAGCCGCTTTGATTCCATAGCTGCCGCCGTCATCTCGTAGGTTTTGCCTGCGCCGACTGCGTGTGCAAGCAAGGTATTTCCACCGTAAAGAATATGTGCAACAGCGTTTTTCTGATGTTCCCTGAGTTCAATTTCAGGATTCATACCGTTAAAGGTAATATGACTTCCGTCGTACTCACGTGGTCTTGTGCTGTTAAACTTTTCGTTATACAGCTTACAGAGCTTTTCACGGCGCTGCGGGTCTTTCCATATCCATTCCTTAAAGCCTTCTTTGATAAGCTCCTGCTTTTGCAGAGCGATTGTAGTTTCCTTTTTATTGAGTACTGGTTTCTTTCTGCCTTCCTCATCCTCAACATAATCGAATATGCGGACATCCTTGAGGTTAAGTGTTTCCTCGATGATTTTATAAGCATTGATTCGGTCTGTGCCGTAGGTTCGGTACACCTTGAGATTACTTGTATCGTAGCTTTTGTTTTCAATGCTCCATTCACTCGTATACGGCGAATAGTGGAGCCTGATTTTCCATTGTGCATAGCGTGGAGTATCAAGAAATTCATAGATAAACTGCTGTACAATCTCAGGTGGAATCCAGGTTGCGCCAAGCCTTACGGAAATCTCGGAAGCCGTCAAATCCTTTGGCTGTACTCTTTCAAGAGCTTCAACATTGATGTTGTAATCATCAGGATATAGCTTTGCCGAACGCCTTGCAACTTCAAGCTTTTCACGGACATTACCGGACAAATATTCGTCTGCCATAAGGTATTTTTGTTCGTCAGGATTGCCCTGACCGTAGAGAGGATTGAGGAAAATTACACCTTTCAGTTCCTCAAAAACCTCCTGCTCACTCTTGCCTGAAAGCTGACACATATATTCCATATCAATATCAGCCTTTTCACCCATAGAAACGGCGAGAGCTTCGGAAGCTGTGTCAACGGAAGTAACAGGTGTATGAGGCTTGATTGTCCGCTTGAAAAACATATCCGCCTTGTGTTCAAGGTTGCCCTCGTCATCGAGTATTTCCAATGAAGATAGCAGCGAATAGGAGCTGTCCTGCGAGAACGCCATAGTATTTGCACGGCTGTTGATAAGTCCGTACTTTTTTGTAAAACTGTCATACAGCTTATTAAGACTTTCCTGTTCAGCTTTTATATCGCTGTCAGGGTAATCTTCCGTCTGCAAATCTAAAAGAGTGCGGACGGAATTTCTTATCTCAATAAGTCCCTTTATTCGGTTTTCAGCAGTAGCTGATACCTCAACAGGTGACATTCGGCTGTTTTCACGGAAATAGATTACATCGTCAAGCACGGTATATGAGAAGTTTCTGACATTCGGATCAGCAGGGATTGAATTATCTTCTTCCTCTATATTTTCTTCCGTTTCATACTCTGCAATTTCGCCGTGAATATTGGAAACGGCTTCATCAAGCAGGCTTTCAAGGTCAGCATTTTCATAAGGTACACAAGTTGTTTCCTCACCAAAACGACCTGATACAATTTTCATATCTCCGAGTATCATTTCGGGGTGTTCTGCAAAGTAGCTGTTCATTCTGATACCGTTTTTATCGGTATTGAGGTGTACCCAATCAGGCTCAATGTCTATTATACGATCACGCTTTTGCAGTATGAGAATATCGGAAACTACCTCCGTTCCTGCATTTCCCTTAAAGGTGTCATTCGGAAGTCTTATAGTGCCGAGTAATTCCGCTCTCTGCGCGATATATTTTCGCACGGCTGAGTTTTCCTTATCCATTGTACCCTTTGAAGTCACCAACGCCATTACACCTCCCGGGCGGAGCTTGTCGAGCGACTTTGCAAAAAAGTAATCGTGTATTAAGAAATGGTTTTTATCATAGCGTTTATCAACAACGCTGAAATCGCCGAAAGGCACATTACCCACAACTGCGTCAAAAAAGCTATCGGGAATTTCTGCCTGCTCAAACGGCTGTCCTGCAATAGAGGAACGCTGGTAGAGCTGCTGTGCAATGCCTGCAGAGATTATGTCAATCTCCACACCGTAAACACGGCTGTTCGCCATACTCTGCGGCAACATACCGATAAAATTACCGATGCCGCAGGAAGGTTCCAAAATGTTGCCCTCCTTAAATCCCATCTGTTCCATAACCTTGTAAATTGCTGAAATAACGACAGGCGGAGTATAGAAAGCGGTAAGTGTACTTTCTCTTGCTGACTGATATTCTTCATCGGACAGTAACTGTGAAAGCTCGTTATATTCACTTTGCCAAGCAGCATTATTCTCATCAAAGGTTTCCGGTATTCCGCCCCAGCCTACATACTGTGCAAGGACTTTCTGTTCTTCGGGTGTAGCAAAGCGGTTTTCCTCTACGCATTCCTTTAGCACACGGATAGCTTCTGTGTTTCTGCGGAAGCGAGCCCTTTTACCAACCTCCTCAAGCTCAAAATTTTTGAGGTCAAATGTGTATCGGTCAGCCAAAGGAATTTCAGGATGCAGGTCAAAGGTCTGTGCCTTTGCTTTCTGTTTTCTCTTCCAAACAGGCGCATCAAGTTCTTTCTTTTCGGAAAGTTCAAGAGCAGAACGAACAAAGTCGGCTTTTTCAACTCTGAATATCGGAAAACCGTTACTGTCCTCAAAGGTAATGTCACGCATAGAAGCATCACCGTTTCTGTCAATCCGTTCAACAATGAAACGGCGGTTATCAAGCGTGAGTTCCTTGCCGATAAGGTCGGAGTTATCAATCCCGCCGATTGGCTCGGACTGAATGGGAGCGTGTGCCCTGTCGGAAGTCATAAGAATAAAATCCCGGCTTTCTCTTTCGTTTGGACTTGAAATACCGATATTGTAACCTAGATCAAGCAGCATATCCGTATATGTTTCAAGCCTGTGTGACGGAAATCCGCACATATCAATGCGTTCTGTATCGGTTATTCTTCGGGTGGTGTTATGCAGGCTGAGTGCCTGTGAAACGGTTACGGCATCATCGCCCATAGCTTCGTAAAAATCACCAATTTGGAACAGAATAATCGTATCGGGATGTTCGTCCTTAATCTTGAAGTATTCCTGCATAACAGGACTGTATCTGCTATAATCACGCTTTGTAATCTGTTTTTCTTTTTCGGGTTGTACGGCAACTTTTAAATGGTCGTTCATCGGGTTTTCTTTGACTTTGCTGTCAAATTCCGTCCTTGTCATTTCCTTGTTGAAAATAGGAAACTGTTTGTCAAAAAGCATTACACGGTTTTCGTCAAAGGACAGAATTTCATACTCATCCGCTCCGATATATACCGATGCCCCGAGCGAATATTTGTATTCATAATCAATAGGAATAGTTTCCTTTTCGGCAGGCGGAGTATATATTGCTTCACGAATTTCTCTATCCGCCGCCCGTTCGGCTTTTATCTGCTCCTGCTTTTCAAGCCAAGTCGGATAATACTCCTTTTCTTTTGAATTGAGGTATCGGTCAAGTTTTATAAGCTCACCGATACGCTTTTCAACCTTACCCCAATTTAACAGCAGTCGTGGTGCGTTATCTTGAAAGCCTCGGCTGAGCATAATACCTTTGCCGTCGTGACTTTCGTCAATCCCTGTTCCGATAATAATTGGGTATGAGCCGCCCCAGCCATACTCGTTTTTCAGAAAATCAATGTTTTCTTTTACAGATAATGACTTTTGAAACTGCTCGTAAATTCTCATTTTACCCTCGCTTACACCGCTTCCGTGGGTAAGTACAGCGTCAATAATCTCCTGAGAAAAGACAAAGACAGGAGTTTTTTCTCCTGCCTCGGCTGTTAATATTTCCAACTGCCCTTCCAATGAAGGCAGAGGCTTTGTTGTGTCCCTGAGTTCATCTAGCAAACGCATACCCTCAAAATGTCCTGCAATAACACCCCAATCATAGTAGGCTTGCGATATTTTATTATCCTGCTCGCCTTCCCACAAAAGAAGTACATTCTGATAGGTTTTATATCCCATCCGCTTTCCGTCGGGAGTAGTAATCTCGGTAGTATCATTATTGAATATGCTTTTGATAAATTTAACTCGTTTTTCACTGTCAGATTCGTTTTCAAAGTATCTTGCTATTTCCGTTTTGGTCGCTTTTAGATACGGAGTAGATAACAGGACAGCCTTGATTTTATCATCACCGCCAAAGAACGGAATACTTTTATCCTCGTTGCTGCGGTCGTAATATTCTAAGCGTAAATCACTTCCGCTTTGACTATCTCCTGAGCCGAGTGTCTGAGATTGTTCATCAGGCGTGTCCACTTCATCGGGTCGTCCGCTTTCAGCTTCTCTGTCACGCCCTCCTGCACCGCCATCTGTCTGAGAATTCTGTCCTCCATCTCTGTCGCCGTCTGTTCGATTTCCGACAGGTGTTCGGTCAGCGTTCCCTTCGTCAGCAGATTGTAATAGAGAATTTTGTGCTTCTGCAACAGGTAATTCTTCCTCATCTGAGCGTAATGTCCGAGCTGTACCCTCGGCTGTTTGGGAAGCGTCAGGTTCGGAAGTAGGTAATCGCCCTGCATTGTGTATGTCAGTTCTGCCATTGTCAAAACTCCTTTCGGTATTTATTGTGCTATTAGTATATTCACTTTGTCTGTTTTCCGCAATTATGCGATTCTGACGGTTAAGTACCAAAATTGTTTTTGAAATTTCAGACAATCCCATCTCGGCAATATCGCTCGTTGCAAAGCCGAGAGCATTCAAGGCTTCCTGCGTATTGAAATTGACAATATCACGAAAGTCGTCATCGTTAAAATACGGTTCCGTGTCAACACCAAGTCTTGTCATAATCATAAAAGCAACGCTGTTACTGACAAGTTGACTGTACATTGACTTAACAATGTCCTCGTCCAATTCTTCAAGGAAGGTATCATTAACCGTTACAAGCAAATCGCCCACATAGTCGGGAATGTTGTCCTCGACAGCGTTACCTGATGCGGAGATAATCGCATCCGTAAGGCTGTTCTTTTCATTGAGATATCCGAAGCTACTTTCAAGCGTGTCGATTACTTCATCTGTGTATTCGGGTTTCATATTCCAAATAGGGACAGCTCGTGAATTTTCGCTTGCGTGTGTATCGGAAATATCAAAATAATGGACTAATCTCTGTGAATTGCCGTTCAGACTTTCAAACACGGCAATACCCTTTGCACCTCTGTTTACCCAGCGACCGAAAGTCCTGTTCCACTGTTCAATAGGCAGAACGGCGGTTGCATCGGGTTTCTGAGCGTATAAAAGGAGCTGTTCATCAAATCGCAGTCGGTAGTTATAACAGGCTGTTTTCAGAAATGCCGCCCATTTATCGGGTGACATAACCTCCTTCGAGGTATCTTCATACAGCTGTGAGATAAGGTCAAACTTTCTTGCCATTGTTCAGCACCTCCTTATCTTTCGTGGTTTCTGTTTTTAGGCTTGATAGGTGTTCCTTTCTCGTTATAGTTTTTCGGATCAGCCGCCGGGCAATCCCAGCCGAGCAAAGAGCCTGCCTTCATTGCTTCTGCCTGAGCTTTTGTAATACCGAGCTTTCCGTTCAAATCATCAACAAGCGCGCGGTTTTCAATCGGTTTACCGTTAGCTGACTTTGAATCGATATATCCCTTTTCGCCTTTGTTTACAATACCGATTTTATTTTCGGACTGTACAAAAACATAGCATTGGTCAGGCAAAGAGGAACGGAGAGGGATAACAGCGGCTTTCGCTTTTTCAAGCCTTTCTGCAAATTCACATATATGAAAAATATTGCTATCTGCTTCAAAGTGATAGTCGTCAACATATCTGCAAATCTTGTCAGCCTTTTCACCGTCAGAATATGTTATTCTGATTTTATCGCCGTCTTCAATTCGGAATATCTCCTTGTAATCAGGATTTATAAAACGAATACCTCTTTCTGCTTTTTCAAGGTGACTGTCAAGCCAATCCTTTTTGTAGCAATAGCAGTAAAGGTTATATTCACCCTTGTATGGATTTAGGCGCATAAGATAAGCATAATCCTGCGTGTTCACTCTCACACCGTAATCTCTGCCTGTTTCATAAGCAAATACCTTATCGCTGCGGCAGAACTTAGCAAGCTCGTTTCTGCTCGATAGAAATCCGCCGTCGCCTAAAAAAGAATTTATAACATCAACCTTTTCAGAGTTAAATTCGGGTGTATTCAAATCATCACGAAAGCTGTTCCAACTTGACCAGAACCCATTTCCGTTTGTTCCCATATCAGCACGGATATAGCCGATTAAACCTGTCTGCATTGAAATATGCTGACTGTTGCGGTAGGTGTAAAGCCATTCCTTACCCTTTAGCGGAGAAAGACTACTTGCCATTACACTCACCGTCCGAACAGCTGAATTTCATACCAAGAGCGTCAAGCACCTTGTCACCGATACTCTCGGCAATTTCATTGATATAGTCAAGCTCGCAGTCGCCGTTTTCGGCTTCCTTGAAAAATCTCTGCACCAGACTTAGCGGAGCATCTTTTTTGAGCGCAAAGAAGATATAAAAACCTGCGCCCTCACGGTCAATATTGTATGAGCAAAGGTCGCCGTTCTCGTCGATATACCACTCCGCAAGGTCAAAATCCATATCAAAGCATTCTCCGAGATTGCCCGAGTCAATAACCTTTACAGCGTTTGAGTTGTTTTCTTCGTTAAAAGTGTCGGTAAACGAAGCAACCGCAATAATCGGCTGTCCGACAGATACCTTGCTGAGCTTATATGTTATTTCTTCAAAATGCTTGAAGTTGGCTGCGTACATAAGTGCAGTCACTTTATTTTCCGTAAATGACGAAAGCTCACTCCTGATTTTTGCTTTAATGCACGGAAGCATAAGGTCAATACTCGTCCATAGAGTGATTCGGTTAGCATTCGTTGTTTTGTTCATCATTGTTACCTCCAAGATAAGAATAGAGCTTGTTGCCCTTTGTGTTAGTCTGTAATTCGGAAATTATACTCATTTCCTGAACTGTCAGATTAGGTATGCTGAAAACATTTTGAAAGTTTATGCTTTGCAAATCCTTTTCGGTTTTGAAGCCTGCTTCAAAAAGCTTATTCAGCACCTTGAATTTCTGTTGTGTTGTAATTACAGTTTTATCTGCCATTTCATATATTCCCTTCAAAATCTGACGGGCGGTCTAATAAAACCGCCCGTCGTATAGTTTCTCACTTCTTTTTGTTGTGGTTTTTAATCTGTAAAAAGATAAAGCCGCCAATGATAAACACAAGAAGTGCTACGGCAATTATCACTTTCATTCTTCTGCCTCCTTGCAGTTTTTCTTTCTCTTTTTTACAAGAGCTGTCGCACAAGCCGCAATACCAACTGCCGATGTGCCTCCGAGAATAAGCCAGAGGTTTGGATTGCTCTCGTCACCTGTTTTTGGTGTGTGAATTTTCTCGTTATGCATTTCAACATTTGCGGTCTTACCGTATTCAATCTCAACAACCTTGTCATCAGGAAGCATATATCCGGCTGATGCATCGTTGTTTACCTCAGAAATTATATATTTGCCGATTCGTAATCCCTCAATAAGAATTTCTCCGTTTTTGTCGGTCTTAAAGATTTCATCATATCCGTTCTCACCTGTTACACGGAAAGAAAAACCTTCAATCTTTTTATCTGATGAGGTCTTTATGATTCTGAGTGAGCCTTTCATCGCTTCATTCAAAAATCCTTTGCCTGCTTCATTTTCAACCTCGTAGGTTTTGCCGTCCGTTTCAACAAAAACAGGATAGATGTTTTCATCAAGAACAAAGCCGTCAGGGGCGGTCTTTTCCTTTACAAGATAGTGTCCGTAAACAATGTCGTCCATTTCGTAAACACCTGTCTCGCTTTCCTTGATTTTACCGATAAGCTCATCATTATTATCAAGCTTACCGTCAGCATTAATGTCGGAATAAAGCTCAAATACTGCGCCTGTCAGCTTATTGTCGGGATAGTCAGCGTCAACCTTTGTGGTCTTGATATTGCCACGGATAAATTCATTGACAATCTCAATTTCTACAACATCGCCGTCAGCGTTAACGGTAACCGGATATACCGTGTCATTGAGGACGAAGCCTGTCGGCTGTTCAATTTCGCGGATATACCAAGTACCGTAAGGAATATCGCTAAAGCTGAAGCTTCCGTCCTCCGCAGAAACAGTTGTCAAGGTTGCGTTTTCCTCTGTAAATTCAACATCTGATGACTTGAACAGTCCGATAACAGCTCCGCCGAGAGGTTCTCCGTTTTCATCAACTTTCCTGCCCGATACCGAGCCGTAGATAATTTCATTCATAATTGACTCACCGTTATTTACAGTCAGCTCAACCGTACTCGTCTTTTCACCCTCGTATTCAAAAACAACCGGATATTTTTTATCGCTGAGAATATAATGCTCATCCGTTGAAAGCTCTTTTACATAGTAACTGCCAAACGGAAGCTCTGTATTCACATAACCGTTACCCTTTTCATCAAGAGTGATAATTTCTATAAGTCCGTCAGCAGGAATAGATGTTCCGCTTGACGAAACAATTTCTTTTTCTGCAAACAAGCCAAAGGATATGTTCTTTATTTCCCCGTTTGTACCAATATCAAACGCTTCATTGGTTTCCAGCCACTTTTCAAGATTCACCTTAACTTTCTGTCTTTCGTTGAAAAATGAAGTTGCTGTCTCCGTAAGCTTCACGGTCTGATCTGTATAGGTAAGCTCTACAGTATGCACTTCGTCATTGAGTACCATACCGTATGGAGCGTGAGTCTCCTTAATGCTGTACTTACCGAGGTAAAGAGTTTTACTTACAGCAATTCCGTCCTTACCTGTAGTAACGGTATCTACAAGGTCGCCCTTTTTATTGTGTATTGTGCCGTCAGGAGTAATAATATTCTCTGCCGCACGGATTTCGTATGTTGCACCCTCAAGTCCTGCCGTTTCATAGACAGGCTGATAGACGGTCGATATTTCGTTGCCGTTCTCATCAATGCCACCGCTGACATTTACGCCATAGAAAAGCTCTCCTTCCTTTGAAATTGAGATTTTGCCTTTCTGCGGCGAATTTGCTTTGTTCACCTTAATCAAAGTAACACCGCCTTCGTTTGTAGAATTTTCCTTTGTTACATCAAAATAAACAGGTGTTTTATCAAGCACATAACCGTAGGGAGCCTGAACCTCAACAAGCTTGTATCCCTTGCCGTAAACAAGGGTTTCAGGAGTGATAAGACTTCCGTTGCTGTCAGTATAGAAAGTATCAATCGTCATATTCGAAGGATATTTTACCGACATTGTAATTAAAGTATTATCGGAGTCATAAATCTGAAATCCTGCCCCTGCGTAGGGAATTGTTTTTCCTGATTCTGCATCCACCTTAACCACCTTAATATAGGATTCAAAAATCTTATCATTGATGATATAGCTGTACGGCTTTGAGTTGTCGCAGATAAATACATCAAAGTCGGCAATTTTATCTCTGCCCTCCCAGCCTTTGGTCTGATGGACTGTGTATGTGCCGTATGGAAGCTTCTTTGATTTTGCGTATCCCTTTTCATCGCATACAAGGATATCACGCTCATCCGGGTCGGCATTTTCATAGCTGCCTGTGCTTTTGAGAAAAAGCTGAAATTCGGCTCCTTTTTCCGGAGTTTCGATTTTGGTCTGTCCGTCATCGCAATGCTTGACGATTTCCACCTCACCCTTAATAACATCCTCGGTTACTTCAAGAGAAATAACATTATGTTCAACCGTGTAATTCTTCGCTTCTGCACCAACCGTATAGACAGTTTCATCAAGCAGATAGCCCTCGCTCGGTTCAATTTCTCTGATTGTCCAGTTATCACCGCAAACATATTCCTTTGTCGTGAATTTGCCGTTCTCATCGGTTGTGTAGGTATCAATTAACTTATCGCCGTCATAGATACCGTACTTTGCTCCAGCAAGTGTAGCGTCGCCCTGCGCTTTCTTCTTTTCAGCATCGCTCTTTTCAACTGTAACGGTAAATTTTTTGAGTGTATTGGTAAATTCTCTCTTTGTCGCCTTATCCCAAGTAATAGGTGCTGTCTGCGATTTCGGTACAACATAGCGAATAGCTGTATCCACTTCTTCAAGGATATATGGTTTGTCACCGCTTACCAGGATATTCTTGAAAACAGCAACACCGGAATTATCGGTAACAGCATATTCATCTACCTTTGCCCTGGATAAAGATGTTCCGTATAGGTGGAATTTCACGCCTGCATTGAAATTATCCTCAGAGGACTTTACAACCTGAAGCTCACCACGCTTTAGAACATTGCTGAATTTTACGGTTGCAGTTTTTCCGCTTTCAACCTTAACCTGCTGTGTCTTTTGTGTTTCGTATTTATCCTCAGTTACCTCGGTTACGGTATATGTGCCGACCTTGAGGTCATCAAGCTGAAATTCACCCTTTGAGTTCGTAGTAACCGTCTTGCTGTAATTATCAGCACCCGTAATCTTGAATTTCACTCCTTCGATCTTTCCGTCGTCCGAGGTCTTAACGATTTTCAGACTTCCGGCTGAGGTCTTTACAGCAAAATACGCCGTCTTGGTTTCAGTATCGGACTGAACACCTGTTACAACATCCTGCTTTGATGAGCTGCCGCAGGCAATTAACGTTGTCGTAACCTTCGGCATTTTCTTCGTTGCGCTGAACACAACAGCGTTGGGAATAACCTTTGTTGAAGTCAGCGTAATCTTCTTCCCCGAAACAGAAACGGAAACGCCGTCAGTCGTTTTGAAAACATAGTCTGACAAAATATTGTTGCTGTCCGTAAGTGTAAGCGAATACTTACCGTCACTGTACTTTAACTCATTGACATTGCTCTTTGCCTTTGCAGAAGTTTCATAAGCAAAGCTGGGAATAGTGTTGTAATCTTCAAGTTTAGTGATGATTTTATTGTAGTTGGTTTTTATATTCGGATTTGCACCACCCGATGTGATGCCGTCAATAAACTTTGAATTTTTCAGTTTAAATGTTGATGCGTCACGACAACCTGTGCAAAACTCCCACACAACAAGCTGTGTAGCAATCCACTTCTGACCGTCCGTACCGACAAGGTTTGAAGCGCTTCCCGACTTTCCGAAAAGAAGTGAAAGATTTACCGCCTTTTTCTGTGCCTTTGAAAGAGCGTTCCAAGCCGCCGAAGCATCGGTTGTCAGCGTATTGCCCGAAAAGAGAGAATGACCGGGTTCAATGCAGTATGCGTCTTTTCCGTCTGCATAAATCCTGCACAATTCTTCTCCGACTGTTCCTACTACATATCCGTCGTGTTCTGTGTACTTTACAAATTTTATGATGTTTCCGCCTGTGTCGTAAGCATAGTCAAATGTGACCGTTACTTCTTTTGCGGCGGCATTTGCAGGAAGAATAAAAATTGTTGAAACTATAGAGATAAGTGCGAGCACAACCGCAGTAATTCTCTTTGCGTTTCTCTTGTTAAAAACTTTTGTCATTGGTTTACCTCCATAATAAAAATCGGACAGTTAAATTCTGTCCGTTGAAATAAAATATGCGTTTATTTGCCTTTAGAGAAAGATATATTTATGAGATAAAGTTAATTTATGAGATAGTATATATCTTTCTTTTCGGGTAGTTCTGGTAGTATAAGGGGATAGAGTGTGAGAAAGGGGGAAAGTAAAAAAATAACTTGTCCTACCTGCCGTCACGCTCTGCTCGGCTTCGCAGGTATCTGCGGTAGTGTTCCAAAGCCTTGCAAACATAGTCCTCCGTGTCCTTAAGCTTTACGCTTTTCGGAATAAGGCTTCTCACTCTGTCACCGTGCAGCACAATACGCTCCCGCTGATTCGGTTTTTCTTCCGACATAATCGCTTCAACGACTTCTGTTGTCAGCTTACCGCTTTCAAACATTTTTCTCATTCGGATTGTCTGGTCGTGCGACGGTGTACAGTCGTTAATATCAATCTGTAGGGCAACATCACGCTGACTATCTTCGTCAAGGTACGAAAGCTCAACGGCAGGGCGCATTTTAATTCTGCCCTCATCTACAAGTTGTAAAAGTTCGGGGATGAGATTGGTCAAGCGGATATACTTTCTAACCTGTTCGTGACTTTCACCGCTATTTTCAGCAATAATTTCTCGGCTTGTTTTTCCTAACTTCTGCAACAGTGTTGCAGAAGTTAAATCCGTGCGTTGTCCTTGCCTCTTTATTGCCTCCAACCTCATTTTGTAGGCAAAAGCTTTTTCACTTGGAAGTATTGTTGTACGCTGAAAATTACTTTCAACCATATACACAATAGCTTCGTCACGGGTTAAGTCCTTTATCTCACTTCTGAGTGTAGTCAGTCCTGCAAGCTCACAAGCTCTCTTTCGCCTGTGTCCGCTGACAATCTCATAACGCCCATCCTCTTTCTGACGGAGAACAGCAGGGGTTAATACTCCGTTTGCTTTAATGCTCTCGACAAGCTGCACCATATCCTCGTCATCTCTGACGTGAAACGGGTGGTCGGGAAAATCGTCAATCAGGTCCAGGGGAATATCCCTTATCTTTTCAAGCTTTGCATCCTCTCGCTCCTGCTGTGTAGAGAAAAGGTCATCGAGTGTCGGCAGTGCGAAGTCGCTCTTTCTTTCTGCCATCCGAAAGCACCTCCTTTGCAAATTCAGCGTATGCCAATGCCACCTTGCTGTTCGGCTCATAAGCATAAATGCTTTTACCTTTGGAAGTTACCTCTGCGGCTTTTACTGCAATCGGAATTTTCGTTTTATATATCCTGATTACACTTCCGAAGTTACCACGAATTGCATCCACCGTGCTTTTGGCAAGGTTCGTCCTGTTATCGACAAGCGTCAGCAAAATACCGTCAACAACCAAGTCAGGATTGGTATGTGACTTAACTTTTGTAACGGTCTGTAAAAGCTGCGTCATTGCTCTTGCCGGCAAATACTGCGCCTGAACAGGAATAACAACGCTGTCAGCCGCCGTTAAGGCATTTAGAGTCAGCATACCGAGTGAAGGTCTGCAATCAATCAGAACATAGTCATAGCCAGACTTCACTTTGCTTAAATAGCTTTTCAGAATATTCTCACGGCTCATTGCCGTAACGAGGTACATTTCCAACGCTTCCAGGTCTGTATTGGAAGGTATCAGGTCAACACCTTCGTTATGGTGGAGTATGCCGCTTGAAGCTTCCGTGCTGTCGTCACGGATTACATCATGCATTTTCGTGGCAAGAGTAACAGGTATCTCGTCAACTCTCTGCCATCCTAAACAGGTTGTCAAATCTCCCTGCGGGTCGCAGTCAACAAGTAGTACCTTTTTGCCCTGCATAGCCAATCCAATGCCCAAGTTCATTGTGGTTGTCGTCTTTCCGACACCGCCTTTCTGATTGCAGATAGCAATAGTTTTGCAGTTTGGCATTCGTTTTCCTCCTTTCAAATGTTTTAATAGCTGTCCTGCAAAAACAGCTATGTAACTTTTCCGCCATATTTGTCCTCAACTCCCCCGGCGGATAGATAAATCTATCTGGGACTTCATTAAGTAACGGTCTGCTTTACCGTTGCACGGGAATCGCACCCCTCGAAGGAACTCTTCGAGCTGCTTACAGGAGTATCATTATCATTCTGACTGTCGTCGCCATATCAGGGGCAACCTGATACTTGCAGGCGGAGTTAGCGCTCACTTTCAAATCGGAAAGGTCGTGGCGTACCGCTGCTATGGCTCGTGCTTATGCACATCATCAGAATTAAAGTCTTAATGAAGTGATATTCAGTTTTCAAGGTTCAGCGAAAAGGTCTTTCCGATTGCTCGAAAAATAACCTCTTCACCTATTTGGACAAAGGGTACCCATTTGTCAGGGTATTTTAAAAAATTTTTTCAAAAAAAATACCTACTCCAATGACTGAGTAGGTTGGTACTATAATATATTCATTTTTTGATACGAATCTTTATATTCTTTTTCTTGGCTGAAATTAATCGAACAAGCAAGTCATCAACAACATCTGTATATTTACCTGCTTGTATGAGGTTATTTTTAAGTTCAATTAAACTATGAATTACCTGACTGTATTCATCGTCGGTAAGATATAAATGATAATTAAGTTTTTTCATATTCATTTCTCCTCGCCAACTAATAATAACGACTATTGACATTTCTGTAAAATATGCGATAATAAAAAAGAATTAACACGAAAAGCAAAAGTTTTTCTGGCAGTTTATTGTTTGATTTGATGAATATTGGTCGGCAGTTTGTTCCACCATTTGTTACGGCAAATAATCGTTAAAATCTCGTAACAGATGAAAAATGTTAAGCATTATCAACAAATTCACTATACTGATTAATGTTAAAAATCAACAAAAATTTAGGGGTGTTTTCACTTAAAACTCTATCAGAGCCGCTCCAAAACCGCGTGCCGAGGGTTCAAGTCCTTCTGCCCCTGCCAAGCAAAAACGGCTTAAACACTGCGTTTAAGCCGTTTTTTGATACAATTTTATGATGGGAGCACGGTCTGATTTTCCCGTTTTGACGCTCATTTCAGGCATCAAAATGTTCAACCTGCGCTAATAATTCCAACGTTTCCGTCTGCTACATCATCAAAATAGCATCAATTATCATCAACAATATTTTATTAAAGACTTTGAAGAAAAATAAATTTTCCAAAGCCTTTTCTTTGTTTACAGCGTAGCAGTTTTTATTTTTTTAATTACTTCTCATCTAAAACAAACATTCCATCGTCAAATAGTTCAATGGTAAAAGAATAACCCGTAGATTTATCGGTGATAAGAAGTGCTGTATCGTTTAGCTTTTCAACATCATAAATTTCTTTATCACGGTAGTATTCCGCAAAATCATTAATATCATAAAATTCTTTATAATACACTTCCCCCTCAAACGGAGTAGCATTTGCAGGGTAGTCAGAATTTAAAAATTCTTCGAGCATATAAAATGGTATGTAAATGTATTCCCCAAATTCTTCTGCTCTACCGACATCTGCAAAAAGCGAGTAGTTGTAATCTCCGTTATTTGAAGAATTGTATTTGACATAAAAATTACCGTTTGTTGTTTCAAGTTTCATATAGCCGGTAGAAAGTGTGTGGTAAATGTTAATCGCTGTATTAACAGCGTCGGCACTCTCAAGCTCCTTTTGTAACTTTGAAAAGCTGAGGTGCGTTGTGAAATTTGAAAAGTTTCCTGTATCAGCATAATTATAAACATCAATCGGTATGGTAAGGCTTTTGCCGGTAATGAGATTTTTGGCATAAATTGTATTACTGCTATGCAATCCTCCGCAGGCTGAAAGCAGACTACTGCAAACTATAAAGCCAATCAACAAGAGCGTCATCTTTGTTTTCTTCATTTTGTTCAAACTCCTTATAATTAATTAATTCCCGTATAGAATCATCGAGCAGACCATAATGATTAAGTATTTTAAGTTCTTTGTTGTCAGAACCAACGACAAAATATTCAACTAAGGTGTGCTCACCTGCTCCCAATAAGCCCATCATCTTACCATCCTCAGAAACAAGTGTATAAGCCACTTTAAAGATGTATTCTTGATTTTCTTTATCTGCCCAAAAAAGTTCAGCGTTATTTAAGTCACAGCTTTTAACATTATTTAAAAATACATCAATACTGCTTTTGTCAATATCTTCAAAGCATGACAAATATTCTTCAGCATTCTTTGTATTCAAAGCATCAATATAATCAGTAATTGGAGTTACGACTTGTTGCTTTAAGTCTTTGTTGATAATTCCATATTGCATAGCGTAGGTGTTGTTTTTCTTCATCACTAAAATTCTGAACGGGTTTGTATCATCTGTATTGGGGGTAACAAATATAATACCGCTTGTTAAGTTTCCCTCCTCATACTGTACTTCATATCCGCATTCTTCATAAAACTTAACTATATCAGTAAAAACCGAGGTGCTTTCATTGAGATAAACATAACTGTCGAATGGATTATTATTTGTTTCCAAAGTATAAGTTGCATCGTTGGTTTTCTCGTAAGTAAAGTAATGGCTTGTTAAATGAGTAGGATACCATATATTAATACTTTCATATGGAATATCATGGTCTATTTCGTTAAATTCTCCACTTTCGCTCATCACAACATACACATCATCTACGATGTTCTCATTTTTATCACATACATTTTTACTAAAGAGAATATAAGGGCAATTCTCATTATACTTTGCAAGAAATTCTCTATTGTTCAATTTAATTAATGTAATTTGGGGATTACTTTCGCTTAATGCGTTCATTATTTCTTCAGCAGATAAATCTGATTCAAATGCAAGCATACTTCCTTTGCTTGGTGTCAGTTTAATATTGTCAATATTTAATACTGCTTCATAATCATTTACATAATTATACACTTTTATATTTGGCTTTTCATTTTCTGTTGCACAAGCAGTGAGCTGAACAAACAAAATAATTATAATAATCAAAGACAATACTTTTTTCATAATAACCTCTTTTATTAAAATTCCTACATATTTAGCAACTTTCTTTTGATGATAAGTTCAATATAATTCATCATCAACATTGAAACGAGGGGCAAACTCAGCAACAGGAAACTATATAATCTGATCTTTGCCTCAACAGAAGATACTCCATAAAGCGTTACATAATGCATTTCGTACAGCATTTTTGAAACCATGGATGTATCGCTGAAATCTACAATTCTGAATATAATAAAAATTGATAAAAGCAACACAACCGAGACGGAACCTATAATAATTGATATCACACTGATTGTTTTACTAACCTTTACACCTACCTGTTTAAGTAAATGCTTGTAATACAACATCATAATCTCAAACAGAATAACAGGTACTACTACAAAAAATTCATACCAATAATCAATTCTTAAAGCTAAAAACAATGGCATAATCAGCAGGAAAATAACACTTATAGTTATTGCTGTAAATCCGCTATATGCTATGTCTTCCGACAAATATATGATAGTGTTTCCTTCATTTCTATAAATGATTTTATAGACTATTTCTGACAATAAGCAAATTCCACACCCCGAGAACATCATTATCTGTCCAAAGAGTCGAGTGGATTCATTATTTTCATCTATTAAATCACATCTGACCAGAAAGAATGAACCAAATACCACTAATACTAAACCAAGGATAATGCCAATCTTATATGCATACAAAACTCTCTTGTTAATTTTATATGAAACTTCAGAGGTAGTATTTTCTTTTGTTTTTGTGTCATTGACCTCTATTCCATATAGCTCGTTTATTGTTATTTTCAGTACTTTAGCAATATCAGGCATTAACAATGCATCCGGAACCTGATTTCCTATTTCCCAGCGTGATACAGTCTTGTCTGATACAGACAGCATATCGGCAAATTCCTTTTGTGTTAAGCCAAGCTTTTTGCGGTGTTGCTTTATTATTTCATTAATAGTCATATATCCATCTCCTAAAGTTTTATAAATAAATAATATCAAATCAGGAACAGAGAGGAAACATCGTGCTTGCTGAATTAATTCTCATTTTTTGAGAATTGGCTTTAGAATGCATATATTACGCTAATATGCCTTTCTGTTAATACACAATAATTGACAGTTAAACTCGCCTATGATATGCTATATTATAACAATTTAACATTATGTTTGTAAATTAAATTATATCAATTATTTTTGCACTATCTGCAATAGAGGATTTATGACAAAGTGCCGTTTCTGGGAAAACCGATATTTACCAATTGAATACAGTCTTGATAAAATCCAAAGCAACGAAGGATTTTTTTCTTTATGCCTTGTTAAAAAAGGCGTAGCAACTCTTGAAATTGACAACGAGAAGTGTTATCTTTCTGCCCCTGCAATGATTTGTGTTAATCCGGACAAAAAGATTACAATCTTAAAGTCAAATCATTTGCAAATAAAAACCATTCTATTTACTCCGGATTTCATTAACAGAAATCTCTCTGTAGAAAGTATTTTGTCTTATGATTATGAAATTAATTGCAAGCTTTTTGATTTTCCGAGTTTTGATTTGTTTTATCAGACAAACAACTTTTACAATTGTATAATTCCTTTTGATGTAGAAGAACTTAGCAAAGTTGAATACCTTTTTGACAGCATTATAGAACAGCTTTCAGTACAGCCTGATAATATGTGGTCTTGTAGAGCGAGAATGTCTGTTATTAGAATTTTTGACTATGCTGCAAACCTCTACAAAGAAGCTTTTGAAATAAATCAGGAAAGCGATACATTAATTGACTGTATCCTTACTTTTATTGAATTTAATCTTGAAAAACAATTTACAATTGACGATTTATGTCGTTGGTATAATACCAACCGCACAACCCTCATGACTGAGTTCAAACATATAACAGGAAAAACAATTAATGAGTTTGTTATTGATAAGCGTATTAGTGTTAGCAAAAAGATACTTGAATTCACCAATATATCTATTGAGGAATTATCGGAGAAATGTGGTTTTTCAAGCCAGTCATACTTCACAAGAACATTTAAAAAGAAAACAGGTCTTTCTCCAACACAATATCGCAAGCAAGCCATTGAAAAACGAATTGAAAAATTTCAAACTTAGTCCTATGTTTTTTCTATTCTTTGTTTACAGCATAGCAAAAATTTACATCGGATTTGAAGTGGAATTCAAGTCCGATGTTTTTGTTTTGATGTTAAGTTATAATTCAAACCCATCTGTAATCCCATTCAGTTTTGTCAAATCTCTTTTCACATAATACAGCTCTGTAATTTCGGAAGTTGTATGTCCGAGAAGGTCTGCAACCTGTCGTGGGGTTAACGATTTGATTGAGCCGTCAGGTTGCTTTATGCCGTTTACAAGGTTAGTGGCAAAAGTGTGGCGGAGCGAGTGCAAGCCTTTAGTTTCTATTCCTGCGACTTTGAGGATTCTGTAATAGCGTTTCCTGAAATTTACAGGTCTGGTGAAGTTGCCGTTTTCATCGGGTATCAGAGGTGAGTCCTCACCAAAATAGAACTCTTTCCTCAGGTCGAGTATCATTTCGATTGCAGTATCGTTCAGCGGAACATCTCGCTTGCTTGTGGCACTTTTCAGCTTGCCGACTTTCACCTCGCTTCCCTGTTTCTGTTTCGGACACGGTGCTGATAATCGGCTTGTGCTAGCTTCATCATTCGCCGTTGAACTTCCTGCGGACTGCATTTCGGAAAATACTTACTCAGCTCGTCATACTGAAAGCTGATTTTCTCTCGCTGATTGGGCTTGTCCTCCGAAATAATTCTTTCAATTATTTTGCTGTCAAGTCTGCCCGATTGCGAGAGCTTTTTCATTTGGATAGCCTGTGATAGCGAGGGCGTTTTGTCCTCCAGCTCTATCGCTTCAAGCAAATCCAGCTGTTCATATTCATCGAGATATGACAGCTCTACGCCTACGCTGAATGCAATACGTTCCTCGTCAACCATTTTCAAAAGCTGCGGAATCAACTTCGTCAGTCTGATGTATCGCTGCACCTGCCTTCCGCTGTCGGTGTTGGAAACAGTATCTCTTGACTTGTGGACAACTTGTCCACAGGCTTTTCCTTGATGACTTATCGCTTCCAGCTTCATCTTGTAAGCGAACGCTTTTTCGCTCGGCAGGATATGCTCACGCTGTAGGTTAGCGTCAACCATAGCGATTACCGCTTCATCATCCGTCATTTTTCTGACAATCACGGGGATATTTTCAAGCCCGAGCTTGCGGCAGGCTTCCAAGCGGCGGTGACCTGAAATCAGTTCATAACCGCCGTCCGGCAACGGTCTAGCGAGCAAAGGCGTAATCGTTCCGACCTTGCCGATACTCTCGACAATATTTGCCATATCCTCATTGTCAGCCACGGTGAACGGATGATTACGGAACGGCTGTATTTCTTTGATGGGAATGCTTTGAACATTCTCTGTTGTTTGATATTTCAATAAGTGTTCTCCTTTCTCTACTTCCACTTGATCGGACTTTTCTCTAGTCGTAAAAACTCGCTCTCAATATTGCTGATAAAATACGCCCAGCGTTTTATTTCACGCTCGACGGTATCCTTGTCAACAACACCGAGTTGGTACGACCTTTCCAAAAGCTTTTGTGCTGTGTGGATCATTTCGCTTAGTGAGTTTATCGCCTGAAAGAATCTGTCATCCGGTCGCTCTCTCGGCTCATAGCCTTTGATTAACATTCGGATGACGCTTGACTGCGGTAAGCCTGTCAATGCAACCTTTCTTCTGAATTCAGTTTCTTCCTCTGGTGTAAACCAAAATTGCTTTTTGATTCTGTTGCTCATTTCTTTCTCCTTCCTGTTCGGGGTATTAGGGCGCTCCCTAACAAGCTGCACTGCTTTTGCTCCGTTGGGAGTAAAAACAGTATGCTTGCTAAGACTATGCACAGTTACCGAAGCTTGCGTGTTTGGGAGTACAAACACACTGCTTGCTAAGATTTGTCATTCATTCTTGAACTGTCAACAAATCTGTCACGCTATTCTCGTTTTTCGCTGCGCCGATAACGGTAGAGCTCGATGATTCTCTTTCGGTTTGTCCGTCTGAAACATACATCAATACCGTCACTGAAATACAGGTCGATACAAAACTTATTGAGCAGCTTCGTAACTGTATTCGGCGGCGTAGCGGTATCGTTCATAGCGTTAAGCAGGTCTGTAGCCGTTCCGAGCCAGTGCGATTTGTCATCCATAAAACGCCTTAGCCTTCCGAAAAACGGATGCTCCTCGGTTAATTTCGGATAGCCTTCACGATCTGACTTTCGCATTGCTTCGGCAACAATTAAATCTGCTTTTCTCATAGTTTCATCATTCAATGACTTCCACCTTCTCCAGATAGATTTTGTTCAGACTACTTTCCGAATAAAAAAGTCGGAGCTTCGTACCGATTGGCATATAGTAAAATCCGAGGTAAGTCTGCCACCAGAAAATCGGTGTGATGATTTTCCTTCCGTCGTCGAGCGTGAGAAAAATGCGAATAGATTTCTTGTGTCCTTGCGCTTTCATTTCAAGCGTTCCGGTAAACTCTCCTGCTTCTTCCATCATCCGGTAGTCTGAGGTGTCAATCATCATTTCTCTCATCTCAACCAGCGTAAAAACCTTTGTGTTGTCGTCCATTGTTTTCTCCTTTCCACTTTCCGAAAAAGAAAAGATTTGTCGCCCATATAGGTAGGTATGTTAAGATAAACTTCTTCTTTTTCGATTAGTTATTTTTTTTATTTGTCTATTTAGTTATTTATATATAGGAGCTGCTTCTGCCGCTCACGCTGACGGTGCTTGCGTTCTACTGCCTTCTGCCGTTTGATTATGTCGGCACATTTGTCGCAGTAGCGTTTGTTTCGAGCCTTGGAATAAAAGCATGAGCCGCAGCTTTGACAACGCTTGTAATCGTTGTCGCAGATTAGCACCCGATACAGTTCCTTGTCGAGAGGAAGCACAGCGTCCTTGAAATGGTTGCAGAAAATGTGATACTTGGAAATCAACTGCACACAGGTGTGTGTTTCGCCGTCGTCAAGCAGCAGACAGTTGTCGTCCATACAGTTGCAGCACTCCCGCCTGACCAAGCGGCTGACCTTCCGAAATTGACCTGCCTTAAATTCAATGAGCATTTGACCTCCTTTCCTGTCACGCTTAATAAGTCCGAAAATGTGGTGGGGAATATAATTACTCTCCTTCGTGCTTTTTGTCGCTCAGAGGGCGCATTATGAGCGGCTTGTAAGCCTTAAAAAGCGTGACATCAAACTGTATTTGTTGTCGGCACTGCCAAAGCGTACTTTCCTGACAGGCAATCCTGCTCGACGCTGTGCCGTCAGCCTTCCGGCTGCGCTCGCTCCGTAGAGGTCGTGGCGGTTTATCCTTCGCTTGGCAGCTATTCAATTGTAGGTTTGCTTCGGTGGGCATCACCTCCTTTCAAAAAACCTTTCACTTATATGGACAAAATGAGACCTTTCGGGGGGGATTTATTAATATTTTCTTTGGTAAATCTGCGTTTTGCACAAAAGAGCTATTCGCTTTTTGTGCAGTACAACGAGTCGTATATTAACCCCTCCACTTGTCCCCACTGGGAGAGGAAAAAAACGAACCCTAATAAGGAAACTTTTTTATTTTTGTAGCTTTGCACAAATTCATCAGCCTGTTTTTGTACAATATTCAGATTTAAAAAATCCCCTTTACTATTACCCACTGGGAAGCGAATTTTGTTACCCCATTTTGAGAAAAAATTATTTCCTCTCACTTATACCTAATGAGAGAGGTCATTTTTGAAGTCTTTTTTGAAACTTTTTCAAAAACCCTTCACTTATTTGGAATGGGAAGGGGTATTTTGCAACCCCAAACAAAAATTCTTTCCTCACTTGTTCTATCGGGATATAGATGTATTCGCTAAGAAAAATAATCCATCACCCTTAATGCAAAGAATCAAGGGAAATATGACCATACGAGAAAAATGTCTTTCAAAAAATTTTATCCCTTCACCTATACCCAATGGGAGAGGTCAATTTTTAAGTCTGTTTCATAAATTTTTGAAAAAAACACCTGTCGCTATCTGACAGATGTATTTTAAAAATACTGTTGTGGATTGTAGAAAATATGATATAATTATGTACAAAGAATTAAGGGGTATTTGTTTATGGATACAGTTACTTACAATAATATACGAGCTTCTTTAGAAAATCTCATTACCCGTTACAATAATACGCTGAGACAAGAAAATCCAGCAAATATAAGCGAAGAAACAGTTAGGACTTGGTTAAATGAGTTCCTTAGTATTTTCGGATGGAACGTACAAGACACATCACAAGTTCTCCAAGAACAGTTTTTGCGTGGAGTTTATTATCAAAGACTCAGAGAAATCCATTCTACACACAGAAAACCAGACTACACATTACTATGTGGTGCAAATATAAAAACTTTTCTAGATGCAAAATCTTTAGAAGTAAATATATTTACAAATTCTGATGCAGCTTTCCAAATACGATCCTATGGTTGGTCAGCTCAATGTCCTTGCGCTTTTGTATCTAACTTTGAACAATTTGTCATCTATGATACTCGATTTATCCCACGCAACGAACAGGACGCAAATATGGGTACAATAAAGCTATCAGTTGATGAATATTTAGATAATCTTGATTTGCTTATTGATCATCTCTGGCGTGACAATATATGTCAAAATCATTTAGCAGAAATCTATGAGTTAACCGCCATCGAAGGAAGAAGCAGGGTAGATTCAGCCTTTATGACAGAACTCTCACTTTTCCGCAGATCATTAGCAGAAAACATTTTCGCAAACAATCCCAATATAATAAACAACAATGATAATTTGAACTTTTACATTCAAATAATTATTGATAGAATCGTATTCATTAGAGTTTGTGAATCTAAAGGAATTGAAGAACAAGAAAGATTGAAACACTTTGCTGAAACTGACGAGGGTTTTTGGTCTTCATTTAAAAGCACCTGTTTAACAGAGTTTTATACCCATTATGATGGCGCAATGTTTTATCAAGATGCTGTTTTTGAACAATTATCTGTTGACGATGAAATACTTACCCATTTCATTGAAAAGCTGTACTATCCATATCCATATTGTTTTGATGTTATTCCGGTTAAAGTTATTGCAAATATATATGAAGAATTCTTAGGAAAACAACTGGTTATAAATAACGGAAGAATAACTGAAACCGTAAAAGAGGAGTATGTTAAAACTAATGGTGCAATTGCTACTCCGGAATGTATTGTTGATACAATTTGCAAACAAACTATTGATTTGCAAAGTATAAACTGCATTAACGATTTACTTGAAATTAAAATTCTGGATCCTTGTTGTGGCTCTGGTGTTTTTGTAGTGTCTTGTTATGAACATTTGTATAATAAAGTGTTAAGCATATTGTCTTCTAGTGAAGAAGAACGAGCAAGATACGACGAATTCTATTATATACAAAACGATCAAATATTTTTAACTATCACTGCTAGGCAAACTATAATCAACAACTGTATATTTGCAATTGATTTGGATCCATCTGCCGTAGAAGTAACAAAAATGTCGCTAGCATTAAAAATTGTTGATGGAAATAACGTTTTAGCTTGGCAAGGAATTGGAGCATTTGGAGATAGAATTCTCCAAAAAATATCCGAAAATATTAAAATCGGAAATACACTTGTCGAACCTAACAATGATTTTACAATCGAGGAAATTACTGAATTAAAACCTATTGATATTTCAAATGTTTTCTCCAGTGTTTTTGAAAACTATGGTGCCTTTCATTACATTGTAGGGAATCCACCATATGTTGAAACAAAACATTTTAAAGCAGCAACGCCAACAATGCACAGGTATTTGAGTGAGAAATATAGCTCGTTTTCTGGAAAAGCAGATTTAGCCGTACTGTTCATCGAAAAATGCTTGGGGCTTTTAAACGATACCGGTGTGCTTGGTTTTATCATTCAAAGAAGATGGTTTAGAACTGAATATGGAAAAGAAATACGAAGAATTATTAACAATAATAAGCACTTAACGAAGTTAATAGATTTCAAGTCAACAGATATTTTCAAAGGCCGAATTGTATACGCTTCCATTATGTTGTTAAGCAAACAACCCAAAGATGAGTTCTCGTATTTATATCTTCCTTACTCAACTTCACGAATAATAACCGAATTCGAGAACAGCGACGATCAAGGTCACTTCAATGGTGATACTCCAACCCTAATACCAATTCCCTCTAATGATTCAGCGTGGAATTTCAATTTCTTTGAAATAACTGCATTAGCAAACACATTGCGTGAAAGAATAGGTCGTTTCTCTGATTATCCTAATCTTGTAATCAAGGATGGTATTCAAGCTCTGTGGAAAAAGATTTATCACCTCAAAGATGTATGCTTTAATGGGAATATAGCTAAAGGTTTAAATGGATTTAATGAGATCGTTCAAGTCGAAGCCAACATTCTAAGAGGAATTATTTATAATCGAGAATTCTATCCATTTAAAAATGTTGAGCCAAACGCATATTGTATTTTCCCATATAGAGGCGCAAGTAATGAAGGTATTTCAATATCGGAAATAGAGACTCAATATCCATTAACATTTGACTACTTATCATCAAACGAAGATCGAATAAAATCAAATGTAAAATGCAGAGAAGGAGAGTATTGGCACACATTTACTAGAGAACATAACCAAACGATGTATAATGTTCCAAAGATTATTGTACCTATGACAGCAAGAGACACTATAGCCACATTTGTTCCTTCGAAAGGTCTTTATATGGATAATGCAAATGTCTGGTTTGTCGCAATTGAAGGAGCAAACGCAAACACGATGAAAGCCATTACTTGTGTAATAAATTCAACTGTTTTTTCAGTTCTGGGAAAATCCAGTGCCAACCCACAAAGCGGTGGTTACTATAAATTCAACAAACAGTTTTTATCTCCAATTCCATTCCCTTCACAAAGAATTATTGAGGATACAGAATCTGTTTCTAATTTAGCCCAATTATATGATGACATTTTCGCTTTACAAAACCGCTATTTATCATCCAACCCAATACAAAAAGAAGTAATTGCAAACTCTTTAAAATCAAAATGGAATGAATTAGATGGTATTTGCTACGCATTATATGATTTGAGTGATGATCAAATAAATAAAGTGTTAGCTATAGGTAGAACGGTCAGCAGAATAGAATTGCTAGGTGATTCAAATTGAAAAATAATAAAAAAAAGTTAACAGATTTGCTTCAGACATACAATTCGATAGAATTAGTTGAAAAAATACTTGCTTTTGAATTTATAAAAGCGAATAGAATTGAAGTTAGTAAGTCATCATTCTTGTCAGAATACTTTGACGACTTTGATTTTCCTTCTGATAGTATCATTAATTCTATTTCAACGAGCAACCACTTTAGTTTTGAAGACTTAATTGAATTATTTGAATCGCTTGTATCTTCCGATCAAAAGAAAGAGAAAGGGGTGGTTTATACTCCTTCAATTATTCGAGAGTATATTATCTCTGAAACTATCAATTCACATTTACTTCCAACCGTTTTAGATCCGGCGTGTGGGTGTGGTGCATTTTTAATTACTGCTGCACAACAGATGTACCATCGATCAAACAAGAGTTATCGAGAAATCATTGCTAACTATATTTTCGGAATAGACATTGATTCTGACGCAATTAGGAAAACACATTTATTGCTTGAACTGTTAGCTTGTTCAAACAATGAATATACTGATGGAAAAGTAAATTTATTGTGTGCCAATTCATTACAAAAACAAACTATCGCCTTGATAAAGAAAGAATATCCTTTAGGCTTTGATTGCATTGTTGGTAATCCTCCTTATGTTAGGAACAGAAACATTTCATCAATGGACAAACTATGCCTAAAAAACTGGAATTCATCAAAAAGAGGGAATGCTGATTTGTATATGCCTTTTTTTGAGGTGGGGTTATCACTTGTTTCAAAAACAGGAAAAATTGGATATATAACACCTAACGGATATTTGCAATCTGTAAATGGAAGGAATTTGAGAAATATCCTCTTAGATTGCAATGGGAATATTCGAATTCTGGATTTTAGAGATATGCAGATTTTTAAGGGTGTAACTAGCTATACATGTATAACTATAATTGATTTAGCTGTATCCACTAGGGAAATACAATATGTAAGATTAAATGAAAATCAAACATTGGATTCGCACCAGTATTCTGTTTATTATAAAAAAAATATCAAAAAAGATAGTCCTTGGCGAATGAACAGAAATGATATTGATAGTGTGATTTACAAGCTTGAAAACTCTGGAGTTTCTCTATCAAATTGGACTATTCGAAACGGTTTAGCAACGCTAAAAAATGATTTATTCTTTTTTTCTCCAACAAAAGAAGATGAAAACTTTTACTATAGACTTTATAAAGGAAAAGAATACAAGATCGAAAAGAGTCTTTGCATTGATGTAGCAAAACCAAATGTTATAAAATGCGAAGAGGATTTGCTATCTAAAACTGAAAAAGCAATTTTCCCATACCATTTTCAGGATAATAAGCCTGTAATTATATCCGAAGATCACTTATCAATTAATTATCCTTATGCATATACTTTTCTTTCTGATTACAAAAAGGAATTGAAGCAGAGAGATAAAGGAAAAGGCACTTATCCGGCTTGGTATGCGTACGGAAGGACACAGGGAATGAATAACTTCGGAAAAAAGCTTCTTATTCCCTACATTTCTGGCAAACCAGTAGCAGTTTTGTCATTAAAAGAGGATTTGCTTTTCTATTGTGGATATGGTTTATTCTATAATGATGTACAAGAACTCAATGTATTAAAACGATTTTTAGAATCAGATGCTTTCTGGTATTATATTTTTCATACCAGCAAACCATATTCTAAAGGATATATGGCGTTTGCAAAGAACTATTTAGTGAAGTTCAGCATTCCAGAATTGACTAAAGAAGAAAAAGATTATTTGTTAAACGAAAAAGATAACATAAAACTAAACAAATGGATTTGGAGTAAATATGAATTAACTCCACAACCACTTTCCTAATTGAACATCGAGCGAGGATTCATTACCTCTTTGCTAAAGAACACAATCTTGCATTTACACTTGGAGCAAAATATGACATTGAACATATAATGCCTATAAGCGGTGCAAATCTTGACATTATTCGCAGAGATGCTCAAATAGAAACAAAAGACGAGTTTAATCATACCGTTAACAAATTAGGCAATAAGATTGTTCTCGAAGAAAAGATCAATAGATCTATTGGGAATAAATGGTTTAGAGCGAAAGTATCAACAAAGCTTTCCGCAAAAACAGGATATATAGATAGTAAATATCCTATTGCCACTACTTTAGTAAAAAAATATGAGAATGATAGTAAACCATACTGGTGCAAACAAGATATTGACGATGCAACAGAAAAAGTAACCGATAGAATTGTAAGGTTTATTTTTGGCGAGTAATCAAAAGAGAGCAAGCAAATCGAAAATCTGCTTGCTCTCTTTTTTTCTTGACTGCCGTTATCATATATGATAACATATAATAAAAGAAGGTGATCGTTATGACAGACAGCAATAGCATAATCCGCAAGCGCCAGGAAATTGTTTCAAAACTAACGCAGGCACGGCTTGAAAAAGGTTTGTCACAGGCGCAACTTGCCGAGATGGTCGGTACGCAACGGTCGAATATCTGCCGCATCGAGAACGGCGGTCAGAACCTTTCTCTCGATTTATTGATTAAGATAACAGACGCTCTCGGCAAGGATATCAGCGTTTTATTGGAAGGAAAAGGTGTTGAAATGAGCAATGTATATAACCTAAAACTTTATGACGATATCCTCGTGACCTTCTCCCTCGAAGAAAAAGGCTTAGAGGGTTTAGTTGTTGAAGTTCTGTATTATGACGAAAGCAAAAAACACCTCTTGCCAATCAATATGGAACTGACAGCAAAAGGCATTATCAAGTGGCTTTCCAACCGTGTTATCCCAAAGAACAGAGCGTTTGTTGACGAGATATTAAAGACGTTCGGTTTGAGCGTTAACGACACAAAGGGCATTATTGATATCTGCCTTGGCTTGTCACTTAACGACAGCTTTTGGGTAACGCCCGTTGAATTCGACGGCAAATTTGCCGATTACAATCTGTTTGAAAACCCGTTCTCGGAAGCGTTGTCGCTTGTCGCCTATACGGGCGTTGGAAGTGCAGAAAAGGCGTTTTCAACCTCTCCTGAGTTCACCACAAACGGTATGCTCCGCAAGGCTTGGCGGCACATTGATGGTAACGGGATCTATCTCTACAAAGGCGGTACAGAAGGCGCTGCCAATGCCGGAAATGAGCCGTACAGCGAGTTTTACGCCTGTCAAGTAGCTAAGGCGATGGGCTTAAATTGTGTTGAATATGGCCTTGAAAATTGGAAAGGTATCCTCGCTTCAAAATGTCGTCTTTTCACCGACATTGACACATCTTTTGTGCCGATCAGCAGGTTGATAAAGGACAGAACACTGAAAAACGCCCTCGATTATTACGCCGGGCTTGGCAAACCGTTCTATGATGACCTGTGCAGTATGCTGGTGTTCGATGCTGTGATTTACAACGAGGACAGGCATTTCGGTAATTTCGGCATTTTGCGTGACAATCACACAGGAAAGATCATCAAGCCCGCTCCGATTTTCGACAACGGCTTATCGCTTTTCAACTTCGCAATGGCTGATGATTTGGAAAATCTCAGCGAATACGCAAAGACAAGAACACCTCCCTACGGCGTATCCTTCGACGAGGTTTGTAAGGCTGTTATGGGCAGCAAACAAAAATCTCAGCTCCGTAAACTGCTGAATTTCACTTTCACAAGACACCCATCCATCAACTTACCTGAAGAACGCTTGACAGCAATCGAAGCGCAAATCTCAAAGAGAGCACGTGAATTGATGTCGATTCCCAACTCAAAATAAATATAAAGAGCGTGTAAACAGACATCACCTGCTTACACGCTCTTTTTTCTTTTTCATTGAGAACTTTACTAACAAATAAGTGAAGTTCTCAATGGAGTTGTTGATAAAAGTCCTTAATTGCATATCAACTCGGCATTTACAACCTCTCTCGCTCGCTGGTTTGCATTATTCATCTTGCGTACCCATAACATTTGATTGGTGGCTTTGAGTTGTTCGGTGCAGCCTTCTTCCTTTGCGAAAGCCTGTACAAGCTTGTCGTACATCTTCTGCGCCTGTTCATCAATGTCAGCAAGATACTCATTCAGTTTGCATTTAGTGAGCAGGTTGGTGTAGAGAATCGGGCGACTTCTTATGATATAGCGAAGGTGTTGTTGTCCCAACAAGCCGATTGGTCGGTTATCCTGTTCGGGAAGTGTTAAATTCGGCAGCAAATAATCTCCTTGACGTGTATATGTAATCTCCATTGTCAATCACCCTTAATCTTAATCTTTTTAGCTTTGGCTTTTGAAATTCTAATAAGCAGTTCATCAACTAAATCGGTGTACATTCTTTGTGAAATAAGGTTGTTTCTCAAATCAATCAGACTATTGATAACGACTCTGCGTTCCTCTGCTGTGAGGTAAATATGATATTTAGCTCTCATAATTCAAACTCCGGTTTCAGAATAATTCAGCGGGCAATTCTTCTACCATTTTTCTACCAAAATTATACCAAAATGATTTTACATTATCATTTAAACTGTTATGCAGGGGTATCTGATTTCCAATCAAAAAACAGAATATAAAACTATATAACAGTGTGGGTGATTAAATAACATTTGATTAAATCCCCATTCCGCTTCAAGTCCTTCTGCCCCTGCCAGTATTAGTGTTGATAACGGACTTAAGTTATCAACACTAATTTTTTATTCATTTTCATCCGGTTTATGTGGTGAGTGGGTTTAGTGCCTGCTCACCTTTTGTTTTATGCGGATTTAGCAGGGACATATTCCACCTCTACGCCTACCCTCGTATCAGCTTTATAGTTTTCATCTTCCGCTTTCTTCGGAATCTCTATAAAACCGACAAAGCGATAATAGATGACGATACGCTGGGTGTAGTTTTTCTTTCCCCCCTCTTTTTCGTACACGTCAATGTGGTCAATTAGCTCCCGGAGCATTGGTGCTGTCAGCGAATCCATCTCCATAAATTTGCGAACGACCTTAATAAAATCATCCTTGTTCTGTTTGATTTCTCCGATTTTTTCGAGACGTTCACGGCAATCTTTGATCCTATCCTTCAACTCCGTTCGCTCAACTTCGTATTTATGAGACAACTCCATAAACATTTCGTCACTTAGTTTACCGCTCACATTATCCTCGTACAGTTTTGAGAATATGTTCGTGAGGTTCTCGTTACGATACAAAGAAGTGCTCAGCGATTGTTCAAGAAGCTTTTGCTCCGCAATCATATCTGCATTTGTTTTTTCTGTAAGCAGCTCTGCAAATTCTTCTTCGTTGTTCTCAAGATATTTTGCTAATCGCCGAAGCTCTAACATTACCACCTGTTCAATGGCATCTGCTCGGATATAATGCCGTGTTTCGCAATCCCCGCGAGTGTCCTTTTTATAATTTGAACAGCTAAAATAATGAATTCCTTTGTTGTTGGTATTAGTGTGATACCAGAGCTTACTGCCGCAGTCGGCACAGTAAAGCAAATCGGAAAACATACTCTTTTCACCGTTCTCTGCCTTTGGAGCACGGCGCTTCGTTCTCTTTGTAAACTCCTGTACTCTCTCAAATGTTTCTCTGTCTATAATAGGCTCGCGAACATTCTTGAATATTACCCATTTATCGGGAGGGTTATCACGGCGAGTCTTGTTTTTGAAAGACTTTTTGTACGTTTTGAAGTTGATGATATCACCACAATACTCTTGTTTTGACAAGATAGTTTCAACAGTTGAGTTATTCCATTTATACGGATCAAGATTGGTCTTTTTGCCTCCTTTGCGAATTCCCTTTGAAGCCCAATAAGCCGTAGGTGTAAGTACCTTTCTCTCCTGCAATATACGGGCAATCGTTTCGTTGCTCTTACCTTCAAGCGCCATTTTGAAGATGTCACGAACGACCTGTGCCGCTTCGGGATCAATAACCCACTTCTTAGGATTATCGGGAGATTTGATATATCCATACGGTGGAAGAGATAACGGCTCACCGGAGTTACCTCTTATACGATAGGATGATTTCACCTTCCTGCTAATATCCCTTGCGTACCATTCATTAATGACATTCTTGAAGGGAGCTATTTCACTCTCGCCTTCATCGCTGTCTATATTGTCATTGACAGCAATGAAGCGAACATCCATATCAGGAAAAAATGTGTCGGTGTAATAACCAACCATATCATACCGTCTGCCAAGTCTTGATAAGTCCTTGACGATGACGGTTGAAATATAGCCAAGCTCAATGTCTTCAATCATCTTGTTAAATCCCGGACGATTAAAGTTTGTACCTGTGTAACCATCGTCTACGTAGTAGCGAGTGTTATCAAGACCGTGCTCTTTTGCAAACTGCTTTAACAGCTTTTTCTGATTGCCGATGGAGTTGCTTTCGCCCTCTGCTCCGTCGTCTCTTGACAGACGACAGTAGAGGGCTGTAATACCAACATTAGCTTGCTTCTTTTTCGACTGCAATGTTGTCCTCCTTTCCGGCAGCCGAACACACATTTTCTGCTGCCATAGTATCATTTCCCTCGGTGATTATCAAATGTGCGAAATCACTTGTAAGGATTTTTTTTACACAGGTCGGAAAAGAGGTGTTGTCCTCTTTCCGCCCTGTATGCTTGAACGCCGCCGACACAATGTAGGTAGCGCCGTTGACTTTGTATTCTTGCTCTTCGCCGTAAAGTGACTGTATAATACTCATTATCTTTCCTCCCTGTTTTTGTTTCGCTGACGGCTACGATAGTCGTCCTCAATCAGCTTGATTATTTTGCGTTCGATATCTCTCGGGGTGTAACTTTTCGGAAAGAATTTAGTCAGCTTTTCAATTTGAAAACTGATTTTCTCACGCTGATTCGGTTTTTCCTCAGATATGATTTTTGATATGGTATCGCTGTCAAGTTTGCCTGCCTGAGAGAGCTTTTTCATTTGTATCGCCTGTGAGAGCGAGGGCGTTTTGTCCTCCAGCTCTATTGTTTCAAACAAATCCTGCTGTTCGTATTCGGTTAGATAGGATAGCTCCACGCCTACAGAAAATGCAATACGCTGTTCATCGACCATTTTGAGAATATCGGGGATGAGCTTAGTCAGACGGATATAGCGTTTTACTGTATCTTTGCTGGTTTCCTCCTGTTCGGCAATCAGCTCAGTCGATAACTTCGGTGCAAGTTGCTCCGAAGTGAGATCAGTACGCTGTCCCTGATGCTTGAGCGCTTCGGCTTTCAGCTTGTAAGCAAACGCCTTTTCCGACGGCAGAAGATGCTCCCTGTGGAGATTGCTGTCCACCACCATAATCGCTGCTTCGTCACGGCTGACGGGACGAATAAAGGCAGGTACTTCTGCAAGTCCTGCCTTCTGTGCCGCACGGAAGCGGCGGTGTCCGGATATGATTTCATACTCGTCTTTTGTACCCTCTAAAGGACGTACGATCAGCGGCATCATAACGCTCTGCTGCTGAACGCTCTCGATAAGGCTGTTCATCTCGTCATTGTCGAGCACCTGATACGGGTGGTCTCTGAATTCGTGTAATTTGTTGATTGATATATTGGTCATCTTTCATAACTCCTTTGTTTTGATTTGTTTTGGTGATAATATTTGTACTTGTATCTGCCTTGCTCCAACTGCTTTTCCTGTTCGATCAAAGCACGGAGTCGAGGCACTTTGTTTTCAATGCGCCCGCAGATGATGAGCTGCTTGCACAAGGGTGTTAGCTTTTTTGTGATTTCTCTGCATTGTTCTTTAAGAGAATTATCTTCTTCGGGTGATTTTGCCCTGCGGATTCGGTTGCGGATGTGCTGACGCTCGGTTTCATAAGCCTTGATTTGCTCAGCGATTTCCTTTCGGCAAGATACAAAATCCTCAGCGCATTCCACATTGTGGTCACGGAGAAAATGGTATTCCTCAAGCGTTCGGTCGAGATTCTGTATTTCCAATCTCAATTCGGGAGATACGGGACGATAATCTCGCTTTTGCACGTTGTTGCCTGTGATGAGCTTTGCGATAGTGATGATAAGCTCAAACAGCGCAGTGATAACATCGGGCTCTGTTCTTTTCTCAAAATCCCTGATTCTCACTATCAGCGGTTGGCGCTGATAATACGATTTCGGTGTATAGAAATCCACAAAGTATTTATCCTCACGCTGAGATTGCAGCCGCCTGAGTATCGCTTCTCTGGTGTAATCCTTGCCGAGACTGCTTAATCTGACAGGCTTAAGCCAGTCAGGAGCGATCACTGACGGATGCTGATATTTGAAATTCCGCACAAACTGATAGCCGAGCGAACAAAGATAAAATTCAAAATCAAACGGCTTGATTGTACAGGCTAAGGCTTCATCAACATCGTGCCGCAGCATATCTTTGTGTGGTACTCGTCCGCTCTTGCGTACCCAATATGCCTTGTCGCCGCCGTAGAACGGAGCGTTTTAAAGGACAGTTTTTCCGTGCTCACGGCAGACCTCGTCGGAAATCTCACGCAGCTTGTAATGGTCGGAAATATGATTTTCAAACTTCCGTCCGGTGCGAAACGATACACTATTTACGACGATATGATTGTGTAGGTTTGCCGTATTCAGATGTGTCGTAACAACTATCTCATAATCATTACCCCACATTCGCTTGGCGGTTTCAATGCCGATTTGGTGCGCTTCTTCGGGCGTGACTTCTCCTGCCTGAAAGCTCTGATAACCGTGATACGCTACATTTCCGCCGAGCTTGCCGAAACGTCGCTTTGTGGTCATCATCTGCTCGTAAGCCCTTTTCTTCGGACAGTTTATTCCACTGACGTACATTGTTTGGTCGGTTTTGTCGCTGTTCTCAACGTAATTGAGAGCGGCAGCTAAGTCATCATCAAGATATTTGCGCTCGATAGTTTTATCAGGATTTTCAGCGTAATTGATAACATCTTTTAGCCGTCCTTTGACGGGCCAGAAGCCTGTGGTTGCCACATCGCTACCTCCTCACGGATTTGCTTGGCAGAGGATTTCTCCGGCAGAAGTAGGCACTGTTGGATTTCGTCTACGACTTCAAGCAGCTTTCGTTCGGTTTCAGGTGATACCTTATCGGCAACCTCGTCACACAAACGGCAGAGCGTTTGGTAGAAATCAAAAAAGACATCAGGTTGCACCGTCCTCGGCACATAGCCCAATGTCCTTTGTCTGATATATTCGGATTGAGATAAGCCGCAGCTCTCGGCAAGCCGGGCTATCTTGTTCTTCTCGGGCTGCGTAACACGCAACTCGATTCTTGCATTTTTATTGTTCAATAATATACCTTCTTTCTTCAGGTGTTAGGGTTTCCCTAAAAATCTGCAACAGCTTTTGGGCTGTTGTATTTGGAATTTGCCGTACAAATTCCCTGCTTGCTACAGTATAAGACAAACCCGCCCTGTGGTAATACGGGACGGATTCTGTTTGCCTTATACTGCTGATAATATTTCATCTTTTTATAATTCTGTTGTGCCGTCAAAGTGACGGCAGTTTTGTTTATCGTCTCAAAATTTGCCGTCATCGTGCCGTCAATCAAACAGTTTGAGATCATCAAGAATATCCTGTTCGGCTTCTTCCTGTTGCTCTGCGGTCAGTGCCGAAGCGTTTGTCATAGGCTGCGGAGCGAAGTTTGCTTCGGCAAAACAAGCCCGCATTTCCTCACGAATGATATTTCGGATATCCTCCTCGTGCTGCTCTCGGGTGATCGACTGCAAATCCACATAGTCCGCAAGAGCATCTATTATAAACTGATTGCGGGATTGATACTTCTTCACATCCAGCGTCTGCATATACTCTGCAAGATAACGCTCTCGAGCGTCGGTTAGGTCAAAGCGCACTGTCATTTTATACACGTCCTTCATTCTTCGCCTCAGCTCTCAGATAAACATCTGCGAGATATTCATAGCCTTTTGCGGCTGCGCAGATGTCGTCAATGAACTTTACACGGTCGAGATTGCCGTGATAGAAATTCTTGATCAGGCACCCACCGCCACCGCAGACGTAGAGCTTCATCGTGCTTTCATCATAGCCGTGTTCACGCAGACGGCGGAAGATTTCTGCGACATATTCCTCCGCAATAGCTGTGATGATTTCCAAATTGGAAGCAAGAATATCTGCCGTGCCTGTCTGCAACACCTCGTCGATGATATAGTCGTTCAACTCTCTGCGCGTCTTGCGCATAAAGCCTTCACGAATAGCGAGGGTGCATTGATAAGTGCCGAACTTCTCGGTGAACATCTTACCGCTTTGCGGCTTGCCGTTGATAAGATAAAGTGTGTTCATCGTACCGTTGCCGATGTCAGCTACCATACTCAGACCTTTGAGCGTGGATTTGATAGGCACAACCGCAGAATAACCCTGCGGATAGATTTTCACATCACAGATTCGGATATAATAATCTACATTCCGAAAAGTGAACTCTACCTCCTTGTTTTTTGACAGGTAAGCGGCAAAATCCGCTTTCTGTCCGCTCGTCCAAGTCAAAGGCAAGCCTGCGGCGATAATCACATCCGCTTCGGTCAGTCCTTCGTCTGCAAGCTCGGTTGCGATAGCGGCGAGCGTGAGGATATAGTAATCCTCGTCGTTCTGCTTTTCGGGCAGAAACTCCTTGTGACCTTCGCCGATCAGATAATACTTGCCGTTGTAGGTGAGCATATCCTTTGTGAACAGCGGTTCGCTGTCGTGGGTGGTTATACCGGTCTTGAAACAATGGTTTGCGGTTTTGATATTGCCATAACCGTGGTCGATACCGATAATCTTAAAATTGTTTAATGTTTTCATAAAATCATCCTTTCAGTTTTTCGTTGTAGACGAGTATGTCGCCGTAGAGTTTTGGGAAAGCAGGCAATACGCATTTCAAAAGATAGTTGCAGTAAATGCCGTACCTGCTGATCAGCTGCACACAGCTGTGATCTTCGCCGTCGTCGAGTAACAAACAGTTGCCGTCAATGCAGTTGCAGCACGAATGACGGACTATGCGGTTTACTCTGTCAGACAGCTCTTCGGTAATTTTCAGTACCATAGCTTGTACCTCCTTTCGTGTATTTTGGAGGGCTTTTCGTCCCTCTACTGTATTAAATACACGAAAATCCGAAAACTTAGGGTTTTAAGAAAACATAGTGAAAATCAAAAAAACACTTCAAAAGTGGCTTGAATACTGAACAATCAGAATTCAAGCCGATAATTTTATATTACAGAAAACAAAAATCTCAAAAAACTGCTCAAAAATTTTTTCCAAATCGGAGCAAAGGGAGTTTTATGGGACACCTGTTTTGGTAGACTTGATAGTGAGGATGTGTTGATTTTGGAAAAAATCAGCTTTTTCAGCGCCGATTTTCGTGACGGAAGAATACGGATCGGCAACAAAACTTACCCTGCCGGTACGTTCGCTACGCACCTTTTGAATCAATACTATAAGGACGATACGGCGGCTCGGTTGGCTGTATACAAACAATACAGCTGGCATTTATACGATACGATCTCTGCCGGTTATCTTGATAACAATGATGTTTTACGATCCGGGTGGGAGATCCACCAAATCTTAAAAACCTTGCCTAAACTGCAACCGTTCACTAAGCTGGATGTTGAAGCAGAGTGTATTAGAATAGCTGAACTTTTCACAGAGAACAACGCTGACTTTATCCGAGAGTATTTCAATGCAAAGGCTCAAATATTAGCTATGGGAATCAATGAATCTGCTTTGGATTTGCTCCCGATTGAAATAGATAAAGTTCAGCAAAAAACAGCGGACAACATACTTAATGATATGATGACAACACTGGCTTTCTATGATCGTATCAGCAACGATATGAGAGAAGCATTTGAGGGCTTAACCGAGTTTTGTAACAGACTTGATGAAGCGGAACGCTTTGACGAGCCGCATCTATTACCGATTGCATTGGATATATTCGGCAACGAAAAACTCTATATGACATCCGAGTATGTTGCTATGCGTAAAACGGCTAAAAGCAAAACGATTGTTACGGCTAGAAGAATGTTTTTTGACAAGTACTACAGCTTTGTCCTCACGGATTTTTTTGAGGGCTTGTACTACGGTCATTATCCGAGAAGGTGTCCGATCTGCAAGCGCTATTTTCTGATGACTTCTGCAAGGCGGCAGGTTTATTGCAACGGTACTGCGCCGTATACGCTGAAAGGCAAGACCATAACTTGCCGAAAATATGCGGCGAGGATGAAGGAGAAGGAGCGTTCCGATGGCAATCCGATTTATCCCATTTACAAAAGCCGCTGTTCTGCTATTCGTGTAGAACAAAAAAGAAGCACCATTACAGCAGAGTTTGCTGCAATGGCGCTGAAAGTCGCTAAAGAGTATTGGCAAAAAGCAAAGTATGATGACAACTACGCTAACGGTCAATTTAAAATGGATATGAAGCGTGAGAATTTGTATAGAGAAACGGACAGGAGAATCAAGCAAAAGTGAGCCATATCGAGAAAAAAGAATTTGAAATATACCGCATTACTCCGCCACCGCCTGAATGGGATTTGCAGGAGTATATTCGGCAGTATATCCAGACCGGCGATGACAATTATTTTTATTGGTTCCTACACTATTACGAGCCGTCGTTAAATGAAAAGGCGAAGTTTTTTAGGAATAAATACTCAATGGAAGAACATTTTGCCGATATAAAGCAAAGCCTTGTAACAGGCTTATGTAAGGCTCTGATGAAATACGATATTTCCATAGCTCCTTTTCTGCCGTATGCTCAGAGGTATATGGAGCGTGAGGCGCATACCTATATCCGCACAATGCGGACGGGCTATTCCGTGCAGAGCGAATTTGAATATGCCCGACTTCGTAAAGTGATGGATATTTTCAATCATTCAGGCGGTGAATTTACGGAGGAAACCATTTCTCAGGTTGCAGCGCAAATCGGTGAAAGCTATGATAAAATAAAGTCTATCATTGAAGGCGGTATTCTTACTGAAAACTATACAGATGTTCAGAGTAATGATGAGGACGACACAGGAACGACCGACTTTCTTCTGCCGGATTCCTCGCTTAATCCCGAAAACATCTATTTCAAGCAGGAGCTTTATAACAAGCTGCACGAAGCCTATGACAGCTTGGAATACACCGAAAGGATAATGCTCGCCCAACACCTCGGCTTTTGTCCTGAGTGTTTCAGTACACATTACGCCGACAAAAACGAATTAAACAAAAACGGCAAACCAAAGAATAAGCCTATCAAGCCGATGCCCTATACCGACATCGCAACCGATCACGGATTTAGTGATGCGAGTACTGCTAAAAGGGCTTGTAAAAAAGCGATAAACACTCTAAAAAATTCAATAAAATGAAAAAAGCCCCACTGTTAGATAACAAACAACGTTATCTGACAGCGAGGCTGTGTTATTTCGCACATTCGATTATGAGTATCTTTTGAATTATACTATGATTGTGTATGATTATAAACATTATTTCGTAGAGTATTCCACTTGACGAAAAAAAGCGTAAACTTCAGTTGTATTCGAAGTTTACACTGATTAAATGACTAAAAAATTGACGGAGAATGGGAGAATATAGTTTGCTGAAGTTTTTCCATACTTACCCTTTTTTGCTCCATTGACGAATGAACATATTTATCTAATGTGATTTTTACACTCGAATGCCCTAATATTTCACTTAGACTTTTGATATCAAAACCTGCTTCAACACATCTTGTAGCAAATGTATGTCGCAAGGAATGATAATTAACATCTCGCAGATCTATTTGTCTTAGTATTCTCTTAAATTGATTTTGCAACGTTCGAGGTTCAATAAAAGAATATGGAGAATTAGTAAGAATAAAATGGCTTTTATCACCTTTGTATTCCTGTAAAATTACACTTAAAAAACTTGGTAATGGGATTTGACGATTAGAACATTGGCTTTTAGGTTTTGAAATCAGAATATAAGTTTTTGCTTCGTTTTTGGATTGTATGCTATCTTTCTGTAATCTCTGCATAGTTTTTCTAATAATAATTAGATTTTCATCAAATGAAACATCTTCCCATTTTAAAGCACACAATTCACCAATTCTTATTCCTGTGTATAGAGATAGCAGAATCCCAATTTTCGTTAATGATTTATTCTCCATTAAGGCTGAGACTAATTTTTGTTCTTCCTCTTTTGACAATACCGTCATTTCTCTGTGCGATTTGCTTTTAATTTTCAGTGATTCATAATTACAATCAATTGTTTCACCGCAGCTAATAATATACTTCAATGATTCCTTGACTATCATAGTAATATCAGAAACCGTTTTGGGTGAAAGTCCACCTTTGTTATCAAGCCTTCCATTGGTTAATAAATTACCAATATAGTTTTTTAAATAGCCTGTGTTTATTCTTGAAAGAGTAAGTTTTCCTATTGTTGGCTTCAAATGATTGTATACGATATTCTTATATCTGATAAACGTAGATTCTTTAACTTGTGGTTTGATGTAAATAAGCCACTCATCTAACCATTTAGAGTACAGAGTTGAACTGTTGCTTGAGTTGATAAAAGATGATTGACTGATAGCGTTGATTTGCTTATTTTTGGCTTCTATATAGGATTTTGCGTATATATAACCATATTTCGCTTTTCCGTTTTCATCATAGCCTTTGATATAACGAGCTTCCCAACGTCCATCCTTTCTTTTGTAAATGTTTTTTCCTGTCCTTGACATAACTATTCATTCCTTTTCCCGACTAAAATATTGACTATAAATGAGCAGAATAAAAAGTACGAATAAACCGAAAAATGCGAATTATTAAGAATCCATAGATTTGATAAACTATTATTTATAATTTTTTAAAATTTCGTTGACATTTTTCGGCTAATTCTGTATAATTATTTTAGATTATGTCGAGGAAGAGCGTTCGTCAAGTGGAATACTCTACGAAATAACGGAGGGATAAAATGGCAGCTCAAGTTGTGGAGTTAAAATGTCCTGGTTGCGGAGCAAGAGTTGATGTTGGACAAACAAGCTGTGAGTGGTGTCACAAGCCAATAACCGTATCATCATTTAACAGTATTTATGCTATGACTATGCCGCAAGTCAATAAATATGCAGGCGCATATAAAAAAGCTCTTCAAGATGAGCCTGATAATATTGAACTTAACAGTTCGATTGCTATGTGCTATCTAAAGCTGAAACTGTATGATAAAGCATTATTAGCTTTTGAAAAAGCGATGGAGGATAATTTTGAAAACTCCGAAACATTCTTTTATGCAGCGGTTTGTTTGTTAAAAGGTAAAAAACCTTTTATGTATTCAAGGAAAATCATTGATCAAGTATTGGAATATATAAACGCAGCACTAATGATTGAAGAACGTGGCTTATATTATTATTTCATAGCCTATATAAAATATGACTATTTTTATAGGAAAGGATTTATGACTTCGCCAAATTATCAGGAATGTCTGCAAACGGCAGTTACAAATGGCGTTTCTGAATTGGATATACAAATGCTATATGACACATTATGTGTCAGCAGACCACAGTGCTTATAATATAATTAGGAGGTTAGAATAATGGCACAAAACCCAATTGATGCGATATATTTTCGCGCAATTCAAGGAAAGACAGAGGAGCAAAGGCAAAATATTTCCTATTTCTTTAATAAACCTGTAGTTGCAGGTGGATGCTTTAAGTCTGCTCAGTTTATGACCGATGAAGAGTATTTCAGAAGAGTCGACGAAAAGAAAAAATCGCTCGGTTTGTATGAAAGAGCCGTTGAGCAAATCGGCCTTGATCCGGAGGAATTACAAGAAATACCTCCTGTTTGTCTTGAGAACTTTGTATTCAATGATGCTTGGACAAAAACCACAAAGGACGGTATAAGAATAAGTTCTTGCTATCAGGTTTCTTGGATTTTCTTCTCGGCAGATCAGATTTATCTTTATCAGTATACAATTTATATGGATGAAGATAAAAAAAGAGAAGATACGGAGGAATACTTCTATCAGGATGTTACCGCTTTTGTAACAAAGAGCCAAAGTGAAAAGGCAAAGAATACTGATGGTTCAACTGTTGATGTTGAAACAACAAAATTAGGTATAGTTGTGCCCGGTACCACATTAATGGTAGCTGTTAATGATTCTGACAGTACATTCCGCAACTCTGTAAAGGCTATGAAATTCAAGCTGAGAGAAAAAAAGAACGGATGATTAATTGTAGCTGAGGTTGTCGGTTTCGGTAACCTCAGCCATTTTTATTATATATGGAATATCCAGAATACTATAAAACAGAAAACGGTAGTTACATAAGAAATTATATCAATAGACCTACCATAAATTTCAAAAAAGCAACAATATTCACCATAACTTCCTTAGTTGGTAATGCAATTATTTCCAGCGTATTGTCACTGATACTTTATAGATTTATTGGAATTGAGTATTGGAAATTTACAGCTTTATTGTTTATCACTATCCAGATATTTATTTGTATTATCTTTATAAAGCGAATATTGATATTCTCAATTAGATTGTACCAAAAATACGCAAAAATAGAAACACGAATGAAGTGTTGTTTTAAGCCTTCTTGTTCAGAATATGCTATTTTAGCCTTAGAAAAACACGGTCTGATAAAAGGAGTAAAACTAAGTATAAAAAGATTTAAACGATGCCATCCTCCGGGTGGAGAAGATTATCCTTGATTATAAAAACAGGTGATACACTATGAATCTGAATAAAATATTCATTGAGGAATTAAACAGCGGCGAGAAAATAGCTATCGGCATAATTGAGATAACTGCAATTCCCGATATCTCCATTATTAATGATACGCCAAATGCGGCAATAGAAACAATCGAAAAATACAAGCACGAATTCAACGGTTTATTGAATGAAATTCATCAGTCCTATAAGACACTTAGTTATAGTTCGGGTTACCCAAAAGATATTTCAATAGAAGTCTTATGGGCTACACAAAAGGTTGAAAACCAACCTTATAATGCAAAGATTAGGCTATTTATTATTATCCGAGCTATTGATAACGATGAAGCAGATGCGGTTTCATCTGTTGATTCAATAATAAAATACTGTACATCTACCCTTGCATTACAGAAATACGATTTTTCAGTTTTATCCTATTCCGATTTATCATCTGTAATTACTAGTATTTCTGACAGCAGCATTAACGCTGTTATTAAAGAAGAAAAAGTAGAAAACCTACAAAATCAAATTTTGCCTTATTGTTATGCTTTTGATAGATTACCAATCTCAAATAGCGATTTAAGCAAAATTGTCAACGTGCTGACCGAATACCCTGATTGTGCTGTTTCTATGCAATTAATCCCAACATCGTTTGATGCGACGGAAACTTCGGAAATTGACAGAACAACTCAAATACTCGAAACGCTAACCAAAGGCGTAATGGATCAAGGCGTAGGTAATATCAGCTTTGCCCTTGCAGAAAAGCACGCACAAACTTATAAATACTATTCTTCTCATAAAAATTCTTCCCTGTTCTTATTCAATATTCTTATTTACGGAAACAGAGAGGCTGTTTCAAATATTTCAAGCAGGGTTGCGGGACAAATATCAACAGGTACTGATAGCGGAGCTGATCTTAAGCTTGTTCCGTTACAATCATACGAAGTCAATAAAAACAATAATTTTTATCCTTTGCCGTGGGCTGTAAATGAATTATTGTTAAATGCAGACCGTAATTCAGCAGTTTGGAATTCAAGACAGTTTTCTAGTTCATTATATCGTATTCCATTTATTATTACGAGTGAAGAAGCGGCTGAGTTTTTCAGGTTGCCAATAGGCAGCGACAGGATTTCAGCAGGCTTAAATATAAACGAATCGGGCAAATCAAGTAAAACATATACCGCCAATATTATTAACGCCGGAGACATTATAGTCGGAAAACTGCGGTCATCATCAAAAGGAGATACAATCGGTTTTTCTCTTAAAGACCTTGCTAAACATATGTTGATTGTCGGAACTCCCGGATCGGGTAAAACTACTTTTTCCGTCAGTTTGCTGGATAGACTTTGGAAAGATCATGGTATTCCTTTTCTTGTAATTGAACCGGCAAAAAATGAATACAGAGCTTTAATACAAAGTATCCCTGATTTACAAGTATTTACTCCCGGAAAGAATTTCATTTCACCATTTGTTTTCAATCCATTTGTTCCGCCTAAAAATGTAAAACTGGAAACATATAAATCCACATTAAAAACTGCTTTTTCGGCAGCGGTGTCAATGTCCACACCACTTGATAAAATTTTTGAAGAATCCATAAACAACTGTTATTCAGATTTCAGGTGGCTTGACACATATACAATAGCTGATAAAGGAAGAATATTTAATATTTCTGACTTTATTAAATGTTTTCAACAGACATTTGACGAAATTGGATATACCGGAGATGCACGGAACATTGGCAGAGCAGGTGTTGTCCGCTTAAATAGTTTAGTAAATCTGTTTGATAATTATTTTTCAATTCCGATAGAGGATATGCTTAGCAAGCCAACTGTTATTGAATTAGCCGCTATAGAAAACTCAGATGAAAAAGCACTTATTATTGCGTTGTTATTATTGTCTATCCTTGCCTATGTAAACTCTAACTATATTGGTGAAGGTGGTTTAAGAAACTTTATTTTATTGGAAGAGGCTCACGTTTTGCTTGATTCCAACACCAATGCCGGGCAAGGCGACGCAAATCCAAGCGGTATTGCACAGGGGCTTGTAAAGCGAATGCTTGCTGAAATTCGTTCTTATGGCGTCGGTATAGGTATTGCTGATCAATCACCAAGAAAAGTATCCACCGATGTTGTTGCATTAACGGATATGAAAGTGGTATTCAGGCTGGTTGAAAGTGAAGATAAACAAATCATCGGAAATAGCACTAATATGACCGAAACACAAATCCAGCGAATGTCAAAACTTAAACCCGGCGAAGCATTCCTGTTCTTTAATAAATTAGATGAGCCTGAAGAGGTTATTACCCCGGACTACCGTTTGGATAACAATATTAGTATATCTCTTTCAGATGATGGTATAAAAGAACTGTCAACATATTGGAATGGCAGATCAGAAATGCTTAGACCTTATCCTCAGTGTCAACTCTCAAGGTATTGTAGTAAAACCTGCGATTATTATAGAAGAGTATTGGCAAAGGAAGTCGCAAGACGGATATTTGTAAGAAATTTCAAACCTGATACTAAAGATTTTGAATCTGTAAAAAGAGTTTTTGGAAAAATAAGCAAATTAGTAATTGCCGAGCTAAATGATGAGCCTTTTACGCCAGAGCTATTAACTTGTGTAAAGGTTAATCTATGGCGAAGAATTCGATATGGAACAAAACTCAATATTACAGAAACAATGATTGAAAACTCCTTAAAAAAATAATTTATCATACAGGAGAGTGACAAGATGTGTGATGACATTGATACAAGCGTTGACACCGCTGATTACGATTCATCCGATATTGATACATCAGATGTAGATACCTCTGATACAAGTTATGATGACTCTGATTACGAAGATTTTGATGATAGCAGCTATGATGATGTTTCAGATGAAATAGAGGATGTCCCGGAAGATTCCGAAAATTTCGAGTATGAAGAAACTGACTATTCAGACGATTCAGAGGAAATCCCCGAAGATATTGAAGATAATGATTATGAATCTGAAACTGATGAAGAATTAGAGGATATTCCGGAAGATGTAGGCGAGCCAGATGATATTGATGAAGAATCTTTTAGTGAAACAGAAGAAATTGACGAAGATATAGAAGATAGTTATGATGAAGATACTGATGAAGAGGATGTTGTAGAGGATATACCTGAAGATGTTGACAACACCACCGAGGACGGTATTGAAGACACTGCCGATGAAGCGGTTGAAGACACCTCCGAGGACGATATTGAAGATTCAGCCGATGAAGCGGTTGATGATACAACTGAGGACGGTGTTGAAAATTCAGCCGATGAAGCGATTAAATACACCTCCGATGACGATATTGAAGATTCAGCCGATGAAGCGGTTGATGATACGACCGATGACGGTATTGATGATTCAGCCGATGAAGCGGTTGAATACACAACCGAGGACGGTGTTGAAGACACTGTAGATGAAGCGGTTAATGACACAGCCGATGACGGTATTGAGGATTCAGCCGATGAAGCGGTTGAATACACAACCGAGGACGGTGTTGAAAATACTGTAGATGAAGCGGTTGATGATACAACTGAGGACGGTGTTGAAGATTCAGCTGATGAAGCGATTGAATACACCTCCGATGACGATATTGAAGATTCAGCTGATGAAGCGGTTAATGATACGACCGAGGACAAGGTTGAAGATACAGTTGACGACACAACCGATGACGATGTTGAGAATACAGTCAATGAAATGGTTGATGACACAACCGAGAACGGTGTTGAATATACTGTCAATGAAGCAATTGATGACACAACTGATGATGGCGGTAAAGATGCTGCCAATGAAGCTGATAATGACACAATCGATGACGTCATAGAAGATGCTTTTGATGAAGATATTGATAATACAACGGAGAGCAAATCAAAAGATATAACAAATGCTGAATCGTTAAGTTCTGATGACAAAGATGATATCCCACAAGATGTTCAAGGAAAAACGCCTCAGCAAAGACTTGCTGACTATATGTCAGATCATAATTATGGGCGAGATGATTTTGATACATATTCGCAAGATGCGGAATGGAGGGAATTACAAAGAAAAGCTTATCCTAATTATGAAATGCCACCTTTATCCCAAGAATGCGCAAGCAAGCAGTTATACGACTATATGGCTGAACACAATTATGGACAAGATGATTTTGATATATATTCACAAGATCCTTTGTGGCGTGAATTACAAAGTGCTGCATATCCTGAATATGAACTTCCTCCGCTAAAAGAGCAGATTCTTTCTGATTTAAAAAACGAATGTGTAAAAAATGAATATGCGGAATATGCCGATTTTTCTGATTTCGATCCAAAAGTTGCGGAAGCAACAGTAAATGCATTAAAGGATGCAAAATCGGATTTTCCTGATTTAAAATTAGGATATATTGGTTCAATCGAAAACCAAGTAAGTGGAATAAAAGCTATCGCTAAGCAAGCCTACAAAAAACAACTTAGCGATATGTATGGCAACTCTATTCCTGAAAGCGTGTGTGACGAGATGGCTCAAAAGCAGGCTGATAATTATATAACAAAATACGGTCTGGATGATACTGAATGTACGTTTGCTTGGTCATTAGAAATACCCAAAGAAATTGATCCGTCTGGAAACGGAATGAGTAAGTTCAAAGGTGTGGGGATTAACGGCAAATATGCTTCAAGTAACGAGGATTTTACTGCAGCAAAAATCGAAGAAGTATCATCAAAGCATAAACCCATCGGATGTGATACCCCAAGAGCTACTGCTGATCACGAACTCGGGCACGAAATTGACAAACTGCTAAATGCTTCATCTGATAGTGTAATCACATCATTATACAATAAGATGATGATTGATGGTGATGCTAAAGAACAATTATCGGGCTATTCTCAGACAAATATAAAAGAGTTTATTGCTGAAGCATATTCTGAGTATCGAAATAACCCTCATCCAAGAGATTACTCTACAAAAGTTTACAATAGACTAATTGAACTTAGAGATAATAGAACAAGGAGGTATTTATGAGCAACTATAAAGAAGAATCTTGTTCATTGATTGAAATGAATATTGATAAAGGGATTGCTATAATAAAAAGAGTTTTGGTTGATGATTCAGGCAACAGGATTGAAAAAGAAGAAAACATTTCTATACCAAAGCTCAATACAGGTAAGGCATTTATCCGAAAAACTCAAATTGATGAAAACGGAAAGACATTTGAAACTGAAGAAGAGATTGATGTTCCTGTTTTGTAAAATGAAAGGAGTTTCCAAATGGCAATTTTTAAAAAAAACCCAAATGAAGTAGCTTATACAGGCGGCAAAAAGCATTGGGCAGACGTTATAAAAAACTCCGGTCCGGGCGAACTTCTAATATGGCGTCAGCCGGAAGAAGATTTCAACACTAATTCGACATTGATTGTTATGCCAGGAGAAGAAGCCATCTTCATTAAAGGCGGAACAATCGAGGCAACTTTTGAAAACGGAACATATAAGCTGTCTACCAACAATTATCCGTTTATCAGCCGTTTGAGGAATGCATTTACCGGTGGGATCAGCACTTTTAATTGCGTTGTTTATTTTGTGCGCACAGCGCATAGTATTGAACTTCGTTGGGGGACGGAAACGCCAATCCAAGTTAGAGATAAGGTATGGGGAATTAGAACCGATGCCCGTGTTCGCGCTATTTACAAAGTAAAGATTGCAAACCCCGGTCAATTCCTTGAAAAGCTAATAGGAAATAATGTTCCTTATCAATTACAAGAAGATTTATATAAGTATTTTGATGGTCAATTCCAAGGAAAGATAAAATCAGCAATATCTAAATTCTTAAATAGTTTGCAGCAAGAATTAATTGGCCTTGACGCATATATGGATGAACTCTCAGAACAGATCGAACCATTTATTGACGAGATCATTTACGATTACGGTTTAAAATGCGTTAAGTTCTCTTTAGCAGGATTAGATATTGACCAAACAAAATATGATGCTCTTGATGTATCTCAAATTGAGCTTATTGAAGCGCAAAGAGGTTATCAAGGTCAAAAAGCCGGTCTTGATATTTTAGGTCAGGATTGGGGACGAGTTAAAGGGGTTGAAGTTTTACAGGATTTAGCTAATAATCCCGGCGCCGGCGGCGTTGCAGCTACCGGTGCTGGTTTAGGAATGGGATTGGGAGCCTCAGGTGCTTTTGGTTCTATCGCACAACAGGTTTTCGCTCCGGTCACAGGTAGTGGTACACCTCAGCAACAACAACCTCCGGCAACACAGGCTACACCGTCAGGAAGATTCACACAAAGAACGGCTCAGCCCACTAATCCTCCTCAAACTCCTCCGCCGGTTCAAGATGAAGATCCAATTGCGGTACTTGGAAAATTAAAGAAAATGCTTGATGCCGGTTTAATTGAGCAATCTGAATATGATGCCAAAAAAGCAGAAATACTAAGCAAAATGTGAGGTTGAAAATGAAAAAAACAGTATTATGGGTTTTATTGGATTTAGTATTTGTTATTGTATTTAATGTTGTATTTTTTGTCGCCGGTGGAGTTGAACATAATCCGTCAGTATGGATTTCGTATGCATTTATCCATCTTGCTTACTTAATGGTTTTGATAACACCATTTCTGATTAGGAGTAACAGCAGTTCGGCAGTATTTGGCTTTTCAATTTATACAATCTCAACAACATACTTTTTTATTGAATTTGTTGTAGGTTTAGTCTTTGTTTTCCTAAATTTAGATACCATCCAATTGGCTATTATTATTCAAGTTGTTCTTGCCGGTTTATACGCTGTAATGCTTATTGCTACATTGCTCAGTAATGAAAAAACAGCTGATGATATTGAACGTCAGGAACAAGAAGTAGCATACATAAAAGAAGCAGCTTCAAGAGTAAAAATGCTCATTGACACATTAGAAAGCAAAAAGGCTAAAAAAGATATTGAAAAAGTATATGATTTGCTCCATTCAAGTCCGACAAGATCCTATCAATACGTTTATTCACTTGAAAAACAAATTTATAACAAAATCACGGATTTAGAGAATTCTGTTTCAATAGGTGATGAGAATTTGATTTCTCAATTATGTAATGAAATTATTACTTTGACTAATGAAAGGAACAGAAAACTTAGAGTTTCATATCATTAAAATCATAGCAGCGTTTCCTGTTATATGAAACGCTGCTATAATTTATGTAAAGACTATTTCTTTGTTAACTATCTCTGTGGCTTGGTTACGGATATTGTTCATTTTCCTTACCCACAACATTTGATTATCTGCTTTGAGTTTTTCAGTTACTTCTTCTTGCTCGGCAAGCTGTTTAACAAGCCTATCAAACATCTCATTTGCTTCCTCATCAATATCGGCAAGATAAGCGGTGAGCTTACAGCTTGTCAGAAGATTGGTATAAAGGTATAAATGATAGGGTGATGGTTTTTGAGGTATCGTAAATGCCGCTTGCCCCAAATACCGATGTCGACCTTTGGTTGTTCGGGTAACGTTAAATCGGGCAGAAGATAATCTCCCTGTTGCGTGTATGTAATCTTTGTAGCCATAACTTAAACCTCCCTGACTTTGATTTTCTTGACTTTGGCTTTCGTGAGCTTGATCATCAGATCGTCAATGATGTCGGTGTACCTGCCCTGTGAGATGAGGTCATTCCTCAAATCAATCAGGCTGTTGATGATTGTTCGTCTTTCATCGGACGTTAGATATAAGCGATATTTTGGATTTCTCATTGCCATTTCCTCCTCGACTGAAATTTTGTATTTACATTATAGGAAGAAATTGAACAAATCACAAATGTGCGAGCGAGAAATGTGTGTAACTGCCGATAAAACCTGAATTTTTCATAAGTCCGTTATGAACACTCGTACCATTTTAAACCAGTCTTTGTTAAGGCTGGTTTTTGTTTTTTTCCACAATCCACAAGGCAAAAATAATCGGGATTGAACAGATGCAGAGTATTCTTGACCACATTATCGTCAAGCTCGTAATCACCAGGGTTATTTATGGTCAACAGCCACTTCCTCGACTGAGGATTTGAACTACCAATTTAAAGGCCTCCGGAATGGTAATTCATTTTCACACCATTCCGGAGGTTTACACGATATTTAAAAAGGGTTCGAATACTTTTCGTTTTTTCTAAGTGAAATTATCTGGAAGTCACAGATACAGGTTCAAGATAAAAAAGTTCACTGCTTGCGTCATAATGATCAACAATTGCCTTAATGTGAACATTTGAACCCTCGCTTACCGTATCCATATCTGTATTCAGGTTATAATAGCCAACATCCTCAAATTTAAACTGTGGACCAATTTGGCTGTTCGGGTTATAATCACCTGCACTTAACAAGTAATCAAATCTTGTGTCATACGAACCATGCTTGCTGCAAAATACAATATTACCGTCAAATTCAATAGTTCTGCCTTCATATTTTTTGGCGAATTTCTCAATGCTTTCATCAGCAGGATCCTTTTTTTGGAGAATATTTGCAAGATCCTTACAGTTCTTTTTTGTAAGAACTGTACTTTTGTTATCACTTGAGGCCTTTGAACTTTCGGATTTACTCTCTTCTTTCGTCGTTTCTTCAACATCAGAATCATCATTATCACTGATTGATTTATTATCGGAATCATCAGATGAGTCAAGCTTTGCCTTGATTTTTGTGCTTGTACATGAAATTGTTATGTCAAAAGTATCGTTTCCTTTAACTTCAATTTTTATACTGCCTTTAACATCACAATCTTCATCACTTTCAAATTCAATCTTATGATTTCCGGCTTTTAATTCTTTTTCAAAGCTCTCACTTCCGCCATGACTTATTGTTTCTTCGTAGAGTCCATCAATGCTAACTTTAACATCATATTTGCTAAACACTAAATTTTCTTCGCAATCAATGTTAATATTCACTTTGAAGATAGGTTCCTTAATTGATATTTCAACTACATTGTTGCCATAATAGGATACTTCAAGTTCATTCCCTGCACCATTTTTAGCACTGTAATACTTATCCTCGGAATCTCGCTCAACCGTAAATCCTTTTTCTTCACATTTGTGAACATATTTATTAAAATTATCAAACGACATTTCTATGTATGCAGAAAACAATTCGTCAGAATCTTCTGTTATAAGTCCCTTTTCAAAATTCGGCTTTGGAAGTTTCTTACTAAGGCTGCTATCAGGCCAATCTACTTTGCTGAGTTCTATAGGCTCATCAAGAGAAATATCCATCTCTTCACTGTATTCCATATAAGATAATGACAGTTTATATCCATCTTTTGAAAATGCGTCAAAAGAATCACCTGTTTCTTCTGCCTCGACAGTATAACCTTTTTCTTTACATAAGTCGATGTATGATACAAAATCATTTGCAGAAAATTTATATACATAAGCGCTTAATCTATCACTTGAGTTTGAATTGATTTCACCGTATTCTGAACTTGGTTTTGGTAATCTATCTTTTAACACAATTGATTCCCACTCAAATTTTTCGTTTGACCTACTGCTTTCGCCAGAACCAGACGGTTTTGAAACACCTGTATTGTACAGAGATAAAAACGGAAAAATCAATACAAGTGATAAAACGAATGCGATTGTCCCCAAACCCTTGTTGCGTGAATTTGAAAATTTCTTCTTAAACACAATTGTTACTATAATCAAAGCTATCTGTATAAAAGCGATTACTGTAGCAATTGCTCTTCCGGCAAACAGGGCAATAAGTCCCATAACACCGAATAATACCAATGCAATTATCGATAATACGCTAATAACATCTTTTTTATGCTTAATAACATTTTGATTTGAATTCAAATCAGGAAAATCAAAAGGAAATTCATTGGATGTTTTTGTATTAAAACTATTTTCATTATGACTTGCTTTATATTCTTCCGTAGATTCCGGCGTTTCCGTTTCAATCGGTTCTCCGCAATATGAACAGAATTTTGTATCAACTGTTAATTCGGCACCGCAATGTGGACATTTCATGGTATAACCTCCTGTTATATTTTCTATCTTATTCTTTGGTTTCGGGTATCGGCGGAATGTTTGTATTAAACAGATTTTTCAGTTCATCAGCTAAATCAGCTTTGCACCATTCAGACATTCCGTTCTTCCATACCAAACTTGATGAAGTTACCTGATGATTTACAATCATAGATGTCAGCACTGCCATACTGTATGGTCCTGTTGGCTGACCGTTAACTGCAACATAATACATAGTTTCGGGTACAGGTGGCGGAACAGTGCCATTTGATGATACTTGCATATTTGCAGCAGGCATCGTGCCGCTTATGGTTCCTGCTATATTTTGTCCGACTGCACTGCCAACAGCCATTCCTGCCATCATTGCAACGGGATTAAAACCGCCGTCACTTCCACCTAATTTGACATTTCCGGCTCCGTTCTCTCCCATATGTCCAAGGGCTTCTGCACCTGCAATTCCAACTTCTGTTTGCTTTTCAATATTAAATGCTCCTATGTTAGCAGACTGAGTCTGTTTGTGCATTGCATACTGACCCTCTTCTCTCTGAATGCGAAGACGCTCAACATAGTCTTTTGTTTCAGCCTTTATTTTTTCTGATGTAATTTCTTTTGTAATGCTGATAAGCTGCCTGTATCCTTCGCTTTGCTTGTCTATTTCAATTGCTCCTATATCAACACCTGAAACATTCACGCCAAAAGTATCTTTTAGTCGCTCACATATATCGTATTCAATTGTATCATTTATTTGAGCAACCTTACTTTCAATCTGAATTACAGGAATATTATTTGCTGCAGGGGCATTTGTCACCGTATCCTTTACATAACGACATATTGCGTCCCTTATTTGCTTTTGAAAATCATTTAGATTAAAGTTGCTTAATCTGTGCAGCTTGATAAATTCTTTGTAATCGGTAATTCCAAAACTAACTGTTCCACGAACTGCAACCGGAACACCAAAATCGGAAAACCTCGGATCATAAACATCAAAATAAGGCACACCGAATTTGACCTGTATTATTTTTGCTAAATTTATGAAATACACTTCAGCCTGAAACGGCGTTCCGCCGTCATAAGCTAATCCGATAATACTCGCAAGGACAGGAAAGTTTGATGTTTCAATTTTTTTGTCAAAGGGTCCAACAATAAAGTCCTGCATAGTACCATCTTTTTGTTTATAAACAAAAACAGCCACTTCACCGTCTTTTACTCTCAGCGAAGAACCCCAACGGATTGCATTTTCTCTGTTGTTGTTTCCTTGCACTGAGTAATTTGGATGCCATTTCCAAATCAAATATGAAGACTCATCACAACGGATTTCATCCATAAAACCGCCTGCATTTGGCTTGCGTAATAATGACATATTTACTCCTCCCGTTCATTACTTTCTTTGTTTTGATTTTTTATGAAATTGCTAACTACAATAACCAGAACAATGACACCGCAAAGGTAACCCCTTGAACCATTATATAAAAGTGCAGATGTTACAAATATTAACAATCCACTGGCAAGACCGATTAAGTAATCAATTGTATCGGCTTTTCGAGAAAAAAGACTTGTTGCTGATGATATTAGTACTATATAAGCTACCAATTGAATCAAAGAAGAATTTCCACCTGATGTGTCAACAACTACCGCTGCAATTAAAAGAACAATTCCGATACAAACAACAATATTTCTGATGACTGTATTTATTGTGAATTTTCTTATATTACGATTTTTTTCATTATTCACAGTAACTTGACAATCGTAATAGATTTCCTGAACCTTGGCAAGATTATCATCATCTTTAAAAATCAAAAGAGCTTTTTTATGTGCTTGTTCAAATTTTACAAGCCACGCTTGAAATATCGCCTTATTTTCTTCTCCCTTAATATTTGTCGATGCAAGTATCATAAATTCAAGAATATCCTCTTTTGTATTAGGAATAGGATAATTACGAATAAAAAAAATCTTTTTATCAATGGAATCCGCATTATTTAATTCAATAAACAGTTGATGTACCGACTTTGTTGCTCCCGCATCACGAATCTCATATCCACAGCTTGGGCAATTGGATGTGAAAGAATCAAGAAGTTCACCACAGTTTGGACATTTATGAATGCAACCTTCATAAACAGTTTTTCTTTCATTTAGTTTTTCACTATCGCTGTTTTTCGGAAAATCAGGTATCACTACAATCGGTTTTCCGCAAGTCTTGCAAAATTTTGCATTACTGTCCAGTTTACCACCGCAGTAAGGGCAAAATTGTATTTTTGTTCCTTGTTCCATATAAAAATCCCCCATAAATTTACTGATTTAATTCAGTATATATCGTCTGTTTTAACTGCATCGCAAATATCTCCTATATTACAATCCAAATATTCACAAATTCTTAATAGTACCGACAATGCAACCTCTTCGTTTTTTCGCAATTTTGTCATAGTACCTGTTGCAATATTTAAATCTTTTCGTAATTTGACAGGTGTTATATCTTTTTTTATTAGTAAAATCCATAGTTTTTTATAATTTATTTTCATATATCTATTCTTCTTTTTTAGCAAAAGGCATTATTGTGTTGCTGACTTATTGAATACAATTCGCAACTTCTTGCGAATTGTATTGTAAAATAAAAACCGTAGTAAAACGGTCACAAAGTATCCTTTAATAGTATAATAAATAAAATATTAAAATCATGTGCAATATCCCACAACCTTTATTGAAATTGTAGCACAATAAATTTGTTTTGTAAAGGATTTTATTGTTAAAAATGTAAAATCATTTTAATTTATTACCTTTGAGTTTTGAAAATATGCAGAAGCTTTGCAATTAAAACATTGTAACTAGATATTTTCCATTCCAACCAAGCTACTATAGTTAAACAAATAACCGGCAAAACAAAAGTAGATTGCTGATTGCACTCTGCCTTTGTTCAAACTCTACTCATCATTTTCAAAATAATTGTACACCCGTTTTTAATAAAATTGCATTAAGATAATCCATATCCTTCTGAATTATCGCTATATCTGGTGGAAGTAATTCATGGTGGAATCTCTTTCTGTCCCACTGCTTTTTTAAATCAAAAAATTTTTCTTTCATTTCTTTGGTGAGTATATTATGCTTTGCTTCGTATGCAATCAATTTTAAATACAGCATAAAGTTGTCACATTTTTTGTCAGAACATTCATACAGACATACTTCTTCAAGTTCACTGATGGTGTAGTCTTTGGCATCAGGGGTTTCAAAAGCCTGCGTAATGACATTATCAAAATCGTTATAGCGGGTGCTTGTTTTAATCACATTCTTGAGTTTTTCCGCTTTATATTCATCATTAGTTTCATAGATAAGATGGTCTTGAATTGATTCCATTATCCTTCCTAAGTCTGATATAGTATCATGTATTTCACAACAAACATAATCATTCAGCTCAAAAAGCAAATCATCATAATCACTCACCCAGAATAAAACATCATATTTTTCTATTTCAATATCCTCAAACAATTTATACACATTAGGCATATGTTCTTTTGTAAAATAGAAATCCCATTTTGAAAGAATAAAATACATAACTACTCCACCACATCCTGCAAGGCTTTTTCGATATATTTGTAATTTGGATAACATTCGGCGTAGTTATCGGAACGGAAATCCTGATACTGCAAACCCATTGCTTTGATACTTATGTCTGTAATTATGCCGTTTTCTTTGAATGTAATGTCAACACGATAGGTTTCGTATTTTTCATTGTCATACTCAACAAAAATCGACTGCAAGCCTACTGAGTCATCAGAATGGTTTTTTAATTTTTTGCCGACAAATTTCTTTTTGAGTCGGGTTAAATCACCCGGATCATAAATGCTGATTTCCTCAACCTCAACATCTTCAAAAATCTCCTCACACTCTGCCTGATAATCCTCCAAAGCCTGTTCGTACTCGTCCTTATCTTCAAATTCATCGGGATACGGCTTGTCAAAATCAGGCTCGATAATCTCATCCAAATTCAGCGAATTTTCGGCAAGCTCGTACAATTCATCGGCAAAGTCACAATCTTCCAAAGGAATATTATCCTCAAGTGCTTTATTTATTTTTGCATACAAATCATCCGAAACCTCGAATTCAACAATTTCGTACCAGCACCTTTCAGAACTGTTGATACGCACATATGCTTTCTGCTTTGCCATGATAAAATCCTCCTGCTTTTTAAATTTATAAGTCTTTCAACCTGTTATCAACATTATACCAAAAAACACTGTCCCATTATCTACCCTTTGCTTGCAAAAACAGCCCTGCAAATGGGTACAGGGCTGTAAATTTAAAGATTTATTCATTGCTTATCGGATTTAATCGTCTGTAGCTTTGAAATTTATTTTATTTTCGGTTGCAAAGGTGTGTGCATAGGAATCTGTCGGGGCGTGGATTGTTAGGTCTTTTGAGTCTTTGAAGGCAGATTTTCCTATGTAGGACACATTTTTGGTCAGGTAGATATCCTCAAGGGAGTAGGATTCTTTGAACGCATTATCGGCAATGAATTTTACTGTATCGGGAACGACTGTTTCCTTTGCACCGCCGTAATTTATTGTGTCATCTGCAATTGAAATCACATCCAAGCCGTCAATATTTGCAGGAATTTCAAGCTTTTCCTCTGACGACATTGGGTTATATTTAGTTATTACGCACACGGGCTTGCCGTCATCATAGATAACATCATAATTATAATATTCGCCGTAATACGCACCGTTTCTGATTTTTGAATAATCGGTATTTTTAGCCTCCGGATTTTCAGGCTCGGTCGTATAGTTTTTATAATTGATTTTATTTTCAACCGCAAATTTTTCAGCATAAGAACCCTTTTCGGCATATATCGTAAGGTTGTCAATGCCGTCAAAAGCGGTTTTTGCAATCTTATTTACGGAGGGCGCAATATAAATTTCCGTTATATTTTTTGAATCCTTAAATGCGTCATCCTTGATTTCACAAATGCCGTTGGGGATAACAACTTTTTTAAGACAATCAAATTCGCTGAAAGCTTCCTTTTCAATAGCGGTTATTTTTGTATTTTCATCGTATGAAGTAGGAATATACGCATCGTCCAAGCCGTAATATCCGCCCTGAAACAAGCCGACAGTGGCATAAAAATTTCCGTTTTCATCGTCTTGAAATTGAATTACAAACTGACCGTCAGCTGAAGCCTTTAGGCGATATTTTTGGTCAACAGCCATTTGTTCAAATCTGTTATTTACGATTGTCGCCCTGGCAAGGAAAGACAATCCGAGCAAAGCGGCAACCGAGATGCAAAGAACAATGAAAAATTTATGAGTAAACAGTTTACTTTTCATGCAGCTCACCTTCTGTCATTTCCAAAACAACATCACAAACTTCTTCCAAATCCTCTTTGTGATGAGTTGTGATAACCACGAGCGCACCTCTTTCTTTTTCTTCTTTAAGAAGCTTGTAAATCAGCTGTACACCGTCATTATCAAGTGCATTTGTCGGTTCATCAAGCAGGATGATTTTCTGCTTTTCAAACACAGCCTGAGCAATATTCAGCCTCTGTTTCATACCAAGCGAAAACTTTTTCACCTTTAAATCGGAGTTTAATCCAACACGCTCAAGCGCTGTTTTAATATCTTCATCGGTGGCGGTTTTCTTGATTTTGCCGAGGATTTTCAGATTATCGAAAGCATTGTACTGGGGCAACAGGTTCATATTTTCAATCACGATGCCTATGCTCGGAGGGAACGACATATCCTTGTGCAAAACCTTTCCGTCAATCACAACAGAGCCGCTGTCGGGAACAAGCAAGCCTGCAATTGCTCTCAAAAGCATAGTTTTGCCCGAACCGTTGTGTCCGTAAAGTCCGTAGATTTTGCCGTACTCAAAATTGTAACTTACATTATTTAAAATCGGTCTTGATTTGATACTTTTACAATAATTTTTTATTTCTACCATAATATCACCTCAAAAAATATCGGTTTTCTTAAATCTCAAATTCAGAATGAAAATGCACAAAGCATTTAACGCAACCATGAATAACAGATATCCGTAGTAAATGCTCTCGCCCGACACAGCACCGTTCTGCATTCCGAACATCAAACTCGGGAAGAGAATCATTTTCCAAATCGGTGCGTCAACAAAATTCTGAACCAAATAGTACGCAATAAAGCAATAGATGAAAATTCCTATGTTCACAACGTGTGCAGGAATACTGATTTCAAGCAAAGACTGAATAACTATCAGCGAAAAAATTGTCAGAAAGTACATAATCAAAGATTTAAGAGTTCCGCTTTCAACGGGAGTCATACTTTCTCTTGCAACAAAAAAGATTATGAACTGGAACAAAACAATGCAAATCAATGCTATAAAATTGTTAAGACAACGCTTTAAAATCAGCACTGTTTTTGAATAATTGCGTACAATCAACATCTTGCCGTAGCCTTGTTTAAGGTTCTCAATTGAGCCGCTCGTAAAGAAGAGAATAAAACATACGGGCAGCAAAAGCAGCATAAATTTTGTAATTTCAAAGCCGTAATTGTTTGGGGCTAAACCAATCATAAAGGCATTTTGAAAGTTCCCCTGAAATACACAACTGAACAATTGAGCAAGGCACGCAACAATTAGTATTATCGACAAAACAAGCTTACTTTTTAACATTACTCAAAACATCCTTTTTCTGATACAAAAAGTAGGAAGAGAAGATAAGCATAAACATCATAAGCAATGCTCTTAATATAATGCCCCACATATCCGACAGAACCATTTCGCCGTTCATAAGTCTTGACAACACTATGGCATCCCTGAACGGAAGCCATACCCTGCTTATCATAAAGGCTACATCTGCAAAAAATTCTGTAAAAATCAGAGCTATGGTGATAATTGGAGCAACTTTCGGAGAAATGATTATTCCGAATGAGAGCATAACGAGTCCTGCTCTGAAATAAAACAAAAACAAAGTCAAAAGTTCAAGTGCCGAATATTGCAGAAAATTCGATTCTAAAATCAGGTTAATGTCAAAGCAGATGAGTGCCGCAACTACGCTGACTGCTTCTATCAAAAATGAAAACAGAAAAGCAAATACCGCACAATCAGCAATTCTTCCTGTCACAAAAGAGGCTCTCGATTTCAGTCTTACAATGTAGCTTACATTCTCATCGGTAAATATGTAAAACAAAAACAGAACAAACACTACTATGAAAATGCAAGCAACATTACCTGATGCATTAAAATCTCCGTTACCTGCAACTCTGTAAAAAACACCTTTGGGGCTTAACTTCTCAGCATAATCCGAATTAAAATAATTATAAAATCGCAAATATGTGTATGTGCAAAGCATAGTGAAAAACACTGCACAAAGCGGAAGTACGATTGCATATTTTCTTAATTTACACCTGATCATACTTAGTCACCTTAAAGAACGAAAACAGAACAGCAACTATATTTATTGCTACTACAAAAATAATTGTAAAAGTATAATGTGATAAAGGATACACAGTAAACGGGGTTAATGCTCCTATGATAGACGGTTTGATGGCAGTCGATATATACCATAATATGAAAGCTAACGGATAAAGAATAAATCTGTTTGGAAATGCCATTGCAAGTGCCGTTGCACCGCTTCCCACAATACCGCCAATGAATGAAAAAACAAGAATATAAAGTATGTTATAAAACATCGGATTGCTGTAAGACTGAAGTAGATTGGGTTCAGATTTCAGCATTTCCACATCAGCAGGAATATATGTACCTCCCGCAAAAACAATATGCACCATAAGAAGATTGAGTAAGAGAGGAATTATAAGCACAAAAAATGAAACAGTAAAACTTTTAAGCATATTTAATGCAAAATATTTATTCTTACCTCTTTTTGTGATAAGAATATTTTTGTATCCTATTCTGTAATCTTCAATGCAATCATCCGCAACAATAATTGCCAAGAACAACGGTAAATACCCTGTCAACACGCCTTGAAGTCCTGCCGTCATGAAAGATCCCAAAAAAGTAACTAATCCGGGAACAGGAACAGATGCTCCTTTGAACACATCCACAAAAGCCATCAATATATCTAAAATCGGAGCTACAAAAATAAAAAGTATAACTCCTAATTTAAGCTTGTTATTAAATATTCGGGTAATATAATATGACATATTTTTCACCTCAATTTTTATTAAACATATATTTTGATTTGAACAATTACAATGAATATGCCGATTTCTTAATTTATTTGCTATTTGTTTTAATCAACCAATTTCTTTTATATTCAAATTATACAAATACAAAGTGACTGGAAAATGACTATAGCCTTTTTACAAAATAAAACAGGAAAACAAAGTGACAAATACGCATTTTGTTTTCCTGTTTAAATTATTTTATATTTTATTGTATCATTAAAAACTTCCGTACATCAGAGCATTTTCCAGTTTTCCGCATCAAACACACCTTTGGTGGTTATTCTCAAGCTTGGGATAACGGGCAGACTTAGAAACGAGAGAGTCATAAACGGATCAATGTTTTTATCCGCACCGAGTTCATATGCAGATGACTTTGCATTTTCAAGCTTTTCGTTTACGGTTGTCAGCGGTTCATCGGACATCAAGCCTGCAATCGGGAGTTCAAGCAAAGCCTTGATTTTGCCGTTTTCAACAACTGCGATACCGCCCTTGCTGTCCTTGATTGCGTTCACGGCAACGGCAATGTCATCATCATTACAGCCGACTGTGATAATGTTGTGCGAATCGTGTGCAACCGAGGTTGCTACTGCACCCGATTTCAGCGAATAGCCTTTAACATAGCCGACACCGATATGATTTGTGCCTTTGTGACGCTCAATGCAGGCAATTTTCAGAATATCGTTTTCCACATCAATTTTATCTGCTGTGCTGAGATTGCGTGTGAGCAATTCACCGCCGACAAGACCGATAAGTCCGAGTTTTCCGTCAACCTTGAAACTGCTCGGCAATACGCTGTCAAGGTGGAAAGTGTCAAAGCATTTTTCGGCAAGCTTTTCATCAACTGTGGGAGCAGAAAAGTCCTTAACTTCGCCGTCAAAAACAAGCTTGCCACACTTGAAAACAGTTTCAACATTGAAATCTTCAAGATTATCGACAACAACAATATCGGCAAGATAACCCGAAGCAATCGCACCTTTGTTATTGAGCAAAAAGTATCTTGCGGCATGGTGGGTTGCTGTTTTGAGGGCAACAATCGGATCTGCACCGTTTTTTAACGCCTGTTTTACAATGTAGTCAATATGACCGCCATAGAGCAAATCGCTTGGATGCTTATCATCTGTTGCAAACATACACCTTGAGTAATACTGCTGAGTCAAAAGCGGCATAAGCGCCTTGAGATTATGAGCGGCAGTACCCTCTCTAATCATAATAAACTGACCTTTTCTCAGCTTTTCAAGGGCATTTTCAAAGGTGGAACACTCGTGGTCGGAATAGACACCTGCGGCAATGTATGCGTTGAGGTCATTGCCCGAAAGCTCAGGAGCGTGACCGTCAATTTTCTTGTGATGAGCCTGCGAGGTGACAATTTTTGAAATCACATTTTTATCGCCGTTGATAACACCGACATAGTTCATCATCTCTGCAAGTCCGAGTACCTTTTTATGCTCAAAATACGAGTCGATATCCTTGTAACCAAGCTCTGCACCGCTTTCGTCAATTTCTGTGGCAGGCACACATGACGGCATCATAAAATGAACATCAATCGGCAAATTCTGCGATGCCTGAATCATATATTCAACTCCGTCAATGCCCATTACATTTGCGATTTCGTGAGGGTCGGTTATGACGGTGGTTGTGCCGTGGGCAACAACTGCCTTTGCAAATTCTGCAGGAGTCACCATTGAACTTTCAAGGTGAATGTGTGCGTCAATAAAGCCTGGGAGAACAAGTTTTCCGCTGACATCAATTTCGGTTTCGCCGTCATATTTTCCGATACCGGCTATCAGTCCGTTTGCAACGGCAATGTCGCCGCACAAAAATTCATTTGAGAACACATTAAGATACTTTGCGTTTTTCAAAACAAGGTCGGCTTTTTCTCTTCCTGCCGCAACCGCAATTATTCTCTGTTTTACTTTAAGTCTTCTTTCAATTTTCTGTTCGTATGTTTCCTGCATAAAAGCACCGCCCTTCTAAATATATATTTACAAGATTATAGCACTTTGTAAAAACCATTTCCATAAGTATTTTTCACGAATATTCTTCGCAATTTTTTGCTAAATTGCATAAGATGTGTGCATATTTTCATCTGTCAGGCAATAATAATTTTAACAATTTATTGTGCTAATGTATTGAAATGTGCAAACTGCGGTGATATAATTTATTTATAAGTATTGTTTTCGGAGGGATAAATTATGTCACACACATACAGCGAATTTTTACCGAGTTACAGCGTTGGGGTTGATTGCTACAAGTCAATTCCCGAAATCGTGAAACCTTACGGCAAAAAAGCGGTTGTAGTCGGCGGTAAAACCGCTATGGAAAAGTCAAAAGAAGCCTTGCTTGAGGGGATTAAAGGCTCTGACATTGAAATCATTGATTTTGTATGGTACGGTGGCGACTCCAACTATGAAAATGTTGAAAAAGTAAAGAACAATCCGTCTGTACAAAAGGCTGATATGGTATTCGGTGTCGGAGGCGGTCGAGCTGTTGACACGGCAAAAACCTATTGTGCTTTATATGACAAGCCGCTGTTTGCATTCCCGACAATTGCGTCAAACTGTGCGTCTTGCACTTCGCTTTCGGTAATGTACAATCCCGACGGCACTTTCAAGGAATATTCATACCACAAAGCCCCCGCAATCCACACATTTATCAATACCAAAATCATTGCAGAATCTCCCGAAAAGCTCATGTGGGCAGGAATCGGTGACGCACTTTCAAAGGAATATGAGGTAGTATTTGCTTGCCATGGGAAGAATATGATTCACACCCCATTGCTTGGCAAGGCAATTGCCTCCGCAAGTACCGAACCGCTCATAAACTTTGGCAAAAAAGCTCTTGAGGACTGCAAAAACAATGTGCCGACAGAGGCGATTGAACAGGTTGCACTTGACATTATCATCACTGCGGGACTTGTTTCAAACTTTACAGTTCACGAGAACAATCCCGACCCTGCGGAGGATTATTACTACAATTCATCGCTCGCACATTGTGTTTATTACGGTGCGTCACTCTTTCCGCAGTGTGAACACAATCATCTGCACGGCGAAATTGTATCGTTCGGCGTGCTTTGTCTGCTGACCTATAACGAACAGCTTGAAGAAAGACAGAGAATTTTTGAATTCAACCACAGCATAGGTCTTCCCTGTACTCTCGGTGAAATTGCACTCACAACCGAAGATGTACCTGCAATTGCCCACAAAGCAGCAAGCGTTGTTGAATGGAAATATGTTCCCGATAATCCAACCGAAGAAGCGTTCATAAAAGCAATTATTGCAACCGATAAAGCCGGCAAGGAATTTTTGGCACAAAAGTAATTTTCTGACTTTGAATGAATGTTCAAGACAATTAGACTTTCATTAGCCTTGTAATCGCTGAAATCTGTGTTATACTTATCTTGTAACCAAATTATTTGATAGGGTGATGAGATGGTAATAAGAGAGGCTCAGGACAGAGATTTTGTTCAGCTTGCTGAAATGAGATGGACTCACGCTGTTGAGGACGACAATACTTACGGTGAACACAACACCGACGGTGTGACTAAATCGGTTTTTCAAGAGGATTTCATTGCGTTTTTATACACAAACAATGGATATAAAATCTTTGTTGCCGAGGACGAGAACGCAAAAATCCTGTCGGCAATGTTTGTGTACCTTATTCCGACAATTCCCACACCAAACACAAAGCGTGAATTTATTGCGTATTTAACGAAGGTATTCACACTTGAAGAATATCGTGGCAAGGGTATCGGCACTCAGGTACTTGATTATGTAAAAAGCTATCTTTCGTCTATTAAATGTGAACTTGTCTTTGCATGGCCAAGCGAAAATTCGGAGGAATGGTACAAATCACACGGCTTTTCCGACACCAACGAAATTTTCGAGTGTCGATTATAACTTTAACCAAATTGCAGTTGTTATAAGCAAAAATCGGGTAGCAGACTTACTGAATGTAAGTTTCTGCTACCCGACTGTTATTTTATGCTAATTTTGAAAAATTACAGAAAAAACGGCACTCCGAAAATTATCGGAGTGCCGTAATTATTTTGTTTAATTACAGATTCAGGAATAAACCGAGTCGGAATTATTTAGCGTAAGCTGAATCTCCGCCGATCTGACCGTCGATACCTGTAAATCCGCTTGCGCAGCATACATAAACTCTCATGTTAGCCTTAGCAAGTTCCGGAACTGTAAGTGTACCGTCTGTAACATACTTAACATCACCTGTAACAGCGTCAACATACTTGCCGTCAGGAATGTTCTTAAATGTTGCACCTGAAGAAATTGTAACGAGTGCAAGGCTGTCTGTGTTATCGTCTGTATAACGGCGAACATAAGACATATCTCCACCTGTTACATATGTGTTTGATGCTGTGTACTGACCCTTCTGGAGAGCCGGAATAGCACGGCGGATTGCATTAATCTTTGAAAGGTGCTTACTGAGCGGGCTTGCAAGAGTGTCAGCAACTGTGCCTGATGCTGTGTACTCACTGAAGTCTGTAGCATTTACAGAACCCTCAAGATAGTCACCGAAGTATGCACGGCCTGAGTTTTCAAGAGAAATAAGTGTACCCTTATCAATAAGCTCACCCTTCTTGAACTCTACCTCTGAACCATAGTATACGCAAGGAATACCACGGAATGTGAACATAAGGTCCATATTCTCTGCCCATGTCTGTGTACCGCCTGTGAAACGAGTTGTTTCATCCGGCTGTTCAGGAGCATAGTCGTGTGAATCTACATACATTACGCTGTATGTTGCATCATTGTAATACTGGTCGTTGTTAACAGCGAAGTTATAAGCGTTCTTAGCATTACCGAACATTCTGTGCATCTGGAAGTCGATTGCGTCCATACCTGATGCCATAGAACGGTCAGAACCGTGATATGTGATACCGTCAAGGAAAGCGTTGTCGCTCTTTGGCTGTGTAGAATCCATATCACCGTTGTAATTATCTTCTTCAAGATAATGCTGAAGAACGAGGTTCATGTTGTCATTGACATCTGAAGCTGATGTGCCCCAGTTCCAGCTGTCTGCCCACTTAGAGTTAGACTCTTTCCATGTGTAGTAAGGAGTTGACTCCTCGGCATGGCCACGATACCAAACTGATGTGTATCTTGTGCAGATTTCGCCGAACATATAGAAGTTAGGCTTGCCTGCTGCCTTAGCAGCGTCCATAAGCTGGTCATTGAACATAATGTTGAGAGAAACTCTCGGAATATGACGAACTGTATCAACACGGAAACCGTCAACGCCCATATCCATATACTTTGAATATGAATCTACAACATATTCTGCAACTGCAGGGTTCTCTGTGTTAAGGTCAACGCAGTCGCCTGCAATCTGGCTGAACTTTGTTGTCCAGTCATCATAGTTAGGACTCTGGAAATAGCCTGTATGATAGTAGTTGTTCGGGTTGTAAGTATCACTCTGTGAAATCTTATTCATAGAGAAGTCCTGAGCTGCAGGCTGAGGACCGGTTGAGTTACCGTTGTCGCCTGAGTAAGTAACATTCTTCATAAGATTAAGTCTCTGCTGATACTGAACACCCGGCTTCTGAGCCCAGTATTCTTCAGGTGACTTAAGACCGTATGTATCGAGAAGATACTGTGTAGGAATCATTGATTCCTCAAGGTTGCCGAGGTTTTTTGTTGTATCCTTTGTGAAAAGATCACAGAAGTAAGATTCACCAAAGTTACCTGTGTGCTGAAGAACTACGTCCTGAATAATCTTCATGCCCTTCTGGTGAGCATCGTGAATAAGATCTTCATATGTGTAGTCTGAGCTTTCGTAACGAGCATCTACTGTTGAAAGATCCATAGCATGGTAGCCGTGGTAGTCATAGCCTGATGCGTTTGTAACAACAGGTGTTACCCAGATTGCGCTGAAGCCGAGAGCCTTGATGTAGTCGAGCTTTTCGCCAAGACCCTTGAAGTCACCACGCCATGCAGGGTCATCGTCACCGTTGCCGGCTGTGCCGTCATCCCAACAATGAACATCGTTGCCTGTATCGCCGTCATAGAAACGAGTTGTCATAACAAAGTAGATTGTTTCTTCACGCATATCAACACTGCCAACCGGATCCGGCTCGTCAGGGTTGTATTTTGACCACTTACCGTTCTCGAAGTACCAGTCTGAGCTTGCTGCTGACTCAAGCTTTTTCTCTGATGAGTACTGCTTGCCATCAGCGTCTGTGATAATTGCGTTTACTTTTGTAACATCAGCTACATGGTAGTTGTACCATTTGTCGCCCTTTGTCATCTTCTCACCGGGGTAAGACTTTGACATAGCGCTGTTTGTAGGAAGCGAGTTCCACAAATATACATATGGCTGTGTGTTATCATTCATTCTTACATGAATTGTAATGCCTGTATCTGTTGTATCCGCAGCAACAGCATCAGAGTCGGAACTCTGAGCTGCATTTACAGAAATTACGCCTACGGTTACAACCATCATTACAGCAAGAACAAGTGCACACAGCTTCTTGATTCTTGTCATAAGTATATCTCCAATCTTTTTTACTTATTTGGCTTATTTCATATTTACAACAATTGTCTGGATAATTGTTGCGTCTTTGATGCTGATTACACCGTCACCGTCAAGGTCACAAATCGCAAGATCAAGCTGATCGAGTGAAGGTACACCAGAAATGTTAACAAGTGACTTCTGAAGATATGTTGAGTCAAGAACAGTTACAGCACCGTCACCGTCAACATCACCACGGAGTCTTTCGGGAGCAGTTGTCGGCTGAACTGAAGTTGTCGGCTGAACTGCAGTAGTTGGCTGAACCGGTGAAGTAGTCGGCTGTGGCTTAGTTGTAGGCTGAGGAGCTGTTGTTGGCTGCGGAACAGTTGTAGGCTGAGGAGCTGTTGTAGGAACAACAACTGTTGTAGGCTCAGTAACATCGTCTGCAGCTGTGTAAGCATAAGTCTTGTTTATTGTGCTGTTGTCAGAACCCTGTACATAAACATTAACCTTGTATTCGCCCTTCATTGTAGGAACGAATGTGTAAATGTTGTTGAGTGTGTAGTAAGGTGTGTTCTGAGCACCGTTAGGATCAGTTACAACATACTTGTAGAAAAGAAGGTTAGTACCTGTCTTACCGCCGCCTGCCTTAACTGTTACAGTAGCAGTTGAGTTAACCTTGATAAGGTTAAGGTTTGCAGGAGTAACACTCTTGATGATTGGCTTAACAAGTGCTGAGTCGTCCTTAACTTCAAGAGTCATTGTACGGTTGTTTGTGTTGCCGTCTGTGTCCTTAAAGTCAAATGTAATTGTGTATTCACCTGCAACTGTAGGAGTCCATGTTACTGATTTTGCTGAAGAGAAGTCGGAAAGTGTTGATGTTCCGCCCTGTGCGTTAGTAACAGAGAACTTGTAGCTTACTGCTGCGCCATCTTTGTTAACGGCTGTTGCAGAAAGCTGTACATCTGTACCTGTGTAGATGTTTGATGCAGGATCAGCAGTGAATTCCTTAACCTGGAGAGGGCTTGTATCATAAACAGACCATTGATTAGTCTTGTTGTTGTATATATAGCCGTCCTTTGCAGTAAGGTCACCTGTCTGTGACTGGCCACTGTTGCTGAAGATGCATTTTGCAAATGACTTTGATGCGGTGCACTGATATACATTGCCGCCGATGTTTGTCATCTTTACGCCCGGCCATGAGCCGTTGCTGTCAGAATTGCTGTTCCACATATAAGCAACTGGTGTTGCCCAACCTGCCTCGTTGTTGAGGTAAACAGTTGTGCCTTCACCGCTGGGAGTTGTTGCTGTTGTTGCAGTTGTAGCAGTTGTTGCTGTTGTTGCGCTTGTAGGTGTCTGAACAGTTGGACCCTGTGAAGGAGCACCTGCATAATCCGACCATGTACCCTTTGAAAGGTCATAGATTTTGCCGTGACCCGGGTATGTAAGGTCGTCTGTCTGCTTTGAGCCGTCGTTGAAGATTACCTTTGTATAATCCTTGTCAAGAGTGTAGGAATATACACCGTCTTCAACCTTTGTCATTGCCTTGCCCGGCCAAGATGCGTTGTTGCCGAGGCCGTCAGTCCACATATAGCAGTTAACTTTTGACCAGCCGTTGTTTACTCTTACATAAACAGTATCGCCTGTTGCAGCAGAAGCACTGACTACACCAACGAATACGGTTGAAACCGCCAGCATAAGGCAAAGCACAAGGCACATGATTTTGTGTTGTCTTTTTACCATTTTGATTTCCTCCAGAATTATTTTTTTGTTGCACGTGTGAAGCTACTCAACACTACTCCACAATTACTCTTTAATTCTACATTATTGACTCACTAATAATTTTCCCTTAAAGAATAATAAAATTTCTTGCGTCACAAAATATTCACATCCAAATTGTGCATAATAGACAATGAAACAATAATTAGCAAAAAAACAGGATAATAAAAGCAAATAGTCAGATGTTTGGTTAGCAACATCTGACTTTATTTGCAGTTTCATGTCAAAAATTTTTCATTTGATTACTTCTTTTTGATTTTGTCCCAGTAGGCTTTGAATGCCTGTTCGTTCTTGTTTTTGCCGTACTCATAGTACTTTTTATCCTTTAACGCATCGGGCAAATATTGTTGCTCGACATAATGGTTCGGAAAATCGTGGGGATACAGATAGAACTGCCCTTTGTTCGGGTTGTCATCTCCGTCACAGTGCTTATTCTGCAGTTGTCTGGGTACAGGACCCGAATTGCCCGTGCGAATATCTGCCAAAGCTCTGTTTATGCCCATATATGCCGAGTTAGATTTTGGGGCATTGCACACCATAACCACGGCATCGGCAAGCGGAATCCTCGCCTCGGGAAGTCCTACAGCCTGAGCCATATCAACGCACGACTTTACAATCGGCAAAAGCTGGGGATACGCAAGTCCTACATCTTCACACGCACACACCATTAGTCTGCGACAAGCACTCGGCAAATCGCCTGCCTCAAGCAGTCTTGCAAGGTAGTGGAGTGCCGCATTGGGGTCGCTGCCACGCATACTCTTCTGATAAGCCGAAATAATATCGTAATGCTCGTCACCCTCACGGTCATATCTTACCGCACTTTTCTGCACAAGCTGTTCAACCGTTTCGAGTTTTACAGTCTTTTTGCCGTCAATTTCATCTGTTGCAATAACGGAAAGTTCGACGGCATTCATAGCCTTGCGAACATCTCCGCCACAGCCTGTTGCAATCTTTTTTGCACACTCTTCGGGCATTTCAATCTTGATACCGTTCTCTTCGGCAAGAAAATCGCTTGCACGGTAAACCGCCCTTTCAACTTCATCAGGAGTAACCGACTTAAACTCAAAAACAGTCGAGCGGCTCAAAATTGCGTTATATACATAAAAATACGGATTCTCGGTTGTTGAAGCAATCAGGGTTATACTTCCGTTTTCAATGTATTCAAGCAGGGTTTGCTGTTGCTTTTTGTTAAAATACTGAATCTCATCAAGATAGAGAAGAATACCGTTTACGCCCGAAAATGTGTTAAGCTGTGCAACAATCTCCTTTATGTCGGCAGTTGAAGCCGTTGTGCCGTTAAGCTTTTTGAGGGTACGGTTTGTCTTTTTGGCAATATATGTGGCAAGCGTAGTTTTTCCAACCCCCGAAGGACCGTAAAAAATAAGATTCGGAATATCTCCGCTTTCAATAATTTTACGCAAAGGTCTGTCGGGTGCAATAAGATGCTTTTGTCCCACAATGTCATCAATTGTCTTTGGACGAATCCTGTCCGCAAGCGGTTTGTTCATAATATCACCCCGTGCCGTTGGTTTTGTTGTAAAAATAATTATATATCTTATAGTACATTTGTTCGGGTGATTTGTCAAGCAAAAGTTACAGCTCGTAGGGGCGCTCATCGGGCGCCCGCCCTGATGAATGATTTTGTTTATATAATATGTTTTGATGTAATGAAAATTGTGTACAGCATTTATTCGTTTTGGTTCTGCAACCAAAACGATTGGCGAACACGGTTCGCCGCTACAATATAACAATAACATTGTGCCATTTATAAAATCTGATTTAATATAAAATTTGCACCATTACTTGCGGGCGGCCGATGACCGCCCCTACTGATTTGCGACTTTTATAAAAATTGTATATAACATAAATTTTCTATCTTTACTTGGCGGGCGAACACGGTTCGCCCATACATTTAAACGCAACTTCTATATATACAAAAACAGTCGGGCGACAATGATTTGCATTTTGCAAACTGTCTGCCCGACATTAATTTTCCATTTTCAATTTTCAATTTGAAAAAACTTCCGCTCGGGCATCTACGCTCTCGGCTTGATGCGACTGTCTTCACGAACCGGGAACGGCGGCTCGCCGTGCGGACACACATTAACTTTCATATAAAAGAAAACAGCCGATATTTTTCAATCGGCTGTTTAATAAGTTAAATTATGTTTTGATTACCATCTTGCGTTAAGCTCAGCTTTGGTGGCTCTCTTTTTCTTTCTTGCGACATATCTTGAATATCTTGAAAGCTTTCTGTCACGAAGGAAGAATACAAAAGCAATTGCACCGAGGATAACTGCAACAAGTACAAACCAAAGACCTACATTTGCGGATCTCTGAACTGCGGCAACGAGTGTCGGAGTTGTTGCGGCTTTTGACTTTGCAAGAGCCTTGTTAGCTGATTTTACAGACTGAACTGCAACGCTTGAAGCTGTGTCGGAATAGCTCTGATTCTTTTCATTTGAAAGAATGAACTGTGAAGCGGCTGTTGATGACGGCATCTCAATCGGAGCGGCTGAAACTGCAGGTGAAACCTCACCGCTTACAACCTCTGTTTCAGGGTTTGCAACTGCTTCATCGCTAAAGAGTGCGTTGTATGTCTTTTCATCAACAATACCTGTTGAATCGAGTGAGTTCTGATTCTGGAAGTTCGCAACAGCCTGTGCTGTGTATTCACCGTAGTAGCCTGTTGCTTCCATAGCAAAGTAGCCAAGTTTGATAAGCTGCTGCTGAATTGCAGTTACTTTATCGCTTTCGTCACCGTTCTGATACTGAACCGCTTCTGTTGTAGGCTCTGTTGCAGGCTCTGTGGGAGCAGTTGTTTCTTCTTCGGGCTTGTCCTCAGTCTTTGTTGATGTATCAGCCTTTGGAGCTTCGGGAGCGTCCTCTGAATAAAGTGTATTTCTTGAGTCGCCGGCAATACCGTCAACTGTAAGGCCTGCGGCTTTCTGGAATGCCTTGTAAGCCTCTTCTGTTGCATCGCCAAAGTTTCCGTCAATTGCTCCGTTATAGTAACCGAGGTCAGCAAGTCTTTGCTGAATCTTCTTTACTTCAGCACCCGATGAACCGTTCTTGTAAACGCTCGGAGTGTTGCTTGAAGATGATGAGCTGCTTGATGAACTTGAAGAGCTTGATGAACTTGATGAGCTTGAACTTGATGAACTGCTTGAAGAAGTGTTTGAAGGAGTCTTGCTCGATCTGCCCTGCGAGTCAAAGTAGTATGTAGTACCGTCAATTGTTCTTGAAGTATTTACAATGTACTCACCGTTTTCATAATAGTAGTAGTTGCCGTTAAAGCTTTCCCAACCGTTTGTTACATATGAAACTGCGGCAAGTTTAAACCAGTATGTCCAGTTATTGTAACCGCCGATTGCCTCGTAGCAAACACCGTATTCATCGCCTCTTGCGTCAACTTCCATACCGTTGCCGACATAGACACCGACATGACCGGGCCTCCAAAGTCCAAGACCGTGAACATTTGGAATACCTGCGCTTACCGAACCTGTTTCGGTAGCTGTTTCAAGCTGTGGGTTACCGCATCTTTCGCCGCCGGCATATGAATAGATAAGACCTGAACAGTCAACTGCACCGGGGGTTGAACCGCCGTAGACATAAGACCATCCGCTGTTATAAGCATTGAGTGCCCATTCTGCAAGACCTGCACCCGTGCCCTTTGCACCGGCAGAAAATGAAGAACTGAATACGCATACACTTGAAAGTGCGAGAACACTCAGTATGATTGCAGTAATCTTTTTTATTCTCTGCATCGTTAATTACCTCCATCTTAATTGTTACCAATTCTGACTGTTAATTACAAATCAGGTTACACCTTGATAACAACTTTGTAACTATTATAGCATCACTTCTTTTAAAAATCAACCCCAAAGCCTGTATTTTTTGCTAATTCAGAAATTTTGATGCAGTTTTACTCACAAAATCTTCATTTCAAGCACCAAATTAAAGCGAATTATTACAAAATTTGTAACCTTTTGTAATATTTACAGAGTACCGTCAACATAAATTTCGCATTAAAAAAGCAACTCCCGCGCCAAGCATTTGGAGCGGGAGCTGCTTTTATTCGGTTTCCGTAATACAATTATGAAAAAAACAGAGGAGAGAAAATTTCAAAATGAAATTTTGCTGAGTAAAATATGAATTAAAAATTACGGCATTACTGGTATTCGCAAACACTTGCCCATTTGAGAAGGAACTCTCTCTCTTCGGGTTTGCCCTTAACAGACTGTGATGCGGCTACGATTGGGAGCCAGCGGTCAACATACTGACGAGCTGTGTCTGTCTTTGTGCAGTAGAGCTTCATATACTTTTCAGCAAGCTCTTCCTGGTGATTCAAACGGAACAGCAGGTATGTTCTCGCTGCATCGGCTGAACCGTTACCCTGTGTTGCGTGCGACCAGTCGATTACATACGGTGTACCCGACTCGTCAATAATAATATTGCTCGGGTTGAAGTCGCCGTGGCAAACCTTTGTGTGGTTTGGCATACCGTTAAGGCGGGTTTCAAGCTCATATCTTGTTGTTGCATCAAGGTCAGTTTCGCTGATTTTGCGTTTCATCTTATCTTTAAGCTTGTTAAGCAACGGTGCTTTCTGACTGAGGATTTTAACCTGAATGTCAACAAAGAGATTGAGATATTCGTCCTCTTTTTCAGGATGTTCTGCCATAAGCTCTGCAAGAGTTTTGCCCTCAATGAAAGTTGAGATGATAGCCCATTTGCCGTCAATCTTAGTAACTTCTTCGATTTTCGGAATGTTAAGACCTGTTTCTTCAACTCTCGCCTGATTAAGAGCCTCGTTAAGAATATCTGATTTCGGATAGCACTCGTCAAAAACTTTGGCTGCAAGTGCGCCGTCTTTATAAACTACCTTGTTCTCTCTTTTTGCAAGAACTGTATCTAATTTCATAATAAAGCCCCTTTCGCTTTAAAAATATTTATTTTTTATTGAGCAATCTTTCATTGCTTCGGTTATATTATACAACAATTTCAGGGGTTAGTATAGTGTAAAAATAACAAAATAATTAAAATTTTCTTTGTGCATTTAGCAAATACAAATAAATGAATTTTTACCTTTCAAACAAAAAGAGCAAGATATTTTATGCGAAGTGCATAAAAATTTGTTAAATTTTTAACTAAATAATCGTGAAACTTTTAACATTCTTTTGTGCATATTGCATAGCTGCATAAGTTTTGAAAAATAATTCAGTCGTTTTTCAATTTTATATACAAACAAAAATTGCATCAGACCATAATTTGGTATCTGATGCAATTCGTTTAACTGATTATTTTTATGATTTTTTCCACGCTGATGGGGCGAAGAGCAACATCAATGGGAAGAGTTCAAGTCTGCCTGCTAACATATCGAAAATCAGAACGATTTTTGACAGGATACTAAACTCCGAATAGTTGCCGACAGGACCAACCATTCCAAGGCCAGGACCTGTGTTGTTGACACTTGCGGCAACAGCCGTGAAATTTGTCACAAAATCCGTTTGGTCAAGCGAAAGCACAAGCCAGCTCAACGCAAAGATTCCGATATACAGCACAAGGAAAATTGAAGTTGACCTCATAACGCTGTGGTCAATCGCCTTGCCGTCCATTTTAACGGTCTTGACATTTCTCGGATGAATGAGGAGTGAGAACTCCTTTCGTGTTTCCTTAAAGAGCAAAATAACTCTTGAAATCTTAAAACCGCCGCCTGTACTGCCTGCCATTGCACCGATAAATGTGATAATCATAATCACGGTTTTTGAAAATTCAGGCCAGTTATTAACATCGGTCAAGCCGAAACCTGTTGTTGTGATGATTGACGAAACATAGAAAAAGCTCTGATGAACCGCATCATACGCACTCGGATAAAGTGACCTGATGTTAAACGCAATCAAGGCTGTTGACAGCACGATAATTCCGAAATAAACCCACAATTCCTGAATGTGGAAAGCCTGCTTAAACTTTCTTGCAAGAATGAGGATATAAACGGAAAAGTTAATGCCGAACAGCATCATAAATATCGCAATAACCGTTTGCAGATAATTGCTGTATGACGCTATGCCTGCGTTGGTAACACCGAATCCGCCTGTACCTGCTGTTGCAAAGCTGATGTTGAGTGCGTCAAAAAGCGGCATTTTGCCTATAATTAAAAATATAAATTCAAGTGCGGTCAAGCCAATATAAATTCCGTAGAGCATCATTGCGTAATTTCTCATTTTCGGAACAGCCTTACCCACAATCGGGCCGGGGCTCTCGGCTTTCATAAGGAAAATATTCTGCTGACCGCCGAGTCTGGGGATAATCGCAAGCAAGAACACGATAACGCCCATACCGCCCAACCAGTGGAGAAAGCTTCGCCACATAAGCATACCGTGGCTCAAAGCCTCAACATTGGTAAGTATTGTTGAACCTGTTGTCGTAAAACCCGACACGGTTTCGTAAAAAGCGTCAATAAAGCTTGGAATTTCACCGCTGAGCCAGAACGGAAAACAGCCTACAAGTGACATAAGAATCCAGCTTAACGCAGTAGCCGCAAAGCCTGCCTTTTGATAAAGAACAGGATTTTTCGGCTTTTTTACTTTTACGGCAAGCAATCCCAGAAGTGCCGACACAGCACCCACTCCGAGAAAATAAAACCCCTCGTGTTCACCGTATATAAATGAAGTTGCGGTTGCAATCTGCATAGCCGCACCCTCGACAATAAGAACCCAGCCGAGGATATACACAATCAATCGTTTATTCATTATGCTCTCCTCAACGCTTTACAATATCTTCAAGCTTGCTAAGACCCTTTTGCATAGTAAGCACAATTACAGTATCTTCGGGTTTAATCATATCAGTACCTTGCGGAAGAATAATCTTGCCGCCCCTATTGATACAGATAATCTGAAGATTATCCTTTAAATTCAAGTCCATAATCGGAACATTTGTTACACGAGAATCCGAGTAAACTCTAAATTCAAGAGCCTCAACCTTGTCATCGTTAAGGCGGTAGAGCGACTCAACATTGCTGTCGCCTGTATTCTGCATAGCTCTGATGTATCTTGCAATGTACTCACCTGTAAGGCTCTTCGGGTGAATAATACATTCAAAATTCTGGTCGTGCAAAAGCGGGTCAAATGACGCATTATTTACCTTTGTTATAAGTTTTGCCTTTGTAATGCCCTTTAGATACATTGTTATGATGATATTTTCTTCGTCATAATCCATAAGAGCGGCAATGCCGTCAGCGTGTTCAACACCCTCCGAAAGCAGCAGCGACTGATCCATACAATCGCCCTGAATAATAACAGCCTCGGGCATAGCCTCTGAAAGGAAGTTGCAGCGTTCGGGATTTTTCTCGATAATTTTGACATTCGCACCCGATTTAATAAGCGTCTTTGCAAGGTAGAACGAAACCTTGCCGCCGCCGAGAAGAATAACATCCTTACTTCTGCCGATTGCAACGCTGATACGCTTAAAGAACTTTGCGGCAATTTCGGGCTTTGCAACAACAGAAATTCTGTCGCCACCCTGAATTATAAAGTCACCGTTAGGAATGAACATCTCATCCCTTCGTTCAACTGTGCAAACTCTTACCTTACCACGAAGATTGTCAACCTTGCTGAGAGCCGTTCCGACAATTGAAGAATCCTGCGGTACTGTTACCTTGATAAGCTCAACAACACCCTTTGAGAACGAGTCGATTTCAAGCGCACCCGAAAATCTTAACAGACGGCTGATTTCATTCGCCGCAGTCTGTTCGGGATTGATAGCCATAGAAAGGCCGAGATGTTCCTTAATTCTGTAAAGGTCGTTTGTATATTCGGGGTTACGCACTCTTGCGATTGTGTGAGTAACACCTGCCGCTTTAGCCATAAGGCATGAGTACAGGTTGATTTCGTCCCTTGCTGTTGCCGCAATGAGCAAATCGGCATACTCCGCACCTGCCTCAACAAGCACATCGTATGTTGCACCGTTTCCCTCAATTCCGAGTACATCAAGCGAAGTTGAAAGTCTTTCAACTGCCCCGTGGTCAATATCAACTACGGAAATTTCATGTCCTTCCGAGTTAAGCTCCGACGCTATCGAAGAGCCAACCTTTCCGCATCCAACGATTATAATTCTCATAAATTTTCCTCTTAACCATTTTTTAAAAACAAGGTGCGGACCACTGAAAAAATTCACCCGTCCGCATACCAAAGTCATAATACACCTATTTTATACTAAAATCAATACCAAAATAGAAAGAATCCGACTATATACAAATTTAATTTATTGTGCAAAACAGAAGAGCCGAGGTTCTGTACCCAAAAATAACGACCGGCGAGGACTAAGCCGTGGAAATCACGCAAGTGATTGGAACGGATTAGACGAGTGAGAGTTATTTTTGGAAACAGACCTAACACAATACATTGTTTCTCAACATATCGTTTTATATAACAAAAATTGCATCAGAGCCTTACTCGGGCATCTGATGCAATTCATTTATCTAACTATCTTCTCGAATAGACAGCGGTGGCACACCGCCGACCTTAATTTTACATTTTCAATTTTCCATTTTCAATTCAGAACAAAAATTACTTATTTTTGTTCTGGATGTATTCGTCAATGGCAGCTGCGGCTGTTTTGCCTGCACCCATTGCGAGGATAACCGTTGCGGCGCCTGTTACAGCGTCACCGCCTGCATATACGCCCTCACGGGATGTAAGACCGTTTTCGTCAGCAATGATACCGCCCCACTTCTGAGTGTCAAGTCCCTTTGTTGTAGCCTTGATGAGCGGGTTAGGTGATGTACCGATTGAAATAACAACAGCGTCAACATCAAGAACGAACTCACTGCCTGGGATTTCAACAGGTCTTCTTCTGCCACTTGCGTCAGGCTCGCCGAGTTCCATCTTGATGCACTTCATACCTGTTACGAACTCATCTTCGTTGCCGAGGATTTCAACAGGGTTATTGAGGAGCTTGAAGATAATTCCCTCTTCCTTAGCGTGCTCAACCTCTTCCTTACGGGCAGGAAGCTCTTCTTCGCTTCTTCTGTAAACAATATAAACCTCTTCTGCGCCAAGACGCTTTGCACAACGAGCGGCATCCATTGCAACATTACCGCCGCCGACAACTGCAACCTTCTTTGCGTGCATAATCGGAGTTGTGCTGTCGTCCTTATAAGCTTTCATAAGGTTTGTTCTTGTGAGGAACTCATTTGCCGAGTAAACACCGCAAAGGTTCTCACCTGGGATATTCATAAATCTCGGAAGACCTGCGCCTGAACCGATAAATACTGACTCAAAGCCGTAATCGTCCATAAGCTCGTCAATTGAGAGAACTCTGCCGATAACCATATTTGTTTCAACCTTAACACCGAGCTCTTTAAGTGTGTCAACTTCCTTCTGAACGATTGACTTGGGAAGTCTGAACTCAGGGATACCGTAAACGAGAACACCGCCTGCAAGGTGAAGAGCCTCAAATACTGTTACATCGTAGCCCTTCTTTGCAAGGTCGCCTGCACAGGTAAGACCTGCAGGACCTGAACCGACGATAGCAACCTTGTGACCGTTTGACTCGGGCTTATTAACCTTAACATCTGTCTGAGCGTTGTGCCAGTCGGCAACAAATCTCTCAAGTCTGCCGATTCCGACAGGCTCAGTCTTGATGCCTCTTACGCACTTTGACTCACACTGTGACTCCTGCGGACAAACACGACCGCAAACAGCAGGAAGTGAGCTTGACTGCGAAATTACATCATAAGCGCCTGCAAAGTTGCCCTGAGCAACCTCTTTGATGAAATCAGGGATTGCGATATGTACGGGACAGCCGTTTACGCAAGGTCTGTGCTTACAATTTAGGCAACGCTGTGCCTCCTCAATTGCAACCTCTTCTGTGTAGCCTGTTGCTACCTCAAGAAAGTTTTTATTTCTTACATTAGGATCCTGTGATGGCATAGGAGCCTTTTTTGGTGACATATTTGGCATAATTACTCAACCTCCTTCTTGAACAGATTACATGTTTCCTCGTGTGCATGACGCTCAAACGGCTTGTACATTGCGCCACGCTTCATAGCTTCGTCAAAATCAACCTTAAAGCCGTCAAAGTCGGGGCCGTCAACACAGGCGAACTTTGTCTGACCGTCAACTGTAAGACGACAGCCGCCGCACATACCTGTGCCGTCAATCATAATCGGGTTCATGGAAACTGTTGTGGGAATATTGTAAGGCTTTGTTGTTTTAACAACAAACTTCATCATGATAAGCGGACCGATTGTAATAACGAGGTCATAGTCCTCGCCTGCCTTAATCATCTCTTCGAGAGGAGCTGTAACAACGCCCTTCTGACCGTATGAACCGTCATCTGTCATAAGAATGAACTTGTCTGAGCAAGCCTTGAATTCATCTTCAAGAATAACAAGATCCTTGTTTCTGAAACCGACAATTGAGTGAACCTCACAGCCGATTTCGTGGAGCTTTTCGGCAACAGGAAGTGCAATTGCACAGCCAACGCCGCCGCCTACAACGCAAACCTTTTTAAGACCGTCTGTATGTGTGGGAACACCGAGAGGGCCTACAAAATCGTGAATATAATCGCCTTCGTTAAGGTGATTGAGCTTTTCTGTTGTTGCACCGACAATCTGGAAGATAATACGAACTGTGCCGGCCTCTCTGTCATAGCCTGCAACCGTAAGCGGAATACGCTCACCGTTCTCGTCAACACGGAGAATGATGAACTGTCCGGGCTCTGCCTTTTTGGCAATAAGCGGAGCGTCAATTTCCATAAGTGTAACGGTTGGATTCAGAGATTTTTTCTTAACTATCTTGTACATTTTTCTCTTTTCCTTTCTGCGAGTGCCTCGCACCTTATTCGTGCAGACAGTCTTACTTTTCAAAAACTTTTAATGCCCGAGCGTAGCCTTGCAAGGATTTTATGCTAAAGCACAACTCGGCAAAATTTGACAGTTTTCAAAAACAAGAATCTCGCAATTGATATTTTCCTATAAAATAAAAATCGGAATATGCCTAATGTATTCCGAACACCTTGTCGAATTAATTTTAGCACAATTATATCTGCGTTTCAAGTGAATTTTGATGATTTTTACATATAATCCTTTCCATTTCACCAAACAAACAGCCGATTCTGCCGTTATTTTTTTCACAACCCCCCCAAAAAGCACAATTCAATCAATTTTTTGAACCTAAGAATAATTTTTGCACATATGAAAATCCTAAAAAAAGAATACAAATGAAAGGGACGGTCATATGTCGGGAAACAAAAGAAAGGTTGTACTTGTGGGAACGGGAATGGTCGGAATGAGCTTTGCCTATGCGGCACTCAATCAAAATGTGTGTGATGAGCTCATTATGATTGACCTCAACGAAAAGCGTGCCGAGGGCGAGGCAATGGATTTGAACCACGGGCTTGCATTTTCGCATTCAAGCATGAAAATCCGTTGCGGAGGTTACGGTGAATGTGCCGACGCCGACATTGTTGTAATCTGTGCAGGTGCAAATCAAAAGCCCACCGAAAGCAGGCTTCAGCTTTTGCAGAAAAACGCTGTTGTATTTTCTTCAATTGTGCCAAAGATTGTGCAAAGCGGCTTTGAGGGAATTTTCCTTGTTGCGACAAATCCCGTTGACATTATGACACGGGTGACCTATGAACTTTCGGGATTTAATGCGTCAAAAATTATCGGCACGGGAACTACCCTTGACACGGCACGGCTCAGATATCTCCTCGGCGAATATTTTGAGGTTGATCCACGCAACATTCACGCATATGTAATAGGCGAACACGGAGACAGCGAATTTGTTCCGTGGAGTCAGGCACTCCTTGCCGCCAAACCGCTAAAGGATGTCATGCGTGATAACCCAAAATCGTACTATATGGAGGAGCTTGAGCAGATAAGCGATGATGTGCGTTGTGCCGCCCACAAAATCATTGAGGCAAAGGGCGCAACCTACTACGGCATCGGTATGTCAATCGTTCGTATCGTCCGAGCAATTCTTCAAGATGAAAACAGCGTTCTGACAGTATCGGTTCGTCTGCGTGGCGAATACGGCGGCAAAAAAGATGTGTTCATCGGCAACCCGTGCATAGTAAGTGCAAACGGTGCAAAACGCATTCTGGAACTTAAATTAACCGAACAGGAATTGCAAAAGTTAGATAACTCCTGCACGATTTTAAATGACAACTTTAAGAAATTGAAATTATAAAAACCGGTCGGGAAAACGAATGCTTGCATTTTGCAAACTGTCTTCCCGACCTTAATTTTCCATTTTCAATTTTACATTTTCAATTTGTAATCCGTTAGAACGGCAAAAAGCCTAAATCTTCAAGCAAAATTTTGAGTCCAAGCAAAATCAATACTGCACCGCCTAAAAATTCGGCTTTTGACTTGTACTTTGCACCGAACACATTGCCGATTTTTATGCCGACTGCCGAAAGTATGAAAGTTGTTGCGCCGATAATTGCGATTGCAGGCACTATGTCAACATCAATGCACGCAAACGAAACACCCACCGCAAGTGCGTCAATACTTGTTGCAACGGCAAGAGGCAGCATTGTCTTGACCGAAAACGAATCGTCAAGCTGTTCTTCTTCGCCAAAAGATTCCCTAATCATATTTGCACCGATTAACGCAAGCAGGATGAATGCAATCCAGTGGTCAATACTTGTGATGAGCCATTCAAACTGCTTTCCGAGAAGGTAACCGATAAGCGGCATAAGCGCCTGAAATCCACCAAACCACAATCCGACAGTAATTGCATGTTTTGGTCTTAGCTTACGCACGGAAAGTCCCTTACAAATTGAAACCGCAAACGCATCCATTGACAAGCTGACACCGAAAAGCAGCAATTCCACAAAACTCATAATATTATCCTCCAGTTTATTTTAATCGGTGGTGAAAGGAAATAGAACACCGTTTGCCCAATTATTTACTCAGTCAAAGTGATATTCAGCTGTTTCAATCAGCTTGAAATGGCTCTTTTTAAATTCAATAATTCCTGCTCTTTTCAGCTCACCGAGCGCCCTTGAAAGCGACGCTCTGTCAACCGCAAGATAATTTGCCAGTCCGTCACGGGAGAACGGCAAATCAACCTCATAGCCATGTTCACGCTTGCAGTGAATTTGCAGAAGGTGCATAAACTTACCCTTTATACTGCGTTTTGAAAGGCAGGCAAGATGCTCCGAAATCTGCAAAAAAGCCTGTCTTTGCGACGCAAGCATATTGACGAGGATTTTCTGCTGAATTGACGCAAGCGAATCCTCGGTTATAAACATCGGCTCGGGCGGGATAAAAAGGATTTCGCAGTCATCGCCCGCCATAATCTCGACAAGCGTGTTGTAATAGTCAAACATTGCGTAAAGCGTTCCGCTTGATTCGCCGCTGCGAATGGTTTTAAGCAGACTTTTGTTTCCGCCGTAATCAACCGAATAAAGGTACACCGTTCCCGAAAACACAAGTCCCGTCATATGACTGAATTTATTTTCAACCCTTACCGTAGCACCCCTGTTCAGCGACAGATAATACGGCTTTGCATATTGAATAAACATAAAAATTTCGTGATCCGTAAGTCCCGAAAACAACAGCTGATCTCTCAGCTTAGGCAAATGGTCACGAGTAAAAACTTCCACATATTTTCTCATTTTATACCCTTTCGTACTGTAGTGGCGAACCGTGTTCGCACCTACAGACAATGCACTACTTTCATCACATTAAAACATATTTATTGAACAAATAATTTCATCAAATCATCCACATCATTTGTCTTTCAAAACAAAAATGACCGAACCTTGATTAAGACCTAAAATTTTCTTTTCAATCTTTCCGTTCTTATACCGCATAACAAAATCTTTCAGTGCCGTTCCGCCGTGGTAGCCGAAAATCACGCAAACCTCACGGACATCGGACGGAATATTTTTCAGCCGTGTTGTAAGCACCTTTTGTGCGCTGTAAACGGTTTGACCGTGCAGGTCAATTGTTACGGAATAAGACATTGTTGTATCCCTCTGTTCAATTCATTCAAAACATTCAAATTAGATTATACCACAGAAAATTGCAAATGCAACCGTTTTCATCTCTCGGCAGAAAATAAAAATTATTTGTCATTCTTTTCTTGAAATTTTTTCAAAAATTGCATAAAACAATACATTTTTTCACTTTTTAAGCCCTATAAGTGGAGGTGTAATTTATGATTATTTATGACAAGCGAAAGCCTAAAACTTTTGACGGTGCAAACTGCATTGGAATCACGGGCGAAAATCTTGCCACAACACAGGAATTTTTGATTAGCGGAATGAATGACATCACGGTTGACTACTACATTCATCTGCGTTTTGCCGATGGAAGCGTCAATTCGGTAATTCCCGACAGCGTGACTGTTAACAAATCGGGTACAAAAATCGTGTGGAAAGTCAAGAAAAACGACATTTTTATGCACGGCTATTTTGAACTTCAACTTGAGGGCAGAGGTGAAAACGGATATGTTTTTCAGACGCAGATTGTTACCCTTTACGCTGACGAGAGCATTCCGATTGAGGACAAGGAGTATCTCAATCCGAACTCAGAAACATTGAAGCTGCGTGAGGAAGTACAGAAAAATCTTGATGAAACTAAAAATCAGCAGTCAAAAATTGACGAGAACCGCAAAATCATTGAGCAGAGCAATTTGTCGCTTAAAGAAAATATTTCAAACAAAATTGAGGACAGACGGCAGATTGTGAATCAGTCGGAAAATTATCCGAGCATCAAGTACCTTGAAACCTACTATCTGCCGGCAACTATGTCCTATGAATGTGACGAGCTTGACGAAATGTTTGCCGCAAAAGCTGACAAAGCTACAACGCTTGCCGGCTACGGCATTACGGACGCATACACAAAAACTACGGTCAAGACATTGCTTGCAGGCAAACTTGACGCAATGTCTTTTGACAGCGAGCCAACGCTCAACAGTCCTTGCTATCTGACAAGCGGAACGGTTTACAACGCTCTGCTTGCAAAAGCCGATAAAAATGCTGTTGATACGGCATTGACGAGCAAAGCTAACCTTGTTAACAGCTTGAATATTTTTGATTTTGATGCTTGGGCAAAAGGATTACAGGGGCTTACTACTCCAGTTTATAGAGGTACTCTCGACAAAGTGGATTATACCGAAAAATCATTTGCTTTAACAGCCACTGAACCCAGGGCATACACAAACGGATGGATTTCATCAACCTACCCGCAATCTATGAGAATAGCAGTTAAGCCTAATACAAAATATTTATTCTCGTGGCTTCCTTCCTCTACCAATTGTAGAGCGTATGTTTTTCTGAATGGAGTTAATTCAGATACTACTCGCTTTGAACTTAGAAAGGGCTTTGGTTCATTTACAACAGCAGAGGATACCGCTTATATTATGATTCGGTTTGATTATGACGGAACAGGATTCTTCAAAGTGTCCGAAATTATGATTGCCGAAAAAGAATCAATCTACTTACCAAATACAGTCGCAGAGGGAGTCCCAGAGGTTGCAGACGAGGTTTTTGCATTTGAAAAGACAACCCAAACTTCACTTGACAAAAAATACGATTCGTCGAACATTGAAACAGGCAAGGGCAATCTCGCTCCAACACAGGCGATTTATGACGGTTACGAGGGCAGTTTTAACTATGTAAAAATCGGCAAAATTGTTACCGTGGCTCTTAACATAACAACGCTTATTGCGGGCAAAAACTATGTGCAGTTTGCAGGGTTGCCTTTTAAGGCAATGACAGCAAGTAAGTTGTCAAGCATTGCAGTTTATACAACGGCCAACAAACTCGTTAATCTGCGACTTGATGGCTCGGGACTGTATGTCAGCAGTCCGGGCACGACATTTGCAGATGGTGAAAAAATCAACGCAATTATTACTTATATTATCGGCTAAGGAGGCTAAAAATCGTGGATTTAAAAGAAAAAATCACTCTTGATATGCTCACAAAGGACAGCGTGTCGGTACTCAGACAGCAGTTTATAAACTACGGCGGTGTTGATATGCAGGTCGGCGAAAATGTCCGCAACGCATATTCAAATAATGAAGATGACAGAGCATTGCTCAAAAATATATTATCGGAAGAATACTACAACGCAGTAATGGCGGTGTGGGGAACAGAACCGACCGTTGACGAACCAACAGAAAGTGAGGTGTAAAAAATGCAGATTGATATTGTTCAGCTTGCCGAAATCATATCGGCATTAGCTTTAATTGGCGGTGTTGTGTTTGGTGTTTTTAAATTTATCGAAAACAACAAAAAACAGAACGCTGAAATCAAGAAAATCAAAGGCGAACAGACCTTGACGATGTATGCGCTCCGTGCTTGCTTGGACGGTCTTAAACAGCAGGGTTGTAACGGCAGAGTAACAGAGGCTATCAATAAGATTGACAAATATCTTAATCAGTCGGCACACTCAGCCGAGGATTTAAACTGAAAGGATGATAACAATGAAAATGACAAACAAAATCTATGATGTACTTAAATACATCGCACTCATCGTACTGCCTGCAATCGGTACACTTTACTTTGCCGTAGCAGGCATTTGGGGCTTGCCACACGGCGAGCAGATTGTAGGCACTATCACAGCTGTTGACACCTTCTTAGGTGCTCTGCTCGGCTTATCAGCTTACAAGTACAACAAAAATGAAAGCGAGGAATAATTATGTCAGCAAAAAGAATTTATCTCAGCCCGTCAAATCAGAACAGAAACACCTATGCAACGGGCGGTACAAACGAAATGGCTCAGTGCGACAAAATCGCCGCCGCAACAGCCAAAGCACTCAAGCGTTGCGGTTTTGAGGTTATGGTTGCAAAGTCGGGTACGCTTATGCAGACACGCTGTCCCGAATCGGACAAGTTCGGTGCAGACATTCATATGCCGATTCACACTAATGCGTTTAATGGCAAGTACACAGGCGGTACAAGAGTGTTTTGCCTGAACTCAAACGGCAGAAAAGCCGCCGAAGCGGTAAAAAAAGCCCTCGGTGCAATTTCACCGGGCAAGGAT